>Ga0316201_10000865_pt1 | contig 19008 bp, 19 predicted proteins | sample CS6wburrow_MG_FD_204516 | JGI IMG/M metagenome (GOLD analysis project Ga0316201, IMG submission 204516) | Coastal sediment microbial communities from Delaware Bay, Delaware, United States - CS-6 worm burrow | ecosystem: Environmental > Aquatic > Marine > Coastal > Sediment | place: USA... | reverse complement strand
GCCGGTCGGCGCCGCCGGACACACCAGCGTGCCATCTGCGCAACTACTATTGGCGATCGTACAACTGCGCACCCCGAAACTGTTGGGTGCTGCGCAAGCAGCGTCAATGGTAAAAGTGTATTCAATCTCGCCAGTCGTACTGACCACATTTAATATGGCATCTAGCTGATTACCGACGATGGTCCACTCGGAATAATCGCCTTTTGAACTGGTTGTCGCATAGGTGTTGTTTTCCGCGGGCGTGATAGCTGCGTCATCGGATCCGCAGCCCCCCATGATCAGGCTTAACGTAATAGTTACTGAGAATAGAAACAGACGGTTTAAACTTTCCATGGGCTTGTCCTCATTTTGGCCAGTGCGCAGTGACGCTATTTACTTTGTAAATAGTAGTACGCCACATAATACGCCCGTCTACGTGCAGGTGAAAGCGGGCGTTTATGCAGCCGTGGTTACAGTATGCCCGTTTTACCCGGCCCGGTTTGTGAATGGCGTAGCAAATACGTCATTCATTCAGATCACTACCGTGGTGCAAAAGCCGGATTGCTCGGCCCGGATCAGCTCTCTCCCTCGGCGAATGCATCCAGCCCGTCCTGCGCCACGTCCACCACGTCCTTGCTGTCATCGCCAAGCATGCCCTGCAGTATCGGAATAACATCGCGGTTGCCGGTCAGCGCGAGGTAATGGCAGGCATCACTGCGTACGCGCGCATCTGCGTGTTTGCACAGGTGTGCGAGCGGTTCGATATAGTCCTGAAACCAGTCGGCGCCGGCAAACGCTTCCATCAGTACACCGATACCGAGGCGCACGTTGATTGTGGCTTCGGCGTCGGCCATCAGTTCGATCACGTGGTGCATAACCTCAGGCTGGCGGCGAATGGTTGCCAGCACTTTCTGCACCTGGCCCTGGCCGAGTGCTTCGGACAGGTATTCGCCGGCACCGGAATCATCCGTCGCCTGCTCCACCCAGTGCTGTAACTCGGCCCGGGTGTGCAGACCTTCCAGCTCGAACCAGCCGATGCGTACCCAGGGCACGCCGCGCACGCCTAGCTCCTCCGCCAGCTTTGGTCGCTGTTCCAGGTTGACTACCTGTAAGGATCCAATAATGCCACGCTTGATAAACTCGGACAGCACGAGTAATTCCCCGGCGCAGTGGGGACAGGCGGTGCCCAGTAACATCATCACATCCGGGGCATTAGCTATTTGTCTATCCATATTAAAGCCACTGATTTTTCTGAAGAATTGTCATAAATCAGAACATATCCCCTGGTAAATATGATTCAATGAAGATTCTGTACGGCATTTTACCGGTCGCTCGCTATGTTTGCACATTACAAACTCATCCTCGCCACATTGATTGCAAGCCTGCTGTCGCTCTTCATTTTTAATGCAACCGCGGTTGATGGCGAAGGTGACAGCCATGCCGGCCTGAATTTTGATGACACCTTGCTCGTCAGCCCGCTGGAATATCCCGACTGGTTTACATTAAGCCTGGGTGATTTTCGTGATGATCTCGACGAAGCGGTGAAAAAGGGCAAGGACGGGTTGATCATTTATTTTGGCCAGAAACGCTGCGCCTATTGCGAACAGTTTTTTAAAACCAATCTCACCGCCGCCGATACAGAACGTTATATCCGCACTCATTATGACGTGATCCCGATTGATATCTGGGGCATCGAAACTATTACCGACACCGACGGCAAGCAATATACCGAGCGCGAACTTTCGGTGCATTACAAAACAAACTTCACGCCCTCGCTGGTGTTTTATGACAAAAAGGGCAAACCCGTTTTCAGGTTGCGCGGTTACTACCCGCCGTATAAATTCAAGGCGGCGTTAAAATTTGTAGTCGAAGGTTTCTACAAGGAAGAAACTTTTCGTGAATATCTCGAACGCGCCGAACCCGGCATGTTCTTCATGGCCGGCGGCCTGAACGAGCGTGACTTTTTTGTCGAACCGCCTTATGACCTGCAAAAACTTTCCGCCAATCACACCAAACCGCTGGTAGTTTTTTTCGAACAGGGCGAATGCCATACCTGCGACCTGCTGCACACCGGCCCGTTGAACAAGGACGACACACTCGAAGAAATAGCGCAGATGAATGCGGTACAACTCGACATGTGGGCAGACACCCCGGTGATCACACCCGATGGTGAAAAAACCACTGCGCGCGACTGGGCTAAAAAACTCGAACTGTTCTACCCGCCCACGCTGCTGTTTTTCGATCCCGATGGCAAGGAAATTATCCGCCTCGATTCGGTAATCCAGTTTTACCGTCTCTGGGGAGTACTTGATTATATGAACAAGCAAGGTTACAAAACCGAGTCGGATTACCAGGCATGGCGCCTCAAACAACGAAAGGTAATCAACTAAAAATGACGCTCGACAATATCACTGCCCGCTTTAACGACGTCCTCTGGAAGCATGACCTGTCCAGCCTGCCACGCTGGCATTCGTTCGGCATTTTATTGCTGCGCATACTGCAGGCAGTCATCCGTGACCTGAAAGAAGGCCTGCTGACATTGCGTGCCATGAGCCTGGTCTACACCACGCTGTTATCACTGGTGCCTTTGCTCGCGGTCAGCTTCTCGGTGTTGAAAGGTTTTGGCGTGCACAACCAGATCGAACCGGTACTGCTCAGCATGCTTGCACCACTCGGCGAAAAAGGCATTGAAATTACCGGCATCATCATCGGCTTCGTCGATAACATCAAAGTTGGCGTACTGGGTTTTCTCGGTCTTGGTCTGTTGATCTACACCGTGATCTCGTTGATCCAGAAAATTGAACGTGCGTTTAACTTTACCTGGCGCATCACTACTTACCGCAGCATTGCACAGCGTTTCAGTGATTATCTGAGCGTGATCATGGTCGGCCCGGTTTTAATCTTCACTGCGATTGGTGTCACTGCCACGGTCACCCATTCGGAGTTTATGACTTCACTGGCCTCTATCGAACCGCTGGGCTTTGCCATCAAGGCAATCGGCAAGCTGGTGCCATATTTACTGGTGATCGTCGCTTTCACATTTATTTACGTGCTGATACCCAATACCCGCGTGCGCATCAAATCCGCGTTCGTCGGCGGCGTTATTGCCGGTGTCCTGTGGGAAACCACCGGCTGGCTGTTCGCCTCGTTTGTCGCCAACTCGACCAACTACACCGCGGTATATTCCAGTTTCGCGATCCTGATGGTTTTCATGATCTGGCTCTACCTGAGCTGGCTAATTTTGCTCACCGGCGCCAGCATTGCCTACTACCACCAGTACCCGGAACGCATTTCCAACCGCCTGCACAACTTGCGCATGAGCTGCCGCCTGCGCGAAAAAACCGCGCTCATGACAATGTATCTGATCGCTAAAAGTTTTCACGAGAACAAACCGGCATGGAACCATGGACGCCTGGCAAAAAAAATAGACATTGCACCCGAGGCTCTCACCCTGGTGGTTGATGCGCTGTTGCAGGCCGACCTGATCACCGTCAGCGGCAAAGAAAGTGATCACTATATTCCCTCGCACTCGCTGGAGAATATTCGCATCAAGACCATCCTCGACACTGTTCGCGCTGCAGAAGAATCTGTTTTCCTGAAATCCGAAGGCATCAAGTCCGACAAAGCCGTCGAACAATTGATACAGAATATAGACAATAGCCTGGCGCAGACGCTGGCTGATATGTCATTGCGCGACCTGGTCACCCAGAAAGAATAGAAAGAATATAAGCTGGTCCGCGCACAACGTAAATGAACGCAAAATCACAAAAAACAATCATTTGCAATCAGTCAGCAATTACTAACCCGGGGCGGGCATTGCTCACCAGCACAGCCGAATTTCTGCCGGGAATCGATTAATGCCTTTGAACACACACAGCTTGACCAATGAACCAGGCGTATTATTGACATACCGGTTCTGAGCAGAATATCGCTGCGGCGGTGATATAGATCAAAACAATTCACCCGCAAGCGCCTAACATTTTTCCATGGTGTAGATTTCTGCTATTCATAGCGTGTGGTGCGTAGCATTGCGCTGATGCATGAGAGGGTTGGATCATGACAACAGTTCTAGCGATCAATGGTTCTTACCGGGACGATGGCATAACCGATCAGGTGGTTGAAGCCATGGCGCAGGCCCTGACGTCAAACGGTACAGACGTCGAAATAATTCTGCTACGTGATTACCCGATCGAGTTTTGCCTCAATTGCCGGGAGTGCACGCAACAGCCCGGAATTGCACCAGGCGTGTGCGTGCAACACGATGGCATGCAGGCACTGGTAGACAAAATTGAACAGGCCGATGCTTACATTCTTGCTTCGCCCACCAACTTTGGATCAGTCACCGCGATTTTTAAACGCTTCATGGAACGGCTTGTGGTGTATGCGTACTGGTCATGGGACATGAATGCACCCCGGTATCGTAAAGCTGATCAACCCAGGAAAAAAGCCATCCTGGTATGGTCGTGCGCGGCCCCGGCGATGATGGGTCGCTGGCTGCATGGAACACACAAGTTACTCAAGATGACTGCAAAAACTATCGGTGCCGATACAGTCGGCGCAGTCTACACTGGCATGATCGCCAAACAGCCGCATCCCATATTACCGAATCATGTGCTCACTAAAATCAAATCCCTGTCTGCAAAACTGGTTTAAATAAGATCCACTGAGAGGCAATTGTATGTTCAGTTTCACGCGGTATTTATTACAGCCTGCCATTCGTGTTAGCAGTATTTTTATCCTGCTCGCTGCCAATGCCATGGCTGCACAACCCACGTACGTTCAGGGCGAATCCATATTCATCGAGACCGGCGTAGAAGCACCTGATCGCACCCCGACCTGGTATGCATCTGCGGTCGCAAAACCCTATGCACCGGTTTTTGAAATGCTGGCGACACAGGGTACGCAAGGGCGCTATTATCCATACACCTACCCGGTAACACTGAAAGATCTTGTGCGCTTTCACGGCCATGATTGCGAAGGTACAACCACGGCCGCAAGCTCAGCATGGGTGGCATTCAAAATACTTTTTCCGGATGGCATTATCGACCGCAGCGTTTTGTCGGGCATTAGTGGCACCTCACCCTGCTGGTCAGATGCTGTCGCTTACCTGACCGGTGCGCGCCTGCAATACGGCAACCTGGGTTACTTCAAGGACAAACGCTATAACCATGCCATCGTGCTCTACCGCGAAGATACCAATGTCGCCGTGCTCGCGACCTGGAAACAGGGCATCAACAATATACCCGGCGAACCGGTGATGTTACCTGGCAAGATTACATGGAAACCAAAGGTTGACATGAAGGAAGTCGAGGCACTCAAGGCCGTGGTAAAAAAATCCGGTGGTAATCCGACACCCCACCAGGTTGATCTCATGCGTTACCAGCAATGGTTACATGTCAACGATATCCTTGAGCACCCACTGGAAGAAAGCTACCAGGCCCGGGTCATCGAAAACTTCAAATGGGAAGAATGGATAGATCCGGAGAAGACGGTCACAAAACCACATAAACGGTCGGATACCCGACTGAAAGATTACCCGTATAGAAATAAACCGATTGAGCCACCTGCAGATTAAGACAGCAATTGACTGGTACACTTATACGCATACCGGATTGATATAATGCCTGGCAGTACCATTCCTTATATAGCGCCTTGTTGAAATAAAATGCAGCCCAGAACCCTGGCAATAATTATAACCCTGCTACCGTTGCTCGCGTCTAACGGCGCCTACCTGTTGAGCGCCTACGAAGGCTTTGTTCCCTGGTGCAACCCGTACATCGACGGCTGCACCACGATAAGCCAGGCGGGCCGCAGTGGTAATGCCATATTTTTCTTTCGCGTAAGCATGATTATATATTGCGTGTTTCTGATCTGGTTCTGGCTTTATGCCAAACACTGGCTGGACATACTCCATGGCCAGACCACAAAAACCGCCCATATCATTTTATGGCTGGGCCTGGCCGGCATGCTTGCTCTCATCATCTATATTGATTTTTTAGGCACGACAGGTGAAGTCAACCGTTTCATGCGCCAGGTAGGTGTGCTGTTTTATTTCACCCTGACACCATTGGCACAGCTGTTGATGTTAAACCAGCATCTTAAAATTGTGAGCAATAAGCCTGCCGTAAAAATAAAAAATGGCGTGCTTCAGTACCAGCTCATCGCTTTAGTATTAATGTTAACTATTGGCATTATTAGTATCGTTTTAAATTTAACCCAGAACAAAACGACCGCAACCGAAAATATCGTGGAATGGAACTTCTCATTATTAATGGTCATGTATTTTTCAGGCATGATTTTTATATGGAAAGACTACAGGCAGATTTTCAGTGTCGGCTCGAACAAAACATAAGCTCGCTTTTAATCGAGATAAACAAAAAAGGGCAGGACCTTGCGGTCCTGCCCTTTTTGCTTATCTCCCCTGAAGGAGGCAAGCTGGCTCTGCATTTAATACAAAGCGTGCAGCATTCTACAAATTAAAGCGCTACGATGTTCTCAGCCTGCGGACCTTTCGGGCCTGTAGTAACTGTGAACTCGACTTTCTGGCCTTCGTTCAGGGTTTTGAAACCTGAGCTTGAAATAGCGCTGAAATGTGCGAAAACGTCTGGACCAGATTCTTGCTCGATAAAGCCGAAGCCTTTAGCTTCGTTGAACCATTTTACGGTGCCGGTAATAGTAGACATAGTTATATCCTGTTTATTTAAATTTAAGTGTAATTGGAGCCTGATAACAAAATATCAAAAGGCCGTCTGGCTAGAATGTGGTGCAATTAAATATGAAAAAACAGGACGAGGAACTAATGAAGGGACATCGAAATGGTGTTGCATAATTATATGTAGTACTTTCAAGCTAGTCGTAGTATACACCGATTAACACTTTTGTCAATCAACCGCCGCTCATCAGGCCGCATTCAGTTTCAGTCTCCAGTTTATACCCTGCACTTCCACGGTTAGCGCTTGCAACTGGCAGCAAAGAAAAGGAAATGCGTTAACAGGTGTGACCCCCGCCCGGCAACTATCCCGGTTGATCTCCCCCTTAATTATGACCCAGGCTTTCTCTGACCTGGATCAAAATAATAGCGTGCATTCAATATTATTATGATCATGTGGTTCACATGTAATCGGGGGTTTGTGTTACCTGATTATATGACGTTTATGAGCTTCAATCACTTGTACAACACTGGAAGGCAGCCTTAGCCAGCGTGGCGCGGGGCTGCAATTATCAACATCAGGAGTAAATCATGAAATTAAAATCCATCCTTTTCGCAATAAGCACTATTGCTATAACAGGCAATGTGCATTCAGCAAATGTTACTGTGTATGACAACTCTATTGCTTATTCAGCGGCAGCTGGAAGCGAAGTTTTTCTCATAGACTTCAATGGCTCTGCAGGTACTACAGTTGATGGCAGCACAATCAGCGCTGACGCTACATTTGGATCCCCGGAAGCCGCAAATCCAAACCTTGTCCTGTGGAATTCAGATGCACTATCTGATGCTGGATCAACCCTGGTATCTACCAGCGTTGGGCCACTCAGTATCGATTTTACAGATCCGTTAACTTTCGCTTTCTCGCTTGATTTCTCGTCTGCCGGCGAACAGGAAACCCTGGAACTCTACGACAGCAGCAGCACTTTGATAACAAGTGTACTTGCGCCCAATGCCAGCGGGTTTTTCGGCCTGATTTCTGACACTGCTATCGATAGCGTTATTATTCGCAACGGCATCTTCCCCAGCGGAGACAGAGACCGCTTCTTCATCGATAACCTAAGAGTCAATGCTGTACCCGTACCAGCTGCCATCTGGTTATTTGGCTCGGGTATTGTTGCGCTTGTCGGCTTTGCAAGAAAGAACAGGAAAACTTTGTAAGATTTAGCTAAAACCGACTATTCGTCGAACCACAATAACGAGGGCCAGAACAAGTGTGTTCTGGCCCTTTTTATTTTTATGACATAATCAAACTTGCATAAGCGATATTAGCCCGGCCTTCGCTGGGATGACGGTGCTTTTATGAATCACGAAACAAGCAACAGGATAGACTACAATGGCCATTCTCCCGCCGTGTCCTAAATGTAATTCCGAATACACCTACGAAGACGGGATTATGTATGTATGCCCCGAGTGCGCCCACGAATGGCCGATCGATGCCGTAGCACAAACGTCCGATGAAACCATTATCAAAGATGCCAACGGCAATGTACTGAATGACGGCGATAGCATTACCGTGATCAAAGACCTTAAAGTTAAAGGTTCATCACTGGTAGTTAAAGTGGGCACGAAAGTAAAAAACATTCACCTGGTCGAGGGCGACCATGACATAGACTGCAAGATCGATGGTATCGGCGCAATGAAGCTGAAATCGGAGTTTGTAAAAAAAGTCTGACCGGCACAAAGTCAGCATATCAGCCACACCTCAGCTTGATGTCGCCCATGCGATGACTACCCCCCAGTGTACGGCGACGATGCGCAATTCCAGAAAAAAGCCGGGGTAATAGGTAATTTCACTGTGCTAGAGTAATCTGAGCTATCACCGAGCGGAGACATCATGTCTATATTCATGCGCAAATCCGTATCCCTGCCGACCCCCGAACAGGCACTGCCGGGCCGCGATACCCCGATGCAGGTACCTGCACACCATTTTGTGAATGGCCATAGCTTGCAAGCCCCCTTTCCACCCGGCATGCAGCAGGTGATTTTCGGCCTGGGCTGCTTCTGGGGCGCGGAGCGCAAGTTCTGGCAGACCGAGGGTGTTTATACCACCGCGGCGGGCTATGCCGCCGGCTACACCCCCAACCCGACGTACCAGGAAGTCTGCACCGGCATGACCGGCCACAACGAAGTGGTGCTGGTAGTGTACGATCCGGCGGTGGTGAGCTTTGATGAACTGCTCAAGCTGTTCTGGGAATCACACGACCCGACCCAGGGCATGCGCCAGGGCAATGATGCCGGCACCCAGTACCGCTCGGGCATCTATGTCAGCAACGATGTTCAGCGCCATGCCGCCGAAGTCAGCCGCGGTTTTTACCAGAAAGAACTCGCGCAGGCCGGCTTTGGCGCGATCACTACCGAAATTCTCGACGCGCCGACGTTTTATTACGCCGAGGATTATCACCAGCAGTACCTCGCCAAAAACCCCGCAGGCTACTGTGGCCTCGGTGGAACCGGCGTGAGTTGCCCGCAATCACCTCTGCATAGCGTCTGAAACTGACCTGTGTCAGGCTTGCAGATTGACCCTGCGCCTATATATGAGTAAAATTTGCCACGCTGTTTTCAGCGATAGCACCCCGTAAATTATTTCCTGACGATAATGATCGCCTGATAAGTCCGCTCGAAAAGGCCGCATTTTATAGCTGCCTGTTCCGCGAAACTTATGCCCGGTAGTAGACCGACGCTTGAGCGATCAGATTAAGCGACACGCCGCTCCGGTCGCTACAGACTACAACAGGAAAACTGCGACCTGCCTGTCGTTCTCATACCGGACCCGCGCTGCCAACAGCCAGTGTTAAGCACATACGCCAGTGGACGGCGCACTTCTCACTGCGCGACTGGCCGTACTGACCACTGTATCTGGCCAGCCACCCCGCTATCTTATGTAGCGTTTCTGCAAAGATTCGAACAGGTGAGCCCAGCACGCTTACCGATGTGTGTTCGGTCGATGCGAACACAAACATATTTATCAGGAAACATTATGAGCAAAATCATCAAGCGCAGTATCGGTGCACTGGTCTTCATAGTCGTCGGCATCATGCTGGCACGCGCTGTACCTTCCATCGAAATCGCCTGGGTATCGGGCATCTTGCTGTTGACGATTTATCTGTTCGTATTCGAAATTGTGGATGTCGATATTGCCGCGATCTGTATCATGGTGTTGATCGGACTCATGGGCATGATCGGGCCCTGGCTGGGGATGGACCACCCGTTCGTTCCCTCGCAACACCTGTTTGACGGCTTTGCCAGTAACGCGGTGATTTCTATTATTGCGGTGATGATTATTGGTGCCGGCCTCGATAAAACCGGCATTATGAACAAAGTCGCCAGTGTTATTCTGCGTTATGGCGGCAGTACAGAAAAACGCATTATTCCGCTGATTTCGAGCACCGTTGGCGTGATTTCAAGTTTCATGCAAAATGTTGGCGCGGCGGCGTTGTTCCTTCCGGTAGTCAGCCGAATTTCTGCGCGCAGCGGCCTGCCCTTATCGCGGTTGTTAATGCCCATGGGTTTCTGTGCGATTCTCGGCGGCACCATTACCATGGTGGGTTCAAGCCCGTTGATCCTGCTCAACGATCTGATTATCAACTCCAACCGTACCCTGCCACCCGAAACCCAGATGCATACCTTTGGTTTGTTCTCGGTGACACCGATAGGTGTTGCACTGATTATTACCGGCATTGTTTATTTTGTAGTCGCCGGCCGTTTTGTGCTGCCGGTGATTGCTACCAAGGGCGTCAAGGGCGGCAACACCGCGGATTACCTCAAACAGGTTTACGGCGTAAGTTTTCGCGTCAGTGAAATCAACGTACCACAAGCCAGCCCGCTGGTTGGCCAGACGCTCGATGATGTCGAGAAAAAGTACGGCGTGCGCATCGTTGGCCTGTATCACAACAAGAACCTGAAACTAGCACCCGGTGCCCTCGCCCGTGATGTACTGGTACCTGACGGTTGCACCATTGCGGTGATGGCTTCTAACAAGAACATTGATAACCTGATCGAATCCAACGAACTGGTCGCAAGCCCAATGCTTAAGGTTTTCAGCGAGGCACTCGCAGTCAACAAAACCGGTATCGCTGAAATTGTTATCCCTCCCAACTCGGAAGTAATCGGTAAATCGGCGCGCGACATCTGGATGCGCAAGACTTACGGGCTGTCAACACTGGCGATGTACCGCCGCGGTGAAACCATTCTCGAAGGCGTGCGCGACCTGCCGTTTGAAGCCGGTGACACCCTGGTGTGTCACGTCGCCTGGGAAAACCTGCACCGCCTCGAAAGCAACAAGAACTTTGTCATCGTAACCTCTGAATACCCGCGTGAAGATACGCGTCCGCACAAAGTCTGGCATGCACTGTTCTTTTTCCTGGTTGCACTTACCCTGATACTGTTTACAGATCTGCGTTTATCAGTGTCATTGCTCACCGGCGCGCTCGGTATGATCCTCGCCGGCGTCATGACCATGGACGAAGCCTATCGCGCGGTCAGCTGGAAAACCGTGTTCCTGCTCGCCAGCCTGATTCCGCTGGGCATGGCGGTGGAAAATACCGGTACCGCTTCGTGGATTGCACAACAGACACTGGCGATGCTGGGTGATGTGCCGATCTGGGTAATCCAGGCCGCACTTGCTGTGCTGGCTACTTTCTTTACCCTGGTGATGTCCAATGTCGGCGCCACCGTGCTACTGGTACCACTGGCGGTCAACATGGCGATACAGGCCGGCGCCGACCCGGCGATTTTTGCGCTTACCGTGGCGATTGCGACATCCAATTCGTTTCTGATCCCCACCCACCAGGTCAATGCATTGCTGATGGGCCCGGCGGGATATAAAGTAAAAGACTTTATGCGTGCTGGCGGTATTATGACCGTGCTGTTCCTGGTGGTCATGCTTGTCATGATGAACCTCGTTTTCTAAAAGGACGACAACATGAATATTGCAGCACAGACAATGAAGAACATGCTGCGCGTTCTGCTGGCCAGCGCGTGCGTTCTACTGCCTTCATTCGTTCTGGCTGCAGAAGCGGCGGATGCACATGCACAAATAGAGAAGAACCGCGCTGAAGAAGACAACAGCAACAAGCTGGGCGATATTGTTCCGTTTGATATTTTTAACAAGATTGCCCGCGCTGAATGGGACACGCTGCTGTTTTCCTACGGCGTGGTAATGTGCGTCGGCGGACTCGGCTATATTGGTTACCTCGGCATGGCTTCTGAAGTCATGTATCTCGACTGGGGCCCGACCAACGCCAATATTGGCATAGGTGTATTATCCAAAATTATCGATAACATTCCGGTTATGTTCGCCGTGCTCACGATGAATCCGGAAATGCCACTCGGCCAGTGGCTGCTGGTCATGTTGACCGCCGGCGTCGGCGGCAGCCTGCTGTCCATTGGTTCCGCTGCGGGTGTGGCATTAATGGGACATTCCCAGGGCCAATACACCTTTTTCAGTCATTTGCGCTGGACGCCGGTGATTGCACTGGGGTTTGCCGCCAGTATCTGGACCCACCTCTGGCTGAACGCAGATCTGTTTTAATCAGCATGCTGAATATACGTAACACGACTGGTATTTTTGATGTTTTATAAAAGATTACGCGCTACTGTTTCGACCCTGCCGGCGTTACTGCTGTGCATGATGATGGCCCTGCAATTGTCATGCTCATCCGACAATGCCACGCACAGTGACCGCATGAAAATACTCGATACTTATGCGGATGTGATTGTAGCCAGTTCCAATAAAGCCATTGCCTCACGCGCCATCAATAGTGTCGAAGCCGAACTTCGAGCGATTGATCATATCGGCTACACTATTACCGAACATTGCGAATTGCAGCAGCTCAATGAAGCATTTGAATTCGGTAAAGCTTACGAAGCCAGCGACGAACTTATCGAACTGGTCCAGAAAGCAAAGTCATTATCTGCGCTAAGCAAGGGGCTGTTTAATCCTGCGGCCGGCGAGCTGACAGCATTATGGCAGACCCGCTGCGAAACAAAAAATTGCACAGTAGCGCCCTATCCAGACGACGTCATGAAACTGGTGAACGTCAAGGTAAGCAGTATTTTAAAAAGCAAACCGCGCATGAGCGACATCATTATTGACGGGAATTTTATAAGCAGCCGCAATAGTGAGGTAAAACTTGAGTTCGGTGATTTAATTCGCGGCTTTGCGCTTGATAAAGGCATCAACCACCTGAAATCACAAAGCATAGAAAACGCGATGATAGATATTGGTGAAAGCGCCCATGTTATCGGCAGAAAAGGCAAACACCCATGGTGGGTCGGCCTGCACGACGTAAGCGGCGAACATCTTCTTGGCACTATCGAACTTGCCGATGACAATGCAGTTGTGACAGCTCGTGCGATATCAAAAATCGGTGGCAAACAGAGCACTGTTTTCAGGTACGCGGTTGACCCGCGCACCGGCCTGCCTGCGCGCGGCATCGCATCTGTTACCGTGTTACATAGCAGCGCTGCGGTGGCAAATGTAGCCGCGAGTTCACTACTGATATCAGGCCGCAAAAACTGGAAACAGATCGCCGACCGCTTCGGCGTGAAGGCACTGATCATGTTCGATGATGACGGCACCATCTACATGAGCCCGGCGATGTCAGAAATAATCCACTGGAAACAACGCCTGCCACACACTTTGCTGGTGCCTTGAGAAAACTCAAAAAACTATATATCCACGGATGAACGCTGATGAACACAGATATAAAAAAATTCAGTCCGCGAAAAACGCAAAGGACGCAAATAATAAATAATTTTTGCTTCGCGTTATTTGCGTTTTTCGCGGACTAATATTTCTCTTTTATCCATGTTCATCAGCGTTCATCCGTGGATAATTATTTTTTAAGCAACTTTCGCCACTGCGGGTGTTTGTGGATTAGTTCAAGCGCATCCTGTAATAATTCCTTGCCTGGTGACATGCGGTGCCAGGTGGATGCGCCCGAGGGATGGGGCAGCGGGATCACATCGGTTTTTACACCTTGCAACTGCATACTAAATTGCTGACCGATTACCTCGGTCAGCCTGTTGATCTGCATGTACTGGGTGATGGCGAGCTTTCCCACCAGCAACACCAGGGCGGGTTGCTGCAATTGTATTTCTGCATTCAACCAGCGTGAGCAGTTTTCAATCTCGGTAGCATCAGGCACGCGGTCGCCGCCTTTGGGGTTTTTACCTGGAAAGCAACGACACACCGCGGTCATGTAAACCTGCTGGCGAAACTGTTCTTCATTGACACCGATTGATTCAAACCACTTGAACAGGGTTTTACCCGCGGTCCAGGCAAATGGCCGCCCCAGCCCGGGCTCCTTGTCACCCGGCGCCTGGCCAATCAGCAGGATATTTGCCCTGATCGGCCTGCACACCACCACTGGCGGGATCATCTGCGGGCATAGACGGCAGGCGCGCAAGGCGGCCTGGTGCTCGATTATTGCTTTCAGCCTGGTCATCGTGGTTAATAGCTGTGAAATACAACGCTCTATACTATATCCCGGGCTTGCAGGCGTCGACCACCAGTCTTGTACTTGCATCAGTCATCCCACATGAACTGGTTTGTTGTTTGAGATAAAAGTCGCGATAATGGCCGCTTAACAACACACTGCGTACGCATATGGAATTAATCGAGAAACTGACCAAACTGGTCGAAAGCTGGATAGCCGAGTTCCTGACCATTTCCGGTGGCCTGCAGCTCGGCGCTGTGGTCGCCTGCGGCGCGCTGGCGTGGCTGACCCACCGGCACTGGCAGCAATTCATCACCCGCCTGCTGGGTGACCTTGAAAAGCAGGGCTTTATCCGTTTTTTCCTGCGTGCCACTGATCGCGCGGCCTTCCCGCTCAGCATGTTGCTGTACATGATCGTCAGCCGCTTCATCCTGGGGCAGTTTGAGATCAATGTTGCCGTCCTCGACATTTTCACGCCCTTGTTACTGTCACTCGCCGCCATCCGCATCGCTGTGTACACAATTCGAAAAGGCTTTCCGAACAGCCCGGCCTTGCGCGCGTGGGAAGGCATGCTCAGTCTTACCGTGTGGATGATAGTTGCCCTGCACCTGGTCGGCTGGCTGCCTGATATTTTAGCTGCACTTGATTCTATCGGCATCGACATGGGTGAAGGCCGATTTACCCTGTTGTCGATACTCAAGTTGTTGATCGCCGTGGTCATCTTTATGCTGGCGGCCAACTGGTTTACACGCGTAATCGAATCACGCACCCGGCGCTCGCTCTATATGAGTCCGAGCATGCGCGTCGGGCTGACCAAGGTCAGCAAGTTTGTGCTCTACACCATTGCTTTCCTGATGGCACTGAAAAGTGTCGGCATCGACCTGACCACGTTTGCCGTATTCGGTGGTGCCATCGGTGTTGGTATCGGTTTTGGTCTACAGAAAATTTTCAGTAATTTCATCAGCGGTTTTATTCTGCTGTTCGACCGTTCGATTCGCCCCGGTGATGTCATCAGTATAGGCACACGTTTCGGCTGGGTGCAGGCCTTACATGCACGCTATGTAGTTGTACGTGATCGTGATGGCGTGGAAACCCTGATTCCAAATGAAAACCTGATCACCACTGAAGTGATCAACTGGAGCTATACAGATCGCAATGTGCGTCTCAAGCTGCCCGTGCAAATCAGTTACAACAGCGATGTCGAAGCCGCCATGCAAATCATGCTGGATGCCGGCAACGAACACCCGCGCGTACTCAAGGACCCGGCCGCGGTCACCCGGCTGATGGCGTTTGGTGATAATGGCATCGACCTCGAACTGCGCGTATGGGTTCGCGATCCTGAAGCCGGTCTTGGCAGTGTGCGTTCAGATGTCAACCTGATGATCTGGAAGCGCTTCAAGGAAAACAACATTGAAATTCCCTTTCCGCAGCGTGTTGTACATATGTCGTCTGGCACCCCGGCCACTGACGATATCTAACGATAAAAAGCCGCCCTGCGGCCGAACCCGAAACGCTGACCTGTGTCAGAAATTGCGCCGGATTTTACAACCCGAAATCAGCTCTCGGGTAGACTATACGTGATAACAGTTATTTATTAATGGTGGTGGTTATGCGCATTCTATCAATTCTATTTGCCGTTTTCTGCCTGCTGGGCGGCGCGCAGGCGCGTGCCGATATTCTGTTGCTGGTGCACGGCTACCTGGCGGGTGCCGACTCGTGGCAGCACACCGGGATCAACGATGCACTCGATACCCATGGCTGGAAACGTGTCGGCCTGTTACTCGATGGCCCCGGCGGCGTGCAATTGCTCGCAACCAGCAATCTGAACGCTGAACGAAAAGTCTATGTCGCGGACTTGCCGGCCGAAGCACCGGCGATTGTGCAATCGGATATTTTTCTCGCCATGTTGGAGCGCACCCGCCAGCAACATCCGGGTGAGAACATAATTATCGTGGGTCATTCCGCCGGCGGTGTTGTCGCGCGTTTGTCACTGATACGCGGTGGCGCAGCAAATGTGACCGAACTCATTACCATCGCCAGCCCGCACGTGGGCACTACGCGTGCCGAGCAGGCGCTGGATGTCACCAATGACCATGGCCCGTTCAACATGGTAAAAAGCTTCTTTGGTGGCGGTGGTTACGATGCACTGAAACGTTCACGCGGTTTACTCTACGATTTGACGCGACCGCATCCGGGCAACATGCTGTACTGGCTCAATAGCCAGCCGCATCCGGATATTAAATATGTTTCCATCATACGCACTGACCCGGTGGGCTTTGCCGGTGATGACCTGGTGCCGGGCTATAGCCAGGACATGAATAACGTTCCCGCACTACACGGCAAGTCATCGGTTATCACCACGCCTTCCGGCCATAGCCTGGTGACGCAGGATGCGATAACACTGTTAAATATCTTAACCACAACCACAGCCAAAGCAGAGTAATTATGACGCCTTTAAAACTTTTAGCTACCGCTTTAGTGCTGGCGATGTTCAGCGCCTGCGCCACCAGCCCGGAAGGCCGTAGACAACTGCACCTCCTGCCCGAGGCACAACTCGATGCCATGGGCGAACAAAGTTTTGCGGAATTGAAAACAACTACACCAATGACGGATAAGGCAAATGTACGCAACTATGTGCAGTGCATTGCCAACCAGATTATTCCGCAACTGGCAGAAGACAATAACCCGGCTGCATGGGAAGTGCAGGTATTTGCAGATGACCAGGCGAACGCGTTTGCACTGCCCGGCCGAAAAATCGGCGTCTACGAAGGCCTGCTGAAATACGCGCAAAACCAGCACCAGCTCGCTGCCGTCATGGGGCATGAATTAGCGCATGTGATCGCCGAACACGGTAATGAGCGCGTCTCCAGTCAGCTGGCCGCCAACGCCGGCATGTCGATTGCAGCAATTGTGCTTGGTAGCACAGAATCAGATAACAGCATGTTAATGGCCGGACTCGGACTCGGTGTGCAGTATGGTGTATTGATGCCATTCAGCCGATCACACGAATCCGAAGCAGATTTAATCGGCCTCGACCTGATGGCGAAGTCCGGCTTTGATCCGCGTGAAAGTGTCACGCTGTGGCAGAACATGTCGAAAGCGGGCGGCAGTGGACCCGAGTTTCTTTCCACCCATCCATCGGGCGATACTCGCATCAAGGATCTAACCGGGCGTATGTCAAAAGCCATGACTTTGTATAACAACGCTCAGAATTCTGGCAAAAAACCAAACTGCAGCCTGTAACCCGCACCTGGCTCAATCCTGTCGTTAATAAACTTTTGCCACAGACAAATTTGAAGGATCAAATTTGAACGCGCGGCTTTACGCGGCCCGAAGGGTGGAGGGCAGGAAGCCCGGAATAAGTCACAGAGTAAGATTAAGGCAAAAAATATATCCACAGATGAGCGCAGATTTTTTGTACAGGTGCTGATAATGATGCAGGATAACGCCCTGTAGAGTAGAGCGGGGCTGGCAAGACATGGGCGGTTTTATCTGCATTTATTCGTGTTCATCTGCGTTTATCTGTGGAAAGCAAGTTTTAAAACAAATTCTCTGTGAGCTCTGTGGCAAATCTTCTTACAAATAAATATTCACCCGCAGTGTTACTGCTCGCCACGCTGCTGGCGGCGTGCTCGGGAAAACCTTATGTGGTTACTTATTCGGGTGACATTGACGCACCAAAAACAAACACGCTGTATATCGCACGTCACGAGTGGCATACCGGTTTTATTATTTCAGCCATAGATGCCGATTCCATTCTGCCTTTTCTCAGGCAAAGGTTCAGCAGCGCTGCATACTATGAATTCGGCTGGGGCGACACGGGATTTTACCAGGCGGATAAAATCACTTCGATGCTTAGCCTGAAAGCTATTTTCTGGCCGACAGATTCGGTGATGCACGTGGTTGCAGTGCCATTTGATCCTCCCCGGTATTTCAATACAAGTGAAGTGATCGAAATTCATCTATCAGATCCTGAACTTTACAACCTGCTTGAATTTATACGCACCAGCTTTTATTACGCAGCCAATGAACAACCGATAAGCATGAAACATGGCATTTATGGAAACAGCCAGTTTTACCGGGGCGAAGGCGATTACTTCCTGTTCAACACCTGCAATCGCTGGACTGCCAAGGGACTGGAAAGTGCGGGCTTTGATATTTTCACATTTTCCAAGTTTACCGCTGACAGCATCATGGGCTTCCTGCGTGATCAGACAGAACCCAGCGACTTAATTGCGGATTGATTTCATATCAACTGCGTGCTGTACTGGTGCGACAGAGTTGCATCATCATGGTACTTCACATTCAGGAGTCATGTTATGACTGTTACTAACAGCAGCTTCAGCGATAAGTGTTATGCACTTTTAGTGCAGGTACCTGCAGGCAAGGTCACTACGTACATGGAAATTGCCCGCGTATTAAATACCTCGGCCTGTCGTGCAGTTGGCACTGCCATGGCGAAGAACAACCACCTGGTAACGATACCCTGCCACAGGGTGGTCAGGAGTGATGGCTCAATTGGCCAGTACGCACTCGGCGCTGATAGAAAAACCGAGTTATTGATAGAGGAAGGTATTCCTGTCAAAAACGGTAAAATCGTCGACCTGCGCAAATTTGTTCACATGTTTTCTACCTGACTTCGTCTTCTACGGGATGTCCTACGCGAGCGAGACAGCTCAGCAATCCTTTTGATATATTTATAAATCTAAAACATTGGCTTACTGACGCAGTAATCGCTTATATTATGTGCCAGGACATTTCTGCGTGCTTCAGGTGCATGACTTTTTTTCTAATCTTCTACGCGAGTCGTGATGGCTACCAGTCAGATAATAATTATTGCAACATTGATATTAACCATGGGCATGTTTCTGTGGGGACGCT
>Ga0316201_10000864_pt1 | contig 19011 bp, 20 predicted proteins | sample CS6wburrow_MG_FD_204516 | JGI IMG/M metagenome (GOLD analysis project Ga0316201, IMG submission 204516) | Coastal sediment microbial communities from Delaware Bay, Delaware, United States - CS-6 worm burrow | ecosystem: Environmental > Aquatic > Marine > Coastal > Sediment | place: USA... | reverse complement strand
CCGCCGCATTCATGATGTAGGTATGCCCGGCAATCCGCGCGATGGCCTCGCCAACGCCTTCGAAATTGGCGATCGAGGTATTGAACTGCTTCCGGATAACGGCATAAGCACCGGTGGCATAACTGGCCGCCTGCCCGCCGCCTGACGCGGTCGACGGCAGCGTGATGGCTCGCCCGACGGACAGCAGCTCGACGAGCATCTTCCAGCCTTTGCCGGCCATCTCCGGCCCGCCGATGATGTAATCGAGAGGAACGAAAACGTCTTTGCCGGAGGTTGGGCCGTTCTGGAAGGCAACAGACAGCGGATAATGACGCCGCCCGACATTCACTCCCGGTGTGTCGGTCGGAATCAGTGCGGCTGTAATGCCGTATTCGCTTTTATCGCCAATCAAATGGTCGGGATCATAGAGTTTAAAGGCGAGGCCCAACACGGTAGCGACCGGCGCCAGCGTAATGTAGCGCTTGTCCCAGTTGAGGCGTATGCCGGTAATGGTCTTACCTTGCCAAGTACCCTCGCAAACGACGCCGCTGTCGATGAGCGACGCCGCGTCGGAACCCGCTTGCGGAGAGGTTAGCGCAAAACAGGGAATCTCGGTGCCCGCCGCAAGACCCGGCAGGTAGCGGTCTTTCTGTTCTTCGGTGCCGTAATGCAACAGCAATTCGGCGGGTCCAAGCGAGTTCGGTACGCCCACCGTCGACGAGGCGGTTGCGCTGCGACTGGCGAGCTTCGATATGACCGCTGCATTTGCGTAGGCCGAAAATTCGAGGCCACCGTACTGCTTGGGAATGATCATGGCGAAGAACTTCTTCTCGATGATGTAATCCCAGACTTCTTTGGGCATGTCGGCGTGCTCGTGACAGATGGCCCAGTCATCGAGCATCCGGCAAAGCTCCTCACAGGGGCCGTCGAAAAACGCCTGTTCTTCATCCGAGAGTTTCGGCGCCGGGTAGGACATCAGCTTGTCCCATTCGGGCATTCCGGAGAAAAGTTCGCCGTCCCACCAGACATTGCCGGCCTCCAGCGCTTCGCGTTCGGTATCCGACATCGAGGGCAGCATCCTGCGATAGATCGCAAGCAGCGGTTTGGTGATTTTTTCGCGGCGTACGTCAATCAGATTGGGTACGACCAGCAGGCCAAACATCAGTGTCAGAACGAGTTTCCAGAGGAAATGGCCATCGCCAAACACCCAGTAAGCGAGCAGCGCAATGCCTGCCGCGATGGTTGACGTGCGTAAATCAACGCGTTGGTAAGCAAGATAGATTCCGCCGCCTACGAACAGCAGCAGCCAGAACAAACTAACAAGAAGACCGGACAACTCGTATACCTCGCAAGTTCAATCAACAGATGGCGCTGCCTGCTGGCAACGCCAGAAAACACTCTATAGCAGTTCCTCGATCGCGGCACGCTCCTCGCGAAGCTCGGCCTCAGTCTTATTCATACGATCGCGACTGAAGTCGTCGATCGAAAGTTCCTGCACGATTTCGTACTGGCCGTCGCGACAACGCACCGGGTAGGAATAGACGATGCCGGGCTCAACGCCGTAACTGCCGTCGGCCGGAATCGCCATGCTGACCCAGTCCTCATCCGGCGTGCCGAGCGCCCAGTCGTGCATGTGATCGATAGCCGCCGACGCCGCAGATGCTGCCGACGAAGCGCCACGTGCCTCGATGATTGCCGCGCCTCGTTGCTGAACAACGGGAATGAATTCGTCCGCAAGCCAGGACTGGTCAATCAGTTCCATAGCAGCCCGGCCGCTAACCGTCGCATGATTCACGTCGGGGTATTGCGTCGCCGAATGGTTGCCCCAGATGGTCATGCGGCGTACGTCATTAACATGGCTGCCAGTCTTCGCGGCCAGCTGCGCCATCGCACGGTTGTGGTCGAGGCGCGTCATTGCCGTGAAGTTACGGGGATCGATGTCAGGCGCGTTGCTGCTTGCGATGAGGGCGTTCGTGTTGGCAGGATTGCCGACCACCAGGACGCGGATGTCACGATTGGCATTCTCATTCATCGCCTTGCCCTGAACGGAAAAGATTGCCGCATTAGCCTGCAAGAGGTCCTTGCGCTCCATGCCGGGACCGCGCGGTCGAGCGCCTACCAGGAGGGCGTAGTCGCTGTCTTTGAACGCGACGTTCGCGTCATCGCTTGCGACGATCCCGTCGAGCGTTGCAAATGCACAATCGTTGAGTTCCATAACCACGCCATTCAATGCGGGTAGTGCCGGCGGGATTTCCAGCAGCTGCAATATGACAGGCTGGTCCGGACCCAGCATTTGGCCGGATGCGATTCTGAAGGCGAGCTGATAGCCAATCTGGCCGGCAGCGCCAGTAATCGTGACGCGAACGGGTGATTTCATTGTTGGTTTCCTGATTCTTGATGCGCGGATTGCCGACTAATTTTAGCACTGGCACTGCTATCAGGCACTGGTGTTGTTTACTTATCAATGACTGAATCGTCAAAATCAGGATATACCTGCCGAAATTCCTCGTATTCCTCGTCTGCTTGTTCGTCCTGCCCGTTTTCCCTGAGCTGCCGTATACAGGCCAACCAGGTGTCAGCCGTCTCACGCTCGGATTCGGCGCAAGCGAGATCGGCCGTTGTTGCCAGGCTAATCGGCGCAAAGGAATTTGCCGCGCTGCGAGTCTCCTCGGAATCCCGCCTTGCCGTCTGCCGGTATGCCGCTTCGCGCCGGTCTGCTGCAATATCAGTCGACCTCTCCTCCCTGAGCACAGATCCAGCCTGCAGCGCGTCGGCCTTCGCCGGAGCGGGTATATAACTGTTGTCAGATCCCGCCCGCGCTCTCGCCAGAGCTTCAGCCTCTTCCATCGCCTTCTCCGCTCGCGGCGCGATATCGTCCATCGACGCGGTCTCCAGCGAAAGCGGTGCCTGCGCTGTCGAGCGCTTCCGGGCCGACTGGTCGGCGGTGTCCGTTTGCGAGTTGGACACTGGTGCCGGCGGCTCGGCGAGACCAACGCGTGTCGGCAGGGCAGCATCGTTGTCCCGGCCAGCCAGATGCGCGGCCGCATCGCTTTCGCTGGTAGGCGGCATGCTGGCGACGTCAAGATCCGAGATTGGCATCTGCGTCAGCTCGAGGACGATCGCGAGGCTAAGGCCTATGGTTGCCGCCCAAGCGGCGGGCCGCATCCAGGCGCGTGCCCGCGCATAAGGGGTTCGCGCCTCAGCCGCGAGCTTTAGCACCTGTTCGTTTAAATGTTCCGGTGCGCGTTCGTCGGCAAGCGCCCGGTAGGCATCCGTAACGCGCTGATCCTGAACGCGATTTTCGGGATTGTTGCTCATAATCGCTCCGCTTTTTCGTCGATCGCGACGCGCAGTTTCTTGACCGCATACCGCAATCGACTCTTGGCAGTTTCGCGGTTTATGCCAGTGACCATCGCTATTTCGTCAATGCTCAAGCACGCCTCTTCATGAAGCAGGAACGCGTCGCGCTGCTCGTCGGGCAAATCCTGCAAAGCCTTTGCGAGGCGTTCCTTGGCCAGGCTTCGTTCTGTCGCTGTCTCCAGCGTCTCGCCGGGATGAGCGTGCATTTCCGCTTCCATATCGGTGTTGTTCGAATGTCGTTTATTGCGGCGCAAGTGATCGATAAAGCAGTTGTGCGCCACGCGATACAGGAAGGTTGTGAATTTCGCGGTCGGCCGGTAGCTGGCGCGCGACTTGACGATCTTGCCCCAGACCTCCTGAAAGATGTCCTCGGCGGTGTCCCGATGGCGACAAAGCCGCAGGAGATACCGATACAGGGAATCGTTATGTCGTCGATAGAGGGTCTCGAACGCCGCTATGTCGCCGTCCTTGTAGCGCAACATAAGCGCGCTGTCGTCGGGTGTATGCCCCATAGTTGGAGCATAGGCGAGGGTCACACCGCTGGAAAGTGTCTTAGCCCGTCCTGTCACCAATTTCGCGCTTGCTGCCATTGTTTTTCGCCTCTCAGAACTACTTTAAACGGAGGTTTTCGACCACAGGGGTTACCTGCAGCCTGAAAAAGGCTTGCAAAGCATCTTCTTAGTGTTATAGTTGACTATAACACCAGATCACTAGACTGGTTGAGAAGCGAAAAAGAGGTCCGGGAGACCGACGATGTTCCAACGAATGATAAGTATCAACGAGATAATCGGCCTGACAATGATGCTGTTGTTGGTCATGGCTCTGGTGACAAGCCAGGCTGACGCAACGATCGAAGATGCTGCGCAGGCGGCGCTGGTAATAGAGCATACGGAGAGCCTGGACGTGCCTGACATGCCCTTCACAGCGACCATTGAGGGGCATTTCAACGGCAAAGTACTGACCCTGTCGATCGACACCTTGGCGCATTTTGGCCAGTTCCAGATCGACGGCGATTAAACCGGCGGTAACTTCAGCGGCAACGCATTCAGCAAGACTCAGGAAACGATATTTAATGGATCCAAAATGGGATGAAGATCAGCCGATCTACCGTCAACTGCGCGATCGCGTCGTTGCGATGATCCTTGAAGGCGTACTCGGTGACGGTGACGCACTTCCCTCGGTGCGCAATGTTGCCGCCGAGTATCGGCTCAATCCACTCACTGTGCTGAAGGGCTACCAGGAGCTTGTCGACGAGGGGCTGGTCGAGAAGAAGCGCGGCCGAGGCATGTTCGTGAACGACGGCGCTCGCACCAATCTCCTGAAAGCTGAGCGGCAGCGCTTCCTCGACAAGGAGTGGCCGAAAGTCCTTGCGACAATCGAGCGACTTGGGCTCGATGAGGCCGACCTGCTGCGATCAAAACCATCAACGAAAGAAGCGGGAGTTGAAGAATGACTAGCCTTGTCAGTGCGCGCGGTGTTTCCAAACATTTCGGCGCTGTCCGCGCGGTCGATAACGTTAGCTTTGATATAGAGCAGGGCAAGATTCTTGGCCTGATCGGACCTAACGGCGCTGGCAAGACCACCTTGCTCAAGGCGGTCCTCGGTTTGACGGACTTTGACGGTGAGCTCTCTGTGCTGGGACTTGATCCGTTTCGGCAGCGCAAGGAATTGCTACGGAATATCTGTTTTATCGCCGACGTTGCCGTGTTGCCTCGCTGGATACGCGTTACTCAGCTACTCGATTTCGTCGAGGATGTGCATCCCAATTTTTCGCGAAAACGTGCGGAGAGTTTCCTGAGCCAGACCAAGGTCCGACCAGATGCCAAGGTTCGGGAGCTTTCCAAGGGCATGGTGACGCAGCTACACCTGTCTATCATCATGGCTATCGATGCCAAGTTGCTGGTGCTTGATGAGCCGACCCTGGGTCTCGATATTATTTTTCGCAAAGAGTTCTACGGCAATCTGCTGAATGACTACTTCGATGAACAGCGCACTATTTTGATTACTACGCACCAGGTCGAAGAGATCGAGAATCTGTTGACCGACATCATGTTTATCGACGACGGCAAGATTCTGCTCGATAGGCCGATGGATGCTTTGGCAGACACCTATGTAGAACTGTTGACGGCTGGCGAAAACGCAGCCAAGGCGAAAGGGATGGGGCCAATCGCCGAGCATGAAATGTTTGGTAAATCGGTGCTTCTGTTTGAAGGTGTCAACCGCGAGAACCTGGAAGGGCTTGGTGAGCTGCGAACACCATCGGTTGCGGATCTGTTTGTTGCGAAGGTGAAGGGGGCGCGCCGATGATCGCTAATCAACTGGCATTGATAAAACGCGAGATCTGGGAACATCGATCGATCTACGTTACGCCCGCTGCGATCGCCAGCATCGTTTCTCTCAGCGTGCTGGCGATGATCGTATTTGCGTCCGGTTTCGCCAAAGAGCTTGATATAGCCATCTTCGGGGCCTCGAACCTGGCCGGGGAAGGCGAGCGAAAAGCCGCGCTCACCGCGTTCTTCGTAGGCACCTCCTGGTTGTTCCTCGTCGGCCTCGCAATTCTGACCGTATTCTATTGTCTCGACTCGCTCTACGGTGAGCGCAAGGACAAGAGCATACTGTTCTGGCGTTCCCTGCCGATCACCGACGCAGAAACAGTTCTTTCCAAGCTCCTTACAGCTGTGTTTGTTCTGCCGATCGTTGCAGCGATTGGCATCATCGCAACGCATCTGGTCAACCTCATCATTACCAGCGCCTGGGTATCGATGAAGGGCGGCGATGCGGGCCTCTTGATCTGGGGTTCGGTGCCATTGCTGGACAACTGGCTGACGGCATTTGTCGTCCTTATAGCGTCCGGTGTCTGGATGTCGCCCTTTATCGGCTGGTTCCTGTTCGTGTCTGCCTGGACAAAGCGCGCGCCACTTCTGATGGCCTTCATGCCATTGATCCTGATTCCACTATTGGAATGGATCTTCCTGCGGACGCGCTTCTTTGCCAGTGCCGTGCTTGATCGTGGCGATGCCATGCCGCTGTTCAAGGCGCTGGATTTCGAGACCTTTTTCGAAGAAGAGCATTGGCGCGCCGGCATCGACAAGATCAGCCTGCTGGATCATATCGATATCGTTCAGTTCCTGACGAGCCCGGCAATGTGGGGCGGCGTGATCGTCTGCGGTCTTTTTGTGACGGCGGCGATTTACGTGCGTCGCTACCGCGACGAGAGCTAGGAGCCCTTCTACCCGCGTGCTGAAGATTTCGAGGCAGTGAGCCGTCGGGATCAGGGTTTGCTGCGTATGTCGAACTTGCGGAGCTTGCCCCGAAACTGGTGATAACCCAGGCCAAGAAGATCGGCCGCCAATCGCTGGTTGAAACGCGATTTCTCCAGGGCTGCTTGCAGCAATTCTACTTCCATATCCGCGAGTCTCTGCTTGAGGTCGGTCGGAAGCAGCGGGCTGCGACGCCTTGTCGTACCAACGCTTGACCGGACAGTCTCGCTTTGCGCCATTCTGAATGGCGAGTCAAACGGGTCCAGAGCAATGGTCGTAATAGGCTGTTCCGGATCTTTGGCGCGATACACGCTGCGCTCAATAGTGTTTTTTAATTCGCGGACGTTGCCCGGCCACTGGTTTCGCAATAACGCTGACGATGCCCGCGGACTAAAGCCCGGAAAGTAGTTCCACCTCAATTCGCTCGCCATATGGATCGCGAAGGCATTGGCAAGAGGCAGAATATCCTCTACGCGTTCGCGGAGTGGCGGTACGGTGATGACGTCGAAGGCCAGGCGATCCAGCAGGTCTTTTCGAAATCGCCCCTCGGCGGCGAGCGACTGCAGGTCGGCGTTGGTGGAGCCAACAATACGTACGTCTACCCTGAGCGTCTCATTGCCGCCGACTCGCTGAACTTCGCCGTACTCTATTGTCCGAAGTATCTTCTCCTGCATCCTGAGCGATATCGTTGCCAGCTCGTCGAGTATCAGTGTGCCGCCGTCGGCTCTTTCAAAGTGTCCGATATGGGTCTTTGCTGCGCCGGTGAAAGCCCCGGCCTCATGCCCGAAAAGCTCCGACTCGAGAATGCTCTCGGTCAACGCCGCACAGTTCACTTTGACGACGTGCTGCTCCCAGCGGTCCGAGAGAAAATGAAGGCGGGATGCAATTAGCTCCTTGCCGGTACCGCGCTCGCCGACCACCAATACCGGCTTCGACAGAGTTGCCGCCCTGGAAACGTGCTCGAGCATCTCCAGGAAGGCTGGTGCTTCACCAATGATCTGTTGTTTTTCGGGGCCGGGCGACATTGGCTAATTAGGCCATATATTAGCGAAAAAAACTATAAGTTAGCTAAAAAAGCTACTAATGCCTTGCGGACCGGCCTCGAGATACCCACCCTTTATTGTTTTAAAACAGTCACTTACCGAACTCGCAGGAGGTTGGCACGAATGCTGCAATCTTACATAGCAGGATTCACACGAAAAGAGGAAAAACTCATGGGCATATTCACGAGATTTAGCGACATCGTGAACTCCAATATCAACGCCATTCTCGACAAAGCCGAGGATCCGGAGAAGATCGTCCGCCTGATGATCCAGGAAATGGAGGACACACTGGTTGAGGTCCGTTCTGCGGCAGCACGGTCGATCGCAGACAAGAAAGACCTGAATCGCAAAATTGAGAAGCTCGATGGTGAAAAGGCTGAGTGGAATGACAGGGCCGAACTGGCGATGCGCAAAGAGCGCGAGGATCTTGCAAAGGCTGCGTTGGTTGAGAAGTCGAGGGTATCGGCTGCTGTCGACGTGCTCAAAGAGGATTACGTCGCTGTCGACGAGGGGCTCGCAAAACTCAATGAGGATATTGCGCGCCTGGAAAGCAAGCTTGAGGATGCCAAGACACGGCAAAAGGCGCTCCTGGCTCGACACAAAACGGCAAACAGCCGACTCGCGGCTCGCAAGAAGATCCACGATTACAAGATTGATGACGCGATGGTTCGTTTTGAAGCCTATACGCGCCGCATCGACGATGTAGAAGGTCGCGTCGAGGCCTATGACCTTGGCCTGCCCAAAGATCTGAATCACGAATTCGCAGGTCTGGAGGCTGAGGAATCGGTAAACAAGGAGCTGGGCGAGCTGAAGGAGCGCGTCGCGGCAGAGAGAAACCGCAACGCCAGTGCCGGGTAACACGAGCTACTGGAAGGAGCTGAGAATGAGTCGAGGAACATGGAATATGGACGACGGTCCACTGCGGGGATTGTACCGCGACCGTGAAAACGGATGGGTTTCCGGCGTTTGCGCCGGAATTGCTGACCGGTTCAATTTCCAACTTGGCGCAGTAAGAGTGATCGCTGTAATCAGCCTGCTGTTGTTCTTTTGGCTTACGGCTGCGGTTTACCTGGCAGCGACGTTGTTGATAAAGGAAAAGCCGCTTGTCTATTCAGGACGCAGGACGGAGTATGATTTCTGGCGAACCTATCGTCGAGATCACTGGAGACGCTCATGAGCGCGTATAGCGAAACATCCGAAGGACGTCTGTATCGGGATGCCGATCGCGCGGTACTCGGTGGAGTGTGCGCCGGGCTTGCCGGCTATTTCGGACTAAATCTCAAGGTGACGAGATTCCTCGCGATTGTTGCGTTTTTCATGGCAATGCCATTCGCCGTGTTCGGGTATCTTGCGATGGTGTTCCTGGTACCGGCCGAGTCACGCGGTGTCTATGAGCGCGTCGTTGAGACGAGGTGTTGTTGGGGAATGCAGCGTGACAGGCGCAGGACCAGACGTCGCGAGAACAGGCGCTCTGCAGCACCCGAAAATACCGAGCAAGCCGCTTCCAGGCCAAGTATCAAGGATGTGCGTGAACGCTATAGTTCGCTGGACAAACGTCTTGCCGAACTTGAAAAGCAGGTAACGTCACCGCGATTCCAGCTAGAGCAGGAATTTCGAAAACTATGACGACTAGAATTAGCAGAGGGGCCTGTCAATGAATACACTCTTTTACGTGGTTTGCATCGTTGCGATTGTCTTTACGGCGCAGACTATTCAGAAATATTTGAAGATAAAGAATGAGGAACGGACGTCACAGGACCCTGAGCTTGAAGAAACGCTCGCACAGATAGAGCGGCTGGAGGAGCGTATTCGTGTACTTGAGCGAATTGTCACAGAGAACAAGTACGACCTGAGTCGTGAAATCAGCAAGCTGGAATAACGTTTCCGCGAGAACCTGCGCCCCAACGAAAAACGCCCGTCATCAGACGGGCGTTTCTTGTTTCGAGGATTTGAAAAAGTGCTTACTGACTGCGTTCCTTGTAAGCCCGAACCTGCACGTTAAACTCTTCGGCTACAAGGTTCATTTCATCGACCGCCGCATTGTATTTCTTGTTGTACATCTCGATGCGCTGTTGCCTGGTTGCTTTATCGATGTCGTCTGCGCCAGCGACCGTTTCTTGCTCGGCAGTCTCAATGCAGGACAGGTAAGCCTCCATCGCCGTCATATAGGCCTTGACGCCGCGCTGGCCTTCAATCATCTGTTCCTTGGTTGCTGTCGTACCGTCGGGTACCTCGGCACGATGCGGATAATCACAGGCAAACGCGCCAGGTGCGGCCAAGAAAAGAGTCGCGGCGAGAAGGATGTTCTTGTTCATATTCATAGGGTCTACTTATTCAGTCCTGCAATACAATAACTCTACCGGGTGTTGCGGATTCGGTGCAAGACAAAAGCGCCTTTGCAGGCGGCTCCATCATTGCGAAAAACCAAATTAGAAACAGAGGTTTGCGGCTGAATTTCCAACACTGAGCGGCAGCGCCATCAGCCGATGACAGACGGTTAAATCAGGCGAAAAGCGCGCGAAACGAGTCTGTTCCGTCAGCCTGGGCCAACAGCAGTTCGAGGTAGTTATCGGCGCTCATCGGGTCGCCAAAAAGCAGCCCCTGAGCATAATTGCATCCACGCTCTTGTAGAAAGTCGAGCTGTTCTTCTTCCTCAACGCCTTCGGCAACCACATCCATGTTCAGGTTTCGTCCCATTTGTATGATGGTATCCACGATAGTCGCATCGTCCGGGTTTGTTGCGATATGTCGAACGAAGGACCTGTCAATCTTCAGCGTGCTAATTGGGAACTGTTGCAAAGCGCTCAAGGAAGAGTAGCCGGTGCCGAAATCGTCGATTGCCAGGTGCAGGCCCAAGCCATATAGCTGATCCAGCAGTTTGATCGTTCGGGCGGGATTCTCCATCAACGTTGTTTCTGTAATCTCCAGCTCCAGCGACGTTGGCGAGACCTCGTGGCCTCGCAATATCGATCGGATTCGCTTGATGAAGTTCAGCTGCCGTAGCTGCTTCAATGACAGGTTGACCGAAACGCGGCCCGGTGACGACACCGTTTTTTGCCAGATACGGAAATCTTCGCATACCTTATCCAGTACCCACTCGCCGATCTCAATGATCAGGCTCGTTTCCTCGGCGATCGGGATGAAATCTGATGGCAGGATCAGGCCGCGATCGGGCAGCTCCCAGCGCACCAGCGCTTCCGCGCCAAATACTTCACCTGTTTGCAGGTTGTACTTGGGCTGATAGTGGACGAGTAGTTCATCGCGTTCGAATGAGCGTTTCAATCTGCTCTTGGTCATGAGCCTGTCGACCGAAGCCTCACTCATCTTCGGCTCGTAAAAGGACAAGTCGTTACCGCCATTTTTCTTCGCGTGATACAGAGCAGCATCGGCATTACGAATCAGGTCGATAACGTTGACTGCATCTTCCGGATAGAACGCGATACCCATACTTGCCGTCATGAACACCTCGTGCCCCTGTACGTAGAAAGGGTCGGCCAGGCGACTGAGAAGTGTTGTCGCCAGCTCGCGCGTGGACTTCAGCCCTTCGCCGTCCGGGCCGAGACGATCGATCATAACGGCAAACTCATCCCCGGCGAGGCGGCCAATGATGGAATGCTCCGGCAAGGCAGCGGCCAATCGCTCCGCCACCGTTTCGAGCGTTGTATCACCGGCAAGATGGCCAAAGGTATCGTTAATTTCCTTGAAATTATCGACGTCAATATAGAACAGGCAAAGCGGGCTACGGGCCTTGCGAGCTCGCGCGATGCTGCGCTGCAACAAGTGCTGGAACTGCATGCGATTCGGTATCTTGGTGAGGGCATCGATGCGTGCCAGGTAGCGTATCCGCTTTTCGGCCCGGCGGCGCTCCGTGATGTTCTGCGCGGCATAGATTCGATTGACTGTTTCGCCGTCGTTGCTATCGACAATCGAGCAGGTATAGGAGACCGGAATCGATTCACCGAACTTCGATTCGAACATCGCTTCTTTCGGCAAGCCCGACGGCGCCAGGCCCGCCAGAGAGCCGCTCTTGGCGGTATCGACCAGAAAATCAATCGATACACCGAGAAGTTCGTCGTCCTCATAACCCAGTAGATGTGTAGTCGCGGAATTGATGCGCTCAATCTTGCCATCATCAGCAGTGACTATGATCGCCTCGTTCATGCCGGAGAGAATTGTGTCGACGTAGTCACGAGAGATTGTCGTGTTCCGCAATCGCTCACGCATATCGTTGAATACGGCGGCCAGTTCGCCGAGTTCGTCGTGGCGGGTTTCCTGCAGCGGTTCGCCAAAATCGGCGTCACGAAACTTCTCTGCCTGAATTCTGAGTTGCTCGATGCGTTGGGACTGATTGCGTATGACCAGCCACAAAACGCCGCCGCACAGTAGCAGTACGAGCAACGTGCCACCGACAATCCATGCGTAACTGTGATGACGACTCTGGGCTTCAGTGGTAATCAGCTGTTCACCAAATGACGCGTAGTCGTCGTGCAACTCCTGCAGGCTGAAAACACCGCTAAGGTAGCCGACTATTTCATCGTTCCTCATGACAGGGTAGGGGATCAGAAGCTGCTGATCCGACCAGACCACGTCATGCGCATCAAGGGTCGATACAGGTACACCACTGCTCAGCGCGGCGCCTGAGGCGAGGGTGAGGCGTATCCCGGTAAGGCCGTTGCCCGATGCTACGGCGCGATCCAACAGGCCCTGGATTGTGGCGCTATTGTCCGCGACCGCTCCGGCCGAGACGTCGCCTGCAAGGTGACGAATCTGGGCGCGCGCGCGGCGTTCAAAACCGTTCCGCATCAAAGCGTAATGCCGGTCCGAGCTGACCGTCACTATTTCATCGGCGAGCCAGCGGTATTGGCCATAAAAGATGGACAGCAGAATGCCAGCTGCGCCAATGCCAAGCGCCGCCGCCAATAACCAGATTCGCGGAAATCTCTTGCTGACCATGTTCTATTTTTTATTCGGCCAATGTGCCAACAGTGTAACATTCGCGACCGATTGAAGAGAATTTTCCGGAATGGACTAATTTCAGCGGGTCGATGGCAGACCCGAACGGCAGCCCGATACTGGTCTTGAAGGCTGGACTATTTGTCCGGATCGCGCTTTTCGACGAATTCGAGGGGTTCCGTCTGGCTGGTTGTCTTCATGACCCCCTCGACAACCGCGCCTTCCGCGACCGCGATAGCTTCGCCGGATACCGTTCCCTCAATTCTCGCTGCAGCCGTAATCTCGACCTTGCCGGCGGCCAGAATGTCGCCCTCAAGGTGTCCTGAGACAATAACTGCGTCTGCTTTAATCGTGCCGCGCCATCGGCCGTCACGTGCCAGGGTCACGGTGCCGCTGATATCGCAGTCGCCGTCGATTTCGCCATTTATAAGGAAATCGCCGTTGCCACTGATAAGCCCCGTAATCTTGCAGCCTTCGTTGATCAGCGTTGCCGCTCCCGACGCGCGGTCGCGCAGCCGTCGACGCTTTGTCTCGTTCATGCCCAATGCTCCGAGTCGTATGTTCGATCGTTGAGGGTGAATACTACCGGGAGTCAAGAAGATTTGTTAACGCGATTAGCGGACTTGCGTCACGTCCGCGATAGCATCGCCGCACAAGTGACGACCGGACGTTGTACACCGGCGTTGGCACCTGGCACGTATCTCATAGCGTGTGCTGGTAGTTTCGCCGGGCGAGGAGACAGAGGAATTCGGCTGAGGCCACGCGCGTGAGGCACAGTTATGGTAAAACAATGAGCGGGCGCCAGGCGGGCGTCAATTCAAAAGGACGAGGATTGAAGCAGCGATTTGAAAAGCGCTTGGCGGCGATCGTTGCTGCAGACAGCGACGCGCTACACGGTGGCCTGAAGGGGGTCGAAAAGGAATCGTTGCGAGTAGCCGATGACGGATCGCTTTCGATGCGATCGCACCCGGCCGGACTGGGATCTGCGTTAACCAATCGCTACGTTACGACCGATTTCTCCGAGGCGTTGTTAGAGTTTGTGACGCCAGCGTTTCCGACGACCTGGGAAGCGCTGCAATGTGTCTGCGATATCCATCAGTTCACGTATGCACAGCTAAATGATGAAATGCTCTGGTCGGCCAGCATGCCTTGCCTGATTCCGGATGATGACGACATCCCGCTGGCGCGCTACGGCACGTCGAACGTTGGGCGGATGAAGACCATCTATCGTCGCGGACTCGGCTACCGCTACGGGCGTCAAATGCAGGTAATTGCCGGCGTACATTTTAATTATTCGCTGCCGGAGGGGTTCTGGCCCATTTATCGGGAGATTCTCGATTCTGAACTGAACATCGAGGCGTTCAGGTCAGATCAGTACCTGGGACTGATCAGAAACTTCCGTCGCCTTGGCTGGCTCGTGCTCTACCTGTTCGGTTCGTCTCCGGCCTTGTGCAAGTCGTTTTCAGGTGCCGCCAGCGCAGGTCTGAAGTCGCTCAATGCCGATACCTATTTTGAGCCTTATGCGACGTCGCTGCGCATGAGTGACCTCGGTTATAGCAACAAAAACCAGTCGAGGATCAATATCTCATTGAACAGCCTGGACGAGTACGTTCGTGACCTGAGTAGCGCTATCTGTACGCCGGAGCCAAGCTACGAAGAGATCGGGGTAAAGGTCGACAACGAGTACAGGCAGCTCAACGCTAACTTGCTGCAAATCGAAAATGAGTACTACTCACCGGTGCGGCCCAAGCGCGTCGCCAGATCCGGAGAACAACCCACAGCAGCACTGCGCCGAGATGGCATTGAATACGTCGAAATCCGCTCGCTCGATATCAATCCGTTTGATCCGGCCGGGATCAACCAGAACACCATGCGCTTTATCGAGGCATTCCTCATCTACTGTGCTATCGAGGACAGTCCGAGGCTGGACGACAAGTCTCTTGCCGAAATCAACAGCAACCACACTGGCGTTGCAAAGCGCGGGCGCGATCCCGAATTTCGCTTGATGAGAGACGGAAAACTCGTGACCGTTACCTCCTGGGCAAACGAGATCCTGTCCAACGTCCAGGCGGTCGCAGAGGTTATAGACGCGTATGAAGTGAGCGATAGCTACGCGCAATCGGTCCGCTTGATGCAAGCGCTGGTCGCGAATGTTGCTGAGACCCCGTCGGCTCGAGTGCTTGCTGATCTTGAGGAAACTCAGAGCAGCTTCTTTGAATACGCACTGTCGATGGCGCGAAGCCATCGAGACTACTTTGGTGCTATTGCGGCGCTCGATGAGGCGCGCGCCCAGGATTTCAGTAAGGAAGCTGCTGACTCCGTCGTACGACAGCAAGCGATCGAGGCTTCGGATGAAATCAGCCTCGATGAGTACCTGCAGCGTTACTTCAGGAATTGTTGATCAGAACGGTAGCGGCTCGCCATGCTCGTAGGCAAAGCGGCGGTGCAGTTGCTGCAGGCGAGCGGTCATCGGGCCGACGGCGCCGTCGGCGATGATGCGACCATCGGCCTCCAGAACCGGGGTCAATTCGCCCATCGTGCCGCTGGTGAATACCTCGTCTGCGTTGTAGACCTCGGTGAGCGAAATATTGCGCTCGATTGCGGCAATCTTCTGTTCGCGGCAGATTGCCAGGATCATGTTTCGCGTGAGACCCGGCAGACAGCTGTCTGCATGAGGCGTCAGTAAAACCCCGTCTTTAACCAGGAAGAGGTTCGTATCATTGGTCTCCGATACGAATCCATGGACATCAAGCATGATGGCGCTATCAACGCCCGCCACATTTGCCTCAATCGCTGCAAGGATGTTGTTCAGCAGATTGTTGTGATGGATCTTCGAATCGAGGCATTGCGGCGTGTTACGCCGGGTCGATGCGGTAACGACGCGAATTCCGGTATCGGAATAGACCGGTGGTTTCCACTCCGCCAGAACGATTAGCGTACAGCCCGACTGGTTGAAGTGCGGGTTCATTCCTGATGTGGTTTTCTCGCCGCGAGTCAGCGTGAGTCGAATATGGGCATTGTCGCGCATGCCGTTTGCTTCAAGCGTCTCGAAAATTGCCGCACGAATTTCGTCGCAGCACGGCACCGCAGCGAAGGCGAGCGCTTTCGCTGATTCCTGCAGCCGCGCCAGGTGTCCACCAAGCTCAGCTATGCGGCCGTCATAGACTCGAAGGCCCTCCCAGACCGCGTCGCCACCCTGGACTACGCTATCAAATACAGATACACGTGCCTCCGAACGCGGCTTCAACTGGCCATTAATGCTCACGAGGATATCTGCGTTACGAGGGTCTGCTGCGTTCAACCGCTAGTCTCCTTTGCCACTGTTGCCGAGGGCGTGTTCGAACAAGCGCTCATACCACGGCTGGCATTCCTGAAGCAGCCCGAGCAGCGCTTCTGGAAAGTCGTCCTTCGGGCGGTATGGCGAAAACCCTGTGCTTTGGTGCACGGCATGGTACCAGTGTGGCGCCCAGATGCCGTCCTCTGGTCGAGCACCCGCTTCCCATCGCAGCATACAGGCATCGAAATCGAGACCAAGGTGGTCACACAGCTGCTGCAGAATAGCAGCCGGGTCCGATAGCAAGAGCCTTGAGTCGAGAATAGCCGGTGTCTGGCCGGCATTCGTCAGTTCCTCGACGAGCTCCCACTGACGCTTCAGTCCGGTGTCTTTCAGATCGGCCTGAGGCAACTGCACTGTCAGCGATGGCAGCATGTCTCGCGGATCTCTTATGAGGAAGATATTGGCGGTTTGGCGCAGAAACCCGAGGTCGAGATCAACGAGGTGGTGCGCCATGTGCTTAAGGAACAAGCGCGGCGACGGCCTCGATGTTTGCTGCTCGATGAGTGCGCGCATCACGCGCTCACCGTCGCAGTCCATTGCGGCGATGACTTTGCGATGAGCTGGATGTTGAGCGCCAGTGACCCGCAGGTAATGGCCGTAGAGCGGCTCGTCGACGACCTTGATATCGCCACGCTGGGCGAAGCTGTACATCAGGGCTGTAGAGACGTTGCGGGGCCCTGACCATAGGCAGATTGGCGCTGTCATCGCTATTCGCTCCTGTTCCCTGGCAATCCGGATCATCGGATTGTAACGGCGCTCTTCCGGGTCGTGGAAGGCCGCGGCTTGCCGGCCACAGATCTGCGGGTGCCCGCGGCCGTCCCATTGTTGTGCGTTCCGTCACAAAAAACGTCTGATCAGGTGTGACCTTGCCGTCAATTTAACTAAACTTGGCGATTATCTGTACACGCGCTGCAAGCGGGCGCCATCTGGAGTTGTTTTGCTTAAGACGTTCATAGTGGGAATCGTGCTGGGACTGGCGGGTGCTGCCGCCGGCTTGTACCTGTACCCGGTCGTCGACCAGCACCGTGAGGCATCGATCGTTTCGGTGGCGCCGAACGGTGGCAACGTGGAGTCGTTTCATGTGAATGTGCCGATGGATCGGATAATGGTTGGCGCTCCGGGCCAAAAGAAACCCCTGCCGGCCGGTTTGGACTGGCCATCTGACGAGGTACTCCAGGACGTGCGCGTTGAGCTGTTCAAGATTCGTAACGAGCGGGACACAGTCGTTGGTGTGGCCTCCAGAACAGCCGCCAAGGATGGTTCTGACGATGTAATCGACTGGGTTCTTCACCTTCCGGCGCGTGGCTCCGTATACGTCAACATGCGCCCGGAAGCGCTGCAAGGTGGCTATCGTCAAGGCGAGCTGCGCGCTGGCTCGCGCGAATTCGCCCAGCTCCGCGGCGGTATGACCGAGCGTTGGATTCGAAGCTCGTCTGGCGAAGAGGATGCGCCGATTGGTCGTATCGAACTCGTTACGGCGTTCGTCGGTGTCCAGGAAGAAACCTGATGAAGTTCCTGATAGCACTCTTGCTCGGCATGGTCACAGGCGCGGCGTTGTTCGGTCTGGCGATGATCTATAACCCTTTTCTGGCTGATCGTGGAATCAGCCCGCTGGCGGTCAGTGATGCTGAGGTATTCACGTTGAATTTCTCGGCAGTCCCGTCCAACGCGATCGTCTTTACGAACGATGGCAACTCTGTGCGGAAGCCGCAGCCGTCAAAAGTGCAGCAACTCTGGGAGGCGCCAATTCGCAAGACGCATGCGATGGCGACAATCATGCGTGATGCTCGCGGCAACACGGCGGGGATTGGCGTGAAGCTCTCGTCCTTGTCTGAGCGAACCCGATTGCTTCAGGGTGATGCGTTGGTCGACAGCGTCTGGTACGTGTATTTGCCGGCGCGCGGCAGTCTTTTTATTCGACAGTCTGAGAATTACTGGACGTTCCTGCGGGACGTTGGCTGGCCTGCTCTTCGAAATGGCGCCAACAACTGGAAAGGAAAATGGAACGGAGATCTCACGTCTGGTCCGGGGGCCTTGGGTACGGCGATGGTAACCGGCGGCAGCGGGACTTTTCGCGGTCTCACGATGGAGGGTGTCGAATCCCTGTCCGCTGAGGCCTACTCGGCCGACCAGGGTCCGATTTCTGCCACTGGGCGACTCCTGATCGAGTTGCCGGATAGTGTCATCGAGGCGGAGACAGCATCGGCCGCCGAATGATCCGTAGCAGGCGTCAACAAGCGGCGCCAAGCTCCTTCAACGACTTGTCCGAATCAGCCAGCTGATCTGCTGGAATTAGCGCGCGTGCCGCGATCAGTGCCTTTGACTGCATGAAATCCCTCGGCGCATTGACGGCGTCAACGGCAATCAGGCGGCCTTTCTTCAGGTACAGGCAAGCGAAGGAGCGCTCGGCCGGATTGCCGCGAATGACAACTTCGTCATAGCCGTCGGAGAGTCCGGCAATCTGTAGCTTGAGATCATACTGGTCTGACCAGAACCAGGGCACTTCACAATAGTGGGTCTCCCTGCCACAAATGTTGCTTGCGGCGGTCTTGGCTTGTTCCAGGGCATTGTGGACTGATTCCAGCCGCAGATGGCGGCCATAGATGTCGTTCGGGTGTGAGGTGCAGTCGCCCACTGCATAGATATCAGGGTCGCTGGTCTGGCAACGATCATCAACAACGATGCCGTCCGCGACATCGAGCCCGGCTTCGCGGGCAAGTTCGGTGTTGGGCAGGATGCCTGCTCCGATAACGACAAAATCGGCGCGGATTTCCTCGTCGTTGTCCAACACCACCTTTTTCACTCGCTTCTTGCCTCGCAGTTGCCTGACCCGGGCCGAAAGCCGGAACTTGACGCCCTGGTTGGTATGCTCGATCTGGTAGTAATCCGATATCTCCGGAGAGACAACCCGGCTCATGACGCGATCCGCCATCTCTACGACGGTTACATCCATGCCGAGTCCGCGAGCGACGGCGGCAACTTCAAGCCCGATGTATCCTCCGCCAACGATCACCAGCCGCTGCGCGGCATCGAACTGTGCTCGTATCGCCTCGACGTCATCGATCCCGCGGAGGTAATG
>Ga0316201_10000863_pt1 | contig 19014 bp, 16 predicted proteins | sample CS6wburrow_MG_FD_204516 | JGI IMG/M metagenome (GOLD analysis project Ga0316201, IMG submission 204516) | Coastal sediment microbial communities from Delaware Bay, Delaware, United States - CS-6 worm burrow | ecosystem: Environmental > Aquatic > Marine > Coastal > Sediment | place: USA... | reverse complement strand
ATCTTGACGATGGTCTCCAACAGTCGAATGTCCTGTCGAATGAGCAACGCCCCGTGCGCTTCGGCCTCGCCATAGGTGGGAAAGTCCTGCCAGGTACGTGTGTCGTCCGGATCCGTAGTCGCCCCGATACCCATGCACACCGGGTAGGCGTCGGCGTGCGAGAAGCTGCGGATCCAGTCGATTCGGAGGCACTGGCCGCGCGGTTGGTTCTCGAGCAAGATGCTGCCCGCACCGTCGGACAGCATCCAGCGCAGAAACTCGGCATTAAAGTTCACAGCGGACGAACCGCCAGCCGCTTCGTAATGGGTGTTCTTGAACAAGCGCGACGCGAGTTCACTGACGACCACCAGGGCGTTGGGCTGATCGCCGACCCGGATGTTGTTGTAGGCAGCCTTGATGGCCATTGAACTGCAGGTGCATACGCCGTGGGTCGTGTGTAACTCGACCTCGGGAATGCCCAGGCCCGCCTGCACCATGCTGCCGAAGCCGGGAATCACCATGTCCCCCTGCGTCGTCGCACAACTGAGCATCTTGACCTGGCTGCTTGAGAGTGTGGATTGCTCAAGACAGCGTTCGGCTGCATGCACAGCCATGTCACTCGCGGAGAACAGCGTGTTGTGATCCTTGTCGATCGCGTAATGGCGCGTGACGATGCCATTGGCCTTCAGAATGCGCCGTTTGAGACGACTCTTCTTGCCGTGGACGAGCCCGAGAATCTCCTCTATCTCGTCGTTGTCGACGGGTGGTCCCGGCAGGAACGCACCCGTACTCGTAATGTAGACGCTCAAGCGACCGCGCCTTTCTTTTGTGCCAAATACACCTTAAGGCAGCGCATATTTTCCTCAAAGTACGGCACAACGCAGGTGATGCCCATGAAGATCAGGTAGGCCTTCAGGTAGTTCGAGCCGCCATGCGGCTCTTCAATGCGCCGAAATTCCATATTCCCGGCCCAGTTGAAAGTAATCATATTGACGAACATGTCCCAGTTGATGACGACCAACAGCATGAACAGAAACAGCGGAATGGTCGCCATGTAGTTGTGAACATGGACTTCCCAGATAGTGATCTCGCGTTTGGGTGCGGAGTAATGCACGTCATAGTGCGCCACAAACTCGTGCATCAGCATAGCGAGCAGACAGATCAGCAGCACGGACACGTTCACGTAAAAGAACAGCGCAAGAATGATGGGAATGCCCAATTGCACGCCCATGAGCGTATGAATCAGGGACTCTCTCAGGCCCGAGGTCGTCTCAATATGCGTGGCGCGATGACAGGCCCAGTCGATCAGGCCCGAGATGCCCCACAGGGGCAGCAGCCCGAACAGGATCAGATTAACCAGTAGTTCTTTCGTTTCCACCAGCCCCCCTTATCGTTTGCGTAGTGTCGGCAGCAGTTTTCCGTATGATGACTGAATACTACGTGAATTGGATGTTGTTTGATGACGCATATCGGAATTCGCCTGGTCGTCGCGCCGTTCCTGGTAGCTGGCGGCCTGTGGCTGCACGAACTTATTCAGGCTATGCCCACGCCCTTGCTCGTCATCGATAACGCGATAGATAGATCGATCCCATTTATCCCCTGGACCATCTGGATTTACTTTTCTTTTTTTGTCTTCATCGCCTCAACCGTTTTCAGAGTCGAAGACAAACTCTTCTGGCAGTTTGTCGCGTCCGCCTCGCTCGCCGCCGTCATTGCCTGGACCATCGTCTTGTTACTACCGATCACCTCCGTCCGACCGGATCCGGCGCTGATCGATAGCGACCTGTACCGCCGAATCTATACCTTTGTTCATGCGGTTGACCCGTTCCACATCACCTTTCCAAGCCTGCATGTCGCCGTCACCTGGATCTGCAATTTTCTGCTGTGGAATCGATCGGGACGAGGCATACGAATAGCACTTGGTGTCGGTATTTCACTCTCGACGTTATTCACCAAACAACACCTGGTACTCGATGTCATTGGTGGCGTTCTTCTGGCCTTGTTCTGCGTGTGGGTCACCGGGAAGTGCGCGCTGATAATGACTCGACGTGCTTACCGCCAATAACGATAAATTTTTCTGTCCGTTTCAACGGCCGCTTTGAGTCGGATGCCGGCCTGCCAGGTAATTCAGGGTAGAATGACGGCTACTGACCCGAAGTGGTCATTCGCGACCGAAGTATATTTGTTGGTCTTAGAAACGAACCAAAGCCAGGGAGCAGTGGTGTCAGAGAGCGGGGCCGAATCTTGGGAAGTGTTAACGACGTGCGCAGATCAATTTACTGCCGAAGCTCAGGCGGGACTACTTCGCAATGACGGTATCCCCGTTGATGTCAGAATGGAGTCATCGTTGCCCGGGCTTGTCAGCGAAGCAAGAATCTTTGTGCCCAGTTTGAAGCTCGATCGCGCCCGATGGATTATTCGCAATTCTGAAGTATCAGAAGAAGAGCTATACCTTGCCGCGACAGGTGAGCCTATTACTCGAGACGAGGAGTCGACCACTGAAATCGACGCAGTGCTTGCGGGCTCAAACCAATTAGACGAAACAAGGAGACGCAACCCGTACACCAAAAGAATGTGGTTTTTCGGGTTTGTGATTGGGGCGGCATATTGCTATTGGGCCGCCGTTCAAGGATGGCCCGGTCCTTGGCTTGGGACCAGCCGTTTGCTGCTCGCTCTGGCCTCATACTCCGCAATCTGGGCTCTGATTGAAGCACTGACTAGCGACAAGCCTCCAAAGTTAAACTGACCCAATCTCGTATGTTCCGCATTAGAACTAAACGGACGCTCTTGGCCGTGAGCAGCCACACAGGCGTTTTGATGTAGGATGACTCCTACTGACCCAAGGCGGTCATCCTAAAGATCGGGCGCAAATGAGCAATGACTGAATACGAAGCTTACGACACCGTCATGTCAATCGCTGGCAACACATACAATCTGATGTTTGGGTATTTCAGTTTGGTGTTCGGTTTTCTCGTAATGAGCCATTTGGCAGCCGAAAAGTTATCGAGGCGATTAGTTGTGGTCGTTATTGGCCTTTTCACATTGGCTTGCCTCGTAATCAACATAAATTTCTATGCACTCAATGTCGATCTGGACCATCTTTACTTGTATATGCTGGAACAAAAACTAAGCGGTTCTTACGATCTCGCGTGGTTCGGAATGAACCCTTTGTGGATACCAAAAGCGCTGACGGCCTTTCAAGTTCTGTTGGGCCTGGGTGGCTACTTTGGCTCCATTTTCTTTTTCTTCTACAGCAGGAAAAACTCAGCGGTTGACTGACAGAGTCATGGTCCTCTGGAATCAGTGGGCGACCGCTCATGGCCGTTAGCGGCCAATCGAATTCAGTCTGGTTGCACCTGTCGAGTGGCCGGTTTGAGTGAAAGCAGCCGTTTGGTTTCCGACAGCTTTAATTGCGAGAAAACAGCCCTCGATCGAGCTCGTTCTCGCTGCTCGCTTTGCACAACTGATAAGGGATTTACGGTACAGCGCTGAAATCGACGAGCGAGCCGTCCTCGTTTAGCGGCAGCCCATGAGGCCTGCCATTGGCGATCCGCTTGGCCGCCAGCTCCCGGTAGCCCGGCTGGGCCCAGAACTCGTGGAAGCGCGGATGCTTGCGGAATTCGTCGGGCAACTCCAGGGGCCCTGGTGAAAACAGCAACAAGACCTCGGTTATTTGGAAGAATCCGCCGAAGGTACTCGCAGCGAGCATCGTATCTGCAGCGATATCATATTCACCCCGACGCATCAGGCAATCCAGGACCAAAACGGCAAAATTCGGAACAAGGCTTACCTGCTTGTCGTAATCGCGCATTGTCTCGACAAACGAATCCTCGCAGGCGAAGGGTTCAACGACCCCTTCCTTGATTAATTCCAGTTGAATGTCGCGATGTTCGTACGAGGTCGGGTCGAGCAGGATGCTTTCAAATTCTGCAACATGCGCTTCGGCGGCCTCGCGGTCGCCGGTAGCCAGCGCATAAATGATCAGGTTGTAGTCCGACCAGGTGAGTTCGCAGTCGGTTCGTGCGCAGGCTTCCATGAACTCGCGCGCCTCGGCGAGTCGGCCCGTTAACAGGTTTTGAGTCGCCTCAACCCTTGCAACAACAATATTGAGCGGGTCGAGCTGGCGTGCATGGAACATTTCTTTGCGCGCCGTTTCGTGATCGCCAAAAACCAGTGCCGAGGTCGAGCGGCTGTAACGCACTGCCGCCGAGTTGGGTGCCAGCTCCAGCCCCCGATCGCCATGGTGTTTGGATTTTTCGATATCGATCGATTCACGGCCATAAAACAAGGCCAATCCTGCGTGTGTCCTGGCGAGATTCGGGTCGAGCTCAAGCGCGGTCAGCAGCGCGTCCCTGATCTCCGGCAACCACTGGTCAATTTGAAGGCCGCTCGTCGCCGCGTCCTTGCCCGAATGCAACAGGCTCAGCGCATAGGCAGCCCATGCGTCAGCCATCCCGGGATCGATTTCGGTTGCGAGCCGGAATGAGCGGATCGCATCGACACGACTCTTGTCGGTATGCCGATTGGACCAGTAATGCAGGCCGCGGAGATAGCTATCATAAGCGCGCGGTTCGAAATGTCGTCCTGATACGCGATTCGCGCCCGCACCCACGCCGAGTCGCACCTGTAACGCGAGTGATAACTCGCGCACGATCTCGTCCTGGATCGCGAAAATATCGGTCATGGCCCGCTCATAGGTCTCGGACCAGAGGTGAAAACCGTCGCTCACGCGAATCAACTGCGCGGTGATGCGCAGGCGATCGCCGGAGCGGCGGATGCTGCCCTCGAGTATGTGTGCTACGCCGAGAACCTCACCGGCTTCGCGAAGATCCAGGCCGTCTTCGGCCACCGAAAAGGCCGACGTCCGCGCAGCTACTCGCAGCGCCGGAAACTGGGCCAGCGCATTAAGCAATTCCTCGGCCAGGCCCTGGCCGAGATACGCATCGGCCTGGTCCGCTGTGAGATCGACGAACGGTAGTACCGCAATCGACTGGCTCTGGACTTCGGCGACCGAGACTGCAGCCTGGTGTTGCTCCGGCACCAGGCGATCCAGAACGACGACTCCGACCGCAGCAATGAGCAAAACGACAATGGCGGTGTTGAGTTTATTCCCGGTCCGCTGTGTGATCGACGCGCCGCGATCGACGTCCTTCTCGCGCTTGATTCCTTCTGGTGTCAGCTCGAAAGCCCACGCAAAGAAGAGCACGATCGGCAGGCCGAGGAGCAATGCGACGACGAACGTCTTAAGGGCCCATTCCGGTGCGCCAAGCAAATCGAACAAGAAATCGGCTGCCTGGGCAAGCACCCAGCCGAGCGCGACGTAGGCGATGCCTACGCGGATGACGTTGCGTCTTTTTAGTTCCTCAATGAAAGACATCGCCTGCGCCCGAAAAAAAAGAAGTGGCACAGTATACAAGGCTCGCGCGGTAGCCGGTTGGGTTTTGGGGCGGTGTGCGGGCCAGGCCGAACATCGTTGTTGGATCACCAACGATGCCCGGCCCCGAATTGGCCTGCTTCAGACCTTGACGAGGTCGAATTCCACCGGCAGCGAGTTTGAAATCACGTCGTACACCGGTGAGAACAAAGCCAATTGCCTGAGGATTTCAACATCGGCTGCACTCTTGACCTGCATGCGCACGCGCACCGCGTTGTAGGCCTTGCGCACCGCATCCGACAGCCCGAGCATGCCGCGCACATCCATATCGCCCTCGAGGGAGGACTCGACAGACTCGATTTCGATGCCCTGCACTGCGGCGTGGTAGACCAGGGTCGATGTCAGGCAGCTGGCCAGCGCATGCAGGACAAACTCCATCGGATTCGGGCTACTGTCGCCACCGGAATTCACCGCTGGCTCGTCAGCATCGACGACAAAGGGCTCGCTGCGGGTTTCGTCCTCCTGTCCGAGCGCAAAATACTCCTTGATGCGACTGCGATTGAGACCACCGTCGATCCAGTGGTTGTTGAGCCGGAACTGGAAGTGCGCATTGTCGCTGTTCTGTTCGATCGCGGCGACGATGCCCATCACCGTGCTGACGGTGACGCCGTTGACGAGCTGTTCTTCAACCTGTGCTGTGTTTTGTCCTGTCATGATCTTCTCCAATTTGTGAATGTTGATATGCGATTCGGAGACCGCAGGCACAGGGTAGGAAGAACGAACCAACCTCGACTACTGCAGGAAATGTAGCAATCAGCTACATTATCTGTAGTTGGATTTATACAAATTGAGAGTTCATAGCGATGCCCGAGTACGGTCAGTTCTGCCCGGTCGCCAAGGCCGGCGATATTATTGGCGAACGCTGGACAGTGTTGATACTGCGCGAGTTGCTTCTCGGCACGACGCGTTACAACGATTTTCAACGCGCGCTTTCTCGAATCTCACCGACCTTATTAAGCAAGCGTCTGAAGATGCTGGAAGAGAAAGGCCTCGTCATACGCAAACGCACCTCGAGTGCGAAGAGTTACGAGTATCACCTCACGGCTTGCGGGCGGGAGCTCGAGCCCATGATCGAGCATCTGGCAATCTGGGGTATGCGCTGGGCGCGTGGCCAGATGACCGATAGCGAGCTCGACGTCGAATTCCTGATGTGGGACCTGCAGCGGCGTCTGCAAACCGCCCGACTGCCGGATGGCGAGACGGTGCTGTGTTTTGAGTTCGAAGAGTTGGAGCGCTTCAGCACCTGGTGGCTTATTGCGTACCAGGATCAAGTCGACCTGTGCTCCGAGAATCCAGGCAAGGAAGTTGATCTGTACATCAACTCGACGGTGCGGGATCTCGCGCTGGTGTGGCGCGGCGATGTCTCGATAGCCAAAGCGCTGCGCAGTCGGTCCATCCGCACCCACGGCAACGTGCATCTGGCACGGACAATCGAAGAATGGCTCGGCGTCTGTCTCTATGCAGACGTCGAAGCCGCAGAGTGACATGCTATTTCTTGTAAGTGGAACCTCCCGGTCTGGAAAGACACTCATCGCCAGAAAACTTCTCGAAGACAAGCAGATTCCCTACCTGTCGCTTGATTGGTTGATGATGGGATTCAATGACGGAATACCCGAATACGGAATTCACCATCTCCTCTGGCCTCACGAAATTGCCGAAAAGATGACGCCGTTTTTGTCAGGCATGATCGACAGCATGCTCGTGGATGGCATGGATTACGTGATTGAGGGCGAAGCAATGCTTCCTCAGCAGATCGCTGCTTTAGTGCAGAAACATCCTGACAAGATCAGGGCCGTGTTTGTGGGTTACACCGAAATGAACGTAAACGACAAAGTTGCGCTGGTTAAAAAACATGACGGTGGGGAGAACGACTGGCTGACCAAAAAATCCGATGAATACATCAGAGACCATATCGATAATATGATTGCTTATAGCAAAACAATCAAAACCGGATGTGAACAACACGGATTAGCGTACATTGACACTTCCGGCGATTTCCTGGGCGCCATTAAATCAGCCACAGACTTTTTGGCAGGCGATCTGAACCACCGCGCATAAATATCGTTTCGCTTATTTCATCTCCGCGATAGCTGCCAACGCCTGATCGATCTCGTTCTCGTTGTTGATCAGGCTCGGTGCAAAACGCGCGTAGCTCGCACGGTAGGGCGTGCTACTCATGATGATGCCTTTAGCATGCATTCGCTTAACAACTTCGTCGGGGCCGATTCCATCGACATCGAAACACACCAGGCCAGAGGACAATTCGCTGCTCATCGGCGTATAGAGCTTCACGTGCGACATCTTTGCCAGCCCTTCTTTGGTCTGGGTATTGAGCTGATGTATACGTTCCTGAACCCTGGCTTTGTTAAGTTGCAAGTGCAATTCGAACGCGGCGGGAAGCGCCCAGCGATGTTCGAAAGAGTGGAACCCGCCTGGTGACATATGCTCACCTACAGGAACATTGTCTTGCGTCTCCAGTTCGAGCCAGACATCGTACGACGCACTGAAGCTCGGAATTACGGCTACCGACTGGTTCCAGGCACGATCATTACCCCAGATCACGCCTGTCCCGCGCGGCCCGAAAATCCACTTGTGGGTTCCCGCGATAAAAAAGTCACAGCCCAGCTTGCTTACATCCTGATCTTCTACGCCGAAACCATGGACTCCATCGACACAAAACAGAATCCGGTCTTCCTCAGATCGTTTTTGATTGATCTCGCCAATCGCATCGGCCATCGCCCGCACCGGTAACTTCACGCCCGTTGACGAATGCACCCACGTCACTGCGACCACTCGCGTGCTGTCCGAAATGCCCTTTCGCAGGTTACTGACGATCAGGTCTTTGGATATCGTGGCAGGATCTTCGTAGAGCGAAATCCTGCGAACCTTTGCGCCGGTTCTTTCAGCCCTGTTGGCCAACGACAGATCGGTGGAGTAATGGTCATGCGTGGTCTGCAAGATTTCGTCACCGGGCCGCAGTGTCAAGCCGCTGTAGACCAGCCCGAGCCCCATCGTCGTGCTATCGGTTAGTGCGATCTGTCTGCCCTCTCCGCCCATGTAACGAGCGGCTGCAGCGGAAACTTCTCCGTCGATCGTTCGGAAATGTTCATGCCAGTAATCAGAAGGATTTTCATCCAGACCGCGACGATGGCGATCAATTTCGTCGGAAACCGGCTTGGGGTGGGATGCCAGCAAGAAAGTCGAAAGTTGGATGTAGTCACGCGTCAGAGGAAACAAGTTTCTCAGCGCTACCCAATCACCTGCCTCAATGACACCAGAACTTGCCGTCGCTGCTGCCACGTTGGAGGCTGAACCATAAGCGGTGGCGCCCAGAGCGAGTCCTGCGACCCCCAGAAATTCTCTTCTTAGCATATCGATCGCCTTCTTTTTATTGTTTTAAGCAGACCGAACTATAGCGTATTTTTCAAGACGAATCGGATGACCCACCCTTATCCAGTTCATCGAACTTGGCAGCCATCGTAGGGTTACGCCGAGTCAGCTTTTTGATCGTTACATCCTGCGCCTTGTTGTTTGCCAGGCGAAGGTTTCGATCCGTTCCGAGCAGCGCGTCCTTCGTCTTTTGCAGATGGTCTATCGACTTGTCAATTTCATCGATGGCCTTCTGGAACTTCCTGGACGCAAGGTCGTAGTTTTTTCCGAATGCGGTTTTGAAGGACTCGAGATCATTCTCGAAGTTCGTGATGTCGACGTTCTGTGCTTTAACCAGTGCAAGTTCCGTCTTGTATTCAAGCGAGCTCATCGCTGCGTTGCGTAGCAATGTAATGATTTGAAGAAAGAACTGCGGCCGGATGACATACATCTTCGGATGCCGGTGAAATACGTCAACAATTCCGGAGTTGTAGAGTTCATTGTCGGATTCGAGCAGGGACACCAGCACCGCGTATTCACAGCCCTTCTCGGTACGATCCTTGTCGAGCTCCTTAAAGAAGTCCTCGTTCTTTTTCTTGGTCGCGGTGGTATCGCTTTCGTTCTTCATTTCAAACATGATCGAAACGATCTCAGTACCTGCCTCGTCCATGTCGCGAAAAATATAGTCGCCCTTGCTCCCGGTTCTCGCATCGTTGTCTTTTTCGAAATAGGCCCTCGGGAAGGCGGTTGATCGAATGCGATTGAACTCGGTCTCGCAATGTTGTTCGAGGGTCTCGCCGACCATCTTGGTGGACAGGCGAGCTTTCATGTCGCGCAGGCGCTCGATCGCATCATCGCGATCTTTGATCTGTGTCTCGTACTTGTCCTTGAGTGACTTCTCGGACAGTTGCTTTTCAAGCTCCGCCTGCCGCAGGCCGCTCTTTAGTTCGTCGCGTTCCTTCTCGACCGCACTGACGGCCTCAGTGATTGAAAGTTTCTGTGCAAGTGCGTTGGCATCGAGCTTGGCTTTTAAGTTCTGAATCTCTGCGTCTTTCGCCGCAGCCGCCGTCTGCAGTTCACTGCTGACTTTGGTCTTCGCAAGCTCAACCGCATTCAGCTTCTCCTTTTCGGCCAGCTCAAGGCGCTCATGCAGCTGCTGCTCGAACGCGCTGTCGCGAACCTGTTTCAGGATGTCGGCATACCCTGCCTCGTCAACCTTGAAGGTCTTTCCACAATGTGGACATTTGATTTCATTCACAACTGCGTCCTCTCCTTGATGCTGCGAGCCTAACTCACGCTCAAGTCGCCTCTATATCCGTAATTTCCTCTGCGGATCAATTCTCCCATACATAATCGGCCAGAATCGACACGCTGTCGCCCCCCAGAACTTCGCGGTGCAACGGCGCCAAGCTCTGTCTTATCGTGCTAAAGTCCGTCTCAGATTTTTTAACCACTCTATATTATGGACAATTTATTCAAGGAGTTACGCAGGCGTAACGTCGTGCGGGTAGCTGGCGTCTACGCGGTTGCCGGCTGGTTGCTCGTGCAGGTAGCAACAACCCTTGAAGACTCCATGAATCTGCCCGCCTGGTTCGATGGTGTGGTGGTCGCGCTCTTAATTATAGGACTGCCGCTGGCGTTGATCCTGGCATGGGCGTTTGAACTAACGCCCGATGGTGTCGTCCGTACCGTGGACGTGCCGGAGGGCCAGAGCGTCACGGACCAGACAGGCCGCAAACTCGACTACGCCATCATCGCCGGCATCGTTGTTCTTGGCATCGTCATCGTGATGACGAGATCTGATCAGGGCGCGATGGAAGCGGACTCGCCCGCGATCGGTGAAACTGTTCCGGAGGAAAGTGTCGACCTTGCGGCGGATGCCCCTGCGGATATTTTCGTCGAGAAGTCGATCGCCGTGTTGCCGTTTGAAAACCGCAGCCCGAATGCCGATGACGCGTTCTTTGCGGCTGGCGTGCACGATGATTTGTTGACCCACCTTTCAAAGATCGCTGACATGCACGTCATCTCGCGAACTTCCGTCATGGGCTTCGCGGGATCGGAGCGGAAGATCCCTGAGATTGGCCGCGAGTTAGGCGTCGCTACTGTTATGGAAGGCGCGGTGCAACGTGCCGGCAATCGCGTGCGCATCAATGTGCAGCTCATCGATGTCGAAACGGACAACCATATCTGGGCCGAAATCTATGACAGAGAATTGACGGCCGACAACATCTTCGACATCCAGTCGGAAATCACCAAAGCGATAGCCAGCACACTAAATACCGTGCTGTCCGATTCGGACGAGGCGGAACTGGCGAGACGCCCGACACAGAACCTCGCGGCATACGATGCCTTTCTCGCAGGAAAATTACAGTCTAGCCTTTATGAACGAGGCGCGGCTCCGTTATTTGCGGCAATCAAGAGCTTCAATAAAGCCATCGCGCATGACCCGGAATTCGGCGAGGCCTACGCGATGAGAGCCTATGCCGAGATCGCTATTCGCTGGTATACGCCTGAACCGGGTGACTGGCTGGCCGCCGCAGACGAGTCCTTGCGCATGGCGGCAAGACTTGCGCCGAATGCGATCGAGACCCACATGGCGCGCGGCTATTATCACTACTGGGGTCACCTGGATTACGTGGCAGCCGATGCCGAGTTTGAGCTGGCGCTGGAAAAATCGCCCAACTATCCGCTGGCTATTGCCGGCAAGGCTTTCGCTGCTCGGCGGGCAGGACGCTTTGAAGAAGCAATAACGCTCCTGGAAATGGGTGCCCGGCTGGACCCGTTGAATGTCGATATGCACGGCAGCCTTATTGAGTCACTTACCGGACTCGGCCGTTTCGACGAAGCCGATGTGGCCCATGCGCGTTCCGATGCGGCGCATGGGACTGTTGGACTGAACCTGGATCCGACGAATATCGGTCTCATATGGATACAGCGAGGCGAAATTGAACGCGCGTGGCAGGCGGTCGCAACGCCCCACGTAGATCACGCTGAGGTCTACTATCTGTCGCGAGTGAATTACGCGGTGATGTTACGCGACCCTGAAAGAATGCGCTTGGCGCTCGAAACGTGGCCCGAGGAATTACGCAGCCCCGGACATGCGCCAGAGGTCTACAATATTTCGCGTGCCAAGGTAAAGCTCGCGCTTGGAGAAACTGAGGCTGCCCAGGCATTGTTCGAGGAAATCAAAGCGCGCATTGATAGCAGCGATAACCCTTACCCGACAGGTTGGCGCGCCAATGCGATGTATTTTCCCGTCGAGTTGCCGGGATACGTTGGCGACCTCGACGGTGTGCGCGACACGATAGCAGCGTTTGAAGAAAGCCGGCGGCCTGATGCATGGGCGGAAGTCGATTACCTGCTCGCTTACGCCACCGCACTGCTGTGGGCCGGCGCTCCCGAGGAAGCACTGGACTACGTGGATCGCCTGGTCCAGGTGCGCGGGCCGTACATTTTCCTGCGCTTAAGTATCGACCCGACGTTTGACCCGGTGCGAGATCACCCGCGTTACCTTACACTCAAAGCCGATTACGAAGCGTGGGCAAATGGCCGACGATAAGCGAGCACTCTGATGACAGAAACAACCCCGGCTGTGGGAAACAATCTAATCGACCGACTTTTGCTATCCATCCGATTGGGTGTTCATAGAATACAAATGTATCTGAGTCGGTTTCGCTATGACCAGACCGGTGGACCGGTGTCGGTCATTCACAACGAAGCGATGATCGGAGTCGCAGACCGTGATTATGAGCTGATGTTGCCCACGCCACGTCGTGTCATCCGATACCGGGGTGGTATTGCCTGGCGCATCGCAAGACTGGCCGGGCGATACGGTTGTCCAGACTTCTACGAGCCTAAAGCCGGGGATGTCGTTGTGGATGTGGGGTCCAATATTGGCGAGTTTTCACTTTATGCCGTTTCCAAAGGCGCGAAGGTGTTTGCTTTCGAGCCTGACCCATCGGTTTTCGCCTGCTTGTCTCACAACTTGCAGCGATTCCCCGATGCTCAGGGCTTTCAGCGGGCCCTGTGGAACGAACGCACGACCTTGAATTTCTTCAAGGCCGCCGACAATGCTGACAGCTCGTTCTTTGAGCCCGACAGCAATGTTCGGGGAGTGATATCGCTGGAAGCCTGGCGGCTGGACGATGTGACCGAAATCGCTGCTTTGGAACGCATCGACTTCATGAAAATGGACGGCGAAGGCGCAGAGCCTGAAATTCTGCAGGGCGCGACAGAAACACTCCGGCGCACTGCACGAATTGCGATCGATGTCGGCCCCGAGCGGCAGGGTGAATCGACCAAAGATGCGGTTATCGAGATTTTGCAGGCGTCAGGATTCACCATTGTCGATCACGATGTCGAATGTGAGTTGATGGCCGTGAATCAAACCATCGAATTAGCGACCGGCGGATCTTGAGACCACGCTTAAACGGCCGCCCTCTCCACAAACACGAACTTGTGATTATCTAATCGCTGCTCCCCATCCCAGCGATACGCCACCAGCATACCGCCGCTCCTGGCCGCCACGCTGTAATCAAGGCATGCAACATTGGGCGCCAGCACCTGCGGCTCGGTATCAAGCCAGTAATGCCCGACAAACACGGGCGGGGAATCGTGCGAGTACTGGATAATGTGATCCGTCCCAATTGGATCCTCCGGAATATGACTGCGAGCTTTCTCAGGCCCCAGGAAGGCTTCCTGGTAGGTCGTCGCATCTCCGTCGAACCACCGGACGCGTACGTTGTGCCTGGGATTTCCGTCCTTATCAAAAAACGACTGTCCTTCCGGCAATTCGATTTCCTTGCCCTTGAGTAAGGTCTCGACGGCCTCATACTCCTCGCTGCCTTTGCGTGAAGCGGCCACCAGCAGGTCATCGTCGAGGTACTCGTTTACTGACGCGTGCTTGTCTTGCAGGAGCTTCATCAGCCCCTCGTCCCAACAGGCGTGCACCACGCGAACCCCGTCGAGCTCCAGCCACAACGGCAACGTGCGAAACCACTCAATGGTCTCCGTGTAGTCGGACGTACCCGCAAAGACCTCGAGGAACACCTGGTGCTGTTTGCGGTGCTTCTCGGTATGCACGCGAAGGTGACGATTATGATCGTCCGGATCCAGCGTGTGATACGCGATGGCGTTGAACTCGTGATTGCCCATGACCGATAGCGCTGCACCGTCGTCAATCATCGGTCGAACTATTTCCAGTACGCCGCGCTGATCGGGTCCGCGGTCGACGAAGTCACCGAGGAAAATAACCTGGCGTTCCGGGTGCCGAAAGACACCGTCGATTTTTGCATAGCCAAGCTTTTGCAGCAATTGCACAAGCGGTTCGCTGTACCCATGAATATCGCCGATCAGATCGTATTTCATTGGCTGCTCTGAGGTTTTCGACAGATGATGAAGGTGGCCGCGCTCTTCTTCGGCTGCCATTCGTAGTCGATCTCAAATCCTGCGGCTTCGAAACTGCTCTTCAACTCAGCAACCGAAAACACCTTCACCAGTGGGAACAAGCGCAGGAGGCGCCCGATCGGAATGATGAGCCTAAGCGGGAGCATCATGTCACCGATGCAGGCCGTACTGGTCACGAATACGCCACCGGGCTTGAGCATGGTGTGGATGTCCGCGATGGCCTGCTCCCTGTCTTCGAGCAGATGCAGGATGTTGTGTGCCATGACGGCATCGATGCTGGCGTCCTGCACGTCGAGTGCATCCACCGATAACGCTTCGAACGTTACGTTGTCGATGCCTTCGGCCTTCGCTTTTTCCTTCGCAATCTCGATCATGCGGGTAGAGAGATCGGAGGCGCGAATATGGCCTACGAACGGGGCATGGGCGATCGCCGTGGAGCCGGTGCCACAGCCGATCTCCAGCACGTCCATGTCGGGAGTAAAGTATTCGCGCGTAACATCCAGCTTCTTCTGGTACGTCGCCTCGTCTGAGATGGGTCGCCGCGAATACTTGTCCGCCAGCTTGTCCCAGAATGCTGTTTCACGATCCATCTGTTACATCCGTCGGGAAGGGCTCACTGAAGCAAACCAATAACAAGAAAACCAACCGTTGCTATAGCCGCGGCTATCAGCGCGTAGGGAAGCTGCGTTCGCACGTGATCAATATGATCCGACGCCGACGCCATGGACGCAAGAACGGTCGTGTCGCTGATCGGTGAGGCATGATCGCCGAATATCGCACCGGAAATTGCCGCTCCCAGCATCAGTGGCACCGGGATGCCAAGCGTCATGGCGATAGGCACCGCAATCGGAATCATGATCGCAAACGTCCCCCAGCTGGAACCAACGGAGAACGCGATAAATGCAGAGACCAGGAACACGAGTGGCGCCAGGAGGACCGGCGAAATATTGCCGCTGACCAGGTTGGCGACGTAGACACCCGTGCCGAGTGCGTTGGCAACATCGCCAAGCGTCAGCGCGAGCAGCAGGATAATTGCGATCGGCAGCAGGTCACCCGCGCCTTTCATGAAGACCTGCATCAACTCGCTGACCGAGCTGTCTCCCTTGAGCAGCGTCATCGTCCAGGCAACGGCGATGGCGAAACAAACCGACCAGAGCACCGAAACGGAACCGGACCCTTTGATAATGTCGCCATCGCCAGTGATGTACAAAGAGACTGGCATCATCAGGACCATCGCGAGAATCGGCAGCACCATCAGCCACGCGGACGGGATGTCCTCCTCGTCCGCCACCTCGTGTTCGGCGGACACGTCGATGAGCGGCACCGAGTCGGGCCAGAGAATGTCGCCACCCTGGGTGCGCTCTTCCGCCTTCTTCATGGGACCGATGTTGATGTTCTTCCATACGACGACGCCGGCCAGCAGAATGGCGGTGATCGCATACAGGTTAAGTGGCACCGCGGCGATAAACACCTGTAACGGGTTCTCGACGCCCGTCGACGCGACGAGGCTGATGATGAACGCACCCCATGCGTTGAGTGGAATCATGACGCAGACAGGCGCCGACGTGGCATCGATCAGGTACGCGAGCTTCTCGCGCGAAACCTGGTATCGATCGAAGAGTGGGCGGCTGACGGAACCGGCAACCAGCAACGTGATGCTCGACTCGACAAAGATGACCAGTCCGATCCCCCACGCCAGTATCTGCGCCCGAAAACCATTGTGAACCCAGTGCCGTGCTTCAAGGTAATGCACGAACCCCCGCACGCCGCCGGAGCGCTCGATCGTCGCGATCAGGGGACCGATCAACAAGGTGAATACGAGTACCCGCGCATCGCCCGGATCCGTGAACACGTTGATCATGCCGTCCAGTCCGGCCACCATTCCCGCGAGCGGGTTGAACTGTGTCAGCAGCGTATGTCCGATCCAGATACCGGCAAACAACGACGGGATGACCTGCTTGCTCCAGATGGCGAGCGCAATCGCCAGCAGAGGGGGTAATACTGAGTACCACGTCGGGTCGGTCATTAATTGGATCCGCGGTGTGTCACAGGAATTCCACACTTGTTATGGTGCTGGAAGCCTAACAACCACAAGGGAACATAAACAGTGAAAATCGCAGTTCTTGGCGCCGGTGCCGGTGGTACCGCCGTCGCGTTTGATTGTGCCGCGCATGACCATGACGTGCGGATCTTCGATTTTCCGTCATTTCCCGACAACATCGCGGCCATCGCCGGGCAGCAGGGCATTCATGCCAGCGGCGACCTCGAGGGCTTCGCGCCCATCGTCAGTGCCGGTCATGACATCGATGACGCCCTGCAGGACGCCGAACTGATCTACGTCGTTGGGCCTGCCTACAGTACAGTGCCCTTCGGCGAGGCGGTGGCCGGCAAGCTCCGCGCCGGACAAACCGTGATCGTAACGCCGGGCTCCTGCGGCGGAGCGCTGGCGTTCAGACAGGCCGCCGGACTGGCTCTCGATGACGACGCTATTCGCGTTGCCGAGACATCGACCCTGCACTACGCCGTGCGACTCACCGAGCCAGGCCGCATCCGCGTGTTTCTCAAACTCAAGGCCGGCAACCTGCTGGCCGCGCTGCCAAGCCAGCACACCGATTCGATTCTGCAACTCATCAGCGATGTCTATCCGAGCATGGAGTCCGCGAAGAATGTCATGCAGACGAGTTTGCAGAATGCCAATCCGATTATTCATCCTGCGGTCACGCTGGCCAATGCAGCGCGGATCGAAGAAACCGGCGGCGACTTCCTCTTCTACGAGGAAGGTGTCAGTGATGCCACGGGTCGCCTGATCGAGGCGCTCGACAGGGAGCGCATTGCAATCGGCGCGAAGCTGGGTATCACGGTCCTGCCCGATCCCGAGCTGGGGATGCGCCAGGGATACATGCTGGCCGATGATTACGGTGAGGCCTATCGAACGGCGCCCGGATTCCTCGGCATCGGTGCACAGCCACAGCTCGATCATCGCTATTTGAACGAGGATGTCGGCTACGGACTCGTTTTCATGTCCCGCCTGGCCAGCCAACTCGGTGTCGAGACACCGACGATGGACGCCGTGATTCATCTCGCGTCCGTCCTCATGGGACGCGCCTATGCGAACGAAGCAATTCGTACGCCGACATCGCTTGGCATCGGCGAGCTCTCCGCTGAGACTTTGGGCGCCTTGTAACAAGTGGTAATGTATACAGCTGTACACAGCTCATTCACGCAAAACTCGGAATAATAATAATGACAATAAACTGGGTTCTCGCGGAGAGCTCGCGCATGCGCTATGCAGCCGGCTCATCCATGTATTTTGCACAAGGTATCCCCTACGGCCTGATGAACATTGCCGTACCCGCCTGGCTGGCGAGCCAGGGCGTCGGGGCCGGCCAGATCGCATCCTTCCTCGCCGTCATCATCCTGCCATGGGCCTTCAAGCTCTTATCCGGGCCGCTCATGGACCGCTATCAGTTCCTGGCGATGGGCAGTCGGCGACCCTGGGTGCTGGGCGCGCAGCTCGGCATGACGCTGTCTTTTTTCAGCCTGATCCTTGTCGAAAACCCCGTCGAACAGATTGGCCTTCTGATGGCGCTCGGCCTCCTGATCAACGTGTTCGCGGCCACCCAGGATGTGGCGGTGGACGGCATGGCAATCGATGTCACACCCGTCAATGAGCAGGGTCGACTGAACGGCTTCATGGTGTTCGGCAAGGCCATCGGCTGGGGACTCACATCGGCCATCACCGGCACCATGCTGGTCAAGTTCGGCCTCGGCGTTACGGCAATTGCTGCAGCCGCGGTCCAGGCCGTTGTTCTGCTGGGCTTCATGCTGACGATGGAGCGTCGTGGCGAGCGACGGTTGCCGTGGAGTTCCGGTGATGCGGTGTCCGAGCGACGCGCCCCTCAGTCCTTCGCCAAGCTGGTGAAGGGCCTGAACACCGTGCTCTGGTCACGCGTCAGCCTGATCGTGATGGCGATCATGATCCTGGATGGCTTTATTGGCGGCTACGGTCACGCGCTGATGCCGATCGCGGCGATCAACCTGTTTGGTTTCACAACGCCGGAATGGTCACAACTCGTAGCGGTCATGGGGCTGGCGGGCGCTGCATCGGCCCTGGCACTGGGCCCGATGATCGATCGTTTCGGCCCCAAGCGAATGTTGATACTGACGATCTCGCTGGTCGCCATTCACGCATTCCTGCTGGCCCAGACTCAGTATTTGTGGGAGAACGCGACCTACGTCAAAGTGATGCTGGCTGTCTGGGTGTTGCTCGGCCCGGTGACGATGGTGTGCATGATCGCGCTGGCCATGACCATCTGTTCCAGCGCAACCTCGGCCACGCAATTTGCCATTTACATGTCACTGACCAATCTTGGCTCGTCGGCTGGTTCGAAGACCTATGGCATGCTCGCCGAGCAAACGTCGTACGTCGAAGCCTACCTGCTACTCGGTGCTATCACCGTCGTAATGATCGGAATCATTTTTTTCCACCGGCATAAGCCCGAACCAACGACGGGCCGCAAACGTGCACCAAGCTACACCATCGGCATGGGCACCAGTGGTGGCGGCATGTACTTCTCGGGCGCGATGCGTTGTCCCAAGTGCCGATCCGATATGGAGCAAGTAATGATTGACGGTGTGGAGGTCGATCGTTGTTCGTCCTGTTACGGCCTGTGGTTTGATGACGGTGAACTCAGCAAGTTAAGCAACAAGAAAGCGGCCGCCGCGCTCGACATTGGTGATGTCGCGACCGGCAAGCAGCAAAACGAGATCGAGCACTATCGCTGTCCGCGCTGCGCGGGCCCGATGAATCGCCTGGTCGACCCGGC
>Ga0316201_10000862_pt1 | contig 19025 bp, 21 predicted proteins | sample CS6wburrow_MG_FD_204516 | JGI IMG/M metagenome (GOLD analysis project Ga0316201, IMG submission 204516) | Coastal sediment microbial communities from Delaware Bay, Delaware, United States - CS-6 worm burrow | ecosystem: Environmental > Aquatic > Marine > Coastal > Sediment | place: USA... | reverse complement strand
TGTACCTGTTTGCACGCATGGATCCCAAGCTGTACAAGATAAGCGATGACGAAAAAATGGTGTTGGACCTTCTGCTACAGGAAAAGATACTGATTGTTCAGGGATCAGCTTTCAACTGGCCGAAGACTGATCATTTTCGCATTGTCTTCCTGCCACGCGAAGACGAGCTTGAAGATGCCATCTCACGTATTAGGCATTTCTTTGCAGAATATGAGCAGTGAGTCGTGACTCGGATTGTTGCTCTATGTCGAATATCAGCAAAAACCTGGCTGCTGTAAAGCATCATATTCAGGAAGTTGCCGTTCGATCAGGGCGTACAGCCGATGAAATCACCCTGGTTGCTGTTTCGAAGACACGTTCACTTGACGAAGTCAGGCTTGCTATCGAGGCCGGCCAGTTAGATTTTGGCGAGAACACGGTTCAGGATGCGCTGAGCAAAATACCTGAACTCAAAACAACCAGCTCAAAATGGCATTTCATCGGGCATCTGCAATCAAAAAAAGCCAGGCAGATTCCAGGCAATTTCCACTGGGTTCATTCGATCGATAGCCTGAAGCTGGCACAAAAGCTTTCAAACGCAATGATCAGCGCTGGGGAAAGGACTTATATCAACTGCTTGCTACAGGTCAACGTAGCCGATGAGGCCTCCAAGTCAGGTTTGAACAGTATTGAAGTCGTACCGTTTATGGACGAGCTGCTGCGGCTGGAGCTGGCGTGCATTAACTGGCGAGGTCTGATGACAATAGGCGTGCAGGGGGATGATGCGCGGACCCGCGCGGCCTTTTCCAAATTAAGAATAAAGCTTGATGAATGTCAGCGCGAATTTGGTCTTGAGAATTTCGATCAACTATCAATGGGAATGAGTAATGATTACCCCATTGCCATCGAAGAAGGATCGACCATGGTGAGGGTCGGTACAGCGATCTTTGGCGAAAGAAATATCGAGAGAGTCTGAAAATAAAAGCGGGTGCGGCAACCTGAGCTACCGCACCCTAGCAGCGCATGATTGCTGCTTAATCTGTCCCTACTTGTGTCAGTTAGACACGCCAATAAGCAATCACGCGTGATTTATAAAAAAGGCCCCTGAACAGGGTAGTGCAGGAGCCTTTTCACCAAGTTATGTAAAACTTAACTTTGCTTTTCTGCAGGAGCTTCTTCTACAGCTTCTTCTACAGCGTCTTCTACAGTTTCTTTAGTACTTACCCTGTTGAACTTCTTCATGAACTCTTCATGACGCTTCTTTGAAGCAGCACGACGTTCTTCGAAGGCTTTATCTCTGGCAGCACGACGCTCATCAGATTCCTTGATGAATTGAGCACGACGTTCATCCATTTCCTTGAAATCAGGCGCTTCAAACTCAGCGGCATCGAACTCAGGCATTTCGCCAAAAGCGGGCATTTCATTCATACGTGCTTCGCGTTCTGCATCCAGTTCCTTAACCCATTCGGGTGTTTCAAAAGCCGGAGCCTGTGCGACTTCTGGAGCATCGAATGCGGGTGCTTCGAATTCAGGCATTTCACCGAAAGCAGGCCTTTCATTCATGCGTGCTTCGCGCTGTGCGTCCAGCTCCTTAACCCATGCGGGTGTTTCAAAAGCTGGAGCTTGTGCGAAATCAGGCCTTTCACCGAGAGCAGGCCTGTCATTCATGCGTGCTTCATGCTCTGCATCCAGTTGTTTAACCCATGCAGGATCTTCAATATTAGCACTTGGGGCGAAACCGTCTTTGTTGAGCTGGTCAGCAGAAGCGGCTGAAGATGCAGCAAGTACTACAGATGCAGCAATTACCTTAATAGTTTTCATGTCTAGACCTCAAATAATTTATTAGCAGTTAAATTTCATGCGCTTTTGACCCGCAGCGGATCAAGATAAATATAATATAAGAATATACTAATATAGTCAATAATGAAAATAACTCTCTTTTTGATTCATGGCAATAAAAGAGGCTCTATTCCACGCCGTTTATTGATACAGGTTGTAATCATCAGGATTTAATCTGACAGAGAGTAATAACAGGTACAAGGGACGAGTAACGGGAGACGAGGAAAAACCAAGACGATGTCTTCCTCCTCTCCCTCGGGGAGAGGAGTGGGCCAAGCCGTCACCTGAATGAAATGAAACGCGAACAGATTTCATCACATGCCCGGTATAGCGCGATGCTATATCCGGGCTATAAACAACAGAAATTTTCTCCGCGTTCTCTGCGCCTCTGCGAGATAACAGTTTGTTAAGTCTTCAACATAGCCTGGTTTTCCGCGTTTACGAAAATCGACAACAACTGTCAGATCTAGCCTGAACTACGACATAGAAGTTAATACTTAATCTAGATGGGACGATTCATTGAGCTTTTCTCGATCTGCTCTATCCTGTCCATTAGCTCATCACGCTCCCTCTGTTTTTGCTGCCTGGTTTCAAGCCTCAGTTTATACATGTCCTGGCGATCCTGTTCGATACGTTTCTCTACCGCGGCCCTGTATTCACGCATTTTTATCATGTGCTCTCGACGGGCCTGCGTGGCCTCTTCATACGCCCTGCGTCGCTCCTGATTGGTGTTGTTATAGTCTGGCTGGCGTTGTTCAGGCATGCCGTAAGGCATCGGCGGTGCATATGGAGCGTTATAATTCTGTCTGGCCGTGAATGGTGCCCGGTATTCCTGTGCGGCGGCTATATAAAGCTGGGGATTGACGTCATTGCCGGCAACTGTTTCAGCAGAGGACGTACCTGGCGTTGTTGAACTCGAGCCGGTTCCATCAGGTTCATCAGCCCTGGTAGTGACTTCATTGGGTGCCTTGGCGGCAACGGCAACTTCAGCTATTACGGCTGAATCAGCCGTATCCGCAGAAACATCTATGGAAGCTGTGCTTGCTAGAAGTCTAGCATTTTCCTCTGAGCTGAGTTCGTATGCTTGATCAGTCGATGCTACGCCGGTGACCAGATTATTAAATTCTTCACTGTAGAACGTTGCAACAATAATGATGCCAAGCACAATCCCCATGACCAGCGGGATAAAGTAGCCATGTGTATTTTCGTCAGGATTATCGCTTTGCATATTTGTATCAGGTGTCGTATTGATAGTGTTGCTGTTTGCGTCTTGATGATTGTCGTATGATTGGGTTGAAACACTCACACTCATTTTCTTACCTTATTATTATGATTTAACAATAAAAAAGGCTGATCACCGCAGGGTGACCAGCCTTTGAATCATAACTCTTTTCAGAGCTGATTACTTGGCAGCAGGCGCTGCCGGTTGAGCTGCAGGAGCGGCTGGCGCTGCCGGTGCTACCGGTGGAGGTGCATAGCCATAGGGAGGATAACCTCTGTAGCCATATGGGCCACCATAGTAACCACGGCCATCGCGATAGTCGCCATAGTAGTCACCATAGTAGTCACCGCGGTAATCGCCATAACCACGATAGCGGTTGTAACTGCGTCCACGTCCACGGCCTGAACCACGACCAGAACCGCTCATGCCGAATGAGAAATCACCGTCGAAATCGCCATCAGCGTCACCATAACCGTCGCCATAACCATCGCCATAACCATAACCGTCACCATAACCACGACCATAGCCACGACTATCATAACGACTATAACCGTCGTCATCCCACCATGCATTGGCCGATGAGGATGCTGCCAGAATTGCAGCTGCTGCAATTAAACTCAAAGTTTTCATATATTTACCTCGTTGGTTGTAAGGTCAACATGTTTGCTGAGCTCGAGGAGCGATGACTTATTTACAGCGATTGAATGAGTCAACTACCGGATTTCCTTACTCCCTGATGATCAGCAAATTTGCGCTAGTAATACATGATAATCATCTATTACGGATGATCGAGTATACCGAAATCAATTTAATTTCAAAACATTGGAATATGCAACCTGCTAAGTTATTGATCGAGATCAATATTTTATGATAAGCACGGAGCGTGCTATTTCAACCAGCAGAAAAAGCCAACTGTCGTCGGCTTGTGATGTAATTTATTGATTGTTAAGAGTCGAAGGCCTCGTTTGTGCGGGTGCTTTTGCCGCCCACGGGGGTTGTTGCGTTGTTGTCTCAACTGCTGCGGGCGCTCTTTGTGCAGATGCTCGAGGCGCTGCAGGTGTCGCTGGGCCTGGTGCTCTGTATGCGGGTGGTCTGACTGCAGCTGCCCGCGGTGGCGGTGTTCTATTAACCGCTGCCGTGCCGGGGGCAGCCGTTAGTCTTGGACGCTGTTGTGGTGCAATTCCATGTTGTCGGGGTACGATGCCATAAGGCGCACGCGGTGGTGGTGCGCCATAGAGGCCCGGATGCCTGTATGGACCGTAGAGTCGATAGGGTCGATGGCGTCCTCCGTAGTAGCGATGGTCTCCATAGTATCGCTGATCACCATAATAGCGGTGATCCCCACGCCAGTAGTTATTGCCTCGGCCTTTGCCGCGTCCACGGCCCCAGCCTTCAGCATTAGCGCGTACCGTAATTTCGAAATCGAAATCACCCACCATATCACCGAACATGTCGCCCCAGATATCATCCATGAAGTCAAAACTGTTGTCTCCACGATTGTAGCCGTGCCAGCGATCTCGACGATCATTATCATTGTCCCAGGGCATGTCCCATGCCATCACGGACGACGACAACAGCAGCAATAAAGCAGCAAATGATGCCTTGATTAATTTCATAGCAGTGACCTCGAATGTATTGACCGTTCGGTGTGTCGTGTTGCTCGTATAATCGGTAACAGGGCCACGTTATGTGAGATGTATATAGGTGTCAAGTGAAACAATATGAGGGCGAAAAAAAAACCGGTAATGCTGAAAAAGCAAAACCGGCTTTGTATTATTTATTTTGAAGTCACTGTATCAGATACGGTCATCCAGAAAACTTTCGCGTTTCTGCTGCATTTCTTTCACATTTGCAGCACGATAATCATAGATTTCCTGGTTGCGTTTTTCCATTTGTTCAATTCTTTTTTCCTGACGAGCAAGACGCTCGCGCATGAATTGCAATTGCTTTTCCTGGCTGGCCTTGAATTCTTCAAGGTATACGCGGTCCCTTTCTTTCAGGTAAGTATTACGTTCAGCCATTTTCTCGTCCATGGACTTGTCAAAGGAATCATAACTGTTGTTTGCGGCATCAACGACAGCGTCTTCGGTGACAAGGTTTTCAGCAACTGTTGTTTCAGCAGTATTTGTTTCAGTTTCAAGCGATTGAGCAGCGTGCTGCACCACTTGCGGAGCGGCAGCAACGTTATTATCAACAACACTTACTACAGGCTTTTCAGCTTCACTGATTACAACAGGCTCTGAGATGACCGGTTCTTGCTGTATAGCGACAGTTTCAACCGCAGGAGTAGCTCCTTCTGTTGATTCGGTTGTGCTCTTAGTATCAAGCTCATCCACCGTATTTTTCCTTGCTTCTGCAAGTTGTGCTTCCAGCTCGGCAACTTCACGGTCGATATCATTGAACTGATGATCCAGCATGACAGCCGTTGTGATGATAATGCTGACGATAACAAACCCCATCGCTGCATATTTGACCAGTGGGCCAAGAATTATACGGGCGTCAGATGGTTGCTTTAGACCTTCGTTGTTATCAGGTTCGGTACCAGGTGTTTCAGTATCGGTCATTATATTTCCCCAAAATTTATTAACAGCATTGTGTGATTCATGCGCCAGAAGTGATAAAAATCCGTGCACAAAGTATATAAGAAAACGCTAATATAAGCAAGATGAGTCGGGTTTTATTCAGGCGTTGTTCGTGCTTGGCGTTCGATAAGTTGACCGTGGTCAACTTGTTGTTTATCGCCAGGTCTTTGTCAGGTTAGTTGCGTCGATTCATTAATAAATAAGCATGAAATAAAAAAGCCGGGCACACTGTGTACCCGGCTTTTTCATGCTCGCTTGTATCGCTTACTTGGTTTCAGTAGCAGGCGCTTCAACAGCAGTTGTTGCAGAAACTGGAGCTACAGGCGCATAACCGTAAGGAGCGTACGCATATGGCGCGTAACCATTGTTGTGGTTGCCATAGTAATCACCACGGTAGTCACCACGGTAATCGTTATAACCACGACCTTCGCCACGACCGCGGCCATGTCCACGACCACGACCAGATCCGCTCATGTTGAATGAGAAGCTGGAATCGAAATCACCGTCCACTTCGCCGTCGCCATCACCGTATCCATCTCCATAACCTTCACCATTACCGTAGCCACGTCCATAACCGTTGGAGCGGTTATCGTTGTAGTAATCGTTATCGTCAAAGTCAAAAGGACCCCACCAGGCGTTGGCAGAAGTTGAAGCAGCAAGAACTGCAGCAGCAGCAAGTACTTTTAAAGTTTTCATAAATATTTCCTCAAAAATGTGTTTAATAAAATTCATGCGCAATTGGTAATACCAATATGTGCATCAGAATATAAGTAATTACTAATATAGTCAACAGGTATTTGTTTTTATTTAAAAAATAATGCTGCATTTATGTGCTGTAAGGGGGGGCGGACATTTCTGGTGCCATGAGCCGGCGAAGGCGGGCAATAAAAAAGCCGGGTACCCAAAGGGGTACCCGGCTTTTGTGTTACTTGAAACAGTAACTACTTACTTGGCTGGAGCTGCTGGAGCTGCCGGTGCTGCTGGAGCAACAGGAGCAGGACCATAACCGTAAGGTGCATAACCGTACGGGCGACCATAGTAGCCACGACCATCGCGATAGTCACCATAGTAGTCACCATAGTAATCACCACGGTAATCACCACGGCCAGTGCCACGGTAACGGTTGTAGCCACGGCCACGACCTGAACCACGACCACTACCGCTCATGCCGAATGAGAAATCACCGTCGAAATCGCCATCTGCGTCGCCATAGCCATCGCCATATCCGTCGCCATAACCATAGCCGTCGCCATAACCACGACCATAACCACGACTGTCGCCACGACTATAACCGTCGTCGCCCCACCATGCATTGGCAGAAGATGATGCAGCAAGCATTACTACAGCAACAATTACACTTAATTTTTTCATAATATTTACCTCAAATATTGTTAACAGCATTTATTTTTCATGCGCTTGGCCATTGATGACCAACGATGCAAGTATATTATTAAATGCTAATATAAGTCAAACATTTTTTAAGGTTAATTTAAGGTAATTTAATAAATACAGAATAAACAGTCAGTTAGCTCAGCGATAAATCGGGCTTTTGAAGGTATTGTTCAAGCTCATCGAGCACTGCAAGCTGATGTCCCGTGGTGTCCGGTGCAATTCTGAGCGCTTCAATGCTTGCTTTCACCTGGTTTATGGTGCGAATACCATACGCGGGGTCGTTGAATTTCTGCTTGCGGTATTCGTCCCACTGTTGCCGTTCCGAGCTGCTGAGTGTTTGCGGAAAATTCCTGGCGCGGTATCGAAACAGCATTTCCGGTATTCGGTTGTCGTCGAAGTTGAGCTCGAGTGTTGAGAGTTCGCCAGCTGTGCTCTGCTGGATACGCTGCATCTGGCTGTAGTCGTTATTACTGAAAAAACCGCCGCTGTACAATTGTGCCTCGGGATCGATCACAGCAGGGTAGTCCTGTTGATTGAATACCTGACGTGTTTTTTGTTCCAGCGAATCGATATGCTGCAGCAAGATATCACGGCGCTCGAGGTTTTGATTGACGTCGATATCCAGTCGCTTTGCGCTGTTTTCATCCAGTGTTTTTAACGGCACCACAACCGGGCACTTGTTCACATGCACCGTTTTCAGCGGAATACGCGATATCCCCTCGGGCAGTTCGTTAGCCGGGGTGAAGATACTGCCGGCTATTTCATCGACATCCGACATGATGAACTGTTCCGGATCGATCGAAAGGTCATACACAATGACGCCGTTTTTATTGATCGGGTGCTGGCAAATCGGCATTACCATGGCAATAGAGTTTCTCGCCATGGAATATTTTGCAGAAGCATGCAGTACCGCTTCATGAGTTCTCATGTTGAATAGCCTGGCAACCGCATCTTTTTTCCTGTGAGAGTAAACATAGTCATACAGCCTTGGCTGTTTGTCGCGAATCAGCCTGGCGATCGCAATGGTCGCATACACATCGGACATGGCATCATGCGCTGCTTCGTGGCTGATGTTGTTTACTTTTGTCAGCAGCTCAAGGCGGTTGCTGGGATTGCCGTTGTCATCGAATGGCCATTCGATGCCCTCGGGCCTGAGCGCACGCGTGAGGCGCACCATATCGATAATGTCCCATCGAGAATTACCGTGTTGCCATTCATGGCTGTAGGCATTGTAAAAATTACGGTAAAGAGTGTGGCGGGTGAACTCATCGTCAAAGCGAATGTTGTTGTAGCCGGCAACACAGGTATTTGGCCGGGAAAACTCCTGGTGAATGGCTGCAATAAATTCAGCTTCAATTAATCCGTCGGCGAGAGCTTTCTGCGGCGTGATCCCTGTGATCATGCATGCCATCGGGTCGGGCAGCATGTCATTTGCCGGTTTGCAGTACATCACAAGCGGGTCACCGATGACATTCAGATTTTCATCGGTACGCAAACCCGCAAACTGGGCCAGGCGGTCGTAGCGTGGGTCGATGCCGAAAGTTTCGTAGTCGTACCAGTAGATAGAATTAGCCATGATCAGGTCGTCAGCTTACGGTAAATATCTGAAACTTTCATCGGCAATGAAGCGACATTATTGATAACGGTGTAATTGGCCGCTCCGTACATGTGCGGCAAATAGTCCCTTGCTTCCTCGTCGATAGTAATACAGAAAGAATGAATACCATCACGGCGCGCTTCGAACAATGCCTGGCGTGTGTCTTCTACACCATATTCACCACGGTAGGTGTCGTAGTCGTCGGGCTTGCCGTCTGAAAGAGTGATCAGCAGCTTGGTGCTTGCTTCGACTTCACTGAAATGGCGGATCACATGGCGGATAAAGACTCCCATGCGGGTGTAATCCTGGGGCTGGATATTGCTGATGCGCGCCTTTGTTTCGGCATTATATTCATCATCGAAGGCCTTGATTTTGAACAGCTCGCAGCGTTTTCTGGTCATGCCCGAAAAGCCATAGATGGCATAACGGTCCTGCAGGATTTCAAGTACCTCAGCCAGCAGTATTAATGACTCACGTTCCGCCTCGTTTATCCAGCCTTTGGTTGAGCCGCTCATGTCAACCATGAATATGACGGCGACATTGCGTTCTTCCTTGTGCATTTTTGTGAACAGCTGGTTCGTCATTTCCATGCCGCTTTTGACATCGGCATAGGCCTCAACCAGTGCATCGATGTCAATGTCATCACCGTGCGGTTGTTTCTTCAGCAACTTGTCTTCGCCGCGTAAATATTCAAATGTATTACGCAAACTCTTCAAAAGTTTGCTGTATTTTTCCAGTGTGTCCTCTACAAATGAATCATAGACAGGCTGTACCTCGATCTCTCTCAGTACGCACCAGTTTTTGTGGTAATACTGCCGCTTGTAATTCCATTCGTTATATATCTGCGCGCCTTCTTCATGGTAGGTACCTTTCCAGACGTCATTCGGGTTCAGGCGACTATCGAATACAGACAGGTCATATTCACCGGGTCCGGCGGCCACCAGGTATTCAGGCGGTATATCACCGAAATCGATGATGATAGAGCTCATCAGCTGTTTTACATGTTGAGGTGGTGCCACCAGGTCACCTTCAAATTCAAGCTGTACCATGCTGCTGCGGACAGCATCTTCTTTTTTACGAAGATTGAACCTGGCCGGTGCTTGTTCAGGCGCTTCATTGCTTTGTTCAGCTTTATTTAATTCTTTTGCCCAATCAGCAAGTGCTACCCTGAAAAAAGCTTTCTCCATTTCGATGCGCTTCGACATGGTCGCAGCGACAGCAACAGGGTCTATGGTTCCCTGGTATACATAAAAGCCGGGACATTGTTCATGGCTTACTTTATCGAGCAAATCTATCGTTGTCTCTACACTGGCATCCGGGGTAGACAGAATTTTAATGATCTCATCTGGAGCACTGCTTGCTGTTGTTCGTTTATGCTTGTTTTGCAGTGCCTGCATCTGTCTGTGCAATCCGGGCAATTCATTGCGTATACAGGCATCAAGCCGTACAGTCTCAAGCGAGCAGAATTTCATCAGTTGATCGACACGCAGCCGTGATAAGTCTTTTCTGAACGTACCGAACTGGATTTGCGCCCAATGATGTGCAACCGTGGCTTTATACAACAGAAAGTTTTCCTTTCTGTCAGAGAATACAGCCATGACCGGCGGCAGAAAAATGGTTTCGGTGTCGGTGTATGTCGTGTTTGATGCTTCCAGCTTGAGCTTTCGCCCTGACAGGCCATGTAGAAATGGAAGTAATACGCCGATTTCATCTTCGAGCAGTGAGCCATGTGCGCGTTCGTGAGCGGTGTGAATAAAGTGTTCGAGGTTGCGTATAACTGACATTGCCGGGAACAGGCCCTTGCGGTCGTAATCGTCGGCCGCAGTCATGGCCCATTCTTCGACCATGCGTTCACCCATTTCATCCAGCGCATGCACGGAACTGCAGGCGAGCTGGTATGCAAGTTCGACATTGATGTCAGCGACACGCTTTACAAGTTGAAGGATGAAGTCCTGTTGCGGGCGTGGAAGGAGCTTTATATCATCGGCGGGTATTTCATTTTTAACGAATGAAAATTCGGCTTCGAGGCAGTCATCCATGAACTCGATTATTTCATCTTTGCCCAGCGGTCGACGCGTCATATCAGAATAACGAGGATGAAAGTTCTTTCATTGCGACCAGCATGTCGTGGTCGTCAGTTATGGCCTGCGCTATGGCTGTCTGGCAAGCGACTACAGGGTCAATATCATCATGCATCAGCTTGGCGGCGTGTACCAGCAAGCGGGTTGAAGCGCCTTCATCGAGGCCATTGCCTTTAAGGTCGCGTGTCATGTGCGCGAACTTGACCAACTGCCTTGCGGTGTCGGCGTCAATCTGTGTTTCTTTTATGACGATTTCAGTTTCAAGTTCTGCATTCGGGTAATCAAATTCGAGCGCAACAAATCGCTGACGGGTGCTTTGCTTGAGGTCTTTCATCACGCTTTGATAACCGGGGTTGTAGGAGATGGCCAGGCAAAACTCGGGGGTGGCCTCGAGCAGTTCGCCAACCTTTTCCATCGGCAAAATGCGGCGGTCATCGGCCAGCGGGTGGATCACCACCGTCGTATCCTTGCGTGCTTCTACGATTTCATCAAGATAACAGATGGCGCCATGGCGCACGGCACTGGCGAGCGGCCCATCAACCCATATGGTTTCACCGCTGGTGATCAGGAATCGGCCGACGAGGTCAGATGCGGTGAGATCATCGTGGCACGATACCGTAATAAGCGGACGTTTCAGTCGCCATGCCATGTGTTCCATGAAACGAGTCTTGCCGCAACCGGTTGGACCTTTGAGCAGAACAGGCAGCTGCTGTTTATAGGCTGTCTCAAAAACCCTGATTTCTTCAGCAATCGGCTGATAGAAAGGCTCATCGACTATGTAATGTTCTTCCGGCTTTAATACCCTGGTTTTCATAATGTTTATTTATATATACGAAGCGAGTGACGTATTTGAGCAAAACGAGACACTGTTGTCGAACCGGGGAATGTATCGACTCAATTATTCGTATTCGCCAGTGATTAAACAGGCAGTGACTTCTTCTCTATCGTGGTACAGGTGCTTGATGCGCAATACGTGCTTTATGCCGGCTTTGCTCAACTCCCGGTGTATCAGATTCTTGCATTCGAGTACTGACGGGTAGCGTTTTTTCATCGGCAGCTTGAGGTTGAAAATGGCGGCCTTGCAGCTTCTCCGGATGAACCAGCGGGCTATCAAGCGACTGACGTGCAATGGTCGTTCCGCCATATCGCACACCAGCCAGTCTATATTACTGTCCGGTAAATAGGTGAATGCATCGCTACGCAAGTGTTCAACCATGCCGCTGCTCATCAATGTCCTGTCCATCGGTCCATTATCCACAGCAGTCACCAGCAGACCCCGGTTGACCAGCTGCCAGCTCCAGCCGCCCGGGGCTGCACCGAGATCGACAGCATGCATGCCGGGCTTGAACCAAGAACTTTGTTGTTCTTTGCTGAAGAACCAGTTAATGGCTTCATCGAGTTTCAACGTCGATCGGCTGGGTGCAGATCCGGGCATACGTAGCCGTGGGATGCCCATCGGATCCTGAGCGCTGTTGTCTAACGGACTTATTCCCATCCATGCGGTTGCAGAATCGAGAAAGAATATATGCAAACGAAATCCGGCATGTGCGGACAGCAGCTTTTGTTGCTTCAGTGCGGCAAGCATATGCGGCCTGAAGGCTGTACAAAAACGATTGAGTGCCTTGCCTTCATTGGTATCTGCGTAACTCAACTCTATGTCATTGAAACTGCAATCGAGTTCGGTAGCAATCTTTTGTGCGATGCTGACAAGCGGGACCGTGCGGTTTTTTTCAGGCAAGCCGCTTATCTTTTCTGTGCTGGCGAACCATTGCCGGGTAAATGTCAGTTCATTGAAATCGATAGTGTTCAGCAGCGGGTGCATGTCACGGTTTTCTGCACTGACGAGCTGTGCATAGCCGGACTCATTTTTTGCATTGATATAAGCAGGAACGCCTGCATCGTGTGCATAATCCATCATTTCTGCAGCGCTTTCGCTCTCGAAGCCCGGACGGCATAACAACATGATTTGTTGTAGAGTATGCATAAATAGTAGGTTTAATTAAGTTTCCGCTCGATGTAGTATGCGCGGTTAATAAATCGAGGATATTTGATGGAAGCCAGCGAAGTCAAAAAGTGTATAGAACAAGGCATTCCCGGAGCAGAAGCTACCGTTACCGCAGACGGCAGTAAATATACGGCTATTGTTGTATCAACTGAGTTCGAGGGCAAGACCATGATCGCCGAACAGAAAATGGTATACGCCACCGTTAACGAGCATATTCAAAGTGGAGCCATCCACGCCCTGACCATCAAGGCATATACCCCGCAAGAGTGGGCCGCAGAAAATTCCTGAATGACTGTGGTTACATTGCTGTCCAGGAATTCCGCTCAGGTCTTGTAGCGCCTGGCATACTCGCTGCTACGCACACAGGGTTCAATAGTCTTCAGCATTTCAGGGAAAACTTTCGGACTGGCGGCGATGATATCACCGCTCTCCAGGTAACCGTCTGAGCCATAAAAATCAGTCACAATCCCGCCTGCCTCGCGCACGATGAGTGCACCGGCAGCGATGTCCCATGCATTGAGGTTGAACTCCCAGAAACCGTCGGTACGCCCCGCCGCGAGCCAGGCCAGGTCGAGAGCGGCAGAACCGGGCCGGCGTATACCCGCTGTCGGGACCATCAGGGCTTTCATGGTTTCCAGGTAGGTGTCGGTGTAGCTTTGATCGGTATAAGGGAAACCGGTACTGAGCAATGCACCCTTCAATCCCGTGTGCCCGCTAACACGGATGCGTTTTTCATTCATCTGTGCACCTTCACCCCGGGCGGCCGTAAACAGTTCCTGGCTGACAGGGTCATAAATAACCGCGACTTCCAGTCGTGCTTTATGTTTCAGCGCGATTGAAACTGAAAATTGTGGAAAGCCATGAAGGTAGTTTGTGGTGCCATCGAGCGGGTCGATTATCCATTGATACTCGGCGTTCTCATGCTGGCGGCCTGTTTCTTCGGCTAGAATGCCATGATCCGGGTAGGCCTGCTTTAGTACCTCAATAATTGCGGCTTCGGCCTGTTTATCGACTTCCGAAACAAAATCATTACTGCGTTTTGTGGTAATAGTGAGCCGGTCGATCCGGTCCATGTTGCGCACAATTATATTTCCAGCCGCACGCGCAGCGCGCACGGCGATATTAACCATTGGATGCATGACAGTTTTTCAAAGAGCGGTGTAAATTCGAGGCGAAGCATAGCAGATTGGCCCACTGATTTCACCAGTTTGACATGTTGATTCCAGGCGGCGCTACTCGATAAGGATGTAATATAGGCGGGTTGAAATAGAGTAAATGCAGCAACTTGCTCGAATGGCTTACTGAGAAACCTGGCTTTCATTCCTGAACCATGACGGCACAACCATGTTTGGCAGATTTGCCATAGAATCCATTTCCTCCATGAAATATACGGGCTAACCATGTTTGAAAATTCAAGAATTGTACTGGTCAATACATCTCATCCCGGCAATATCGGCGCTGCCGCTCGGGCGATGAAGAACATGGGGCTGTCGCGCCTGTACCTGGTGGCGCCGAAAGAATTCCCCGTCTATGAGGCCTACAGCCGCGCAGCCGGTGCTGACGATGTTCTAGCCAATGCGGTTGTCACTGAAACCCTGGCGGAAGCCTTGAGCGGGTGCGTCTGGGTTGCCGGAACAAGCGCCAGGGAACGCATGGTGCAATGGCCGGTCTATCAGCCGCGTGAATGTGCCGGTTTATGCCGGGATCATTCACTGCAGGGTGATATCGCGATTGTGTTTGGACGCGAGCGTTCAGGGCTGACCAATGAAGAGCTGGAAATGTGCAACGGACTGGTGCATATACCAACCAACCCGGAATACAGCTCACTCAATGTTGCAGCTGCAGTGCAGGTGTTATGTTACGAAATGCGTCTGGCTTTTCTGTCTCACGCGGATGCTGTCGTAGAGAAAACCAGAATATCCAGAGAGGACATGCCTGCGACCACAGACCAGCTGGAAGGCATGTACCAGCATATGTACCAGATGATGCAGGATATACAATTTTTTAGCGGCAGTAATCCGGAAGTGATCATGCGGCGATTAAAAAGCCTGTTTAACCGGGCGCAGACCAGCAGACGGGAAGTGGCGATATTACGCGGTATATTTTCGGCGGCACAGGGAAACAAATCAGCGCGGGTGAAATAAACTGTAGAGCTCAGGATTCGATCTTACAGCCATACAGAGGGCTTGATCTCACCTGGCAAACAATAGATGTCTGATATGAGTCGGATTGCATATGTTCAGGGTAACAGTCTGTACAGTCGAGATCGACCAATAGAGGCTTGTAATATTAGAAATAAAGACTACACCTGCCAAAACGAACAACGATCCAAAGCAGGTAGATATATGTCCACTATTTTCGTAGTGTTCCTTAGTTTTAATTATGCATAAAGAGTAAGTTCAAATGTATGTGCAATGGAAAAAGGCTGTGGTTCATCTTGAATGTGCAAACGATAGCGGAGATATTTCTGATCAAATATAACTGATGGACGAAAAATAAAAGGTGACAGTGTCAATATTCCTTGACCAAATTTCCGCAATGACCAGAATATAGTCCCTCCGGCGCCTTTTACAATGCAGTGCAGCTTTGCTAGTTTTCTGATTCTAGCGTTGTGTTAACCCGACTGAATATATGTCGACTGGGGAAAGGTATCGATATGACAAAACTCTACTTTATTTGCTTGATGATTCTCGGCGCATTCGTGCTCGTGTCGTGCGTGCAGGTGGACCCGGTTACAGGTGAGACCCTTCCTCGTGGCCACCAGCGGTACGAATTTAAAACGGTGGAGCGCCGCGCGGAACAACTCGAGAACGGAATGAGCAAGACACAGGTAGTGTTGCTCCTTGGTTCGCCAGCAGAGAAACGCAGTGACGGCGATGAGTGGGTTTATCTCCCGGAACGCCCTGCGGCCCTCATTCCCGGCCGAGCGTTACGCCTGGTATTCGAGGATGGGTTGTTAGTCAAGCACAGCTATCGTGCCATCATTCTAGGCGAGGACTTGTAGATTTATTTCTTATAAGAATAACGCTCCCTTTACCACGTGGAATTCCCAGCGGGTCAGGCCGCCTGTTATCTTGATGCTGAAGGTCAGCAAGTGTCCGATTCTGTTGATGTTTGGGACGAAGCTTACGCCTGCTATTGCGGACAAAGCCTTCTACATCTCAAATGTATTAATCGCTTTCATTATGGTTGTCGCAATATACGTGCATCATCACCCGAATATGCCTGCAGAGACAGTACTACTGGGAATGAAGCTTCCGTATTTGACGGTGTTTATTCTTCTCCTGGCTGGCTTTAATATCTATCTATACCGAAAAAAATGTGTCTAACGACAAGGTCATTAAATGTCCATTGTTCGCTTATACAGAAAAAGAGGAGCAGTTCTGGAATCAGTGATAGAGTTTGCCCGGAAAGCTATAACAATACCCACCTATATGGCGCGCCAGGAACATTCTCGGTATGTGTGTTTTTATATATAACTTCAATATTCAGCGGAGATGGTTTCTATGTCACGCGACACAATACTGTTTGACATTAATGAAACGGTCCTCGATCTCAGCTCATTGAAGCCAAAGTTCAGGGCCGCTTTTGGGGATGAAGCTGTCGTGGCAACGTGGTTTTCGATGCTTTTGCACGCATCAACTGTTTGTGTATTAACGGATATCAAGACAGACTTCGCTACCCTGGCTGGCGCCATGCTTGACACGATTGCCGCACGACGGGGTGTTGAGTTTTCTGAGGTAATGTGCGACGAAATTCTCGGTGGATTTTCCAGCTTACCTCCCCATGCAGACGTCAAATCGGCACTAAGCCGACTGCGGTCCGCAGGTTATCGTGCGGTGGCTTTTACAAATTCATCGCTCACGCTTGTGAGTAGTCAGATCGATAATGCGGGCCTCACGGACTACTTCGATGAAATAGTCTCAGTCGAGGAAACAGGAAGTTTCAAGCCAGACCCCAGGGTCTACGAGTTTGCCGCAAAGCGTATCAATCGGCCGATCGCCGCATTACGCCTCGTCGCTACTCACGATTGGGACACGCATGGTGCGTTATCTGCGGGAATGCACGCAGCGTACATCGACCGTTCCGGTGCACCCTATCATCCCCTGTACCATCGGCCTGATATCTACGCTACAGCCATGGATGATGTTGTTGAGCAGATTATTGCAAGGGATAGCGAGAAGTAGTCAGAATTGTGCTTCGAAGCGAGTCAGATTGCAGAGTATGCGGGCTAGTTGAATGCCGAGTGATTGATGGGTATGTCATGCGGGAAAGGTTTACCACTCCCGGTTTCCAGGTAGTCCTTCAGACTGAGCAGGAATACGGCCCATTTGGTACTGCAGTGCGCGAGCATTTCGCTTGCTTCTCGCCAGTCGGCGTGCTGAAAGTTCACCATGACCTGGTGTTCCTGTTCAACAAGATCGAAACAGATGCGCGTACCCAGCCATTCGCCATCGTTGCCGCCAACGGTCCACTCGATGTATTTATCAGCAATATTTCCGGTCACAGTTGCCGTTACCGTGTGGCCATCGAATGAAAACTCGAGGTTTCCGCCGGTTTCCGGGTTGCCGCTGGTATTTGTCCACCAGCCAGTGACACCCTCTGCTGTCGCAATAGCTTTATAAACATCGTTTAATGGCGCCTTTATACCGAGTTGATGATAGATCGTTGCCATGATCAAGCCTCTTTGTTGTGGCGGCCTGCCAGATAGCACAGTGAAAGAGCCAGCCATGCGGCCAGAAAGCTAACGCCGCCTATGGGGGTAATCATTCCCAGCCATTTAATGCCGGTTGTACTCAGGATATACAGGCTGCCTGAGAATATGATGATTCCGGCCAGCATGGCCCAGGCTGCAAACGAATGGCAAGGGCGAGGTGATAGTTTGTGTAAAGTGCCGATTACTATTAATCCAATAGAATGAAAAAACTGGTAATCAACAGCCGTGTGATAAACGGCCAGCATGTCAGTACCCAGTACCTGTTTCAGCGCATGTGCACCAAATGCTCCGGCTGCAACACAGATAAATGCACTTAGTGCGCCAAGTCCAATGAATACGTTTGACATTGTGTTCCCGTTGTTTTTGTATATGCGAAAATACATTCTAATGATACGGGGAGAATTTTCATGCCTTCTTTTGATGTGGTTTCTGAAGTTAATCACCATGAACTGACCAATGCGGTTGATCAGATGAACCGCGAAATAACCAACAGGTACGATTTCAAAGGCAGCAATGCCAGGGTCGAGCTGAAGGAGCAGGTTTTGAATGTAGAGGCCGAAAATGAATTTCAGATCAAGCAGATGCATGACATTATCTACAAAAAGCTGGCTGCACGCAGTATAGATACTTCATGCCTGGAACAGGGCAAGATAGAAGAGCGCGGTATGCGTGCCTATCAGGCGATTACGGTGCGTGAAGGTGTCGATAAAGACCTTGCAAGGAAGATCGTCAAACTGATCAAGGACAGGAAAATGAAAGTGCAGGCCGCAATCCAGGGTGAGCAGGTGCGTGTGACCGGTAAAAAGCGTGATGACCTGCAGTCAGTGATCGAAATGTTGAAAGCCGCGGATATCGACCTGCCGCTGCAGTTCAATAATTTCAGGGATTGAGAATTGGCTTACAAGCTTTATTGTCCCGTGTAATTAAACATTTTGTTTCGCCTTGATGGCGAGTTACTTTTCTTTGCTTGTCCAAAGAAAAGTAACCAAAAGAAAAGACACCCCAATCAGTTTGCCCCTTCGGGGTCCCCTCAGCATTAGCCTTTGCCTACGGGTCGTCCTGACTCGCCGTCCGGGCTCGACATGACTAAATCAGGCGTCCTGCCTGATTTTCCCTACCAAAGGCGAATGCTTCGGCAAACTTCGTGGGGGGAAGCCCTTACAAGCTTCATCCAGGCTGTCATAAGATTTGAATAATGACAGGTAACAGTAAAGTTCGACCACATGTTTTAAAATTATTCATTATTCACTATATAAACATCGTACCTCGTCTTCTTGCTGCTGATACTCGTGCTGGGTTTAATCCCGCCAACCGCCTCAGCGTGAATGGGCCGTTTTACCACCACGCGTTTGGCGGCGGATTTAATTGCGGTTTTCAGTAAAAGCACGGCATTTTCATCTTTACCTAAAAGGTGCTGCAGTGGCGTAGCCTGGATGAAGCGAAGCGCAATCCGGGAATGCTAGCTCAGAAACCCCGGATTGCGCTTCGCTTCATCCAGGCTACAACTAAATTGAATAATGACAGGTAACAGTAAAGTTCGACCACATGTTTTAAAATTATTCATTATTCACTATATAAACATCGTACCTCGTCTTCTTGCTGCTGATACTC
>Ga0316201_10000861_pt1 | contig 19040 bp, 21 predicted proteins | sample CS6wburrow_MG_FD_204516 | JGI IMG/M metagenome (GOLD analysis project Ga0316201, IMG submission 204516) | Coastal sediment microbial communities from Delaware Bay, Delaware, United States - CS-6 worm burrow | ecosystem: Environmental > Aquatic > Marine > Coastal > Sediment | place: USA... | reverse complement strand
AAAAGTTGTCTCCCCCATTGATGACACTCCTGCTTTTCGCGCAGGGATTCAAGCTGGTGATTATATAGTCAAAATTGACGATGAAGCTGTTATGGGCATGGAACTTGATGAAGCTGTGAAGAAAATGCGTGGCGCCGTTGGTTCAACAATTGATTTATATATTCGTCGTGAGGGTGAGGATTCACCGATTGAAGTTACCATTACACGTGATGTTATTCGTATACAGTCTATAAGATCGCGTGTTGAAGATAATGCCGGGTACATCCGGATTACGACATTTAATCAAAATGCGGAACCAGGCCTAAAGAAGGCCATTAAAGAAATCAAGGAAGAAGTCGGTGATAAACTTGTCGGCTATGTTATTGATTTGCGTAATAACCCAGGAGGCCTTCTAGAGCAGGCCATCGCCGTATCAGATGCCTTTCTTGAAAAAGGGGAAATCGTATCAACGCGCGGACGTCACGAAGAAGACACCAAGCGTGATAATGCTACGCCGGGAGATTTGGCAGGGGGTTTACCGATTGTCGTTCTTATTAATAATGGTTCGGCCTCAGCCTCAGAAATTGTTGCTGGTGCTTTGCAAGACCACAAGCGCGGCATTATTCTGGGTACGAAATCTTTCGGGAAAGGTTCCGTGCAGACCGTCATTCCATTGCCTGGACATGGCGCCATGCGTTTGACGACGGCGCGTTATTACACGCCTTCTGGTCGCTCTATTCAAGCAAAGGGAATCGAGCCGGATATTCAGGTCGAGCAGGCAAAAGTTGAGACCTATGGCTATGAACGCTTCAGTGAGGCTGATTTGCGCGGTGCGTTAGACAGTAGCAAAGAGAAAGAAGAAAATAAGAATAAGAAAAAAATAGAGAAGGAGAGCTCTAACGACAATAAAAAAGACGGTCACGATAAAGATGAAAGCGAAAAAGAAGTGCAAGACTATCAACTTTCGCGTGCACTTGACCTCTTGAATGGCTTGTCTTTGTACCATCAATCTATGCGCAGCGGCACAAAATAATAGGGATCATTGGGAACGTGGATTTTTCGTCTCTTCAGGAAAACTATAAGGAGAAGATAAAGCTGTTTGTCCAGCATATTCACCTCCCCTCTTTCCTAAAGGGGCTCGCAGTTATTTTTGTTTTTTATTTTTTGCTGCTTCTTTTTACGTTTTTTACCGCTTCCAGTACAATTGAAGACCTTGAATCACATTTGGCCTCACAGACGATTATTGTCAAGCACTCGTTGGTACCTGTGGTTCCGGAGGACGAGAAGGGCATTCCCGGGCTGGCTCTTGCTCCTGCACCAGAAAAGGGACTTCACGAACACACAGAGAGCGGACCTCTGCCTATAATTCGAGAAGCGGACAAAATGACGTCTTTTTCTTTTTATAAGCGTCCCTATGAACATTTACAAAAAAACACTAAACCTGTTGTGGCAATTGCCTTGACGGATTTTGGGCTTTCAAGTGTTGCCTCGCAATCTGCTCTTTCGGCTCTACCGCCTGAGGTCTCTTTCGTTATTTCACCTTATGCAGATACACCGCAAAACTGGGTTAATGCCGCACGGGAAAATGGACATGAGGTTTGGCTTGATTTATTGATTGAAAATAAGAATGAGGCTTTTGTTGATCCCGGGCCTGCCGCACTCTTGGTGCGTGCAAACCTTAAAAATAATCAAAGTAGCATGCGCTGGGCTTTATCTCGTGCAACAGGTTACGCTGGCGTGGCCTCTTTCACTGATGATAGCTTTTACCGGGCAGAGCTTTTGCTTAAGAATTTGGTTTCAGAATTGTTTGATCGTGGGCTTGGTTATATGGAGTTAAACAGTCACTCCGAATCTAAATCTCGGGATTTTGCTTTGTCTCAGGGTGCCCCTTACATTAGGGCAAATTTATGGATTGAGGGCGGGCTTGGTGAGTATGATTCTTTTGAAACACTTGAAACTGTTTTGAAGAGTGACGGGTACGCTTTGGCCATAGTTCAAGCTTTTCCAAACAGAATTGAGCAGTTGGCTCAGTGGATAACCGATTCAAAAGATAAATACACTTTTATTCCGGCGTCTGCTATTTATGATGCTCCTCTTTATCGTTCTGGTTATTCGGGTAAAGGTAAAACCGCATCACAGCTCTCACCTCGCCCACTAAAAGATGGCGATCATTTTGAGCCTGAGCATCATTGAGACAGCATTTCATGAGCACTGCACCTGAAACATCTCAAAAATATCGGCCGAATGTGGGGATTACTCTATTTAATGGCAAAGGTGATGTTTTTGTTGGAGAGCGCATTGATACCCCCGGTGCATGGCAAATGCCGCAAGGTGGTGTTGATGAGGGAGAAGATATTGAGAGCGCGGGCTTGAGAGAGCTTAAGGAGGAAGTTGGGACTGACAAAGCTGAGATTATAAAGATAGCGCCGCAAACTATCTGTTATGACCTGCCTTCAAATCTTACACAAGAGCTCTGGAACGGTGTTTATCGTGGCCAGGAACAAACATGGATTGCTGCAAAATTTACAGGGGATGATACAGATATAGACATCCACGCCCACCCTTTACCTGAATTCTCATCTTGGCAATGGGTTCCCCTCTCCCAAACACTGGATCTCATCGTGCCCTTTAAGCGTGACGCCTACAAGAAAGTCATCACATTTTTTGAGGACATTGACCTATCCTAAGGGTTCAGTGGCGACCAAGCCGGATCAGAGGCATCACGTGGTGTTTTTAACCAGCGTTCGTTATAGCCCGTAATATCTATCGTATAGAGCCGTGCAGAGCGCTGGTTTCCTTTAGGTGTTTCCTTGAAGTATATTAGGACACGGCCATTGGGCGACCAGCTTGGCCCTTCTACATGATAAGCATTGGTAACAAGTCGCTCACCTTTGCCGTCCGGACGAATGACGCCAATATAAAACTTTCTTTGATACATTCGAGTAAACGCGATCATATCACCGCGCGGTGACCAGACTGGATTGGCATAACGTCCCTTTCCAAAGGTAATACGTTGCAAGCCGGAGCCATCAAGATTCATAACATAAAGTTGCTGGCTGCCGCCGCGATCAGATTCGAAAACAACCCGCTTTCCATCCGGCGAATAAGACGGCGCTGTATCAATCGCGGAGTTGCTTGTCAGGCGGCGTACATTGCGATTACTGAGGTTCATCTCAAATAAATCCGTGTTCCCATCTTTGGCCATACTAAATACAATCTTACGACCGCTTGGTGAGAAGCGCGGGGCAAAGGTCATTCCAGGAAATGATCCTAGAACCTGATGCTTACCGGAATTTATGTCATAGAGATAAACGCGCGGCTTACCACCTTGATAGGACAGATAAGTAATACGCTGTGTCTCCGGTGAAAAGCGCGGCGTTAAAACAAGATAGCTACCGTTGGTGAGATACTGGTTGTTGGCACCATCCTGATCCATGATTGCCAATTGCTTGACACGCCTTTGCGCCGGGCCACTCTCAGCGATATAAACAATTCTTGTATCAAAATAACCGTCTTCGCCTGTCAGGCGCTTATAGATTTCATCCGACATGATATGCGCAATACGGCGCCAGTTTGAATCTGTTGTTGTATACGCGGTGCCGATCAGCTGCTTTTCAGCCAAGACATCCCACAGGCGAAATTCGACGCGCGTTTTACCCTGAGAATCGGTTATTACGCTACCGGAAACCATTGATTCCGAGCCGGTTGCACGCCACTCAGGAAAGCGCACACCTTCTTTATGAATAGAAGACGGGACTTGAACAAAGGCATTTTGATTGATAGGGCGAAAGAGGCCTGAGCGTTCAAGGTTCGCGCGGACAATTCCGGGAATATCGCGTGCCAGTTTCTCGTCCGCTGCACTCGCCGAATGAAAATTGCTTATCGCAATCGGCATGGGCTGAAAGTTTCCCTGTGTGATACGTGCTTCAGGCACCTGTGCCATAACTGCTGTGCCGGTTAAAAGCGCTAAAACAAAGACAAGGCTGAAAATATATCGCATAACAAACACCTTTTTGAGCCAAATGTGAATCATGTACGAAGGTTATAGCATATGGCTGGGGTCAAAATGATAGATAAAAACTTTCCACTGTTCATATTTTTCCGGTGGCAAATGCAGTTTAGAGCAGCGCGGGTTCAAAAGAGCTCGCCGCGCCGCATCAGCCGCAGCGCGGAAATGTGTGTCGCTGGCGTAACGTAGACTGTCAAGAATTTGTACGTCGCGTACATTCATATCGGTGTTAATAAACACACGCAGCGAGACCACAAGATCTTCGGCGTATTTTCCGCCAGCATTGACATTCCAGCACGGTTGAACACCCCGATTCAGGTCATCTCGTTCACTGCGGGTTAGGTCTTGCGAGAAATCAGCAATTTGCGACGTCCGGGCCTGATTGTCCGGAAAGTCTTGAGGCTGCTGTGCCGGCTCGGTCTCTGGATTATCCAAAGTCAGACTTTTTAAAAGACTTGTGATGTCCTTTTCAGGCGCCGTCTTGACGTCCTCTTCTGGTTTGTCCAAAATTTTCGGCTTGGGTTTTGGTTTGTTGGGTTTGCTTGTTGGCTTGGGAGGCTTTTTGATTACGCGCTCTTCTGGTTTAACGACCTCTTCGGGCGGCAAAGGCACTTCTTCCGCTATATCGGGCGCTTGAGGTGTCAGTAAATCAGGAGGCGCCGCACCTGTGTTGTAAACAGGTTTGCGTTCAGCTGGTGCTTGTATCTCGTCCTCACGTTCTTCCGGTGCGTCGATATTAGGGGTCTGACTGATCTCAGCCATATCGGCGATTTCAACCGTAATGGCTTGCTCCATCTCAATCGGTTCTTTGGCAAAATAGGGAATGCCAAAACTTAAAGCCGCAGCCAGCATAACGTGCAACATCACAGACATAGAAACAGGTCCGCTCATGGATGAACCGAATTTACTACCTTGCCTGTTATTTTGTATAGCTGTGGCGTTCATATCACACGGTTAGACGTTTAAATGTTCAAAAACCTTTGATTTTTTTCTATATATATCTTTACTGCTTGGGTTTTGAAATCAAAGCCACTTTTGTAAAGCCTGCCCCGCTGATCAAACCGATGACTTCCATGACTTTCCCATAGGCAAGAGCCTGATCTCCACGAATGTATATACGGCGATCTTCATTTCCTATCATCATGGGCTTGAGAACGGGTATGAGATTGCCGTTCTTGACTTCAGTTTCACCCAGATAGATTTTTCCGTCCTTATCGACCGTGATTTCAATGGGTTTATTATCTTCGTCTGAAATTGGCTTAGCCTTGGAATTAGGCAGATCAACAGGAACGCCGGCCGTCAAAAGAGGTGCGGCGACCATAAAAACGATGAGCAACACCAGCATAACATCGACCATTGGTGTGACGTTGATCTCGGCTATTGGCTGGTAACCACCGCCTGTACGTCGTCCGCGACCCCGGGCTCTATTTGCGACCATCATCCCCATCTAGCTCCCCCTTTTCTTGGCTTTGATCGTGTCCTGACTATCCAGATGTCGTGACAAAATAGCAGAAAACTCATCTGTAAAGGCCTCTAGCCGGTCGGCATAGCGATTCAGCCCGCTAGAGAGGACATTGTAGGCAATAGAGGCTGGAATGGCAGCAACAAGTCCCAGAGCCGTTGCAAACAAAGCCTCGGCGATACCGGGTGCGACCACAGCCAACGATGTGTTGTTTGACGCGGCAATGGCAGAAAAGCTATTCATAATCCCCCACACTGTCCCGAACAAGCCGATGAAAGGCGCGCTGGATGCAACACTTGCAAGGAAAGTCATCCCCTTTTCCAAATCGTTCATCTCTCTCCCTATCGCAACGCTCATAGAGCGTTCGACACGCTGCGTCAAACTAGCCTGAAGGTTTTGCTTGGATGGAATTCCTCCGGAAATACCCGCGCTCCACTCATCCATCCCTGCAGAAAAAGTGCGCAGCATGGGATCTTCTTTGCTCTTTTTGACGCGTTCATAGATCTTGTCCAAAGGCTCACCAGACCAAAAAGCATCTTCGAAACGTTTCGCGCGACGGTTAAGCCTTCCGAGTAAACCACGCTTATGCAAGATAATTGACCAGCTCCAAACAGAAGCGATCATAAGCAAAATCATGACGGCCTTAACAATCAGGTCCGCCTCCATGAAAAGGCCAAATGCGCTCATGTCATGGGAAAAACTGCCTAAATCCTGTGTGATAATATCCGCTGCCATATAATGTTCCTCTCAGAGTATCTTTTTTCTTTTATGTTTCAAGATAAGCCCGGAACGCTGCCTTAACTGTCTCAGGAATGCGGACGGGTTTATAATCTTTTGTGTCAACACAGACAATCACAACATGCATATCGCATATTGCCTCCTCCTTGTTCTCATCCCCATAAATTGATTTATTATCATGATTCTCTGTGCCGTCACCCTTTTTATTCGGGCGTTTCGCGCGTTGATGCATCGTAAAGCTGGTGTTCTTCATGGTCTGGATTGTTGTAACAAGCTCCAGAGAATCATCTAGAAAAGAAGGCTTTAAATAGTCGATATCAATATGCCGGACAACAAAGAGGATACCCTCCTCTTTTTCCAGCGTATTGTTCTCAAAGCCGGTAGCGCGGAGAAATTCTGTGCGCCCACGCTCTGCGAAATTAAGATAATTCGCGTGATATACAACGCCACCAGCGTCCGTATCTTCATAATAAATGCGTATAGGAAGTGTGTGCTGCATGGGATATGCCTTTCCTAAGAATCAGTACGATCAAGAAAATCTGTTTGCGCGGTACTCGAGGCTTTCTCAATGCCCAAATACTTAAATCCCTTGGCCGAGAGCATGCGGCCACGTGGCGTGCGCTGGACAAGGCCTTGCTGCATAAGATAAGGCTCGATGACATCTTCAATCATATCGCGCTGCTCGGACAGGGCCGCTGCCAGTGTCTCCACGCCGACAGGGCCGCCGCCATAATTCTCGGCAATGCAGTTCAGGTAACGACGATCCATACTATCTAGCCCTGCGCCATCGACATCAAGACGCTGGAGTGCGGTATCGACAAGAGTGCAATCAGCTTCGGATGAGGTTGAGGCGTGGAGAAAATCCCGTACGCGTCGAGTCAGGCGGCCTGCAATGCGGGGCGTTCCCCGCGAACGCTTGGCTATTTCCAAAGCGCCCTCGTCCGTCAGAAGCATATCCAGTAGACGGGCTGTGCGCTTAACAATACTTGAAAGCTCTTCCGCATTATAAAACTCCAGCCGCAAAGGAATACCAAAACGATCACGCAAAGGATTGGTCAGCAGTCCACTGCGCGTTGTGGCGCCGACAAGAGTAAAGGGCGCCAGCTCAATTTGCACGGAACGCGCCGCGGGCCCTTCCCCGATAATCAGATCCAATTTACGGTCTTCCATCGCGGGGTAAAGGATTTCCTCTACGGCCGGGTTGAGTCGGTGAATTTCATCGATAAAGAGCACGTCGTTAGGCTGGATATTGGTAAGGATCGCAGCAAGATCACCGGATTTTGCGATCACCGGGCCGGAGGTGGCGCGAAAGCCCACGCCAAGCTCTTTGGAAACAATTTGCGCCAGCGTGGTTTTGCCAAGTCCCGGCGGCCCAAAAAGCAACACATGATCCATGGCATCTTTGCGTGCGCGGGCGGCTTGCACAAACACACGTAGATTTTCACGCAAAGATTTCTGTCCGATAAATTCATCCAGTGACAACGGGCGAAGCGCAGCATCCTCACCTTTTTCAAAGGCCTGAATATCCGGTTCCAATTCCTGATTTTTTTCAGCGATTTGCTCCATAACCTAAATTCCCATCATGGCTTTCCAGAGACTTCCATCATCATCCCTTATTAGGGCTATTATCAGAAAAATTATGATGATAATGCCATACACTAGAAAAAGAATGAGCATAATTTTTAAACCTTTTTTTCTAAAATCACCAAAATGAAAAGTTGATGTTTTCATGCACTTAATTCTTTTAGAGCCAGTCGAATGAGGTTTTCCAGATTGCTCTGTTCGTTATCATTGGCTTTGGTTTTTGCGGCCATCACGGCCGTATAGGCATCGGTACGCGCATAGCCTAGATTGGTCAGGGCTGAAACCGCATCTTGCTCAATGCCTGTATTTTGAAGCGGGTCATGAGCCGGTGCATTGACCTTCTGTGACCCGTCTTGCATCGGTGCTAAAACTGAGATTTTTCCAGCCTTGTCTTTTAATTCTGTAAGAATACGCGTTGCCAGTTTCGGTCCAACGCCATCCGCGCGAGTCAAGGCCGTCTTATCTTGTGAGGCAATGATAAAGGCAATTTGCTCGGGCATGCAAACGGTCAGGATCGCAAGCCCCGCCTTGGCACCAACACCTTGCACAGATGTCAACAATTTGAACCATTCCTGCTCCGTTGCATCGGCGAACCCGTAGAGCGTAATAGCATCCTCACGCACTTGTGTATTGATAAGAAGTGCCGCCGGATCGCCCGTTGTCCCGATAGAAGATAAAGTGCGGCTGCTGGCATTTACTAGATAGCCCACACCCCCGACATTCAGAATCAGGTGATCTGTACCAAAAGAATCAATAATGCCGGAGAGTTTGCCGATCATGACGCAGCCCTTGAAAGTGTCGTGTTCCAACTTCCATAATGCGCATGACAGACCGCAACGGCAAGGGCATCGGCCTCATCTTCGCTGATCTGCCCACAAGTGGGAAGCAATGTTTTTATCATCATTCCCATTTGCTGCTTGGCAGCATGGCCAGTACCCACAACTGATTTTTTGACCTTATTGGCTGGATATTCGGCAACCTCAATCCCATACAGCGCGGGAACAGCCAGTAAAACGCCGCGTGCCTGTCCAAGTCTTAAAGCCGAAGCCGGGTTTTTGTTTACAAAAGTTTCCTCTATTCCTGCCGTGTCTGGTGCATAAGATTTAAGAACCTCCATCAGACCCTCATGCAAATAAGCTAGACGCTTACCCATAGGCACCTTTGCATCCGTGCAGATCAATCCAGACGCCAAGAACTGGAGTGCATGGCCCTCGCTGCGAATAATACCCCATCCGGACTTTTGCAGGCCGGGATCAATACCGAGAATTAACATAGGCCTAGAGTACCAGATTTGAAGAACATTTAAAGAACAAAATACTTTAACAAGGCCTATAAGGTTTAAATTTGTATAGCAATTAGAAACCATTCATAATTTAGATATGATAAAAAGATTACAAAGAGGAAATAAAGTAAAAGTTGACAGCGAGCACTGTCAGAATTTTCTTCGCCTTCGGGACAAGAGAACTCCTTTTTCCTGATTACACCTGAAATGCAAACACATTTTACAGATGCTGTGTTGACTGTTGAAGAAACAGCAGAAAATGCCACAGCTTTCTTCCCAAGGGGTTCGTTTCGTTAACAAGCAACTCAGGGCAAAAAATTTTGTTCCTGAGATTATTTTCTCAATAGTTGAAACGGTAACATTGGATTAACTGGCAAGAAGCCTGTCCATTACTTCTTCACTAACTTCGAAATTTGTTGTGACGTTTTGGACATCGTCATTATCTTCTAACAGGTCAATGAGTTTAAGAAGCGATCCGGCCTGTTCTTCCGTTACTTCCGTGGTCACGTTTGGTTTCCAAATCAAGCCTTGCCTTTCCGGCTCTCCAAAATGTTTTTCCAGTGCGTCACGTACGCTCGCGAAATCCTCTGGCGCACATAAAATTTCATGGAACTCTTCCTCACTTTCGACATTCGAGGCCCCCGCTTCCAACGCAGCCTCAAACATCGTATCAGCATCTGCCGTATCTGAAAGGAATATAATCTCGCCCGTGCGGTCAAACATGAAGTTCACGCAGCCTGTTACGCCCAGACTTCCGCCAAGCTTCGTAAAGGCCGCGCGGACTTCTCCGGCTGTGCGGTTTTTATTGTCGGTTAGCGCCTCGACGATGATTGCAACGCCGCCCGGACCATGTCCTTCATAGCGCACTTCTTCATAATTCTCGGTTTCACCACCACCGGCGCCTTTTTGAACAGCCCGCTCAATCGCATCCTTGGGCATGCTTTGTTTTTTTGCCGTATCGACAGCAAGCCTCAGGCGCGGGTTCATGTCCGGATCACCACCGCCTAACTTGGCGGCAACCGTAATCTCTCGTCCTAATTTAGAAAAAACTTTTGCCCTTTTTGCATCCTGCTTGCCTTTGCGGTGCTGGATATTTGCCCATTTGGAATGTCCTGCCATATTACTCTTCTTCTAAAATGTTCAGAATTCAAGAAAATTTGTGTTACATATACAATATATACCAGCATTCCGGTCAAGGCTATATTCGCCGTAGATTTTGATCTAAAGATACGATAAGTATGTTGAATTATTACTCATGGTTTGCCGCCATGGCATTTTTTTACTGTAAACAGCCTGTTAAAAAAATATTATAGCATCGTTTTATGAGTTATCGTTTTGAAAAATTAAAAGTTCTGGTTGTAGAAGACAACGCCCCTATGCTGCAACTAACACGGGCAATCTTGCAGACATTCGGTGTTGGCAGGATTATTCCTGCGACCAATGGCGATACCGGTTTTCAGAAATTCTGTCAGGAAAACCCGGATATGGTGATTGCGGATTGGATGATGCAGCCGTGCGACGGCATATCAATGACCCGTCTGATCCGTAATGATGCTCGAAGCCCAAATAAATTTGTGCCTGTTATTCTCGTTACAGGCTTTAGTGAAAAACGCCGCGTAATATCGGCGCGAGATGCCGGGGTTACAGAATTTCTGGTTAAGCCTTTTAATGCGCGGGATTTATACCGCCGTATTGTTCAGGTCATTGAAAAGCCAAGACAATTTGTTCGCGCAGATGGATTTTTTGGGCCAGACAGGCGACGCCTTACCAATGCTGCTTATGCAGGGCCTTTTCGCAGGATGGAAGATCAGTTTATTAAGAATAACAAAAATAACGGACTTGGCGACATCGTTGTTCGTTAAATATACCTATAGGAAATTGAATATATATGGACGTACAGCATTATAACCAGCCTCAAAGGCGCAAGGCAGATTTTATCAAGCCGCCCAATCTTATTAAAGCAAAGGTTGGTGATGGTGGTTTGAGTGATGCCATTTTGGACAGAGCGCAGAAGCTTTTGGAAGAAAACACCGGCGATTTCGTACCGTTGGCTGAAATATATTTAGCGCGGATGAAAGATGGGATTAAAAAATCGCGGGATGCCGTGGATGGAGAAGATACCGAGTATCTGATCTCGGGCATTCTCTACCCTTGTGCGCAGCTCAAAGCCAATGGCGGTATGTTCCACTATCCGTTGGTGACCCGTATTGCTGAGAGGTTTGTGCAATTTATGGAAGTGATTGAATGCATAGATCCTGAAGTTATTGAAATTGCAGAAGCTTTTCATACAACCATTACGGCCGTCGTACATGGCAAAGTCAAAGGTGATGGCGGTCAGTATGGAAACGAGATTGTCGAAGCTCTAAATGCTGCTTGCATGCGCTATTTCGAAAAGCACGAAGAACAAATCGAGCGCAAGAAGCAAGACCAATAATTTCTTCTATCATATGTCCGGCATTGTCGGTTCAAGCGTATCACCGATTCGTACAGGTTTGATCGCTGTGGCACTGCCGGTATTGTCGTTCGTGATTACAAGTGCACCACAAAGCGTCATGTTTTCGCTGGCCGGGATGAAGGGGCTGCCAGGCATTTTATGGATAAATCTGCTGACTGAAAGCTCTTTTTTAACACCGATGACACTATCATAATCCCCGGTCATACCCGCATCACTCATATAGGCCGTACCGCCGCTCATGACATGGGCATCAGCCGTTGGCATATGAGTGTGCGTGCCGATCACAGCACTTACTCTGCCAGAAAAATAATGGGCGAATGCCATTTTTTCACTTGTTGCTTCGCCGTGAATATCGACAAAAATTACATCACATTCTGTCTCGAGCCGATGTTTTTTAATGAGAGCATCCGTGACATGAAATGGACAATCCAGTGGGTCCATAAAAAGGCGGGACATGACATTGATCACAGCAATTTTATGCCCATCCTGCAATTGATGGATATAAAGCCCCTGCCCCGGTGTATTCTCTGGAAAATTGGCTGGGCGCAGCAGTTTGGTGTCATTTCGAATGTAAGACAAAATTTCGCGTTGGTCCCAAACATGATTTCCAGTGGTAATGCAGTCCACACCCAGCTCATAGAATGCCTTACAGAATTTCCCTGTAATACCTCTTCCGTGCGCCGCGTTTTCGCCGTTTACGATGGTCACATCAATATTGAGGTCTTTCTTAAGGCCCGGCAGGTACTTTTCCAACGCTTCGCGTCCCGCCCGTCCCATAATGTCCCCGACAAATAAAATTCTCATAAAACCCCTCTCTAGAAAGAATGTGCAGCCTGCGGTGTTATCACCCAATCCAAAACCATATCATGATCGTCAAATGGCAAATGAAACAAGCACGCTTGCTCGGCATAGGCAATGCCGATAGCCTTGACATCTTTTTTCTCACGGTAATGTGCTAATGTTGCATCATAATACCCGCCGCCAAACCCCAGACGGTGTCCTTTGCGGTCAAAGGCCAGAAGAGGCACCAGAAAAACATCTGGCTCCAGCCAGTCTGTTTCATCATTGATTTCAGGCTGTGCTATGCCGAATTTTCCCGGCACGAGCTTTATGTCATTGTTCCAGCGCGCAAAGCCTAAAACTCGGCTCTTGTCATCAACAACAGGCAAGGCGCAAGTAATGTTTTTCTCTAGTAACGTGTCTAGAAACGGACGGATATCAAACTCCCTGTCTTTGGGCCAATAGCCTGCGATGACCGTATCTTCTGCTATTTCAATGTGCTTAAAAAAAAGCTTCCCTAGATTCTCGATGTCTTCATATGTAAGACGCATCAATCCACGATTACGCAGAGCTTCGTCGCGTAAGGATTGCTTTTTCTCGTCTATGCTTTTTTCTAACGTCATGATTCCTGGCTCATTGATCGCAAATCAGGTGCCGCGCGGGCCGTGTACGTATGAAATCCTCGCGGGGCCCTGAAAGTCAGGTGGGCGCCGTAAGTATCAAAGTCCTACTGGCAAAACAGTTGGCCTAAGACAGGGACAGCTCCCTATGCGAAAATAAGCATCGGCCTCCGGGATAAAGTCGTATCACGAACCCCGCAGCACGTGTGGGTTTATCATGCTTGCAGAAAAAAATTAAGCTTTTTGTATGCGCTCGGCGATATTTTCAATCTTATTGGCTAGATGATCAATGGCCTGCACCATGACAGGATCATCCTGTTTTGGCTCCTGATATGAGCTCGTTTCCGCATCACCACTATCTAGGCGTGCCACTTCATCGCGCAGGTCAAAAACCTCGTCGGCTAGAACTAGAGCCGTTAGAACATGCAGGTGCGAATCATTGCTTGCCGCCCCTGCAGCAGAAATATCGCTCAATCGCGAATTCACATACTGTCCGACGGTCTGAAGTCTTTCTTCTTGCCCTTCGTCGCAAGACAGACTGTAATCGCGTCCTCTAATATTCAGAGTCACTTCCGGCATAGCTCTGCTCCTCTTGCTGTTCGTCTGTAATTAATAGGCCCTCGACAGAGGATATGGCATCATCCAAGCGCTCGGCGACAAAATCCACATCAACAACGTTTTCCCCGTCATTATCTTGCTGGCTTTGTAGTTCCATATTTGCTGCCGATTCTTCCAGTTTGGATACGGCGGCATCCAGTCTTTCCAAAGCTTGTATCAGTGATGACATTGCGCCCCCTTGCGTGAATAGTGCGGTTCCTGATCATGAACGATTTTTATGAATTAATGCCATGGTCAAGGATGACTTGTTTGGGGTCAAGACGATAGCAGTGGTTTTTTTGAATAAACCACAACAAATGTTACCGAAATATGATCTGTAGGGATTGACCTGAACAGCTTGGAAAGGCATGTTACACGCAAAATTTACATTTTGAGCGAAACCAAAATAGGTATTTCGATATGACGCAAGCTGCCGCCTCCCCCTCCTCGCTGCCGCAAGGCTTGTCCCAAGTTGATTTGAAAAATATGTCTAATGCAGTACGCGCCCTGGCTATGGATGCGGTGCAAAAGGCGAATTCAGGTCATCCCGGCATGCCGATGGGCATGGCTGATGTGGCGACAGTGCTTTTTTCAAAGTTTCTTAAGTTTGATCCTAAAAACCCAGAATGGGCAGATCGTGACCGTTTTGTTCTCTCTGCCGGTCATGGTTCGATGTTGCTCTACGCCATCAACTATCTTACAGGCTACGAAAAAATTACGCTGGAGGAAATCAGAGATTTTCGCCAGCTTGGCGCTATTACTGCTGGCCATCCAGAAGTTGAACAAGATGCTGGTATCGAGATGACAACCGGTCCCCTCGGGCAAGGCATTGCAACCTCCATCGGTATGGCGCTGGCTGAACGAATTTTGAATGGTCGTTACGGTGATGATATTGTCGATCACTACACCTATGTGATCACTGGCGATGGCGACATGATGGAAGGTATCAGCCACGAAGCCTGTTCTCTGGCCGGGCATCAAAAGCTTGCAAAACTTATTGTCCTTTATGATGATAACGGGATCTGCATAGACGGGAAAACAGATCTGACCTTTATTGATAACACACCCATGCGTTTCGAAGCTTACGGCTGGGACGTGCAAAGTATTGATGGTCATGATTACGAAGCCATTGAGGCCGCCATTGCCAAGGCAAAAACCACCGATACACCAAGCCTGATTTGCTGTAAGACCCATATTGGGTTTGGCGCACCAACCAAGCAGGATAGTTCATCCTCTCACGGCGCACCGCTGGGTGAGGAAGAAATTAAAGGCGCGCGTGAAAATCTCGACTGGCCGCATGCACCTTTTGAAATTCCTAATAATATTTTAAATAACTGGCGCTCTGTTGGCGCACGCTCATCACAAGATTTTTATGAATGGACGATGCGCTTTGAAAAATCAGAATGGGGGGACTGTCATACGAAAGCTTTTGCTGGCGATTATTCCGACGCCATTACTCCAGTCATTGCTGAGCTGAAAGCAAGTTTTGCTGCTGATAAGCCTAAAAAAGCAACACGTCAGACTTCAGGAATGTGTCTTGAGAAATTGGTGGACAGCTTATGGCTTATGATTGGTGGATCGGCAGATCTGACGGGTTCTAATAATACAAAAGTTTCTTCGTCAAAGGTCATTGATAAAGAAGACTATCAAGGAAATTATATTAATTATGGTGTGCGCGAGCATGCCATGGCTGCGGCTATGAACGGTCTGGCTTTACACGGTGGTTTGCTGCCTTATGCAGGAACGTTTCTGCAATTTTCCGACTATTCCCGCCCCGCTATTCGTTTGGGGGCATTGATGAAGCAGCGCGTTGTCCATGTTATGACGCATGATTCCATTGGTCTTGGAGAAGATGGTCCTACGCACCAGCCCGTAGAACATTTGGCAGCACTGCGCGCTATTCCGAATTGCTATGTGTATCGTCCCTGTGATGGCATTGAGACGGCTGAGAGCTGGGAGCTGGCGATAAATAGTAAGGATGCGCCTTCGGTTATGGCCCTCACACGTCAGGCATTACCAACGATTTGTGAAAACAGAGGCGCCAACATGGTCTCTCGCGGAGCGTATATTCTCAAGGAATCTGCTATCGATCCAGAAATAACGTTATTTGCTTCTGGTTCTGAGGTGGAAATTGCTATGGAGGCTTACGATTTTTTCGTTGAAAAACACATGGCGGTGCGACTTGTTTCCTGCCCTTGCCTTGATTTGTTTTGGGAACAAAGCGGCGAATATATCCAGAGCCTGATTTGCAATAAAAGTATCAAGGTTGCTGTGGAAGCAGGCATTCGTCAAAGCTGGGACCGCTTGATCGGCGGGCACAGTATTTTTGTGGGTATGGATAGTTTTGGTGCGTCTGCCCCGGCAAAAGATTTGTACAAGCATTTTGGCATTACATCCAAGGCTATCATCGAGAGGGTAGAAGACGTCTTGGAACAACAAAAATCTTAAGTCAAAAAATCAGTAAGAATAATGGAGTAAGGCATGACAATTAGAGTAGCGATTAACGGATTTGGGCGCATTGGACGCCTTGTGGCCCGCGCGATCATTGAGACCGATCAGGACGATGTGGAGTTAGTTGCCATTAACGATCCCGGCGGCAATTTCTTTCCGTTGCTTAAATATGACTCCGTGCATGGCCGTGCGCCCTTCACTGTTGAGCGTGACGGAGATGACGGCATCATCATTGATGGCAAGCGCATTCACCGCTTCCGTAATCGCAATCCCGAAAATCTGCACTGGGGCGAGGATGATGTCGATATCCTGATGGAATGCACAGGTAAGTTTACTGATCGCGCTGGCGCAACGTTGCACCTGAACCAAGGCGCAAAGAAAGTTCTTATCTCTGCGCCGGGCAAAGATGAAGACCTGACAGTTGTATACGGCGTGAACCATGATCTTCTGAAGGCTGAGCACAAAATTGTTTCTAATGCATCGTGTACAACAAACTGTCTGGCCCCTGTTGCTTATGTTCTTGATAAGGAAATTGGTATAAAGAACGGGTTTATGACGACCATTCATGCGTATACAGGCGATCAGAATACCGTTGATGCCTCTCACCGTGACCCTTACCGTGCGCGCGCCGCGGCCGTCAACATGATCCCAACCACCACGGGCGCTGCCAAGGCTGTCGGCTTAGTTCTTCCAAATTTGCAAGGAAAGCTGGACGGTGTTTCTATCCGCGTACCGACCCCGAACGTCTCCCTTGTCGATTTAACCTTTACCGCCAAGAAATCCACAACCGTTGAAGAGGTCAACGAGGCTATTAAATCATATGCCAATGGTGAGCTTGAAGGTGTGATGGATTGCTACGATGAGCCGCTTGTCTCTAGCGATTTTAATCATGATTCAAGCTCAGCAAGTTTTAGCCTTAATGGCACGAATGTCGTTGACGGGACACTGGTGCGAGTGGCGGCATGGTACGATAATGAATGGGGTTTTTCTTGCCGCATGATCGATACGGCACGCCAAATGAATAAAGTTGGTTACTGATTTAATCAAACAGCATTTCTACTCATCTCATTGTGAATTCTCTTCACATTTCTTTTTCTTATTTGAAGAGAATCCCTGTGGCGCCGCGACAGGTCGCCCTCCAATAAACTTTCGAACGCGCTCTGGAAGACCTGAGCCAGAGTTTTTATCCGTGCTGGCATAAAGTTGTTTGCTTGCCTCTACCATGTGTACGCCCCCAAAAAACGGCCAAATGTTACGCCCCATATGCTCAAGAACATTTGCTGAGCGCATCATCAAGCTTAGACGTAACGGCGGTACAAAAAGCGCACTTTCCGTACGCTCCTGTACGAATAGATTATCGCGCAGATAAAAACAAAGCTGCGAGAGTGTAAACGGACTTCCATGACCAAAAGGCGACCAGTCAGCTCGCGCCCAAAAGCCTGTTCTACTTGGCACCACGACAAGAATGCGCCCATTGGGTTTTAGAACGCGCCACACTTCACTCAAGAAAGGTGCGAGACTTTGGGTCCCTTCCAATGTGTGTATCAACAAAATTCGATCAACTGAACAATTCTCAAGCGGTAACTCATATTCGCTTGAGAGCATAACAAGATTTTTGCCGTTGGCAGGCCATTCATGTGCGCTCTGACCTGATGGCATCATCGCGATAACTCGCTCAGCCTTATCAAAATATGGCGCAAGATAGGGAACGGCATAGCCACAACCCATAACGCGCATATTCTGTAAATTCGGCCAAAAGCTAGCAATCCTCTTTTGTATCAGATGCTGAACCACATGCCCCATTGGGCTGGCGTAAAAAGATTTCAAATCATAAACGGAGCGGTACATGGTTCTATACTACAACCGATCACGGATCTGGTAAACCAGTGGAATATCAGCCTCGGGCATGGGATAGTTATACATGTCCTGAGGCGTTGCCCAAACAAAGCTTTGTCCTTCAAGAGACTTCACTTTACCACGCCAAACCCGGCAGACAAAAAGCGGCATCAGGAGATGGAAATCCTCGTATGAATATGAAGTGAACCCTATTGGAGAAAAACAGCACTCACGTGTTTCAATACCCAATTCTTCTTCCAACTCACGCATAAGCGCAAATTCAGGGTTTTCCCCCTCCTTAACTTTCCCTCCAGGAAATTCCCAGAGTCCAGCCATTGCCTTGCCTTCCGGCCTTTGTGCGAGAAGCACTTTCCCCTCACTGTTTACAAGGGCCGCAGCAACGACAAGAACTACCGGCAAATCCGGCGGATTTTGTGGGCGCGGTAATTCCAACGCCTCCTTGCAATTTATCTTACTTGTCATGCCTGCTTCTCCATTCAAAAAAGCCACGATCTAAACCGTGGCTTTTTAGGTATCTTACAAAGAGCGCAGTATTATTGCGCTGTTTCTTTTGATGCTGGTGCAGATGCCTGAGCAGCTGGGGCTTCTTGCGGCGCGGCATTCGCATCAGACTCATTTGCTTCTCCGGCTGCTGGCTCCTGATTTTCAGGGGCCTTCAAAGGCTGGCCATTCATATCAAAACGTTCGATATCAGCTTTTTCGCGCCATTTTTGAACAATCTCGTCAAGAATTTTACGACGCATCTCTTGTTCAAGATAGGGCTTGGCCGTTGCAAAATCGGCGGCTGGACGAATACGGCGTTCTTCAACCTTAATGATATGATATCCAAAATTGCTTTTCACTGGCTGTTTTGTATATGTGCCTGGCTTTGTGGTAAATGCAGCTTCTGCAAATTCCGGCACAACATCTGTTTTTGCAAAATAACCAAGATCGCCACCTTTTTCAGCCGTGCCGTCTTTTGAACTTTCTTTTGCCAGCGCAGCAAAATCTCCGCCATTGTTCAGTTTTGCAATAATGTCATTTGCTGTTTGTTCATCTTCAACAAGAATATGTGCAGCCTTGGCCTCTTCGATTTCAGGGAAGTTCTTTTTGTACTCTTCATAGCCTTCCTTCAACCGATCTTCCGTCATCAATTTGTTTATTTCTGTTTCAATAAACTTGGCGCGGATAATTTGTTGGCGCGCATTTTGTAATTGCGTTTGAACATCAATATTGTTTGATAAATT
>Ga0316201_10000860_pt1 | contig 19044 bp, 17 predicted proteins | sample CS6wburrow_MG_FD_204516 | JGI IMG/M metagenome (GOLD analysis project Ga0316201, IMG submission 204516) | Coastal sediment microbial communities from Delaware Bay, Delaware, United States - CS-6 worm burrow | ecosystem: Environmental > Aquatic > Marine > Coastal > Sediment | place: USA... | reverse complement strand
TTGAAGGTCGCCACCATCAGGGCCGCCGGCATCCGCGTGTACAGCGCATAGGCGACCACCAGTGGCGCAAAGACATTGACCACGCCGGCCAGCAGGCCCAGCAGCAGGCCAAACAGGGCCATGCCCCAGCGCGGTACCTGCAGCGCGTGCTCGCTGCGGTGCAGGTGATCGCTGACCAGATAGCCGATCAACACGACCGCGAGCAGGAATCGAAAAGGCTCAGGATCAACCTGCAACAACACCTGGGTGCCGATGAAACTGCCGACGATGGTGAATGTCGGTATCGGCCAGTAGTCCCGCAGCGCCGCCCGCCAGTGGTGTTCGGAGAGGATACTGACCAGATTGATGACGACCGTCGGCACCAGGGTCAACAGCACCGCAGTCCGCAGATCGAAGCCGAACGCAAGCAGAGGCGTCGACAACAGCGGAAAGCCGAAACCAAAGGCGCCGTGCACAAAGGCCGCCAGCAGGCCGACCAGGATGAATAGCAGTTCGTTCTGCAAATTATTGCTCTGTTCGAGCGAGGCCCACCAGGGCGATCTGCGAGCAGGCTAACCCATGCGGAATTCCAGCGTTACGGCCACGATCATGAACATTTCCCCGGCGGCAGGCCCCACGTTTCCAATGATGGAAAAACGCACTGGCGGTCAATTTCCTGCGGCTTGTTCATTCCTCGTCCAAAAGGCCGCGAATCCCGGCCACACCGAGTTCGCGCAGGCGCCGGATGTTTCGGTCCGGAATGGTCTCGGGTTCGGGATAAGACTCTAGCGCTGCCGCGAGCCCGTCCTCGCGAATCAGGTGAAACATGGGGAAGGGTGAGCGATTGCTGAAGTTGGCCGGGTCATCCCGCGGCGTATCCGCGAATCTGTAATCGGGATGAAAGCTCGCGACCTGAATCACACCGTCGAGACCGGCGTCTTCGACCGCCCGCTCCAGGGTCGTCAATTGGTCCAGGTAATTGTTGAAGTCAGGCAGTCCGCCGGTAAGGATCAGCAGCGCGGTTTCCTGCTCCTGCGGATCAGCCACGATCAGCGCCTCCAGGGCGGCGAGAAAAGATCTGTAGATCCCGTCCGCCGAGGTCTCCTCGCAGACGATGTAGGCAATACGCTCGAGACGGTAAGGCGCGGCGGCGAAGGGGCACAGTCCGAGGCCGATCACGAACCGCTCCAGCCAGCGCCGTGTGAGTTCGATCGCGTGTGCCTGCCCGACCGGGGTCACTCCAGCACCTCGACCGGCATACCGACCGCCAGGTGCCCCACAGCATCGTGGACAAGGTTCTGACCGAAGTAGACCTTGTTGTCTCGCCGGCGGTAGCTCATCAGCGTGCGCAGAGGTTCCCGGCCACGCACCCCGGTGGCCGGATCGATCGTTGGAATGATGCAGCGCGAGCAGGGCTTGGCAACCCTGAACTCGATGTCACCGATACGGATGCGCCGCCAGCCGTCCTCGGCAAAGGCGCCGCAGCCGTCGACCACCAGGTTGGGTCGAAAGCGCAACATCGGCACCGCTACGTCGAGACGCGCGTTGAGGTCATCCAGCGAGGCCTGTGAGATCAGCAGAAAGGGAAAACCGTCAGCGAAACCCACCTGGTCGGATGAATGCGCATAGTCGGGATCGACTGCACGGATCGCGTCCTCAGGTAAGCGCACCAGGCGGCATGCCAGTCCCAGAAACTGGCTCAGCCAGGCGTCCGCGTCCGTACCCGCCGGCGCGGCCTGCACCGTATCGCCCCAGACCACGACCTCTATCCGCTCATCCGAGCCTGTGCTTATCGACAGATCCGCCATGCCCGGTGCACGCAGTTGCAGCAAACCATCCTCATGCAGGTCCGCGCTTATCAGCGCCATCCGCGGCTGCTGACGCTGACTGAGAAAGTCCCCCTGTGGGTCTGTCAGCATCCAATGGCGATCGAAGGCGAATCCCCTCGCCTGTACATCGAGCGTTTGGCATGCCACGCCGCGCATCGACTTCACCGGATAACGGTACAGGGCCTGCAGGGTCATTGCCGCCATCACTTTTCTCCTCAACTTTTTCCCTGAACGGCCGCTGATCTTTCCCGATTCAGGACCAACTGGGACTAGCTATGGAACTCGCCCCCTATCTTCGCCTCATGGTACAGCGCAACGGCTCCGACCTGTATTTCAGCACAGGTGCCTGCCCGCATATAAAAATCAGCGGCCAGACCATCTCCATCGGTGACCAGAAACTCGGCGCAGGGGATGTCTCAAAGCTCGCTTATTCCATCATGAGCGACGAGCAGGTGCGTGAGTTCGAGGGCACTCTGGAATGTAACCTCGCCATCTCGGTAGCCTCACTGGGGCGTTTCAGAGTCAACGTATTTCGGCAGCGTGGCGATGTGGCGATGGTGATCCGTTTTATCAAAGGCGAGATCCCGAGCATCGAAGATCTCTATCTGCCGCAGACCCTGAAGAAGATCATCATGGAAAAGCGTGGCCTGATCCTGGTGGTGGGGTCCACCGGCTCCGGCAAATCGACCACCCTGGCATCCATGATCGACTTCCGCAACGAGCATGCAACCGGACACATCCTTTCGATCGAGGACCCGATCGAGTTTCTGCACAGGCACAAGAAGTCGGTGGTCAACCAGCGAGAGATCGGTCTGGACTCCATGAGCTATGAAAATGCACTCAAGAACGCATTGCGCGAGGCACCAGACGTCATCCTGATCGGCGAGATTCGCGATGCCGCCACCATGCAGCACGCCATAGCCTATGCCGAGACAGGCCATCTGTGCCTTTCCACCCTGCACGCAAACAACGCCAACCAAGCACTCGACCGGATCGTCAACTTCTTCCCGGACAGCGCCCATAAACAGATCCACAACGACCTCTCGCTCAACCTCAAGGCGGTGGTCTCACAACGCCTGATACCGGCCATCGATGGCAGCCGACGTGCGGCCGTCGAGGTCTTGATCCAGACAAGCTACACCGCCGAACTTATCCAGAAGGGGAAGATCCACGACATCAAAGATGCCATGGAGCAGGGTAGCGAACGTGGCATGATCACCTTCGACCAATCGCTCTACGACCTCTACATGGAAGGTGCGATATCGCTCGAAGAGACGCTCAACCACGCAGACTCGCGCAACAACCTGGCACTCAGAATTCGCCTCAACGGTGGCGCCGCCAAGGACGAGGCCGTCGGCTGAACCTCGGCAGTCGGGCGGAGTCCCAGACGCCGCCGGGGTGCAAGAGTCAGATCGGTCTCTCCTTTGCGACCTGATGGGCGATAATGCCGCATCGTCCATTGCCCCAACGTGTGCCCAACGTGAATCCATTCAAAGCATTCCAGGTCGCCCGCCTGCCGGAGATTCGTTTTGGCAGCGGCGTTTCAGACGTGCTGCCCGAGGTATTGGCCAGCTATGGCAAACGCGTTCTGCTGGTCACCGGCCGCCGTTCACTGCAGCAGACGCCGCGCTGGCAACGCCTGCTGGATGCACTGCATACCGCAGACCTGGAGTGGCAGCAGGTCACAGTGGCCGAGGAACCGTCGCCGGAACTCGTGGATGAGGCCGTGCGGGCGCACCGAGCCGGCGCCATCGACGTCGTTGCAGGGATCGGTGGTGGCAGCGTCCTGGATGCCGCCAAGGCCATCGCGGGGCTGTTGCGTTCTGGTGGCAGTGTGCTCGACCACCTAGAAGGCGTGGGCCGCGGGGTGCCCTACACGGGCCCGGCAGTTCCGTTCGTGGCGGTACCGACCACCGCCGGTACGGGTAGCGAGGCGACCAAGAATGCCGTGCTCTCACGGCAGGGCCCGGACGGCTTCAAGAAATCGTTTCGCCACGACAAACTGATCGCCGAGGTCGCGATTGTCGATCCCAGCCTGCTGGAGAGCTGCCCGAAGGGGCTGATCGCCGCGAACGGCATGGACGCGTTTACGCAGCTGCTGGAGTCCTACGTGTCATTGCGCGCCAGTCCGTTCACCGATGCCCTGGCCTCTTCAGGTATGCAGGCCTTTCGCGACGGCTTCTGGCAGGCCTGGACGGTGGATGAGCCAATGGCGCAGAAGGGCTACCAGAAGCTCGCCTACGCCTCTTTGTGTTCCGGAATAACGCTCGCCCAATGCGGCCTTGGCTCAGTGCACGGATTGGCGTCACCGCTGGGCGCGTTCTTCCCGATACCCCACGGCGTGGTCTGCGGAACCCTTGTCGCTAGCGCGACGCGGCTGAATATCCTGGCGATGAGAGGGCGCGAGCCAAACAACCCCGCGCTACGCAAATATGCGGAGGCGGGCATCCTGCTGAGTGGGCGCATGTTCAACAGCGAATCGGCGGCGCAAGACGGCCTGGCTGATCTGCTCGATCGATGGACCGAACGCCTCGCACTGCCACGCCTGACCGAATTCGGTATGACCGAAAGCGATATCGGCCGGGTGGTGAAAAATTGCCGCGGCGGCAGCATGCAAACCAACCCGATACTGCTCACTGACGACGAACTTGCACAACTCCTGCAAGCCCGCCTCTAGCGGCGGCGCCCTCAGAAACTTATACCGACACCGCTGCCGCTGCCGAAACTGCTGGTACCGAATCCGAAACGGATCTGCGGCGCCGTTTCATGTGCATTCTCGGCACGTAGGATCAGTCGCTCGGCCATGACCAGCGGATAGCGATACTCAGCCTCGCCCACCTGGCCGTTGCGGAATCCACTCAGCTTTCCACGCACCTCGATCAGGCGGTTCGGTGCGTATTCGTGCGGCTCCAGGAACCCCGGGCTCTCGACCAGGAAACGCCCCTCCGGTGGCCGGTCGGTTTGGGCTCGGCCGGCACCGTCAAGCGGAAATGCCAGCACCTCGATTTGGGTCCGGTCGCGCAGATTCTCAGTCCTTACGATCTGTCCACCCCAATGGACCGGCGCGGTCGCGGTGCCGCTCTTCACAATCTGGGCCGGCGTGGGCCCACGGTCTTCGGGCATCTGGCCGGTGGCACAGGCGCCCAGCATCAACACCACCGCAGTCAGTACAAGTATCAGCTTCATTGTCTACCACCTGTGGGGAAAATGCCTATGATAGCCCCAGGGACCCCACGGCCCCCATACGCTCCAGGGATCGTAACCCCATGCAGGCTGTGGTGGCTGATAGACCGGCCAGAGTCGGTAGACGTCCACATCCACCACCGGGTAGATGTAAGGAAACTCGCCAACCGGCCGGGTAAGGGTGCCGGCCACCCGGCCACGCACAGTCAGGCGCTTATTGGTCTGGAACTCGGCGGGATCGAGGAAACCGTTCACCCTGGCGATGAAGCGCACGCCATCACCACCATCCGGACGCGGCTCAGCATTGCGGGACAACGGGCGACCGAAGATCTCGACCTCAGTTGAATTGGCACCGTTGCGCAGGCTGAGAATCTCGCCGCCCCAACGAACCTGCTGCGCCAGATAGCGACCCGGCTCTGCCTGCACGGCGCGTTGCGACGGCGCCTTGGGCAACTCTTCCTCCAACCCCTTTGGCAACTTGCTGGCGCACGCCGCCAGGAACCCGGTAAGCAGCAGGACCAGACCATCACGCCACAAACGGTTTGACGACATCGGGTACCCCTTCATTCGCTTCCTCTACAGAGTCGCGAAACCACAGATTGGTTCCGTAGCAGAAGAACCTGGTCTCGAGAAACCGGTTACACAACCCTCGCCCAAAATGTATAGAATTCGCGCTCGTATAAGAAGGTAACACGTCATGGCCGAGAGTAACCTGCCTTGCTGGGTGTATCGCAGCCCGCGCAAACAGGAGATGTATCTCTACCTTGCCGGAGAGGATCGATTCGATACCATTCCAGCCGATCTGCTGGAGCGCTTTGGCGAACCGATCCTGGTCATCGAACTTGAACTGAGTCCCGAGCGCCAGCTTGCGCGCGAGGACGTGAACAAGGTTATAGCCAACCTGCGCGAACAGGGATTCCATCTGCAGATGCCGCCGCGGCTCCAGCCAAACCTTTACCGCGGAAACCTGGACTGAGAAGCCTGCGCGAAAACGGCCACACCAGGCCAAGCCGCACACGGTTCGCTGGCGGGCAAGTGCCCAACCGAGACCATCGGCAGATTCAGATCAACATTTTCCCAGTCAACCGACACAAAGGCAGCCAGTCATGCGCGAACTTTATCTGGTAACGATCAATGGCAAAGATCACCCCGGTGTGACTGCCGAGTTCACCAGCACGCTGGCCCGACATGGGGTGAATGTGCTGGACATCGGCCAGGCCGTGATCCACGACCGCCTCAACCTCGGACTGCTGATCGAGATCCCGGACGAGGCGGAGTCAGGTGCGGTCATGAAGGAACTGCTGTTCCTGGCCCATCAGCACAAACTTGAGGTCGACTTCGCCCCGATTGCGGCAGACGACTACGAGAACTGGGTAGGTAGCCAGGGACGCCCGCGTTTCATCGTAACCCTGTTGGGGCGCAAACTCAGCGCTGCAAACATCAGTCATGTGGCCGAAGTGGTTTCCCGGCACGGCCTCAACATCGATGCGATCACCCGGCTGTCCGGGCGTTTCTCATTGCGCGAACGCAATCCGCGTCGACGCGCCTGCGTCGAGTTTTCCATCCGTGGCGAGGCGGACGATGTCGAGCGCCTGCGACATGATCTCCTCGCCATCACCCGCGATGACGAGGTAGACGTAGCGTTTCAGGCCGACGACATCTACCGCCGTAACCGCCGCCTGATCGTATTCGACATGGATTCGACCTTGATCGAGTGTGAGGTGATCGACGAACTGGCCAAGGCCGCGGGGGTCGGCGACCAAGTGGCCGCCATCACCGAGGCCGCAATGCGTGGAGAGATTCCTTTCAACGAGAGTTTCGAGCGACGCCTTGCAACCCTCAAGGGGCTGGACGAGTCGGTACTGGCGGAGATCGCGTGCTCACTGCCGATCACCGAGGGTGCGGAACGCCTGATTTCGAACCTGAAGCGCCTCGGGTACAAGGTGGGGATCCTCTCGGGTGGCTTCAGTTACTTCGCCGACCACCTGAAGGAACGCTTTGACCTGGACTGCGTATCCGCAAACCAGCTAGATATCGCCGCCGGTAAACTCACCGGCGAAGTCAAGGGTGAGATCGTCAACGGCGAAAAGAAGGCCGAACTGCTGCGCCGCATGGCCGGCGAACTGGGCATCGACATGCGCCAGACGATCGCAGTCGGTGACGGCGCCAACGATCTGCCGATGCTGTCGATTGCCGGGCTCGGCGTTGCCTTCCATGCCAAGCCATTGGTAAAGGAAAATGCGCGTCACGCAATCTCTACCCTCGGCCTGGACGGCATCCTTTACCTGCTCGGCGTCAGGGATCGCGAGGTCAACGCATGAAGATACCACTTGGAATACTGGCAATCGTCGCACTCACACTGCTTGCCTTTCAGTTTTTCGCGCCCAACCCCGGGCCGGACGCCCTGCGCCCGCGGACCGACCTGCCCTGGCAGATCGCTGTCAATTCTGACGGCAGCAGTCGCGTATTCGATCTCGAACTCGGTAGCGCCACGCTGGCGGACGCAATGGCGAAGTTCGGCGCCCTCGAGGGGCTCGCGGTGTTCGAACCGAAAGACCGCCCGAAGGTGCTGGAGGCCTACTTCGGCAGCGTCCAGTTCGGCCCCCTCAAGGCCAAGGTGGTTGCCGGGCTGGAGGCTGACGAAACGGACCTCCAGCGGTTGCGCGACAGCAGTTCAAAGCGCGAGGCCTCACCCACAGGTGATTGGAAATATCCCCTTGACGATCTGCCGGAGCACCATGCCGGGCGCCGTCTCTCAGTCATCACCTATGTGCCGGGAACGCGCAATCTGGACGCCGAATTCTTCCGCAGCCGGTTTGGCGAACCGACCGCATGGCTGCAGGAAAGCGAACAGGCCGTGAGCTGGTTTTACCCCCGGTTCGGCCTTTCGGTACTGATCGACGATGAGGCGCGTGAGGTACTTGAGTACCAGCCGCCGCGCGACTTCGTCATGCCGCAGGGCGTCAGCCCGAATCCCGCCGCTCAATAGACAATCGACGAAGTGCCATTCGAACAGTTCAACCGGCCCGCAACAGGGAGTCCATCCGCGCCTTGGCCTGTTGCCATGGCTCACCGCCGTTGCCACCCTCGACCATCATCTCCATCAGACGATAGGCCAGCTGTCGTTGGCCGGCAGACAGGTCGCGAAGCTTGACCAGATTGAACTGGTAGCCTGGCTGTTCGTACTCCAGGGTCGAGACCAGGGCATACAGGGTCAGGGCTCCTGCCGAATGTGGCGCCGCGGTAATCTCGGCGACGATGTCGTCGAGCAGACCGGTCAACCGAGCAGCCGACTGATCTGGCAGGCCACGAAAAAACTGCCAGCCGGGTCTTCTGCGCGCGAACAGCGCAACACCCGCACGTCGGCCACCATCGGCGGCGTGATGTCATTGACCGGCTTTATCTCAATCTGCATCTCAGAGTCCGCAACGATCTCGTGATCGATCAACATCAGCAGCCCGCCCCCGCTCAGATTCTTGACGATGGCGCCGCCGCCACTCCCGTCCACGATCTTGAAACTCGCGGGGCAGTCGATGGCCATGCGGGGGTAGTTGCGTTTCTCATTATAGTCCTGCATGTTGTCTCCTCTCTTGGCGGGGGCTGCGACGCACTACGCCGCCTGTTGACCCCGATCTACTCCCTCCACGCATCCAGCAACGCGAGACAGTCGGCATTCAGTGCCTGCGCCCTCGCCTCAGAATCCGCTTCCGTGTAACAGCGCAATTCAGGCGCATTGCCCGAAGGACGCAGGTGTACAATTTCATCATTTTCAAATGTAACACGCAGACCGTCGGTTAGATCGATATCTGCGATCGCCCCCAGTGCCGGAAACTGTTCGGCGATCGCTGTGTGACTCTGCGCCAAGCGCCTTATACGACGAGAACTCAGATCGACCGGAAAACCTTTCAGGCGCTCGCTAGCGGTGAAACGGGGTGGTAAAAGCCCGCCAAGCCGTGACAACGGCAGGTCGTGACGTCTGGCCAGCAGCAGCACCGCAAGGGCGACGATCAGGGCATCTCGGGTGGGCAAGGCGTCGATGCTCCGGCCCGCGGTCTCGAACGCGGTCATGGTCAGAAAGCCGCCATTCGCCTCATAACCCGCTACTCGACGGGTGCCCTCCCGTGCAAGCAACTGCATTCCCTCGATGACATACGGCGAACCGATACGTGTTCGCAGAACCCGGGGGAACCAGTGGGATTTTTCGAGCGCCGTGTTGCTGCTTACAGGCGTAACGACCCCCTCGGCACCGAGGAAACGCGCCGTCAGAATGCCGGCCACATCGCCACGCATCCAGACACCGAACTCATCCCCGATCAGCGGCCTGTCGCCGTCGCCATCGGCCGACACCAGCATGTCGAAGCGCTCGGCATCGGCCCATGTCTTCGCCAATGCAATGTCTTCGGGCCGCACCGCCTCCGTGTCGACCGGGATGAACCGATCAGAGTAACCGCGGCACACCACTTCGGCACCCAGGCCAGCGAAGATTTCTCTCAACGCGGTGGCCGCAACCGTGGAATGTTCATAAACCAGGACACGGCTCCCGGCGAGGCATTGGGCAGGGAAAAACTCGAGGTAGCGCGAAACATAACGTCGATACGCCGTGCCGTCCTCGGTCGGCAGATCGGGACGCCCCCTGAACCGGCCCCGGTCATCGAACAGGGCTTGGGGGATGCTCACCACCTGCTCGCGGATACCGGCCTCGTCTGCCTTGAGCACCTCACCGTCGGGAGTGTTGAATTTGATCCCGTTGCGATCATCCGGAATATGGCTGCCGGTCACCATAATGCTCGCGATTCGCTCGCCGATGGCGTAACAGGCAACTGCCGGGGTGGGGATCTTGCCGCAGTTGACCGGCCGATAACCGCAGTCGAGGATGGCGGCCGAAGCAGCGGCCATGATGCGCGGACTACTGGAACGGAAGTCGCCCGCCAAAGCAACGGCATCACCCGGATGGATCGCGCCTGCATTGTGCAGATACTGCAGGAAGCCGACGGTAAAAAGATAACAGACACGATCGGTCATCGCATCGGCGAGGCCACGCGCACCGCTGGTGCCGAAACCGACGCCACTGGTGGCCATGATGTCGGCAATGGCTATTGATTCGGGTTTTTCGTTCATTCTTCGTCAATCATCGGGTAGCGTCGGGATTCTAGCGTTTTATCGGACGGACGTGCGCCTGACACCATTCAGTCGAAATGTCTGCTGAGATACAACCCGCCCCAGTAGTGCTGGTCGGGGGCTTCCGCCAGCCGCGTGTCGCCAGCCTTCGCATTGATCGAAAAAGTCAGCTGAAACCCCGACCAGCCCTTGGTCACGCCGACGCCGGCCTCCCAAACCAGCTTTCGCATGTCATCGTAGTCGACCGTCACCACGCTATCGCGGAACTGTCCCTGCAGCAGCGCATCGTACGCCACGGCTCGGAGCCTGCCCGCGGTCCAGAAATAGAGTTCGTCTCCCCTCATTGACGGGACAAAATTGCCGCGGTTGATGGGATCGTAAGGGGCGCTCCAGAAAGGACTGTTCAGATCCCCAAAGCGGCCGCTGAGGCCAATGCTCGCGTTCGTCTGAAAGCCGAGATTGAGGTCCCAGGAATGCGCCAGATCCCAACGATTGCCTTCGGCAAAGCGTCGCGAGTCTGTCAGCCTCAAGCGTGCAGTGGGTTCGCCGCCGTCAGAGATTTGGTATCGCCAGCCCTGGGGATCGACAGGCTCAGATTCACCGGTGACATCACGGTACCACCGATGCAGTTCGGTCTGCACCTGATGCGAAATGTTCAAGCCGAGAGCGCCCACCATGATTTCCATCCCGAGCGCCCGCCCGTCATCTGCCACCACCTGTTTGTTCGCCAGATACAGCAGCGAGGAATAGGGACGATCATCGAAGATCGGCTCAGGATCACCAATATCGTCAGGCGTGTGGGTTACGGAACCCAACAGGAAGCTCCGGTATACCCGGCCGCAGCGTCGGTCAAAACCAACCAGTGGATCGAGCTGTTTAAACAACCCCCCCATCAGGTACAACGGCCCCTGATCCTGGAAGACCTCCACGCCAATCCCCATTGTGTAGTCGCGGTCGTCATTGGTGCCTGGAACGAACATATCCTGGTCGAAATAGATGCCTACACCCATGCCGGACTGATCCGCGTCGGAAAGACAGGAATCGGCGGCGGCCGCCTGCGCAGCGAGGCTAATGAAGCTGATGACTAGAATGATCGGGCGCAGCGGCACAATTGCCTCGCGGCTAGGGAGTCCAGTCGAAACTATACCGTTACCCTCGCCAAGGGGGGCGCCAGTCGCTAATCTTGCGACCTGGTTCAACGAGGAGAAATGATGCGCATCGGAACCCCCTTGAGTCCGACCGCCACGCGGGTGATGCTGCTGGGAGCCGGCGAGCTTGGCAAAGAGGTGATCATTGCGTTGCAGCGACTCGGTGTAGAGGTGATCGCCGTAGACCGCTACGCAAATGCGCCTGGCCACCAGCTGGCGCACCGCGCGCACGTGATCGACATGACGAACGCGACCGCCCTGCGACAGCTGGTCGTGGACGAGCGGCCCGATCTGATCGTCCCCGAGATCGAGGCCATTGCGACCGACGTGCTTGCACAGATCGAGTCCGAGGGACTGGCCAAGGTGGTCCCGACAGCTCGCGCGACCCAGTTGACGATGAACCGCGAGGGTATACGCCGCCTGGCAGCCGAGACATTGCGCCTGCCGACCTCGGGCTATGCGTTTGCCAACAGCCTAGAGGAGGTGCGGCTCGCCGCGGACAGGCTCGGTTTCCCATGTATCATCAAGCCGGTCATGTCGTCCTCGGGCAAGGGCCAGTCGACCGTCCACAGCGCTGCCGATCTCACTGCGGCCTGGGAATACGCGCTCAGCGCGGGCCGCGTCAACCACGGCCGGGTGATCCTCGAGGAGATGGTCCGCTTCGACTACGAGATCACCTTGTTGACCGTGCGTGCCCGCGGCAACCGGGAAGATATCGAGACGTTCTTCTGCGAACCGATCGGGCACCGGCAGGAGCGAGGCGACTATGTCGAGAGCTGGCAACCGCAGGCCATGTCTGCCACGGCACGTGCCAAAGCGCGCGAGATCGCCGCGCGTATCACCGCCGAACTCGGCGGCCGGGGCCTGTTCGGTGTAGAGCTGTTCGTACGTGGCGACGAGGTTCTGTTCAGCGAGGTCAGTCCGCGCCCACACGACACCGGCATGGTCACCATGGTGACTCAGCACCAGAACGAGTTCGCGCTGCACGCACGAGCCGTTCTCGGGCTGCCCGTGGACACCCGCCTGGCCCACGCAGGGGCAAGCGCCGTCATCTATGGGGGGGTGGATGCGGACGGGATCGTGTTTGACGGTTTGGAACAGGCACTGGCGATCCCGGACAGCGAGGTGCGCCTTTTCGGCAAACCAACCAGCTACCGGCACAGGCGCATGGGTGTAGCACTATGTCGTGGCGCCGATACCGAGGTCGCGAGAGAGAATGCGGCTCAAATCGCCAGTCTGGTGCAAACAAAGTCAATAGATTGACGCATCGAGGATGACCCAACACGAAATATCGCGACCCATGCGCCCAATCTGCGACAGCGCGCGTTTGCCAGCGACCACCGATCAGCAGATTGACGCGCGCGCAGGACGCTGAAAGCGTGACTAAGTTAGCAGTTAAAGCCTTGGCTGCATGACGCAGCCCACTCCTCAGCGGTGATCCTCTCCCGGAGAACGACAAAACGTACCGCCGGAAACAATGGAAAAAAGGCATTTTCCGCAATTTTCAACAAGATACAAGAGCAAATTGGCCGAAGTTTGAAGACGAGTCCTCGATCTCCAGCGTCCAGCCACAGCACCAAACCCAACTCTGCCTGCCCCCTCAATCAACGCGGTGCGCCGTCAATCAAGGGCCGCGCGCCAGGTAGCGGAGCTCCGTGCAATCTGAGCTCAGTAGTTGGGGACTCCAGGTTGCTTTGAGCGATTCAGCCAGGTACCTACGGCAACACCACCCATGGGCGCGAAATATCGCGACAAAGGTAGTGGGACGCGACATTTCGTGCCGACAATGCGCGCATACGCTTAAAATGTTCATTAGAGAAGACTGCAACTTGTTGTATTAAATGTCTTTAATAAAAATGGCACGGCACTTGCTTTTTTCTCTTCGCCACGAAAAAGCGCGCTACCGCGCACCGAGACAATAAAGTCCAGAATTTTTGAAAGGGTGGATGACATGCATACCTCTTACTCGCCATCGGAAGCAAATGAACCAGACGACCGGGCTGGCACGCTGCTGAGCGTGGCGGGCCTGGTTGCATGGTTGTCGGCCATGATGCTGGCCATCGCAGGACCTTTGCTCGGCATGGATGTGCCGCCGCTCCTGATCGTCGGGATGGTCGTTTTCTCCGGCGCCTTTTCCGTCCTGTCGCTCCCCAAACTCGTCGGCCTGGGGAAACGGGAAGACAGGGATAGCAGAACGGCCTAAAGGCCCGGGCGCGCGAGCTTTATCGAACGCACTGAATTGTTCTCCGATATAAAATAACGACCATTTCCATTTTACGGCCTGCAAACCCCCGCATTTCTCGGGGGTTTTTTTTACCCTGGGATATCATTGACCTGGAGGATGGCCGCCGCGTCAACCGAAATCCGGGTCAAGCAAACCACAAGGGTTGCTACCGTGCACTTTACGATTCGTAGCAAGCTGATTCTGTTCACCGTGCTCCCGGTGATTGCAGTCTATTCAATCCTGTTCTGGCTGGGCGTGTCACATATCAGCGAGCACCTAAGCACGAACGCCCAACACTCGCTGGTGGAGCACGCTCACCGCCAGGCCGCGCGGCTCGCGTTGGTGCTTTTCCAGGTGCCTGCGCTCGCGGCAAGTATCGGCGATCTGGTCTTGGCCGAACCGGAGCAGTCACAGGAATTTCTGTATGCGCACCTGATTGACGGTCTGCGACGTGCCCCGGCGGTCAGTGCCGCAGCGGTCAGCTATGGCACGCCGCCTCGCGGCGCCTTGATGCGGCGCGGTGAGCCCGCCGGCCAGAAGCTGCCGCCCAACGAAGACGGGAAGCTGACACAAAAGAAAACTGGGTGGCACCAGGACGGTGACGTGCTCAGATTCGGCCGCCCAATCCACCGCCACGGCAGCCAGATCGGAAGTTCCTGGGCAGAAGTGGCAATCGCCGATATCTACGCAGAGCTGGAGCGCCAGCGCAGCCCATCGGTAACGCTGTTCGTCGGCCGCGAAGACGGCACCCTTTTTCCACCCATCGGGACCAGTCGGGAAGTCCAGGCACTCGCGTCCCAGATATCCCATGATGCCTCTTCGGACAACATTAGGTCGGTCGGAGACGACACTCAACGTGGATCGCGATATTGGCTGGTCAGCGTCGAAATACCGGGTTTCCCCTGGCACATCACCGCGGCCACGCGCAGCGCAGCCGCACTGGAACCGGCTAGACGCGAGGGTTGGCTGGTCGCCGTCGCGCTGCTGCTCTCGCTGCTGGCGATCGTGTTGATCATTGGCATTGCGACTCGCCGCATCACTCACCCCCTCGCCACCCTCGACGCCAGCGTGCAGCGCATTGCACGGGGCAACTTCGTGGTCGCCCCCGAGGTCACTTCAAATGACGAACTTGGCCGCCTTGCCAACGCCATTCGCCGTATGGCCGCACACATTGCGGACCGCGAAAGGCAGCTGCGCAGCTCTCATCAGGTGCTCGAACAGCGGGTGGCCGAACGAACCTCCGCATTGCAGCAGAGCAATGCCCGCCTGCTCCAGCAGATAGAGGAAACCCGCGAGACCGAAGAGGCACTGCGCCTTGCCAACGACGAGGCACAGCAGGCCAACCGCGCCAAAACCGAGTTCCTCTCCAACATGAGCCACGAGCTGCGCACACCGCTGCACGGCGTGCTCGGATACGCGCAGATCCTGCGTCGGGATGCTGCCACAAGCCCGAACCAGCGTGAAAACCTGGAAGCCATCGAGCGCTGCGGGCAGCACCTGTTGACGCTGATCAATGACATCCTCGACCTGACCAAGATCGAGGCTGGACAGATGCAGGTCCATATCCAGCCGACCGACCTGCGGCGACTGCTCGAGGATGTGCGCATGATCGTCGCCCAACGTGCAGCGAACAAGGGTCTGCAGCTGCACGTGACGCTGGCCCCGGAGCTTCCAACCGGCATACTCACCGACGCGGTCAAATTGAAACAGATCCTGTTGAACCTGCTGGGCAACGCGGTCAAGTTCACCCCGCAGGGTTCTGTGACACTGCACGCCAATCTCAGCCCGGAAGGTGATCTGTCGTTCGAGGTCAGTGACACCGGGGTCGGGATCCCACCGGACAGGATCGACGCCATCTTCGATCCTTTCAACCAGGTGCACGAGGGCCAGGCGATCGACGGCACCGGGCTGGGCCTGGCGATCAACAGACGACTCATCGGCCTGCTGGGGGGCGAGGCATTCGGCGTGGAAAGCACGCCTGGGGCCGGCAGCCGGTTTCACTTCCACCTCCCCTATCAGGCGGCGACCGTGGAAGCGCCGGGGCACGCTGAGCAAGATTCCGCATTGGCGACCAGAACCCGTCAGCTTGCGCCCGGTATGAGCTGCACGGTGATGGTGGTGGACTGCTTGAACGAGAGCCGCAACATGCTCGCCACCCTCCTGCGATTTGCGAATTGCGAGGTGGAGTCCTTGCGTGACCCGGACGGTGCTGCACACCGCCTGCGTCAACGGGCCTTCCACCTGGTACTGGTCGACGTACGTCTTCCCGATGCGCGCGCAGAGGATACCGTGGCCAAACTGCGTCACAACGCCACCTTCGGCCAACCCAAATTGATCGCCGTCAGCGCCAATGTATTTCCCGGCGCCGACCAGATTGCACACCACTCGGGATTTGATGCCTTCCTCGCCAAACCATTCACCGACGAACAGCTCTTCGGCCTGATTGAGCGCCTGCTCGATATCCGTTTCGATACGGTGCCCGCTGGCGAGCCGGCCGCGCCCGAAGACTCGGGCCCGGACTGGCCACGGGAACTGGCCATCGATACAGCACAGCGGATTGTGGACGCGATCGATCTGGGTGACGTTGGCAGTCTTTTTCAACTGGCGGAAGACCTGGCCGAAAATCCGGCCGCACCGCCTACTGATGTGGAGAACATGGCCCTGATGGCCCGGCTGTTCGATTTCGACGGACTGCAGCACCTGTCTGACCGCCTCTCCTCGCAGCAATGAAAGCGGGCCGTGACGCATGACACCGGTTCAATTTTTCTCCTATGATGAGCGGATCGTTGGTTTCCCGATATGAGCGCCTTGAACCCTCCTCAACCACATCACAGCACCCTATTGCTGGTCGACGACAATCCGACCAATCTGCAGCTGCTCTTCGGCACGCTGAAAGGGCTGGGACACAAGCTGCTGGTAGCCAAGAGTGGCGAGGACGCCTTGAAGGTCGCCCAATGGGCGCAGCCCGATCTCATCCTGCTCGACATACTGATGTCGGGTATCGACGGCTTTGAAACCTGCGCAAAACTCAAGGAGAACCCGCAGACCAGGGACATCGCGGTGATCTTTCTGTCTGCACTCGACGACACCGACGACAAGATCAAAGGGCTGTCGATGGGTGCGGTGGATTACATCGCCAAGCCGTTCCAGGCCGAAGAGGTCATCGCACGCGTCGAAACCCATCTCACCATCGCGCGTCTGCGTACGGAGCTTGCAGAACGCAATCGTCAGCTCGAAGCCGCCAACCAGCCAATACTCGACTCGGTCGGCGACGGTATCTACGGCCTCAACCTTGACGGCAATATCACTTTTGCCAACCCCGCCGCAATTCGCCTCACTGGATTCCCCAAAGAAATGCTGATCGGCCATTCCGTCCACGAATTACACATGTACGCACGCTGGGACGGCAGCGCCTACCATTTCATAGAGACTGGCATCTACCAGACCCTGAAACAGGGCGTCGCCAAGGAGAGCGACAGCGACATCTTCTGGCGCCACAGCGGCGATCACTTCGCGGTCAGCTGGACCTGCACACCGATAAAGCGCGCAGGTGAGGTGCAGGGTGCTGTACTGGCGTTTCGCGACGTCACCCAGCGCAAACGTCAGGAGCATGCGCTTCGAGATGCCATGGCCGAGGTGGAAAGCCTGCGTGACCGCCTGCAGGCCGAAAACGCCTACCTTCAGGCCGAGGTGAAAAATGAAGGACGATTCGACAGTATCGTCGGTGAGAGTCCGACACTCAAGGCCGTGCTGGACCAGATCGATCAGGTCGCGCCAACCAACAGCTCGGTGCTGGTCAGCGGTGAATCCGGTACTGGCAAAGAGGCAATGGCGCGCGCCATTCACGATCTGAGTGCGCGCCGTGATCGGCCGCTGATCAAGGTCAATTGTGGCGCCATCACGCCGACCCTGATCGAAAGCGAGCTGTTCGGTCATGAAAAAGGGGCCTTCACCGGTGCCGCCAGGCAGCGCCAGGGCCATTTCGAGCTGGCTGATGGCGGCACCATCTTTCTGGACGAGGTCGGCGAGCTACCGCTGGACGCCCAGGTGAAATTATTGCGCGTTTTACAGGAACACGAAATCAGCCGGCTCGGCTCGGAAAGCGCAATCGAGGTCGATGTGCGGGTGATTGCCGCCACCAACCGGGATCTGGTCGAGATGGTGGAGCAGGGCAGTTTTCGGATGGACCTCTTTTACCGCCTGAATGTCTTCCCACTCACCGTGCCACCGTTGCGCGAGCGTCGCGAAGACATCCCATTGCTGGTAGCGAAGTTTCTGTCGGACCAAGCCCGCTCGCTGGGCCGTACATTCAGTCGCGTATCTGAGGACGGCATGCGCCTGCTGATGGCCTATCACTGGCCCGGCAACATCCGCGAGTTGCAGAACGTGATCGAACGGGCCGCCATACTGGCGCGTGACAAGGTAGTACCGATCGCGCCACACCTGGTCAATTCCGGAATCAACGCCACACCCGAACCTCCCGCCTCGGTCGCTCTGCCGACCGGGAACGCGGAGTTAGACGAGCTAGTGCCATTGGCACAAAACGAGGCGCGCCATATCCGTCGTGTACTGGATCACACCGGGTGGACGATCGCGGGCAAGGGTGGTGCTGCAGAGATACTGGATCTCCCTGCCAGCACCCTCAGGTCGCGCATGAAAAAGCTCGGCGTCGAGCGCTCGAACTAGCCCACATTCCCCGTGACGCGGGACATCTCAGCCAAGTTACAGGCGAGCAGCATGCCGGGTTAGCGCACGGTGCATTCCGGCGCTAGAATGAAAAGCCCGGCATCGCACCAAGGTAATGTGACATGACCCACCGAAAGCAGTTTACTGGCGGCCTGTTGGCCCTCTGCGTTTCCATGAGCCTGCACGCGAATGTGTCCGCAGCAACCGTCGATCCAGTGCATTTGAACCTCATGAGTGAGGCAGAGATCACCGCGCACACGGCGGCCATGAGCACGCTGCAGGGTGCCGCGCGCGAAGACTACCGCAACGCCCAGTACGAGCAGCTCAAGAAACGCGCACTGGCACAAGGTTACAGCCTGCCGGCAGATCCACCGTGGGCCGAATCGGCCGCAGACACCCCTGTGCCGAGCACCCAGCCAGGCCCGGACAGCAATGCTGCGGCGCTGCCCCCGGGACCCGATGCGGATGCGGATGCGGCCGCAGAAGCAGCCGCCCGACATGCTGCAATGCGGGAAAAACTGCAGGCACGTCGCGAGGCAATGCAGCAGGCAACCGAGGCTGACCTCGAACGCCTGGAAAAAGCGGCAAGCGCACAACAACAACAGGTGGAGGCGCAGCTGCAAGCCAGCCAGGAAAGTGAAATCCTGCGTCTGGACGAAGAAGTCGCCCGCACTGAGGCCGACGCGGGCATGCCGTCACCAGCAGCGCCGGCGGCCGAACCAGTGGCCGAACCCGCCGCCGACGCCACGATTCCTGCAGCCCACTTACCGTCGGCCCAGCCCTACGTGTCCGCACCGCCCCCCGACGCCGTAACCAAGGCCGCGCCCGCGACCTCCCCCCCAATGACCTCGGGCACCGCCAGTTCCGAGCCACGCTT
>Ga0316201_10000859_pt1 | contig 19046 bp, 13 predicted proteins | sample CS6wburrow_MG_FD_204516 | JGI IMG/M metagenome (GOLD analysis project Ga0316201, IMG submission 204516) | Coastal sediment microbial communities from Delaware Bay, Delaware, United States - CS-6 worm burrow | ecosystem: Environmental > Aquatic > Marine > Coastal > Sediment | place: USA... | reverse complement strand
ACTTTGATTCCTAACGATATCCTAACAATAACCTAACGCAATCTTCACATCTCCGATATCACACGGGCGCAATAAACGCAAAATGTTCTCCCGATCACCAGAGGCTCGGTTTCCCCCCAACGTCGTAAGCATCTCCCGGGCGGCGCCGTCAGCCGTCATGCGGGAACAATGCGGCAAAAATGGCCAGGTGCACGGCAGCCATGGAATACTTACCCGTGCGGGTTGTAGTAATCTTTGTCCACCATGTCGTAGGCTAGTCTCTCGAGAAAGCGGGAGGGGTTGTACAACACGGTCTGGGTGATCCGGTCATAGACCTGGGTCGGGTAGGTGATGGTGAGGTTTTCCTGGGCCCTGGTGGTGGCCACATACATCAATCGCCGCTCTTCCTCCAAGGCTTCCGGTTTGTCCATGGCGTGGTGAGAGGGAAACCGGCCATCCAGCGCCCAGATGACGAAAACGGAATGCCACTCGAGGCCTTTGGCGGAATGAACCGTCGACAGCACTAGTTTGCCGGCATTTTCTCTGTCCGTGGCCAGCTGGCCGTTGATACTGGCATTAGGCGGCTCCAGGGCCATATCGGCCAAAAAGGTGTCCGGGCGGTCGTAGCGCTCCATAATTGTGACCAGTTGCTGCAGGTCGCGCAATCGTTTGGGATGATCATCGTACCGCTCTTTGAGAATCGGTAGGTAGTATTCCAGAATGCGTTCACCCTTTTCCTTCAGGGGGCTGGATGAATTGACAAGATCGTCTATCAGGTTTTTGAAACGAAGCAGCTCCAGGTTCGATTTACCTTTGGGGCCGGCATCTATGATACCGATGGCCCCCCGCCCCTGCGTCATTATCGATTCAAATATGGCTTTGGCAGTTTTGGGGCCGATTTTACTGATCAGCAGCAGGATGCGGTACCAGCTGATCCGGTCTTTTGGGGTGCACAGTACTTTCAAATGGGCCAGGATATCTTTGACGTGGGCCGATTCAGCGAATCTGAACCCACCGAATTTGACAAATGGGATGGCGTTGCGGGTCAGCTCCAATTCAAGATCGAAAGAGTGAAAGCTTGCCCTGAAAAGAACCGCGATGTCATCCAACGGCACTCCCTGTTTTAGCAGCCGGTTAATCTCTTCAACCACATAGCGCGATTGCGCATTTTCGCCCATACTGGCAACTAGCTTCGGCAGCAGCCCGCCGCCTCTGCGGGTAAACAGTTTTTTGGAATATTTTTCGGAAGCCTCCTCGATGACAGAATTGGTTAAGTCCAATATGGGCTGGAGACTGCGATAATTCTCCTCGAGCTTGATAACCCGTGTTCCGGGGAATCGTTCTGGAAACGAAATGATGTTTTTGAAATTGGCCCCGCGGAATGCGTAGATGCTCTGAGAATCATCTCCGACCACCATGACATTGCGATGCTCGCCGGCAAGCAAGGCGATGATTTCTGCCTGGATCAGATTGGTATCCTGGTATTCATCGACCAGGATGTGCCGGTAAAAGGAGGACAGGCTCTGGCGAACGGCATCGTTTTCGCTGAGCAGTTGATGGAGGTAGACCAAAAGATCGTCGTAGTCGCAGAAAAAGTGTTCGCGTTTGCGCTGTTGGTAAATCTTCGAGATGGTCTCGATGATGCCCAGCTGATGCTCAAAGTGAGCGTAATCATCGTATATGATATCTTCAATAGATAGCTCTTTGTTGATCGACCGGCTGAAAATATTTGCCAGCGTCGATTTTCGCGGCAATTTTTTTGACTCAGCCCTGGTTCCGAACTCTTTGCGAATCAAACCGATGAGGTCCTCTGCGTCGGCCCGGTCAATGATCGAGAAGCCTTCTGAGAATCCAATAGCGCCCGCGTGGCGTCTGAGAACGCTGTTGGCAAAAGAGTGAAAGGTTCCGCCTGAAACCCGGTGGCAGCGATGATCGAGCAATCCTGCGGCCCTGCGGAGCATTTCGTGAGATGCTTTGCGGGTGAAAGAGAGCAGCAGGATCGTTTCCGGGGGGGTGCCATCTTCAACGAGCCGGGCGACCCGGTATGTCAGGGTTCGCGTCTTTCCGCTACCGGCCCCGGCGATGACCAGCAGGGGGCCGTCACCGTGGGTTACGGCGGCGAGCTGGGCTGAATTCAATTCGGAGTGATAGTCGATGCAGGGCCCGGGGTGATCTGCAGCTGTGGCGGAGCCATCATCTGAGCAGGGCAATACGGGTCTTTGGGGCATTCTTGTTCACCGTCAGTAAAATTCTGTACACGCAGGGACACCCCTAAGAAATTTGGCTGCGTTTGTCAAGCCGCCGCAGCGACTACACGGCTGATGGGAAGCGGTATGTGGGGATGGCAGGTATCCTCCCGAAACATCCCCCGCAGCAGGAGAGAGTACCATTTCCGGCGGGCTGTTGCTATCAATTTGAGAGTGAAATTGCTGGTAGCCTATAGCTGTCAGATGGAAAGTTTTGCAGCACTCCCTTTTCGGAGATGCGGGCTATATCGAGTGGATTGTAAAAGTTTGCTGTTGGCGCTGCCGGCAGATGGGCCGGCTCGTAGTCCAGGATCGAGTAGAATTTTATTCTCTCCGGGCTTTAATCGGCTGCAAGCAGGTGGCTTGTGCCAAAAGGGGCCATTTACTGCCGCCACAAAATAGGTGCAGGATAATTGGATGAACGTCAATATCTTGGGGTGTTGACGATACTTTGCATTGATAGAGCCCTTCAATAAGCTGCCGTTTTAAGGGTCAGGGCAGGCTTTGGACAATGTAAATTTTAAATGCGGACCTCTCTTAAAAATGAGGCGGTCTTTTGAACCGGTAGCGAAAAGAATACAAAATTTGTGGGGAAGTCTTTCCTTGTGACCCCTTAAGCCCTGTAATTCATACCAAAATGCTAAATCTACCTAAGAACCGGAATTGAGATAAAAGTTCAATTTATTAATCAAATGCTTCTGCTTCCTTTACTGGCGCGGCTAAAGAGATGTTGGACTTACTTCGCAGAAGGGAGCGATGATAAAAAAAAATCATTTTTTAAAGGAAGTTGTTGACAAGCGAAAGAAGTTATATTAGGGCTGAAGATATTGGTTGTTTTTTGTAACAATATTAACTCATTAAGGAGGCACTCATATGAAAAAAGTTCAGACCCAATTAAAAAGCGTTGCAAAATCACTTGCCGGATTGGCTGATAGGATTGAAAAAATCACAGCCGCTTTAGAGTCGGCCCCGGCCAAGAAGAAAGCCCCGGCTAAGAAAAAGGCCGCGCCCAAGAAAAAAGCCCCGGCTAAGAAAAAGGCCGCCCCCAAGAAAAAAGCAGCCCCCAAGAAAAAAGCAGTTGCGAAGAAAAAACCTGCTGCCAAGAAAAAAGCCGCCCCCGCCTCAAAGGCCAGTGCCAAGCCTACTGTCCTCGAGTCGGTTTTCGACGTTATCAAAAAAAGCCGCTCAGGCGCCAATATTGCAACCCTGAAAACCAAGACCGGACTGGAGTCCCGTCAATTGAGCAATGCGCTCTACAAGTTGAGCAAAAAGAAGATGATCACCGCCAAAGCCCGCGGCGTTTACGTCAAAGCATAAACGACCCGCAACTGGTTTGCACGAGCAGATCATCGACAGCGCTGTCTGACTGTCGCCTGCCGTGGCAAACCCAAGAGAGCTTTCAGCGCCCTCGCTGTCGCGTGGGCGCTGGAAGCTTTTTCACGCCGCATGCGATGCACAGACGGCCTTTCACTGCGCAGGGCCCATCAAATCCTTTTCCCTCTTGAAATTCAGACATACCGATCTTATGTTGCGGTGTTAAAATCGACGTACCGTCCGGTCCAGGCTCTGGCCGCAGGATCGGCTATGGATAAAGGAGTCGAATATGCCCCGCTTTCTTTCAAGCCGCAACGGCGAGTCAGCCCTACACAGACGCAAGGCCTTCGCCCTGATGCTGATGGCCTTCCTCTTTCTGCTTTTGTCTTCATGCAGCGCTGGAAACCATGCTATCCGGAAAGGGTCCAGTGATACCGTACGAAACGGTTGGCCCCAGGACGACAGCGACCTGCCGGTCGATCCGACGATTCATTTTGGGCGTTTGGACAATGGGCTGCGCTTTATCCTAAAGGAGAACCGAAGCCCTGCAGATCGCGTGGGGATGCACCTTTACGTGCAGGCTGGATCGCTGCAAGAAACCCAAGAGGAACAGGGGATCGCCCATTTTCTGGAACATATGCTGTTCAACGGGTCAAGGCACTTTCCCCCCGGGGAGCTGGTCAAGTTTTTTCAACGCATCGGTATGCAATTCGGCCCGGATGCCAATGCGCGTACCGGCTTTTCCCAGACAGTCTACGATGTCGTTTTACCAGCTGGAGACACAAAGAGTCTGTCTGAAGGACTTCTCGTCCTGCGTGATTACGCTGATGGCGCATTGCTTTCGGCGGAAGAAACTGAACGAGAACGAAAGGTTATTCTCGCCGAAATGCGCGATAGGGACTCTTCGCGGTTCAGGACGCTGAAAAAAGCGTTCGGATTCGAAATGCCGGGACTTCTGGTCAGCAGGCGTTTTCCAATTGGTGAAGAGGGCACGATTCAAACGATCGACGATCGTATGCTCAAAGCATTTTATAAAATCTGGTACAGGCCGGAACGGATGATTCTCGTCGTTGTCGGCGATATGGATCCCGATATTACCAGCAAGCTCATCGAGCAGCAATTCGGCGATTTGAAGCCCCAGGCGCCTGTCCGCCCGGACCCGGATTTCGGCCAAATGGCCCACGAGGGGGTAAAAGCCTTTTTTCATTTTGAAGAAGAGGCAGGATCAACCCGCGTGTCCATTGAGACCATTTCCCAGGAGAAGGAGCCTGCCGACGCAGTGGCCTATTACAAACAGAACCTTCTTGAAGATCTGGCCAATGACATGGTCCAAAAAAGACTGGACGCCGCCATCAAGAGGGCCAAGTTGGATTTAACTTCTGCCGACATCACTTCAGGGCATTTCCTCGGTGAGCTGCGCTATTCCGAAATAAGTGCCCAATGCAAGCCTGATCAATGGAAAACTGCCATCGTGGAATTGGAGCGGTCCTTGCGCCGTGCTATTCAATTCGGCTTCACCTCCCAGGAGCTGCTAAGGTCCAAGAACGACTATCGGGCGCAATTGCTGCAGGCCGTCAGGGAATCCAACACCCGTGACAGCAAGCAGTTAACCGCTGAAATCATCTCAAGTCTGAACAACTGGCGCGTGCTGCTCTCGCCCAAACAGCAATGGGAGGTATTGGGGCCCATGCTTGACACCATCCAACCGGAGGCGGTCAACCGGGCGTTTACCGAGATATGGGCTGCAGATCATCGGCTGGTTTTGGTCACCGGAAATGCTCTGCTGGAGGACGCCAGCCCGGCTGCCGAAACGCAGATATTGTCCGCTTACCAACAGAGCTCCCTCGTGGCGGTGCAGCCTTCGAGAGAGATGCAGACATCGGTATTTCCCTTTTTACCGGCTCCGGCTTCGAGTGGATCCATAGCCCAACGGCGTAACGTGCCTGATATCGGCATAGAGCAGGTCCAGTTTGCCAATGGCTTTGCCCTGAATTTGAAAAAGACCGACTTCAAAAAGAATCAAGTCCTGGTAGCACTATCTTTCGGCAGGGGGCTGGCTTCCGAGCCAAAGCAAAAGCCTGGACTGGCAGAGATGACCGAAGCAGTTGTAAACGAATCAGGATTCGGGCGCATGGATTATACCGAACTCCAAGAGACGCTATCCGGAAGAATTGCTGACGTTCAGCTTACCGTACGCGAAGATATGTTCATTCTGCAAGGTGAAGCCGCCAGTCAGGAAATCCAACTGCTTTTTGAGTTACTCTATGCGCGTATTCGCGATCAGGGCTACCGTGAAACGGTGCGAAATCTTGCACTAAAGCGTTTCGAGCAGCAGATTCTTGCCATGCAGAGACGCCCGGACGGCTTATTACAACTCAGAGGCGAATCCTTCCTGGCGGGCGGAGATCATCGATTCGGCTTTCCGAGCCTGGATCAATTGGAAGCCTGCTCCCTGGACGACATCCGCCGATGGTACGGCACCCAGCTCGACCAAACGCCCATGGAGATGGCCGTGGTGGGGGATATCGACCCTGATGGCATTATCTCCATGGCCGCACGCTACTTCGGTTCCCTGCCCCAACGGGAATCCGATTCGCAGCGGACAGTACAGGGACCGACTTTTCCCGAGGGCCGCTCACTGAGACTCGAGGTCGATTCACAGATCCCCAAAGCCCTTGTCGTGGTGGCCTATGCGACCGATGATTTCTGGGATATCCAAAAGACCCGTCGGCTGGCGGTAATGGCCGAGCTTTTTTCGGAACGATTGCGGACGCGTGTTCGCGAGAAACTGGGTGCGGCTTACTCTCCTTACGCCTACAATCGCTCGTCCCGCGCCTACGATCATTTCGGATTCATCCGTATCGTGATTCAAGTGGATCCAGGCCAAACCGGGATGATTGAAAAAGAAGTTCGCAACATCGCAGCCGAAATGGCGGCCAGCGAACCGGATCAGGATGAGTTCAAGAGAATTCTGGATCCAAATTTGACCTATATCAAGGACCTCAGACAAGAAAACAGTTATTGGCTAAACAGCGTGCTGACCGGTGTTTCGCGCTATCCCCAGCAGCTGGATTGGAGCCGAACATTCGAGCAGGACTACGCCGCCGTTACTGCCCAGGAGGTGGCGGCGCTTTCGCGATTGTATCTGGACAATCAAAAAGGCGCTACGGTGATCATTACGCCTCGCTGACGTTCTGGGGCGAGGTGCCGAGCCGATCCTGGCGCCTGGTGTTGCGTGTTGCCAGCTAGAGATCGATCTGCTATGGCTTCGTGGGTTCAAATTTAGGACATTGTATCAAAGAGAGTGCCGTCGATGAACGAAAAAGCCAGGGTATCGGCCAACTACACAGAAAGCCTGTGGAAATTTTTTGCCTCCGTTAAATTGACGGTGGTGGTTCTGCTCACCCTGGCGATTTTGTCCATCGTTGGGACCCTGATTCCTCAAAATCAAAGTCCGGCAGACTATTTTCACGCATTCGGGCCCTTTCTGTATCAAGTCCTGTCGGTGCTTGACATATTTGACATGTACCATTCGTGGTGGTTCCAGTTTTTGATCATTTTGCTGGTGGTCAACATCGTTGTGTGCTCCGTGGAGCGGTTGCGCCTCACCGGCAAAATGATATTTACCCGATCTCCAAAATTTAATTTGAACAATTACAGGCGATCGAAGTCTCGGAGGGAGTTCACCGTCGATGCTGCTGCAAAACCCACTGCCGAGCGCTATGCTTCCCTGCTGACCAGGTCGTTTCGATACTGTCGAGTTGCAGCGGAGGGGCAGGGTTTCGCCATCACGGCTGAAAAGGGGCGGTGGACGAGGCTCGGGGTGTATGGGGTCCATCTGAGCGTGGTGATTCTGCTCGTCGGAGGCCTTCTGGGTTCCATCAGCGGGTTTGAGGGATTCGCCTCTATACCGGAAGGGCAAAGCGTGGATGTCATTCAACTGCGCAATACCGGGTTGCAGCACCAACTGCCCTTTTCCATTCGCTGTGATGATTTTGATGTCCAATTCTATGAAACCGGGGCTCCCAAGGAATTCAGGTCCAAATTGACCATCATTGAAGGCGGCGAGCCCGTCCTCACAAAGGAGATTATCGTTAACGATCCCCTGCGGTACAAAGGGATCAACATATTCCAGTCCAGCTACGGTAAAATGGATGCTGATCCGCACACTTTGGGGGTGCCGGAGGAGATTGCGCTGAATTTCAAGAGCGCGGCCTCCGGTATGATCTACAAGCGAACAACAGTGATTGGAAAGGCTGTGAAACTTCCCGAAGGATTGGGGGAATTTGTTGTGGATGGCTACGATCCGGACGGAAAATTCCGCGGGATGGCCATCGGGCCGGCCCTGACGGGCACCCTGACGCCTCCCCAGGGGACTCCGGTACCGATTGTTTTGGCCATGAAATTCCCAAAATTTGATATGATGCGCAAAGGGGAGGTCGTCATTTCGGTCGCCTCGGAAACGATTGCCCCTGAAACCAAGTATTATACCGGGCTGCAAATCACCCGAGACCCTGGCGTGGGGGTGGTGTATACGGGGTTTATATTGATGATTCTGGGTTGTTCAGTGGCTTTTTTCATGTCTCATCAGCAATTGGTGGTGGAACTGCAACCCAAGGGAAAAAAGACGGTGGTCCTGGTATCAGGAAAGGCCAATAAAAATAAGATTGGTTTTCAGGCCAAGTTGGGCCGGCTATCGGACCGTTTAACCGAACTGGCGTCGCATCGGGAGTGATTTTGCCGCCATTCACCATCAAGACCAACGGCTGCCAGCTGCGTCAGCCTGCGGCCGCATCGCCTTTGCAATGATTGCGGCCAGAAAATAAAAAGGTGCCGTTCATGGGATACAATTCAACCGTATTATCCGTCGTTACATTTGTCTATGGCCTTGCCGGAGCGCTTTACATTTTTTCCTTGGTTTTTCGCAAAGCAAGTGCCGGTCGGATTGCCTTTTGGGTCACGGTGGCCGCTTCCGCCGGAAACTTGTTCGGGTTTCTGCTACGCTGGTATGAATCCTACCAGATGGGTAGCGGATACGGCCATGCACCATTGTCCAATATTTACGAGTCACTTGTCTTTTTTGCCTTTACCATCAGCATCATTTACATTGTCGTCGAAAGACGCTACCAGAACCCTACCATCGGAGCCTTTGCCCTGCCGCTGGCCTTTTTCGCACTGGCCTATGCCTCTTTTGGCACCAGCAGCAAAATCAGCCCACTGATCCCCGCCCTCAAAAGCAATTGGTTGATTGCCCACGTGATGACCTGCTTTGTCGGTTATGCGGCCTTTGCCCTGGCGTTCGGTGTGAGTATCATGTACTTGCTCAAAAAAGGGGATGATCATGAGGGCTTGGCCGCCCGACTGCCTGCGCCATCCTTCCTCGACGAGTTGACCCATCAGCTGATCATGTTCGGGTTTCTGTTTCTGACCGCCGGTATTATTACCGGTGCGGTCTGGGCCAACTCGGCCTGGGGCCGCTACTGGGGCTGGGATCCCAAGGAGACCTGGTCATTGATTACCTGGTTTATCTACGCCACCCTGCTGCATGCGCGCCTGATGCGGGGATGGAGCGGCAAACGGATTGCCCTTCTGTCTCTGGTCGGCTTCGCTGCCGTCATGTTTACCTACTTCGGTGTCAATCTGCTGCCGGGACTGCACAGTTACGGGGCTATGAGCCAATGATTTGACTTGACAAATTTTGGCTATCTGGATAGTTAAAAACCTTTCGCGAAGCGGTTGCGGTCGCGTGAGTTCCGCCCCTCGAGTGACGTGTGCGGTGTATCGGGCCCGCGCCCGATGATATATAAAGGATGGAGCGGCCAGTTTACCCACCGCTCGGTCCTTTTGTTGAACCGGTTTAGCGAATTGGATTTCAACGAAGGAAGACGGAGCGTCCATGAGCAGTAATGATGATCCAAAAGCCAAAGATGTAACCGAGGATGCCAATGCGGCATCACCTGCCCACCCACCCTCCTCAAAAACATCCGGAGGCGGTGCCTACCTTTTTCTCTCATTTATCGTTGGCCTGGCGCTGAGTATGGTTGTCGGCTGGGCGGTTTTTCCGAAAGTGCTATACTCTAAGAAGAGCCAACCCATCGATTTCAGCCATGCAATGCACCTCGAGGAGGTCGACAACGGCTGCGAAAGCTGCCACTTTTTTCGTGAAGACGGTACTTATTCCGGCGTTCCCAAGCTGGAGCAATGTGTCGACTGCCATGAAGAAGTGATGACCGGCGGCGAGAACGAGACCGTTTTCGTCGAGCAATATGTCGCCAAGGAGCGCGAAGTGCCCTGGCTGGTCTATTCCCGGCAACCTGACTGCGTTTTCTTTTCGCATGCCGCTCACATCTATGGTGCCAAACTGGAGTGCAAGACATGCCATGGCGATATCGGCACGTCCGATTCGCTCAAGCCGTATGAGGAAAACCGGATTACCGGCTACAGCCGTGATATTTGGGGCCACAGCATTGCCGGCTTCAAACAGAACTCCTGGGATCGCATGAAAATGGACGATTGCGCCGAGTGCCATGAGACCGCCGGCATTCATGATTCCAGTGTTCAAACCGGCCGTGACGCCTGTTTCGTCTGCCACAAATAAATCAGATCGCATGACATGTCGCGTCTTAGAGATGGCAACACAGGCAATGAACCATACCATCTTTCGGGTATTGACCAATGATGGCTACTCAGGTTGAGGTAATGTTATGAAACTCTCCAGAAGATGCTTTTTATCACTAGTGGTCGGCGGTGCAGCCGGTACCGCGCTCACGCCCCTGCCATGGAAAATCACCGATGACCTGTCCATCTGGTCCCAGAATTGGCCCTGGACCCCGGTTCCTCCGGACGGGGCCGGCACATATGTGGATTCCACGTGCACCTTATGTCCGGGTGGGTGCGGCATTAGTGTGCGTAAAATCGATGACCGCGCCGTAAAGATAGAAGGCATCCAGGGACATCCCCTGAATGATGGCGGAATCTGTATGCTGGGGCTGTCCGGCCTGCAGTTGCTTTACGGCCCCACGCGTGTCCAGGCACCCTTGAAGCGTGTCGGAGAGCGTGGACAAGGCCAGTGGAAGACGATTTCATGGCAGCAGGCCATTGACGAAGTAGCCGATAAGCTTGGCGACCTGAGGCAGCAAGGTAAACCGGAGGCTCTGGGCTGCATCGCTCCCAAAGACAAAGGGACGGTGGCCCAATTGATGGATCGCCTGATGGCGGCTTATGGCTCTCCCAATTTTTTTCGCATGCCCTCTGTGGAGGACGCCTACGAAGCCGCTCTCTACCTGACCCAGGGAGCCACTGGACACGCCGCTTTCGATGTGGGGAACGCCGACTTTGTCCTTAGTTTCGGCAGTGCCTTGCTGGATGGATACGGGTCACCGGTGCGCATGTTCCGCGCCAACAGCAAATTAAAGGAGGTGCACGGCACCGTCGTCCAGGTGGAGCCGCGCCTGTCCAATACGGCGGCCAAAGCGGACCAATGGCTTCCCCTTCATCCCGGCACCGAGGCCGATTTGGCGCTGGCCATGGCCAACGTGATCATTTCCCAAAACGCCGCCAATAATGCCTTCCTGGATGCACAGACCGAAGGGTTCGAGGCGTTTTCCAAAATGGTGCAGCAGCGCTACTCCCTTGAAACCGTCTCTTCCAGGACTGGAATTGAGGCCGCCGTCATTGCCGAAGTGGCCCTGAAGTTTGCCCGCGCGAAAAAGCCCCTGGCACTTTGCGGCCGCGGTAAAGGACAGGCTCCCGGCAGTCTCAAGGAAGCACTGGCCATCCATGCGTTGAATGCTCTGGTCGGAAGTATCAATGCCGAGGGCGGTGTGACGGCAATGGCCGCCTACGACTATATCGACTGGGCTGAGGTGGTCACTGACGATGTGGCTGCGAAAGGACGCCAGACGCCCCGGGTGGACGGCGCCGGCAGCGCCGAATATCCCAACGTTCGCTATTTACTGAATCATCTGGCCTATGCGGCCGACGGCATTCAAGCGCTGCTCGTCGCTGAAGCGAACCCGTTATATGCGCTACCGGGGTCCAAGGATGTCAAGGCGGCCTTCGACAAAATACCGTTCGTGGTCAGTTTCTCCAGCTTTTTCGACGAAACCGCCATGAATGCCGACCTGATTCTTCCCAACCATGTCTACCTCGAACGCTACGAAGATGTCCCCGTAACCTTCGGCGCCGGCAGCCCGACGGTTGGGCTCTGCCGACCGGTGGTCGAACCGCTCTACGCAACCCAGCATGCGGGCGATACCATCATTCAAGTGGCCAAAGCCCTCCAGGGTTCCGTTGCGGCGTCCTTTCCCTGGCCGGATTATCAAGCTTGCCTGGAGCAATCCCTTGGCAGCAAATGGGACGCCCTGATTGAAGAAGGGGTTTGGCAGGATGATGCCATGGACGGGGGCTTTGAAACCGGTTCGGGCAAAATGGCGTTAATGAACGATTCCATAGGCGCAGTCTATATGGCGGACGGCGTTGCCCTGCAGGGGGATGCGGCAACGTATCCACTGCTTCTGGTGCCTTTTGACTCCATGCGGCTTTCCAGCCGGTATATCGGTGATCCGCCCTTTATGGTGAAAACCGTATCCGACCGTATTGTCCGCGGAAACGACGGCTTTGTGGAGATCAATCCGGAAACCGCCGCAAAACTCAGCCTTGCCGATGGACAAAGCGCCATCCTGACCACGCCGGTGGGAGAGGCCCGGGTCAAGGTAAGTTATTACGAGGGCGTCATGCCGGGCGTCGTGGCCATGCCACGCGGGCTTGGGCATACCGCTTACGATGAATTTTTGGCGGGCAAAGGGGTCAACGTCAATCAACTCGTGGGCTCCGTGGACGATCCCGCCTCAGGACTGGACGCGGCCTGGGGAATTCGGGCCAAGCTGGCCTAAGCCAAATTGCTGAAATGAGGTTTTGATGAAACACGCGCAGACACAACACCGACCGAAACGCTACGGCATGGTCATCGATCTGGACAAGTGCACCGGGTGCGGCGCCTGCATGGTGGCCTGTTTTTCAGAAAACAACGTGCCGTTCAAGGCGGATGAATCCGATAAACGGCTCAGCATCACCTGGATGAAGGTCTACAAGGTCACCAATGGTGAGTCGTTTCCAGACACGGAAGTCTGTTATTTTCCCCGACCCTGCCAGCACTGCGCCGGACAGCACGAGGGGCACTCGCCGTGTGTGTCGGTCTGCCCGGCCACGGCCACTGACTACAGCAGAGAGACGGGCATCGTCAGCCAGATCTATACCCGCTGTTTTGGATGCCGCTACTGCATGGGGGCCTGCCCCTACCACGCACGGTACTTCAATTGGTGGGATCCGGTTTGGCCCAAAGGGATGGAGCAGTACCTGAGCCCCAATGTGTCCCCGCGGATGCGCGGCATCGTTGAGAAATGCAGCTTCTGTTTCCACCGCTACCAACTCGCCAGGGACAAGGCCTTTACAGAGGACCGGCGAGACTTGGAAGAAAATGACTACCAGACCGCCTGTACCCAGGCCTGTCCGGCCGGTGCCATCACCTTCGGCGATTTGAACAATCCCGACCACAAGGTACATCAGCTGGCCCAGCCCGACGTGCAACACGGCTACAAGGCAAAAAATCCGCACGCTTTCCGCTTGCTGGAACGCCTGGGCACCAACACCAAGGTGTATTACCTGTCCAGCCGCGAGTGGGTTCGCAAGGCCGGTGACAATTACCTGCCTGGTGAAAAGCCCGGTGCGCATGGCAAGGACTCATCCGGACATTAGTCCGGTTCGATCAATTTGCAACGAGCAAGGAGCACAAACCTTATGGATTCTGCATTGATACCCGAAGGCGTCAAACGGTGTTCCCTACCAAAATTTTTGTTGGGGCTGGCTGTCGTGGGGGGCGTTCTGGCATGGGGCGTCTACGCCATGCTGCTGTGCTGGATCAAAGGGCTGAACCAGAGCAACATGAATGACTACTATGGTTTCGCCCTCTGGATCTGGGCAGATCTGGCCATTATCGCGTTGGGCGGCGGCGCCTTTTTTTCAGGATTACTCAAGTATATTTTCGGCAAAGATGAGTTGAAACACATCATCAACTACGCCGTTTTGATCGGCTTTATCTGCTACAGTTCGGCCCTGTTGATTCTGGCCATTGACGTCGGGCAGCCGCTGCGCAGCTGGTTTATTTTCTGGCACGCCAATGTCCACTCCATGCTCACCGAGGTGGCCTTCTGCCTGTCGGCCTACTTTGCGGTACTGACTATAGAGTACATTCCCCTGATCCTGGAGAACCGCCAGATCGACAAAGTGCCGTTTTTTCACAACCTGAGCCATAACATGCATGGTGCCATGGCAGTATTTGCGGCTACCGGTGCATTTCTCTCTTTCTTTCACCAGGGATCGTTGGGCGGTGTGGCCGGCGTTCTCTTCGGCCGCCCCTTTGCTTATCGCGAGCACATTCTCATCTGGCCCTACACCTTTTTCCTCTTCACCTGGTCGGCGGCGGCCTACGGCCCGAGCTTTACCCTGTTCATTACCTGGCTCACCGAGAAAATTACCAAGAAAAAACTGGTCAAAGACAATGTCGTCTATCTGTTGGCCAAAATATCCGGCTGGATGATCCTCACCTACATCACCGCTAAAACCATCGATACGCTATACTGGATGAATACCACCGCGCCGGCCCAGGGATTCGACTGGAGCTTTTTCTACCAGAACAATCCACTTTACGGCAAATGGATCCTGTTCACCGAGATCGTGCTTTGCGGTTTTGTTCCCGGTCTGATCCTGGTGATGAAACCCACCCGGGAAAATCCATCCCTGCGGGTTACCGCATTTGGTCTGGGCATCATCGGTGTTTCGCTCAACCGCTGGGTCATGGTGCTCCAAACCATGGCCGTTCCGGTATTGAGCTTTGATTCCTGGGCCATGTACATGCCGAGCTGGCAGGAGGTGGCCACCACCATTCTGCCCCTGGCGTACGGAGTGATCCTCATCATGATCTCCTACCGCTACCTGCCCATTTTCCCACAGGAGCGTGAATTGAACCCTATCACGTCGGACGAAGTCGAAGCCGCAGCAGTAGCGGGCGACGCATCGGCCGATGAGAAGCTTCAGCCGGTAGAGGCCTAAGGAGGAATAGCGATGTTTCCGTTTAGTTTCGAGTGGGTCTGGGACATGGGCCATATGGTATTTCACGGCGGCCTCTGGTATGCGCTGAGCGTCATCGGCATGGGCATGACCTTTGTGGTCATCAAAACGATTGTCGACACCCTGCAGGGCAAAGGCGGCGGCCATCATCATTGAGGTTTTCGCTGTGGTTGATTGACTTGAAAGCGTTTTCCGTCATGGCGTGCGGAAAACGCTTTTTTGTTGTAACTGATTGCAGTTCAGGTCGCCAGAGGCAGCACTGCAGCGGGAACCCTTCGGCCTGGTTTTCGGTACGCACGCGGTGACCTTTGGGGTTACCATTGCAATGCTATCCCACGAAGAGGAGTGTGATGTATAATGGATAAGATTCTCGTCCGGGGCGGGCGGAAACTCGCAGGCGAAGTCCAGGTTGGGGGGGCTAAAAACGCCGCCCTGCCCATACTCGTCGCATCGCTGTTATGCGACGGGCCCAACACCTTCACCAATGTGCCCAATTTGCGCGATATTCGAAGCACTATTGATTTATTGCGGCATCTTGGCGCCAACTGCACCATTGAGGGCAACACCACCTGCGTGGACGCCAGCGGCCTCAACACCCATGAAGCGCCCTATGATTTGGTGCGCAAAATGCGGGCCTCGATCCTGGTTTTGGGACCGCTTGTGGCCCGCTTGAAAAAAGCGCGTGTTTCTTTGCCGGGGGGGTGTGCCATCGGTGCCCGGCCGATCAATCTGCATCTGAAAGGACTGGAATGCCTGGGTGCCCGTATTGAGCTGGCCCATGGGTATGTGGAAGCCTCCTGTGACCGCCTGAAGGGTGCCGATATCTATTTTGATGTGGTGACGGTTACGGGAACCGAAAATATCATGATGGCCGCCGCCCTGGCAGAGGGGGTCACCATCTTGCGCAACGCCGCCCGGGAGCCGGAAATCACCGCGCTTGCCGATGTGCTCAACCGGATGGGGGCGAAAATTGAAGGGGCCGGCACATCAGAAGTCACCATTGACGGCGTAGAGCAGCTCTCTCCTGTTAACGCTGCCATTATTCCCGACCGCATCGAAACCGGCACCTTTATGGCTGCGGCAGCATTAACGGGAAGCGATGTCACCATCTCCGGTGCGCAACCGGAGCATGTAAAGGCAGTTATTGACCAATTGAGGCGGACCGGGGCGTTGATCGATGTGGCTGAAGACCGCATCCGGGTTAGGGGAGGCGACCGGATCGAGAGCGTCGACGTCAAGACCCTGCCATATCCTGGATTTCCGACAGACATGCAGGCCCAATTCATGGTTCTGATGACAGTTGCCCAGGGTGCCAGCCTGATTTCGGAAACCATATTCGAGAACCGCTTCATCCACGTCAGCGAGCTGGAGCGGATGGGTGCCGATATCACTATCTCCGGGAATACCGCCCTGGTGAAGGGGGTCAAAACCCTTTCCGGCGCCCCTGTGATGGCCACCGATCTGCGGGCCAGCGCCTGCCTGATACTGGCCGGTCTGGTGGCCGACAACACCACCGAGGTCAACCGGGTCTACCATCTGGACCGGGGATACGAAGCGCTGGAGAAAAAATTCGAGGCGCTGGGGGCGGCTATCTGGCGGGAGAACAGTTAGGAAAATCACAGGGCCGCAGGATCTCGAACCGCAGCATGTCGAATGTGGATTTGCTGTATTCTGCTGCTAAGAATAGGGGCCAGAATGCCCTGTTTCGATATCCTGCAGTCCTGTGGCGCACTATTTTGCGCTCATCCGCCGGTTCTCCGCGGCCAGGTGGTCAGCACGATACCCGAGAAGATCAGCCCAATACCCGCCACATGAAACGCCTGTAAGCGCTCATCAAGAAAAGCAATCGCCAACAGGATTGAGAAAACCGGCATCAGGTGGATGAAGATGCCGGCGCGATTGGCCCCCACCTGTTCAACGCTGCTGTTCCAGAAGATAAAGGACAGAACCGAAGGGAAAAGAGCGACGTAGGCCATGCTGGCAACGGTTTCCGTGGTGAGGTCGAATCCGCCTACATCGGCCAGCTCCCAGAGATACCAGGGCAGCGAAAGGAGCAGTCCAAAGAGAATCAGCAGCGTTAAGAAAGCAATGGGATCCATTGCCTCCGGCCGCTTTCGCAGCGCCACGGAGTAGGTTGCCCAGGCGAAGCTGGCGCCCAGGGTCCACAAGTCGCCAGCCGAGAGTGTCAATCCCTTCAACAACATCAATTCCCCTCTCGTGACGATGAAGAGCAAACCGAGAAACGAAATCAGAACCCCTGTCAGCTGGCCTGCCCCGAGCCTTTCTCCATAGACGGCCCAGGCAATCAATGCAATGAAGACGGGAATCATGGCATTGACCAGCGTGGTGTTGATGGCTGTGGTGGTTTGCAAGGCTTTGTAGATGAAAGCATTGAAGCAGACGATAGCCGGTATGCTTAACAGGGCGACCAACTTCCAATGCTTGAACAGCAGCTGCCGTTGCCGCCAGAGGCGTGGCAGACCAAAGGGCAGAAGAATGGTCAACGCCCCCACCCACCGCCAGAAGTTGAGGCTGACCGGCGGAATCATCTGGCGGATGCCCCGCCCAAGAATAAAATTACCCGCCCAGAACAAGACCGTAAGGGTCAGCAGTAAATAAGCCATCCACAGGGGACGTTTCAACTCAGGTCCTTTCACTCAGGCGGGCCGGCGCTCTCCAGCGCAGCTCTATCAAGGCAGCGTCAAGGCGTCAGAATGCTGCAATTTATGCCAGTTGCGGCAGGCTGTCAACCAGCCAAAGCGGGGAGACACAGCCGGAGTGCGGGACGCCGCTTTCCGCCATACCGATGGCAATTCCCATCCGGCGCGGCGGCCTTCCCTTCCGGCGGTTCTGGCCGCACAGTGGTACGGGCTTGCCAGGCGGGAATCAGTGCTGTCGTGGCGTGTCAAATAAAAGCCGCACCGGCCTGGACCAATCGCCCCGGGATGTCATAAATTTGACGACACTATGAAAGGATGGTCTAAAATACATAATAATATTAAGTTATTATAAGTACCCATGAGGCAGTGGCACGCAATATGCTGTCGATGGGTAAGAGCGCCCCATATCTATCAAAATAATAGCTCAATAATCACAATGTATGACCGATATTACATATGGAAGGTTGCATCAATTTAAAACCATATAAAATGAGGTGATTTACCATGATGCGAAGAATGCGAAAGATGACCATGAATTTAAATGATCAAAGGGGTTTTACGCTCATTGAAATGGCGATCGTTCTGATCATTATCGGCATCATCATAGGGGCGGTTGTCAAAGGCAAGGATGTGATGAAAAGCGCCGAGCAGAAGCGTCTTTACAGCACATTTGCCAGAGAATGGCAGGTGGCCTACAACAACTACTACGATCGTACGGGATGGATTCTGGGTGATGGTATCGACAACGCCAATACCATACGGGACGGCCAGTGCGGCAATGGCGGCGTGGCTCCGGCTGCAGTACTGGACAGCCAGTTGACCAGAGTCGGCTTGAAACCGCCGGCTGTTGGCCCTACGGGACTGTCCAACGTCAGGACCTACACCGATTCCAGCGGCCGTCAGTACACCCTGACCCTCTCTTTCAATTATGACGCGGATATTGGCAATTACATTCAGATTACCGGCCCGCGTGGGATCCCGGTCGAATTGGGGTACAGCTGGGACCGGATTATCGATGGATCGGCTGACGGAACGGCCGGCGATCTTCGCTACGACAACAATGCCTCACCTACAGCGACCGGTATTGCATGGCCGTTGGCCACCGCCGCGCCCGATAATGACAGCCACATCTATCTCTTGCTCGATTTTTAAGAGCACCGGCGCCGGTCTGACCGGCAGCAGGCGTGGTTCGGCCATCGGCCACGCACCGACAGGGAAAAGGCAATGCCATGAGATATGGGACCTATATTGTCACAGCGGGTGTTCTGGCCGCTTTGGTGTTTAGCGGGCACTATGCCTTCCGTTCCATGGTCAATGCCAGTCAGCTGCAATCCCGTGCCGATGTGCTGGCCGTCAGGACCCGTACCATGCGGCACCAGGTCGGTGAATTGGAACAGAAGGTGCGCACATTGCAGCGCGTGAACCATTTCGTCCAGACGGCTGAGCAACAGCGGCTCTCGCCGGAGCACTGGTCCGTTTACGAGGTCAGTATCCAGGATGCCGTCACCTTCAAGGAGTTGGCCCAGATCGTCGAACAGTGCTCCCGCAACAACGATCTGTATTTTAAACCGATTGCATTTCATGCGGTATTGGGGCAGCAACCCAATGCCGCATCGGCCGCAGAGGGCGGTGGCGCCGAGCCGGTCGTTCTTGACGCCGATGCTCAGGACGACAAGCCGTCGGATGTCGCCCTGGCACTCAAAGGAACCTTTTTGGTCAG
>Ga0316201_10000858_pt1 | contig 19056 bp, 18 predicted proteins | sample CS6wburrow_MG_FD_204516 | JGI IMG/M metagenome (GOLD analysis project Ga0316201, IMG submission 204516) | Coastal sediment microbial communities from Delaware Bay, Delaware, United States - CS-6 worm burrow | ecosystem: Environmental > Aquatic > Marine > Coastal > Sediment | place: USA... | reverse complement strand
CTGGATCTCAGCCCGTTATCACCAGATTGTCTCGATGAATGACCTCATCGTAGGGTTTGGAGCCCAGCTTGCTTTTAATTTGACTGGTTTTGAGCCCCTTGATGGCCTGGATCTCCGATACGCTGTAGTTGACCAGACCGATTCCCAGGGCCGGCCCCTGGCCGGTCATGAACTCGACGGCATCCCCTGGCCCGAAATGGCCTCTCACATCGACAATCCCGCTGGGCAGAAGACTCTTGCCGTTCTGCAGAACGGCTCTGGCTGCGCCATCGTCCACGATGATGCTGCCCTTGGGTTTGAGGGTATAGGCAATCCAGCATTTGCGGCTGGGCAATTTTTTCTCTTTGGGCACAAAATAGGTGCCGTGCCGCTCCCCCCCGAACAAGCGTGTGAGGATATCGGGTTTCGTCCCTTTGGCAATGATCATGGGCACGCCGGCAGCGGTCACTTTCTTGGCCGCCCGAATTTTGCTGAGCATTCCTCCGGAGCCCAGCGCACCTGGAATGTCCCCCGCGTAAGTTTCGATCTGCTTGTTGTAGGCGGTCACCTGCGGGATGAGCTCGGCATCGTCAAAGGTCCTGGGGTCTTTGGTGTACAGGCCGTCAATGTCGGTAAGGTTGATTAAAAAATCGGCGTCCATGAGCAAGGCGATCATGGCGGACAGATTGTCGTTGTCTCCCAGTTTGATCTCTTCCACTTTGATGGTGTCATTCTCATTGATGATGGGCACCACCTTCCAGGCCAATAGGGCGTAAAGGGCATTGCGCGCATTGAGATAACGTTCCCGGTTGTTGAGATCTTCGCTGGTCAGCAGGATCTGGGCCACCTTCTTGTCGCAACCGCCGAAGGCTTCTTCGTAGGCGTACATCAGGCCGCTCTGACCGATGGCCGATATGGCCTGGCGCTGGGGAATTTCATCGGGCCGGGCCGACAGGCGCATCCGGCGCAAGCCTGCCGCCATGGCACCCGATGAGACCAGCAAGACTTCCACTCCCTTGTCGATCAGGATGCAGATCTGACGGGAGATGGATTCAATAACATTGGTATTCAGATCATTGCGAGCAGTTAGCACATTACTGCCAACCTTTACGACAATCCGCTTGGCTTGCTGCAATCGATGGGTGGGCATAATCAGAATCCTATGGTGGTACGGCGCACGTGACCGGTCTCTATAAAATGACGGTAAAGCCTCATCTCGAATGGGCGCGTTTTGCCAATGCTAAGGCGAAGAAGGGTTTGATCCGCTTAAGCGCTTGTCCAGTTTCCTGTGCGTGAAAATTTTGCCGCCGCTTCCGCCATAATCGGCAACCACATGACCGTTGCCCAGCATTCGCCACTGGTAGATCAGCAGCCCCTCCATTCCCACCGGTCCACGGGCATGAATCTTGTTGGTACTGATGCCCACTTCGGCACCCAGGCCAAATCGGAACCCGTCGGAGAACCTGCTGGAACAATTCCAGAACGCATCCGCCGTATCGACGCGGTCCATGAATCGAAACGCCCTGTCCCGGTCTGCCGTAACAATGACATCGGTATGGCCGGAGCCGTATCGATTGATGTGGTCAATGGCGTCGAGCAAGGAGGGCACCACTTTGATGGAGACAATCAAATCCAGATACTCGGTCCGCCAGTCCGATTCATCCGCCGGCAGGATGTCGATGATCCGCCGGGTATCGCTGCAGCCGCGCAATTCGACCCCTTTGGCGGACAGGGCCGCATCGAGGGCGGGCAACACCGTCGGCGCAGCGGCCTCGTGAACGAGAATCGTTTCGGCGGCATTGCACACGGCCACGTACTGGGTTTTGCTGTCCACGGCGATGTTGACCGCCATCTCCAGTTCGGCCGCCCGGTCGATATAGACATGGCAAATCCCATCGGCATGGCCCAGGACAGGAATATGGGTGTGGTCCATGATGTGCCGGACAAAGGCATTGCTGCCCCTTGGAATGATCAAGTCAATGAAGGCGTCCAGATCCAGCATCTCGGCGACATCCGAGCGGGTCTCCAGAAGTCCGAGCCATCCATCGGGGACCCCGGCGGCGACTGAGGCTTCGGCGATAAGGCCGGCCAGGATGCGGTTGGTCCTGGCCGCTTCACTGCCGCCTTTGAGTAAAACACTATTGCCGCTTTTGAGACAAAGGGAAGAGATCTGCACCAGGGCATCCGGGCGGGATTCAAAAATGACACCGATCACACCGATGGGACAGCTGACCTTGAACAGCTCCAGGCCCTGGTCCAGTTCCAGCGCGCCGAGGGTCTGCCCCACGGGATCATCCAGATCGATCAACCGATCGATTCCGGTACAGACGGCCTCAATTTTAGACTGGTCAAAGCGTAATCGTTTCAACAGCGGCGGGGCCAGATTGTCGTTTTCAGCCTGTTGAAGGTCTTCCTGGTTGGCCGCGACAATCTCCTTCGCATGGGCCTTCAGGGCGCGTGCGATCTCAGACAAGGCCGCATTTTTGATGTCAGCGGATACGGCCGCTAATTGGGTGGCGGCCTTTTTCGCACTGGCCGCGGTCTGTTGAATGTCCATCCCTGCACACTCCGTCGGTTGGATTCTTCTAATTACGCCCCCACCATACACCAACCCAATGAAAAATCAACGCAATACGCATTCCCAGCGCCCTGCCCAACGTCGAACAGCAGCGCCTCGATCGCCACAATGGACAGCAGGGTGCGGGCTAAGCGGGCGGCTTCGACAGGAGGCCCCGGTCGGCCATGGTGCGTTCGATGGCGTCGCGTCCGGAATCAATATCTCCCCGGGCCTGCGCTGCCTGGTAAAGGGTCATCACGTCACCGGCATAAGCCGCCACATCCAGCCGCATTTTGACGGCGGCTTCCGCCATCCGCTCCCATCGGGAATCAGCGATAAATGCATCGAAGGCGCAGCGCAGCGCAGTGGTCAGGATGCGGGTGATGCCGTTGCCGAAGGCCATATAGAGCCCCAAGCCGGTCTTGTCGCGGCGGTCGATCAAATCGGTCAACGCGCCGCACGGACCGGTATCGGCCAGCAAGTCCTTAAGGGTGCGAACCAGCAGTTCGACTGCCGTATGGGGGTAATCGGCCAGCATCTGCTGCCAGGTGGCAGCGTCAAAAACGGTCTCCTCCAGTTCGCCGATCTCGTGCTGGATATAGAGGGCCTTCTGGGCGGGCCAGAGTTTGTCAAATCCGTGTCGAAGGGTGTCGATGCCCGCGTCCGGAAGCCCGCATGCCCGGGCGGCATAGTGGAGGGCGTTGCGACCCGACCGGCCCAGATATAAAATGTGATCCCAAAGGAACATCCGGCCAGCCTCCAGGCGCAGGACGACACCGCCCTCCTGTGAAAAGGCCGGCAGAGTCAGCAGATCCCGGGCATACTCATTGCCCGTAGTGATGACGGTGTGCCCCGAAACCTGCGTCACGCGTTCAATGTCGGCCAGGAAGAAGGTCGGCTTCAGGCTGTGGGCATATCCTGCGCCGTAAAACAATCGATGGGGGCGCAGGCGCTCATTGATGGCAGTTGTATCGAAGGCCTCGTAGTGTCGTCCATCGAGGCCGATGGGTCCGTAAGGCGCATCCATCAGCGTCTCCCAGAGCGCCTCTTTCTCACCGATCCAATCGAGGACCTTGGCCGGCGCATCGTCCTGCCAGGGCAGCAGCCGGTGCTCCCATTTGTACAGATCGCGCAGCCGCATGACCAGGCCGCACACAGAATAAATTCCGGCGTGCTGGGCATCGGTGACATCGCAATTGGATAGAACCTGCTGTTTAAGATCATGAAGATCCACGGCGGCATCCTTTCATGGGAGCGGGGTTCAAAAGCATATGGTAAGGGAATCGGAGCACGTGTCAATACAGGACTCGCGGCAGCGGGACGCGGGCCTCGATCGCAACCCTTTTTTTATCCAAAATATTGCTAATCGTCCTGGGTCATGCTAACAGGGTGGGATCTTTGAACTCAGGTCTGGGACCCGCGGCAATCGCGGGCTTTGCCCCCCCGCCGGAGTAGGGCTGTTAAAACAAACAACTAGAGGAGGTAGAGATGCGTAAATTTACCACATGTTTGGTTATTGTACTTGCCGTGACGCTGGCGTTCACCACCAGTTCCTGGAGCCGCACACGCGAGACGGTCATCAAGGTCGGGTTGAATGCGCCCATCACCGGTGATATCCCCAAGGTCGGTGAAGGCTCAAAATTCGCCGCAGCAATGTGGCTGGAGGACATTGAAAAAGCTGGCGGATTGGAAGTCGGCGGAACAAAATATAAAGTTGAAGTCATCGTCGAAGACAACGAATCCAAGGCCGAGTCGGCCGTTAAGGCCAACACCAAGATGATCACCGAGGACGAGGTCATTGCCATTGTGGGCCCCCAATCTTCAGCTCAGGCCGTCCCGGCCGGCGATGTGGCCAACAACTACGAAACCCCGATGATCAGCCCCTGGTCCACCAACCCCAACACAACCAAAGACCGCCCCTATGTTTTCCGCGGCTGTTTCCTCGACCCCTTTCAGGGCCCGGTTGTTGCCAACTTTGTGAAGAAAAAATTCGGCTTCACAAAGGCCGCCGTGCTGTTCGACGTGGCCAGCGACTACCCCAAGGGGCTGGCCGAAGTGTTCAAGGCTGCATGGGAAAAAAACAATGGTCCCGGTTCCGTGGTGGCCTATGAAAGCTTCACCACCAAAGATACCGACTTCAGTTCCCAGTTGACCAAGATCAACAATTCCGGCGCTGAATTCTTCTTTACGCCCCAGTACTACAACGAAGTGGCCTTGATCGTAAAACAGGCCCATGAACTGGGTTGGGACAAGCCCATTGTGGGCAGCGACTCCTGGGGTTCGGCTGAAACCGTCGCCCTGTGCGGCAAAGACTGCTACGGTCTGTATTTCAGCACCCACTATGCGGCCGCAGGCGCCAAAGGTGCCACCAAAGCATTTATCGACCGCTACAACGCCAAACACGGTTACGTGCCCGATGATGTCGCTGCGTTGACATGGGATTCGCTGCGCCTGGTGCAACAGGCCATTCAAAACAGCGGCAAAATCACCGGTAAAATCAAAGATGACCGCAAAGCCGTCCGCGATGCGCTGGCCAAAATCAAAAACTTTGAGGGCATCACCGGATCCATGACCTTCACCGAAGAGGGTGACCCCATCAAATGTGCCGTTATCGTGCGAATCAACGAGCAAGGCGAGTATGAGTTCTATGAGTCCGTTTGCCCGTAAGGGATAACATCGCCATCGTCGACGCTATGGACGGTGGTTCACCATGACTAGAATCAGGGGGCAGGGCGGTCGAAGCCGAGCGCCCTCGCCCCCTGCCCTATTTCAACCGGGAGCGCTTTCATGGAATTTTTTCAGAACATCATCAACGCCCTGCAGTGGGGCAGCTTTTACGCCCTGATCGCCCTGGGATACTCCATGGTTTACAGCATTATGATGCTGTTCAATTTCGCCCACGGCGATATCTTCATGACCGGTTCCTATATCGGGTTCGGCATCGCAACGCTGCTGCTGGCACTGGCGGCCTCCATGGGAATGGCACTGCCGGGCTGGATCATGCTGGCGCTGACCATTGTCATCTCCATGATTCTGACCTCATTTCTCGGTATCCTGGTGGAACGCGTCGGTTATCGCCCTTTGCGGGATGCCCCCCGCGCATCCGCCGCCATTACCGGATTGATGATCGGGATCATCCTGGAGACCGGCAACCTGGCCGTGCTGGGCGCCAGGCGCCTCAGCTTTCCGGAGCTGATTCAATCCACCACCTACGACCTGGGCGGTGTATTTGTCACCAACAAGAAAATCCTCATCGTGGGTGTCTCGCTGACGCTGATGTATGTACTGCACTTGTTCATCAAAAAAACCCGCTACGGTATGGCCATGCGGGCCATGTCCTTCGATTTTCAAATCGTGCCCTTGATGGGGGTCTCGTTGAACATGATTGCGCCTCTCACCTTCGCCATAGGATCGGCCCTGGCTGCCGCGGCCGGCATATTATACGGCCTGGCCTACCCGGTCCTCGATCCTTACATGGGGGTGCTGCTCGGGTGGAAAGCCTTCGTGGCCGCCATCCTGGGCGGGCGCGGCTCCATCCTCGGTGCCGCCCTGGCCGGTTTCCTGTTGGGGTTTATCGAAATTTTCGTGCCCATGATTTTTCCGTCCACCTTGCGCGACCTGATCGCTTACTCCATCATTTTACTCATACTGACTTTCCGGCCCCACGGCTTCTTCGGAGCAGCGCACAGTACCCAACTGAGGCTCTAAGTTGTCTGGATTCCGGTATCCAGGAGAATGACAATCATTTGGATCGACCAACAGATATTCGACAAGAAGGATGACCATGGAAGCCACTGATGTGCAGGCCGATGCCCTGCCTTCCAAAAAACACCGTATTCGCGCCGCCTTTGCCCAAGTCCCCGCGCTGGGATGGATTTTAGGCATCTTATGCACTGTTTTCGTCGAGCGGTTGTGGGGCGATCCCCTGTCCTACCAGCTGTACCTGCCCAAACTGCCCGTACTCTTCGGCTGCCTGATCATGTTCAAGCAGCCTGCCTTGATCCCCAGTGCCCTGGCCTATGTCGCCCTGATTTATGTCATCCCCATTTCCGCAGTGGCCTTGTTCTCCAGAAAAGTGACCAACTTGCTGGCCGGCCAGCTCAGCCGCCTGCCCTTGTGGGTTGCCTGCCTGGTCCACCTGGGGTTGTTTTATCTTGCCCTGCACTACTGGGCCGACCTGAGCGACTACCGCGAACTGGTTCTCAAACTCACCATGATCGCGGTGATGCTGACCCTCAGCATCAATCTGATCAACGGGTACATGGGTGAATTCTCGTGCTCTCATCCCGGATTCATGGCCCTGGGCGCCTATGCCGCTTCGACCGTCACCCTGCTGTTTTTCGCCAATGACCGCATGTTCGGCGAAGCTTTGCTGCCGACCGCATTGGGCCCCTGGTTCTTTCCACTGGCATTGATCATTGGGGGATTCGTCGCTTCAGCCGGGGCGCTGATCGTTGCGATCCCTTCGTTCCGCACCCGGGGGGATTACCTGGCCATCATCTCCCTGGCCTTCATGTTTATGGTCAAAAGCTTCATCGAAAACATGGAGTGGATCGGCGGGCCCCGCGGCATGGGAAGCCAGCCGAACTGGTCTACCCTGCCAGTGGTCTTTGCCTGGATGGTGATCTGTATCTGGGTCATCAACAACTTTGTGCGGTCGATCTTCGGCAAGGCCCTCAACGCCGTCCGCGACAACGAAATCGCTGCCGATGCCATGACGGTCAACACCCGCAAGACCAAAATGACCGCCTTTCTGCTGGGCGCCTTCTGGGCCGGTGTGGCCGGCGGCTTGTTCGCCCACGTGATGCGATTTATCAATCCCGGTACCTTCGGCATCCAGCGCCTGGCCGAAATCCTGGCGATGGTCTACTTTGGCGGGCTGAACTCTGTGGTGGGGTCCATCGTCGGGGCGGTCAGTATCAATTTAATCAGTGAAATGCTGCGGCCTTTGGAAATTTACAAGTGGATCGTGATCCCGCTGATCCTGATTCTGGTGATGCTCTACCGCCCCACCGGTTTGATCGCCTTTCGAGAATTCGATATTCAAAAAATCCTGCAACCCAAGCTGGACAAGGACTAAGGAGAGAATATCATGCCCCTACTCCGGGTAGCAGATATGACCCACTATTTCGGCGGTCTTCGAGCCGTGCACCAGTTCAACCTCTCGGTGGAACCGGGAGAAATTCGCGGGCTCATCGGCCCCAACGGTGCCGGCAAAACCACCATATTCAACCTGATCACCGGTATTCACACCCCCACCAAGGGCACCGTGGAGCTCGAAGGCAGGAACCTCATCGGGCTTCAGCCCCATGAGATTGCCGCCAGCGGACTGGGCCGCACTTTTCAAAACCTGCTGCTCTGGCGGCACATGTCGGTGATGGAACACGTCAAAATGGCCCATTACTCCCAATTGAGCTATGGATTGGTGGGCGCCCTGTTCGGCACCCCCCGGCGCAACCGGGAGGAGCGGCAGGTGGAAGATAACACCCTGCGCCTGATGGAGATGTTCGACGTGGCCAAATACGCCGACTGGATTGTCGGCAACCTGCCCTACGGCGCCCAGCGGCGGGTGGAGATGGCCAGGGCCATGGCCACCAAGCCCAAAGTCCTGTTTCTGGATGAGCCCACTGCAGGCATGACGCCGGAGGAACTGGTCCAGATGATCGCCATTATCCGCAAGGTCCACCGGGATTTCGGCGTCGCCATTTTTCTCATCGAACACCGCCTCAAATTCGTAATGGAGTTGTGCCAGCGCATCCAGACCCTGGTTTTTGGGGAAGTCATCGCCGACGGCACCCCCGACGAGATTCAGAACAACCCCAAGGTCATCGAAGCATATTTGGGCAAGGAGGACATCCACTGATGCAATTGTCCGTTGAAAACCTGCAGGTCTCCTATGGCAAGATCAAAGCGCTGCACGGCCTTAATTTCCATATCGATCAAGGTGAAATTGTCACCATTATCGGTGCCAACGGCGCCGGCAAAAGCACGACCCTGAGGGCCGTTTCCCGATTGGTGGATGCGGATCCAGGCTCCAAGATGACCTTCATGGACCAAAACCTGCTAAGCTTCCCGGCCGACAAGGTGGTCAGCCAGCTGGGCATCTCCCATGTCCCGGAAGGCCGCCGGCTGTTCGGCAATCTCACCGTCACCGAAAATATGGAACTGGCCACCTTTGCCCGCAAGGACAAGGAGAATTTCAGACGGGACAAGCAGGTGGTCTTCGACATCTTTCCAAGATTGAAAGAGCGCGAAAGCCAGATGGCCGGCACCCTCAGCGGCGGCGAGCAGCAGATGCTGGCGGTGGGTCGTGCCTACATGAGCGGCCGTAAAATGATGCTCCTGGACGAACCCTCCATGGGATTGGCGCCCTTGCTGATGCTCTCCATGTTCGATGCCCTCAAAGAGATCAACCAGGCCGGCACCACCATTTTGCTGGTCGAGCAGAATGCCCGCCTGGCCCTCAAATTCGCCCAGCGCGGCTACGTCATTGAAAACGGTGAAATTGTTCTGGAGGGAGAGTCCAAGGCCCTCTTGGATGACCCTGAAGTGAAGAAGGCCTACCTGGGCGGATGATGGCCCCCAGGCGAGACCGACTGCCCGCCACATACCGGGCTTATGCATCCCGGGCCGCACGCGACAAGGAGCATGCCACAGGATATACTCCCTTGAAACCTGCAATCAAGGCTAGCCGCCGGTGCTGAGCCGGCACGTTATGGCGGCTGGCGACGACACCGTTCATGAACTTCAGCAGTTGGATGAGACCGGCTATTCAGGACATCTTTCCTACATCCTGTATATGCTTGAAGCCCCCAGATTTTTGCAAACCTACCGGGCAGGTGAGTTCAAACCCGAAGAGATCATGGACTTTGGAAAAACCGACAACATCCTGATCAACCGCATGTCGGCGGGGCGCCCATCGGACGGGTAAGCCAAAGACCGCACTCGACCATCCTGTCGCCCCGGGCGGTCAGGCCCGCAATTCGGCAGCTGGCTGCTATTCTCTAATGCGCAATGGAACACCCCATACAGTTCGCCGTATATAGTTGCCCACCCATGAATTAACACTCCATTACCTCCGCCGCATTCAATTTGAACCCGGCAGTTGAGAGACATTGCCCGCTTGAAACAGGCCGGCTTTCGCAATCTATTGAAAGTCAACTTACGGTTTTCAAAAGCCGGTACCTTCAGCCGGTGGTTTTGGTCACCCGCTGAAGGCACCTCATGCAGTGCAATGACGAATGCCGGGTTAAGGATTAGAAGTGCTCGCTGCAACCAGTGTCATAAAAGGGGCAAGGTTCTGAAATGATGCCCAATTCATCATTTCCTCGCCCCTGTCTGATCCCCTGTAATAAATTAATTACAGCAAAATTTTCTAATTAATAATTTTTTACTTGTTTTTTATTGTTATTGAATATTAATATTAAAAAAATTATTTTTATTAGAATATTGGGCTCGTATGGATAAAACAGATTTGGATGCATTGGACAATGAAATTATTCGCCTGCTGACAGACAACGGGCGCATGTCTACTGGCGAATTGGCCAAAAAGCTTAAAATTACTGCTCCCACAGTCCGTTACAGGATAAAAGATCTCGAGAAGAACGGCATATTCAAAGTATCTGGCCTGATTAACCCCAGCAAACATCGAGAAATGATCACCGCTCTGGTCGCGATGAATGTCCAATCAGATGGAAAGCTCGATCAGATATTGGAAAAGATCTCCGCATTGCCAAATGTTGTCTGGGCAGGGGTGGTGGCAGGTCGTTACGACATCTTAGCCGAGGTCGTATGCGTAGGGGGGAAGGACGAACTCTATCAATTTACCACTAAAACGATTCTTTCAATTGGCAATGTGATTAGAAGTGAAACCTTTCTTTTCATGAAATCCAGGCATAACTGGCTATGCCTGCCAAAAGGCCTGGAGGAGCTCTAACCGAACAATCGCAGGATCACTTTACCGAGACAATGGGGTTGAAATGTAAGTGAGCATTGCTCATGCCGCTACGACAGTCAACCCCGTGGAAGGTTTTTTCATCATAATTGCCTCTTTGCAGGGCACCGTAAAGATGCAGGCATTTGATTAAGAAGGGTGGTGATTTGGTTTTCAGAAAAAAGACCAACAGTGGTTCAATTACTAATTACAGGGGAAAGTGAGGAAAAATATGAAAAAGTTTAGATTATTTTCGGTGGTGGTTTCATTGGCTATTGTTTTTGGTTTTCTGGGAACCGTCTCAGCTGGAACCCTTGAAGACATTGCACAGCGGGGAGAACTCCGTATCGCCTGCCAGACCCAGGGCGCGCCTTTTAGTTTTGTGGATAAAAATGGCGAGCGAACCGGTAGTTCCGTAGAACTATGTAAACTGATCGCCAAAGAGATGGGAGTGAAAGTCAAGTTTCTGAATTACGACTGGGATGGTCTGATTCCCGCCCTGCTCTCCAAAAAAGCAGATATGCTTGCGGCCGACATGACGCCGACGTTGAAAAGGGCTATGAAAATATCCTTCGCCGATCCCTACATGTATACCGGCAGTGTTGTTTTTGTAAAAAATGACAGCCCTATAAAGACCATTGAAGATGCTAAGAAAAAAGGGACTAAACTGGCAGTTCTCTTGGGGTCAACCGGTGAAACCGACGCCAGAAAAGCATTTCCGGAGGCCGAATATAAGACCTACAAAGGCGGCGGGCCTTTTTTGATCAATGCAGTTCTTGCAGGCCATGTCGAGGCCGGAGTAAACGACGGTTCTGCCGTTGTCGGCCAATCAGCTAATTTCCCGCCCAATAGCATTCGGATTCTGGATGGGCAGTTGTCAAAATCACCGTTGTCCTTTGCCGTGCGGTATGACTCCCCGGATCTGCTCAATTGGCTCAACCTGTTCTTCCTGCACACCAAGCTGGATGGTCGTCTCGATGAAAATCTGGACTACTGGGTCAATTCCCTGGAGTGGAAGAAAGAGCATTAATCCAGAAGGGCTCTATCGGGCATCCTGTTGTTCTATGGTGTGGGCCGGATAAGCCGGCCCACTACCCTTTGTAGTCGAACCTACACTATACATTACGGATTAAAGACATGCTAGAAGCCTTCAATTTTAGGGTCGTAATGGAATACATGCCGCTCTACATGCAATGCTTTGCGGCAACCCTTTGGCTGTCTGCCCTGTCATTGCTTGGCGCTATCCTGGTAGGCATCATCGCCTGCGCAATGCGCCTCAGCCAGTCATGGGTCATGAAGCGCATCGCCGGCATTTATATTGAGAGCATCCGTTCAACGCCATTACTGGCACAGCTCTACTTCTTTTATTTCGGTCTTCCATCGCTTGGCATTATGATGCCGGAATGGGTGACTGGTGTGATCGCCCTTACCTTGAACAGCGGCGCCTATTATGCCGAGATCATCAGGGCAGGTATTCAGGCGATACCATTCGGCCAGATTGAGGCAGGCATATCCTCCGGTTTGACTTATTTTCAGCGCATGCGCTATATCATCCTGCCCCAGGCGCTCGGCATGACCATTCGACCTATGCTTGGGCAGGCCATCGTTCTCGTCAAGGACTCGTCGCTGCTTTCCTTGATTTCAATCATGGAGTTGACCCGCGCCGGTCAATTGCTGACATCTGACCGATTTATGCCCGCCGAGGGATTTTTGACCACCGCGGTTTTTTACCTGGTTATTTATTATATGCTCAAAGCCTTCTCTAATTGGTCTGAAAAACGCCTGATCTTCCAGGAAGCGCATTGAGACGCGAGGGATAAATTATGTGGGATTTCTACTTTAGCGAACTGGTAAATAGCCTGCCGTTCTTCTTAAAGGGGCTCTGGATGACCGTGGCGGTTTCTGGACTGAGCCTGATTGCCGGGACCATTGTGGGCTTCGCTTGCGGTATCATGCGGGCCAGCGGTAACAAATTCCTAAAATTCATCATTGGCGCGTGGGTGGATCTTATTCGCGGAACACCCTTTCTGGTCCAGATCTTTATCATATTTTTCATTCTGCCGGGTATAGGCATAGAATTAGAGGCTTTCCCGGCTGCCGTAATCGCCCTTAGCAACTTGGCTGCCAGCTTTATCTGTGAAATTGTTGCCGGCGGTATCTTATCTGTTCCATCCGGACAAAGAGAAGCAGCCACAGCGTCCGGTCTTTCCGGCTATCAGCAACTTCGCTACATTGTTTTACCGCAGGCTATGCGGACCATTCTGCCCCCGCTGGTGGGACAATATGTTCTGTTGGTTAAAGATTCATCCGTGGTCTCTGCAATTGGCGTGGTCGATTTAACCAGGGTCGGTTGGCTGACAGTTCAGCGCGTTCCGGAGGGCCTGATGGTGTTCGGCCTGGTGGGGATTTTATATTTTGCCATTTGTTATCCGCTGATCAATTTGTCGAGTTTCCTGGAAAAGCGAATGACGGTCGTAAGCACAAAGCTCTAAAATGCAGTTGCATAAAGCCAGGCAAATAAAAAGGGGAGTGAGTTTATGATCTCTTTCAAAAACGTTAATAAATGGTTTGGTGATCTGAATGTCCTTAAAGACATCAACATAGAAGTTGCTCAGGGCGAAGTGGTGGTGGTCTGCGGCCCGAGTGGATCAGGAAAAAGCACGCTGATTCGCTGTATCAATCGCCTGGAGCCCATCCAGGAAGGAGAGCTCGTCGTCGACAAAATCCAAATCCATGATAAAAAGATCAATATGACCAAGATTCGGGCGGAGATCGGGTTTATCTTCCAATCCTTCAATCTTTATCCCCACATGACAGCGTTGGAGAATGTGACCATTGCGCCGATCCGGGTCAGAAAAATGCCAAAAGCAGAGGCCGAGAAACTTGGCCGCGCGACACTTACCCGGGTAGGCCTGGCAGACAGAATCGATAGCTACCCGGCGCAGCTATCAGGGGGGCAGCAACAGCGGGTAGCCATAGCCCGGGGCTTATGCATGCGCCCCAAGGTCATGCTGTTCGACGAACCCACATCGGCACTAGACCCGGAGATGATTAACGAAGTTCTTGATGTCATGCGCGATCTGGCCAAGGAGGGCATGACCATGATGGTGGTTACCCATGAGATGGGGTTTGCCCGCGAGGTGGCCAACCGGGTCGTCTTTATGGATAACGGGCAGATCATTGAGGTCGCACCGCCAAACGATTTTTTTACAAACCCACAAACCGACCGGGGCAAATATTTTTTAAGCTCAATTCTATCACATTGATTCTTCATCTTATTGTATAGCCGATCGATATAACTTTGATTGTGAAGGAGCATTTGGTCAAGTCTTCCGCGAAATTGGGTTCGATACGCTGCCCTGCCTTTATCTATACTTCGACATTGACTTATGGTTGTCGTGCGAAGCACTCGATGCCTGAAGTGCCGGTACAAGTAAATCGGATCATATATCCGGGCACATTGTTGTAATTTGCGCTTCACAGAGCTCCGCGAAACGGTTTCATAGAAACAATTTCCTATCACTCGCACCAAAGAATCAGGAGTATAACAATATGAACATCGCTGTATTAGGCTCGGGAAACGGGGGCTGTGCCGTTGCATTCGACTGTGCGGCCCACGGCCATCAGGTTCATCTATTTGATTTTGAACACTTCCCGGAGAGTATAAAGGCTGTCCAAAATAGCGGAGGCATCCACTGTGAGGGCATCCTCGAGGGCTTTCAGCCGGTGGCTTCTGTCGGACACGAGATTGATAAAGCATTGGATGGGGCTGATATCATATATGCCGTTGGCCCGGCGTACAGCACCAGACCCTTTGCCGAAGCCTGTAAACCATACCTCAAGCATGGGCAGATCGTGATCGTGTGCCCAAGCTCCTGCGGCGGCAGTATTGAATTTAAAAATAGCGCCGGTCTAAATCTCCGGGATGAGGACATTGTCGTTGCCGAGACTTCAACACTACCGTATGCCGTACGGTTGCTTGAACCTGGCAGAATAAAGATTTTTAACAAGCTCGCAGGCGGGTTGTTCCTGGCAGCAGTACCTGCGCAAAATACCAATTATGTGCTGGAGAAGGTGTGCGATGTTTATCCTACAATGAGCCCTGCAAAGAATGTCCTCCAAACCAGCTTACAGAATGGCAACCCGGTCATCCATCCCGCGATTACGCTCATGAATGTCGCGCTAATCGAACGCACCAAAGGTGATTTCGATTTTTATCACCAGGGCGTCACACCTGCAGTTGGCAGGTTGGTCGAAGCAGTCGATCGGGAACGAATCGCTATTGGGAAAAAATTGGGCGTGGAGGTCATTTCCGATCCGGAATTAGGCGTCATCCAAGGCTATATGACTGAAGCCACGTATGACAAGGGATTTAACACCGCACCGGGATTCGCGGGGGTCAAAGCCCAGAGCAGTCTGGATTACCGCTATTTCAATGAAGATGTGGGCTACGGCCTGGTATTCCTCCAGAATCTGGGAGAACAGATCGGGGTGGCGACGCCGATAATGTCGGCTGTGATTAAACTGGTTTCTCTGTTGATGAATCGAGATTATTTGGCGGAAGCCAAGCGCACCATGGAAACGTTAGGACTTTCAAAGCACACGGCGAAAGAATTGGATAACCTGTTGGCCTAAACCCTAACCACATCCGGCTTTAAAAATAGTTCTCCGCATAGAATGCCGAAAAAGTGTGCGCAATCTAGTTGAACCCGTTTACTTCGGACAGGGCAAACTTTTGGGAGCCAGCAAAGAATGCATGTGCTCGTTTTAGGCGGCTGTGGCAGTCAGGGCAGAGCGGCACTGTATGATCTGTCAAGAAATGAGAGTGTCGATCAGGTAACATGTGCAGATATTCAGCCCGAGCTACTCGATTCATTTGAGTTTATCGACAAGGCCAACATGAGGGCCGTCCGCATCGATGCTGCTGACAAAAACGCTTTGGCATCTGCAATGGATGCAGAAATTGATATCGTCCTCGATTTTTTGCCGCCCCAATGCGTCCGCCCCGTGGCGGAGGCTGCCATAGAAAGAGGTGTTAATCTTGTCAACACCAACTACGCATATGACATTCTTGACCTCGATCGCGCCGCAAAAGAAAAAGGCATCTCCATTCTTCCGGAGTGCGGTCTTGATCCGGGGATCGACCTCATCATTTGCAATTATAGCCTCAACTATTTCGATGCGGTATTCAAGCTCAATTCATATTGTGGGGGGATTCCTGAAAAGGCGGCCTGTAACAACCCCCTGAACTACAAAATCAGTTGGAATATTGATGCACTGCTGAATAGCCAGATTAGAGCTGCAACGCTAATCGCAGATTCTGAATTCATCTATATACCGGCGAGTGATCAACACGATAATGCATTTATTCATCAAATCGATTTCCCTCATCTAGGCACCCTGGAAGCAATTCCGAATGGCAACGCCGTCCATTATGCCGAATTACTGAACCTTGCCGACACACTCACGGAAACCGGGCGGTATGCCCTTCGCTGGCCTGGCTGGTGCGCATTTTGGAGCCCAATGAAAAACTTGGGCTTTCTAAGCCATGTGCCAATTCAGGGGTTGCCTCATAAGATATCCCCATTTGAATTCGTTTCCACAATTCTAACGCCTCAACTGCAGTATAACGACGATGAAAAAGATCTATCTGTTATGGTGACGATGGTCGAGGGGCTAAAGGATGGTGAGCGACAAACATTGACCTGCTCTCTTATGATGGAAAGAGATCTGTCGACAGGCTTAATGGCTATGAATATGGGGGTAGCCTATCCTGCCTGTATCGCGGCGGAGATGCTAATGAGAGGTGAAATAGCCCAAAAGGGAGTTCTCTCACCGGTTACTGACGTGCCAAGTGAAATATTTATAGATCGTTTGAAAAAGAGAGGTATTGAAGTAAACGCAATGATGGAGCCGTCAAAATGAGACTGCAAATGAATATAGAACGCCTGCCCCGATTTCGTCTGGCCGAATTTCCGACCCCCATTCACTACCTTGAAACCCTTTCCAGGGCCTACAACGGCCCCGCCATCTATATAAAAAGAGACGATCTCACCTCTCTGGGCCTGGGGGGCAACAAAACCCGAAAATTGGAATTTCTCGTTGGTGAAGCTCTAACTCTGGGCAAAGACACGCTGGTAACCGCCGGTGGTTTGCAATCCAATCACTGCCGACTGACAGCAGCGGCGGCCAGCAAAGCGGGACTTGACTGCCATCTGGTTTTAAACGGCACCCGCCCGGAGAACCCCAACGGTAATCTTCTCCTGGACGCGCTGTTCGGTGCCGCGGTCCATTACTGCGACCGCAAAGACCGGGATCCAAAACTGGCCGAGGTGGCGGACGAACTTTCAGCCGCAGGCAAGAGGCCCTATGTCATCCCCGTGGGCGGGTCCAACGGCACGGGCTCGGTTGGCTATGTCCAGGCCATGCTGGAACTGGATACCCAATTGGCCGAGATGCAAATGCAGCCGGACGCCATTGTTTTTGCCACCAGTTCCGGCGGCACCCAGGTCGGCCTGGCTCTCGGGGCCAGAATCATCGGCTTTAACGGCCAGGTGCTTGGCATCAGCATTGACCAGACAAAAACCGGAGAGGCCGCCTTTCCTCCCATTTTAACTGAAATTGCAAATGCGACTGCGCACCGGATGGGTGTGGATATCCAAATGACCGACGATGATTTTCTGCTCAATTATGATTACTTAGGCGCCGGATATGCTCTGCCGGGCGATCTTGAATTTGACGCCATCAGAGACCTGGCCCAATATGAGGGGATCCTCGTCGGCCCGGTATATACCGCGCGGGCAATGGGCGGGCTTATCGACCTGATCAAAAAGAACTACTTCACCAAAGACCAGATCGTTCTGTTCTGGCATACCGGCGGCACCCCAGAGCTGTTTGCATGGGCCGATCAAATCGGTTGGCGTTAATGTTTTGTTATTCCAAAGGACCACGGACCGGCCAAATATGACCGGCATGATTGTTGACATCCTCGTAACAAGCCGTGCCGGATTCGATGTATACAATCCAGGCCATTTCAGGATAATGATCAAGCGTTGTCATGGACCAATGGTAACCTGTAGGAATATTGAAAAAAACGTGGCTGTCCGGTAAGGCAGGCTCTCTTCTGCTGAAATCGATCAGTGTGCAGAGCTCACGCATTGTTGGCAATCGCCAGTCACCGGCAGATGAACCATCAGAAAGGACAAGGGCGGGATTCGGACCGCAGTCGCCCTCCTTGAGGCCATTTACCGCCAGTGCAGCGCCCCTCCAATCCAACTTTCCAAAGCAATTCGAATTTTTTAGCCAAATGAGCTCTGTCAGATTGTCGGTAACTGTACCATCTTTGTTATCAATAAAGCGAGAAGCGGGGAGGGGCTTATCGATCAGGAGTTCTGCATACTGCCGTTTAAAGTCGCATGGAATAATGTTGTCTCTCCAATCGTAGCAAGTCGATTTAAAAGGATTCACTATTCCAGTTAAGACATCATCGCTTGGTTTCTCTGAGATCGAATTATTTTCACCAGCACATGCACCCACACAAATTAAAAAAATGATGATTGTCGTAATATGAATCAATTGGGGGAAATAATCTTTCATTGGTCAATCTTATGCCTTATAGAGCTATCAGCAGGCTTGAAGGTTGCTCTGGCGGAAAGGATATACCGAGACTACCACACGGGTTTCAGCATTGTCAAAACCAGTGTTTACCGGTACCGCATAAATAGGCAATGCTGGGATGATAACGGTACCGGTCCATTTATAGGGTGCCCTGATGATTTGCGTTTTATAGCGCTTGTGATCCAATTTTAATTCTTGAAATTATCATAAGATACCAATATGTTAGTTTGTCGCAGGATGGTACGGGTTGCTTGCCTTGCCGTTGGCCAAAAAGTCGTGTGTTGAATCGCAGCGCTATGAAACGGCTTTAATTCACTATACGATCAGGCGGTGGCACGGCCCATCCTGGGTGTCGCGTCTCCTGGGTGTCGCGTCTCCTGGTCGGAACAACTTTGCAGTGGTGCTCCTGGGATCAGTTAACGATTTAATCAATCTATTGGGCGAATAAAATGAAACTGTTGGACATACTCAGTGGCATCAACCCGATTTTGCGGATTCTTTGCATCGTCGCTTTGTCGGTAGCCGCCCATTTCACCGTCAAGGCCATCCGCCGATTCAGTCAAAGCCTGTTGACGATGAAGGTAGACCGCAAAGCAATTTCAGAAGAGAACATGGCCCGCCGGTACCCTAAAATTGCCACCATCATCACCATCATGGTTAGTGCCGTCACATTTACTATTTATTTCGTGGCCGTCGGCATGATTCTGCGCGAATTTAAAATTTCATTGACAACTTATTTTGCCAGCGCAACGGTTATCGGAATGGCTGTTGGTTTTGGTCTGCAAGGATTTGTACAGGATCTGGTGATCGGCCTCACACTTATATTTTCGGATGCACTCAATATCGGGGAAGTGGTTAAACTGGGAGATGAAATCGGCAAAGTCGACAACATCGGACTTCGATTTACGACGCTGATCAACCTACACGGCCAGCGGATTTTAATCCCCAACAGGAATCTTGCTGTCATCAG
>Ga0316201_10000857_pt1 | contig 19099 bp, 13 predicted proteins | sample CS6wburrow_MG_FD_204516 | JGI IMG/M metagenome (GOLD analysis project Ga0316201, IMG submission 204516) | Coastal sediment microbial communities from Delaware Bay, Delaware, United States - CS-6 worm burrow | ecosystem: Environmental > Aquatic > Marine > Coastal > Sediment | place: USA... | reverse complement strand
GAAGCAGACTTCTGCCTGGGTCGAGGTTGCGAGGACGGGGTCGCGCTCGACATGCATCGAGTGGCAATCGGCACAGGAAATGGTGCTGTCGTCATGCGCGCTGCCGTGCCACGCAAAACCCGTGTCGCCAAGATGGCACTCGACGCAGTACGAATTCTGGTCCGAGATCGAGGTCGTGGTGTTCGAAGCGAATGCAGGGATCGGTGGCCGTTCCTGCCCGCGCCTTACGCGACCCGCGTGATCACCGCCGGGTCCGTGGCAGGCTTCGCACTGCAACTGTCCATTACCGAAGGGGGAGTTCGGATCATCAGGGACGGCATGCTTCGTGCGAAATACTGCCAGGACCGCCTGATCGTCATGACACTGGAAACATGTGTCGGCGCCTTTCTTGCTGTAACTCGGAGGCTCGGCCTCGTCATCTGCCGCTTGCGTCGGCATGGCCCAGGGCGTGGCGATGGCCAGAAAGGCCATCGCCAGTACCGCGGATCGTCGAACCGTCATTTTGGTCAGCATCTGCATCATTCCAGCCTAGTTGAACTGGAAATCGCCGACACCGTGCATCTTGCCGACGTCGGAAGAGGCACCCTTTCCATGACACAGCTGGCAAGTCTCGGCGCCGGACGACACGAGATTGCTGTCCGCATCTTTCGTCGCGTTGAAGTCACCGCCATTCTGCATCATGTGATTCGCTGCCAGGTCTGAGACGTGGCATGACGAGCAAACAGCCGTGTTCGGAGAGACAACGACATCATCAGTAACGTCAGCCGGGTCATTGGCATCAACCGTGGTGCCCAGTACCGCAGATGGGTCAACCGGGTAGAAGCCGTTTTCGACGTGGCAGCCTTCACAGTTGTTGAGCTTGCCAGGATAGACAAAGTCGAACGTGTGTGCGGTGCCGCCAGAGGGGAAGCGGAAGCCACAGGCCTCATACGGTTCCTTCGTGAAGTCGGCCGCATGCAGTGCATGGATCATGACCTTCATGTCGATGGTGCTGTCGTCAGCTGTACCGAGATCGGTTATGCAGGGTTCCAGCCGACGGTTGATGTCCGTCGCATTCGGTGCATGACAGGTCACGCAGACTTCGATGCTGTCCGTACGGTTGTTGCCATGCATCGACAGCTGGTTGTGGCAGTCATCGCACTTCTCGATAGAAACGACATTGCGTCGAGGTGTCGCGGTTCCTTCGCCAATTTTCGCGTACTTGACCGCGTTGGGTACCGCGATTCTCTCGATTGAGCCGTCAATATCGACACCCGGGTGGCCGTCGATGGTGACTGCAAGCGATCCGCCCGCATTGGCTGGAACCGGCGTCGGAGAGGTTACACGGAAGATACCGTCGCCGCGGTCTTCCGGCAGGGCGCCGAAGCACGCATTGGCAGTTATGGAGATACCGAGTCCCGGCGTGACGCCAGTGCCGTTGTTATGGTAGTCCGCCGTATCCCATGCAATACCGACCGCCAGTCTTGCGGGTCCGCAGTTCGTCCATTCCTCGTCTTCCAACAGGTTCCAGGGAACACCCGTGACCGGGTTGTTGACGCGGTAGTCGACGACCGGGTTGTCCCCGATAGCGGTGTTAAGGATCGCGACAATCTCGAACTCAAACTGAGCCTGTGCTTCGACGTTGGGTTGCCGATGTGCTTCGGCGACGCGGTATGCGCCGTCGAATGCGGTTGTGTCAGGACCATGGCAGACAACGCAGTTACTGTCATCGACGAAGACGATGTCGAACGGATGTAGCAGCTCCGGATCATTCTTGGAGCCGTCCCAGTCGATGCGGTCGTGGCAGGAGCCGCAGGAACTCCGGTTTTGCACCTCTTTCCAGTTGCCTGCTTGCGGAACCGTTGGGTCGGAATCCTGGTGGCAGGTCTGGCAATTGCGAAGATCTTGCGGGAACACAACGTCTGAATAGTCATGAGACCGACCGCCAAAGCCAATGATCTCGTAGCCATAGGTGAGGTTCACGCCGGCATGGATCTTGTGGATCATCTGTTTCATGTCCACTGTGCCGCCCCATTCTTCCGCCGCGGTATCCGGGTCGATCGAATAGGGGTTGTGGCAGGTGACGCAATACTCGACATCGAAGCGTGCTTCACCATGTAATTCCAGGTTGTCGTGACATGCGTTGCAGGTTGCGTTGTTCACGATCAGGCGTGTGAAGGTTGGTGAGCCACCGGCAGGCACGAAGTCAAACGGAGCATTATTGGCCGGTATGTTGTTCGGCAGAACGCGATTTGTGCGAATTTCCACACCCAGGCGGTGTGTTTTCGTCGCGTCAAATGCCGGACCGGCGGGATAAGCCGTCAGGTCCTGCGCAAACGTGTAGGTGTAGGTGCCGTCTCCGTTATCGGTGAATGCGCCGGCTGTTGCAGACTCGGTCGACGCCTGTACATCGGGAGGATCGGTGCGACCGTTCGTAACGTAAGATTGCCACTCGCTCGACCCGCCGTTTGAACCCTGACTCAACTGGGCAAGCGTGAAGCTCACCGTATTCGTCGGTATACCCTTAAGACCGAAGCCGAGGTCATCGCTAAGGAACATGGTTACCACGGGAGCTCCGCCGCCAGCCGGCACGGCAACGCTCTGAATCTCCACATTGATTCTGTCCGCTGAATCGTACGGTACCGCTGTACCGGTTGACGATCCCGGCGGTCCGGATGGTCCCGGCGCTCCCGGTGTTCCTGGCGCGCCGTCCTCGCCCGACGGTCCCGCTGGTCCAGCCGGGCCAGTTGAGCCGTCGCATGCAAAAAGCAGGGCGCTTGCGAGCAGTAAGCCCACCAAACGAATCGTGCGGTGAATTGAGCGCATCGTGTTCTTCCTCTTTGTTTCTTGTTTTTGCCCGATGCTGGCTGACACCAGCATTTTGTCTGACTTTGCGCTGCGAGACGTTAAGCCTGCATTCAGCGAGTGTGTATTCTAATATGTCTTGTAAGCAGTTTGGACTGATTCTGAAATCGCGTAAACTACTTATGGCACAACAATACATAGTAGGCAAACTTGGTAGCGCAAGAAATGTATAAACACTCTCACTTCACAAGGCCCCCAAGGAGGCTGTAATGAGACGCCAATTTTTCTATATTTTTTCGACACTTATCCTGAGTATCCCGGCTTTCGCTGTGGCAGACATGGCAGCGATCATGGAAGGATGCGACGGTTGCCACGGTCCGCAGGGCGTCAGCCAGTCGTCTGACATTCCTAGTATTGCCGGTATTCCCGAGTTTGTTCTGGTCGACGCTATGTACGTCTACCAGGACGAGGCGCGCCCCTGTGCCGAATCGGAATACCGTCACGGCGACACCAGCCGCCCTGCAACCACGATGTGCGCCGTCGCCGCTGCACTCAGCGAAGACGACATTGATGCCGTTTCAGCCGAATACGGCGCCATGGGCTGGACCAAGGTGAAGCAGGACTTCGATGCCGGTCTCGCGGCAGCCGGCAAGGCAGTTCACGACAGTTCATGCGATCGCTGCCACTCAGAGGCAGGAACGAATGCTGATGACGAAGCCAGCATGCTCGGCGGACAGCAAATGGGCTACCTGCGTAATATGTTTGCGCAATACAAGGATGGATCTCGCGAACAGCCCAGCAAGATGCAAGAAAAAGTAGATGCGTTGTCGGCAGATGACGTAGAAGCACTCGTTCACTATTACGGAAGCATTCAGTGACATCAGCCATTGTCGCCGGTAGAGATACCGGCGACATGTTTGCTGCGATTGACGCGCAAGATGGTGCCGCTTTTGTGGCCTATCTGACTGAGGATGCCATCTTTCGATTCGGCTCTGCACCTCCGGTGCAGGGCCGAAGTTCTATTCAGGCCGCCGTCGAAGGATTCTTCGCGACGATCGCAGGTTGTAAGCACACGATATTCAATTCCTTACGGCAGGATGACACCGTGGTTTGCGAGGGCGAGGTGGCCTATCAGCGCCATGACGGCCGCGAAGTCATATTGCCGTTTACGGATGTCTTCGAGTATAGCGGCGACCTGATCTCCCAATACAAAATCTACATCGATGTCAGTCCGCTTTACGCGGAATAAGAGTTCACTGCCCAAGAGCGGGCTCCCTTTCCTGAACTCTCTCGAGAATCCCCTCGGAAATCCCTGATAGCAAGAGCGGCCTTATTGACTTACTAAGGCGCAAAGTGACCGCTATTAGGAAAATCTAATGGAACAGCCTGCTCGGCTTGTCCGATCTCGATACGAGCGCCCACTCGATCCCAGACTTCAGCAAACGGCCCGTGCCAGCGGCTGGTTGCTCGCAGTAACCGCAATCCTCTGGTTTGCAGCAAGCCCTGTGCTTGCCCAGGAAGACTCGCAGTGTCTTCGCTGCCACGACGATCCGGAGATGACGAGTTACCGTGGTGACACGGAGATCTCGGCCTATGTTACGGAGGCAATGATCGCGGGATCGGTGCATAAGGGCATGGCCTGTGTGGAATGCCACAGTGATCTTGCCGGCAGCAAGCGCCGCCGGCATGCCGAAGATCTTGAGCCGGTCGAATGCGGTGATTGTCATCGCAAACAGAGCAGGGCGCACGGCAACAGCCTGCACGGTGCCGCGGCAGAACGGGGCGATCCGATGGCCCCGACTTGTGCCGACTGTCACGGCAAGCACGAGGTGCTGTCGGCATCGGATGAAAACGCCCCAACTGCAGTGATGAACATCCCGCTGCTTTGCGGCGAATGTCATCGGGAGGGCGCTCCGGTATCACGCACTCACGAGATCTCGCAGGCAAACATCCTCGAAAATTATTCGATGAGTATTCACGGTGAAGGCTTGTTCCGTCAGGGTCTCACGGTTTCAGCGGTATGCACATCGTGTCACACCTCGCATGACATCCTTCCGCACACGGACAAGCGCTCGAGTATCCACGTCGACAATGTCGTCAAGACATGTACGGCTTGCCACGGCCAAATCGAAAGCGTGCATCGCAAGGTGATCGAAGGTCATTTGTGGGAAGACGATCCGGGCAAGATCCCCGTGTGTGTGGACTGTCATGCGCCGCATAAGATTCGTAACGTTTTCTATGACGAAGGCCTGGCTGACAAGGATTGCCTCAGCTGTCACAGTCAGCCTGATCTGACGATGACGCGCGACGGCAATACCATCAACCTGTTTGTCGATGAGGAGGCTTTAGAAAATTCGGCGCACGCAGATACTTCCTGCGCTCAATGCCACACCGATGTAACGGTCGCTGAAGAGCGTGCCTGTTCGACAATTCAGTCGCCAGTGGATTGCAGTGTTTGTCATGCCGAGCAAGTTGCGGAGTACGATGTCAGTATGCATGGAACCCTCCATGCGGAGGGCGATCCCGATGCGCCGTCGTGCCAGGACTGTCACGCGAAGCACGCGACGCTTGATCAGCTTTCGCCAGAGTCACCGACGTATCCGCTGAATGTGCCGACGCAGTGCGGAACTTGCCATCGCATGGGCGAGAAAGCCGCAACGCGGATACACGCTGACGTCGATGACATTGTCGGTAGCTACGAAGATAGTGTTCACGGTCGCGGGCTAATTGACAGTGGCCTTGTCGTAACGGCGACCTGTGCGGATTGCCACGGTGCGCATACCGAAATGACTCCGGAGAACCCGGACTCCACGGTAAATCCGGCGAACATTGCCGGTACCTGCGGTAGTTGTCACCATGGAATCGCGGAAACATTCAAGAGCAGCATTCACTGGACTGACGACCCAATTGCCGAGGACGACCACCCGACCTGCCAGGATTGTCATGCCTCGCATACGATCATGCGGATCGAGCGGTTGGGATTCCGCACCCTGATGATGGAGCAATGTGGACGCTGTCACGCGGACGAGGCTGAGACATTCTTCGATACCTTCCACGGCAAGGTTTCGCGCCTCGGCGGTGAGGGCGTCGCCAAGTGTTACGACTGCCATGGTACGCACGGTATCCTTCCGCCTACCGATCCCAATTCGATGCTCAGCAGAGACAATGTTGTCGAGACCTGTGGCCAGTGCCATGAGGGCTCGCACAGGCAGTTCGCGGGCTACCTGACACACGCAACGCATCACGATCGCGATCGCTACCCCTGGCTGTTCTGGTCCTTCTGGGGCATGACTGCGTTGCTGATCGGCACGCTGTCGTTTGCGCTATTGCACTCGTTTGCCTGGGTAATCCGGCTCGTGCTGAATCGCAAAGAGTGGCAGAAACACAAGGCGTTGAGCCAGGCCAGAGACCAGAAATTCTACCGCCGTTTCAGTCGTCTCCAGCGCACCATGCATATCATAATGATGCTCAGTTTCTTCACGCTGGCGCTGACCGGAATGGCATTGAAATTCTCGTATATGTCCTGGGCACAGGCTGTTTCCAGTTTCCTCGGCGGATTTGACAGCATGGGCTTCCAGCATCGTGTTGGCGCGTTCGGCCTGCTGATCGTCTTTATTCTGCACGCCTACGACATTACAAATTACAAGCGCAAGACGAAGCAGACCATGTGGCAGATCATTACCGGACCGGATTCGATCATCTTCAATCGTCGTGATCTCACGGAGTTCGTCCAGTCGATCAAGTGGTTCTTCGGCTTTGGCGAGCGTCCGAACTACGGCCGCTACACCTACTGGGAGAAGTTCGACTACTTCGCAGTCGGCTGGGGTATCATCATAATCGGCACTACGGGACTGGTGCTGTGGTTCCCTGAGTTCTTCACGCACATCGTTCCGGGCTGGGCCGTGAATGTGGCGACGATCATCCACAGTGACGAAGCGCTGCTCGCAGTGGGGTTCATCTTCACGATTCACTTCTTCAACACGCACTTCCGACCCGACAAGTTCCCGATGGATCCCGTGATATTCACCGGGCGTCTGTCTATCGACGAGCTGAAATACGATAAGCCGGGCGAATACGAAGAGCAGGTGAAGTCTGGTGAGCTTGAGGCTAACCTCGTCAGACCGTTCCCGCGGGCCAAGGACAAGGGCGTGAGGATATTCGGTTTGGCGGCTGCTACGTTCGGCCTGATCCTTCTAAGCCTGATCATCTACACGATGGTGTTTGGTTACCGTTAACCGGGGGTCCTGACGGACCTGGAAGGGCGTTTAAGTTTCCCGGGCTGTGAACGGTCCCGGCCCGGGCGTTTCGGCGCTCGCGCAGACAATAACGATGCTGCCGAGTGCTGGCTCAGCTGTTTTTGGAGGACTTGTTTTGGACTTAACTGGTCACTGGGTGGGCGTCACAGCCCTGTTTATATTTGCCCTTGCTTACCTGCTCGTGATTGTCGAGGAGTTCACGCACCTCAGAAAGTCCAAGCCGGTGATACTGGCAGCCGGAATTATCTGGGCAATTATCGCTTATCAATATGCGGCTGAGTCGGTCCCTCATGAGACTGAAGAGGCCGTCAGGCACTTCCTTACAGAATTCGCCGAGTTGTTTCTCTTTCTGCTTACAGCAATGACCTACGTCAATGCCATGAGTGAGCGTCGCGTCTTCAGTGCGCTGCGCTCATGGCTCGTAAACCGCCAGTTCAGCTACCAGAAGTTGTTCTGGATTACCGGTGTCCTTGCTTTCTTCCTTTCGCCCATAATCGACAACCTCACAACTGCCCTGGTGATGTGTGCAGTATTGCTGGCCGTCGGGAAGGACAATGCGAAATTCGTCAGTATCGGCTGCGTCAACATTGTTGTGGCTGCAAACGCGGGCGGAGCGTTCAGTCCTTTTGGTGACATCACAACGCTTATGGTCTGGCAGAGAGGCGTTCTGGATTTTCAAACGTTCTTCGCACTATTTATTCCTTCCGCCGTCAATTACCTGGTACCGGCCGCCATCATGTCGCTGGCGGTGCCAAAAATGATGCCCGAGGCCGACGGTGAAGTTATTACCATGAAGCGTGGCGCCCGGGTGATGATGTTTCTGTTCGGATGCACCATTGCTACCGCCGTCAGCTTTCATAACTTCCTGCATCTGCCACCGTTTCTTGGCATGATGACCGGACTCGCGTACCTGCAGATATTCGGATACTACTTGCGGCGCACGCATTTGCCGGTAGCGCAAGACGATGCGCTCTATGGCCATGTGGGCGAAGTCCCGGCGTTCGACAGTTATCGTGAAATCGCGCGTGCCGAGTGGGATACGCTGTTGTTCTTCTTCGGCGTAATCATGTGTGTTGGCGGCCTTGGTTTCATTGGCTACCTGGATCACCTCTCGCAATTCGCTTACCTGGAACTCGGCGCTACGATTGCGAATGTCCTCGTCGGGATCGCGTCCTCAATCGTGGACAATATCCCCGTCATGGTTGCGGTGTTGCAGATGTACCCCGAAATGGACATGGCGCAGTGGTTATTGGTCACGCTGACAGCGGGTGTTGGTGGCAGTCTTCTTTCGATTGGCTCGGCTGCGGGCGTTGCTCTGATGGGTCAGGCGCGCGGGCAATACACCTTCTTTTCGCATCTCAAGTGGACGCCGGCAATCGCCGCCGGTTTTGCGCTCAGTATCTGGGTGCATTTCCTGGTCAACGGCCATTACGTCGGGGTACTGCCCAACTAGTTGTAACCTCTCAGCTGGTCGTTCACAGCAGTTGGGAGTCGACTGACACGCCACCTGTGAGGTCGAGGACGGACAGGTAGCCGAACACGCCTCGCGTGTTCTTTCCTCGCCACGTAGTTCACTCGGACTGCCAGCTCGGCTATAGATTCGGCTACCTGTCCCTCCTCGCCCTGATCAGTGCATGGAGTCAGCGTACGAACTAATGATGCTCTTGATGGGGTGCAGTGGACAACATACCCGAATCTATAGCCGCAGGCGTGTGAGGGTGTGTTGTCCGCTGCGCCCTGTGTGCGGAGTGTCAGTCGACTCCCAACTGCTGTGAACGACCTGGTGGGTTTCCACAACTAGGCAAGGCGCGTTGCGGCGCCTTGCCTAACTGTTCTATTCAGGTTGGTCCTCGTAGACAACCTCGCCGCGCTCCTCTGCCCGTGAGAACGGCGGCTTGCCCGTTAACCAGGTCATATCCATCGGATAAACCGCCGGGTCAAGCATGACAGAGTAGAAGTGCCAGATGAGGATGGCCAGTGTCGCCAGAATCGCCTCCATGAAATGCAGGACAGTTGCAGCCTCGGGTACCCAACCGGGGAGCCAGGTCAGCGTGAAGTTCTCAAACCACAGCACCAGTCCCGTGATTGCTGTGACGAACGTTCCCCATAAGGCTGCCCAGTATTCGACCTTCTCGACGTAACCGACGCGAACCGGTGCCGGTGGCTCGATTCGGCGCCCGAGGTTGTAGCTGATCCGGTGAGCAAACTCCCTGAAATCGGCGGTCCTGGGCAGGAATGCAGCCATCTGTCCTCGTGCGCGTGAGCTGACGGCGAGATGTATGAAGTGAAAAACGCAGGAGGCCATCAGGCCGACGGCGGCGATACGATGGACGATGCCGCGGAACTCGTTGTCCCAGGCCTGCAGTGGTAAAACCCACCAGCTTTCCGGGTACTTCAGCGCAAATCCGGTTATGACGAGCACGACAAAGCTTACGGCCGCCAGTGCATGGGTGAACCGGAACGGAAGTGACATGCGCTCCCGGATCACGCACTGCTCGGGAGGCCTGCGCCGCCACAACGAGTAGGTGCGCGTCTTCTTGACCAGGTCGAGGAGGTTGTGCAGGAGCATGCCGACGACCGTGACCCAGATCAGCGGTATGTAGATCGCGCGAATCCAGTAGGCAACGACGTTGGACGTATCCTCAGCCAGTACGTGTACGGGTCCGATCGTGAACTGTGTGCCCGCACCCGCATGGCAATTGCCGCAGGTATGCGCCAGGTTATCCGGGTGTATGTACGAGTCGGGATCGCTGGACGGCAGGATGTTGTGCACGCCGTGACAACTGGCGCAGTTTGCGACCCGCTGTGAGCCGCCGCGCGAGGCCAGGCCGTGAAAACTCTCGTCGTAAGACGGCACCTGGTCTGCCGGGAGGCCGTATTTTTCGCCAAGCTTGAGGTCGGAATGACAGGGGCCGCACACTTTTGTCGGAATATTGGTCGCCGAGACCGGGGAGTCCGGCGCACCCACTGCCAGGATGCGATGCTCGCCGTGGCAGTCCGTGCACACGGGTGATTCCTTGACCCCGGCGGCTGCGGCCAGTCCGTGAATACTGCGCTCAAACTGTCGCGTGATCTTCCTGTGACATTCTCCGCAGGTTTTGGGGACATTGGCACGGTGAATTGACGACTCAGGGTCTGTTGCGGGCAACGGCGAGTGCGAAGTGTGGCAGTCGCTGCAGCTCGGGCCGCCATGGCCATTTCCTGCCTCGGTTGCATGCACGCTGGCTGTATAGGCTTCAATTGGGCGAATCGTGCGTACGCCTGCCGGCGCAGGTTGTCCGGAGCCGTGGCAAACACCGCAGGTCTGACCCTGGCGGCCGCTGTAGAGTGGCGAGGACGGGTCATTCGTCGACGTCATGACGTGAATTTCGCCATGGCAGTTTTCGCACGACGGAAGTTCCATGCCTGTCGATCGTCGCACGCCGAGTTCGCCGTGGACGCTGACGGCCTGAACCTCGGCTACGTCGTTGTGACAGGCTGCGCAGTCGACTGGATCGAGCCCGCGGCGGTGCCGCCGGCTATCGGCGCCGACGTGGCAGTCGAGGCATTCGGTCATGCCATGAACCGTGGCCTCGAATTGTGCGAGGTCAACTTCGTGACAATCGTTACAGGGATTTGCCTGTTCTTCGTCGCTCGCCAACAGCGTGAGCGGGGTGCAGGCAAGGAGGAGGATGAAGCCGACTATTGTCTTGCGCACTGCTATGCTCCGTGTTCCAGATCCCCCTGGTATCGGAACGCATACACATATTATGTGCCTGTTACACCGATATCCCAATACCCAGAAACTGCGAGAAATACGGATTTCCGTGCTGCAGGTACGTAGTCTAGTATCGCCCTCGCTACGGCAAAGAAAATATTCTGAGTGTTGCTCTTTTAGGGAAACAGAACGTTCAAGCGCGCATTAGCGGCAAACTTGTCAGCACAAAAATTTCAGGCAACCCAACGCGGTCTTTGACCGATAAATGAGGAACACAATGTTCAAGAACTTCGTTGCATCCATTACGCACAACGCAATCAGTTTGATCGGCACCGCGATTGCGGTTGCCGCGCTGGTTCTCATGGCAAGTCTTTTCGGAATGGAATTCTGGGGCTTCGAAGGCGGCCCGTACCTCGGTATATTGACCTACCTGATCCTGCCGATGATCTTCGCCGTAGGGCTGATCCTGATTCCGATCGGCGCCGTTCTTTACCGCCGCAGGCTGAGACGTTCCAAGGGCACTGAAGACACACCATTGCTGCCGATTTTTGACCTGAACGTCGAATCAACACAACGATGGATGCTGATTTTTCTTGCTGCGACGATGTTCAATATCGTCATTATCGCGGGCGCGACCTACAAGGGTGTCCACGTCATGGAGTCGGTTGAGTTCTGCGGCCTCGCATGTCACTCGGTCATGGAGCCCGAACACACCGCTCACGCAAGGTCCCCGCATTCGCGAGTTGCTTGTGCCGAGTGCCACATAGGACCTGGCGCTGACTGGTTTGTAAAATCCAAGCTTGATGGCGCCTGGCAGTTGGTGTCGGTGGCCTTCGACCTGTATCCACGGCCCGTACCTACCCCGCTGCACAACTTGCGCCCGGCGAGAGAGACTTGCGAACAATGCCACTGGCCAACGAAATTCGTGGGCGACAAGCTCAAAGTCATCAAGCACTACGAAGAAGACGAAGCGAGTACGGAACTGACGACTGCGCTGGTTCTGAAGGTAGGCGGATCCAGCGGCGTCAGCTCGCACGGTATTCACTGGCATGTCGATCCGGACGTTAACATACGTTACCGATCAGATGAGACGCGCGAGGAAATCTACGAAGTAGAGTTCGCGCACGGTGGCGACGAACCGGTCACCTATGCAGACCGTAAGGCCCCGGAGGACGGTGGCGTCTGGCGTTCGATGGACTGCGTCGATTGCCATAACCGCCCGTCGCATATCTATAAATCGCCGGGACCTGCGATCGACGAGGCAATCGAGGCCGGCCTGATCGATCAGTCTCTGCCATTTGTTAAACGCGAAAGCCTGCGTGCCATAGATTCGGAATACGAATCGCATGAGGCGGCGCGAGAGGCGATTACCGCCCAACTCACGGCTTTTTACTCCGACAACTATCCGGAAATAGCAGCTGAACGTGCAGCAGATATTGCTTCTACTTCCAGTACGCTCGGCGATATCTTTTCCGTCAATGTTTTTCCGGGCATGAACGTCTGGTGGGATACCTATCCGAATCACATCGGACACGAGCAATCCGACGGATGTTTCCGTTGTCATCGCCGCAGTATGCGCACAGCGGACAGGAAGCCGATTTCGAACGAATGCGAAAATTGCCACATATTGCTTGCTGAAAAAGAGGAAAGCCCGGACATCATGTCCGCGCTGAAACCGTAATGAACCAGCCTGCCCAAATGATGATTGCCAGACGCCAGCTCACATACGAGATAGTCAGCGGCGGTACCGGTCTGATATTGGCGCTGTTCATGTGGGGACACGTTGTGCTGGTCGGCTCGATCCTGACCGGGGAACGGGGTTTCGACTGGATGGCGACGATGCTCGAGGATTACTTCATCGCCCAGCCGACCGTCATTGGTATCTTTACGCTGTTCCTCGTGCATGCGGTATTTGCCGCACGTAAGGTCCCGGCACAACTGCGCGAACGCAAGCGCATTGCTGAGCTCGCGAAAGGCCTGAGAAATTCTGGTCGGGAAAAAGTGCCGACGCGCACGCCACATTCGCCGTTCCGCCCGCACCTCGAGTCGATGCTATGGATCTGGCAGGTGCGTACCGGAATGATCATGCTCGTGCTGGGCAGCTTCCACCTCATCCTGCTCGGCCTGGACGTGTTTACGCCCTTGTTTGGTGAAATGGCCGGCATCGAGTCGTCGACAACCATGGCGCGTGTCGGCGCTGGCCTCTGGCTGCCATACGCGATTTTGTTGCTGTGTGTCGAGTTTCACGCCAGCGTGGGATTGTATCGACTTGCAATAAAGTGGGGCGCCGATTTGTGGTTATCGCGGCGCGCGATGCACCTCATAGAACAAATCATTTTCTGGGTGATCCTGGTCATTGGCTTCGTCACATTGTTTGTGCTTGCCGGTTGGATGGAACCACCGCTTGCCTTCCTTCTCGAAGGAGCGCCGACATGATGCAGAAGCTCATAACAACGGATGTCCTGGTGATCGGCGGTGGACTGGCTGGCGAACGCTGTGCGATTGAAGCGGCGAGGGCCGGGCAGGAAGCCCTGATCCTGTCACTTGTGCCGCCACGGCGTAGTCACAGTTGCGCAGCTCAGGGCGGAATGCAGGCAGCACTCGCCAATTGCGTCAAGGCCGAAGGTGACAGCACGACCGTGCATTTTCTCGATACGGTACGAGGCTCAGACTGGGGAGCCGACCAGGAAGTCGCGAATATTTTTGCTGAAGAAGCCGTGGTTGCTGTGCGCGAACTCGCGCATTTCGGTGTGCCATGGACACGTGTGCGCGGCGGCAAGAACAAGTACTTCATCAAGGGCGAAAACGTCGAGATTGACGAAGCGCTTGAGAAGGATGGACTGATCACGCATCGCGACTTCGGTGGAACGGCGAAGTGGCGCGCCTGCTACGCGGCCGCCGGCACGGGTCACTCCGCTCTGTACGCTGTTGATAGCGAAGTTGTTCGACTTGGCATCTCGGTGCGCGATCGCACCGAGGCCGTGGCGCTCATTCACGATGGGGCCCGTTGCGTAGGCGCCGTGGTCCGGGACCTCCGCGACGGTACGCACTTCGCCGTGATGGCCAAGGCCACGGTGATTGCTACTGGCGGGTATGGCCGCATCTACGGCCAGTACACGAGCAATGCGACGATCAACGAGGGTACGGGCGCCTCTATCGCACTCGATACTGGCGTTGTGCCGCTCGGCAACATGGAGGCGGTGCAGTTTCACCCGACGACCGTGGTACCTGCCGGAATACTCGTCACCGAAGGTTGTCGTGGCGACGGTGGTTACCTGCTCGACAAAGATATGAAGCGCTTCATGGTAGAGGCCGAACCCGAGAAGCAGGAACTCGCCAGTCGGGATGTTGTATCGCGGCATATGGTGCAACGTATTCGTGACGGGTACGGCGTCGAGTCACCGTACGGACCGCATTTATGGCTCGATATTCGCCACCTCGGCGAAGAACACCTGCGCACGAAGCTCCTCGAAGTATGGGATATCTGCCGTGACTTCGTTGGCATCAACCCGGCCGAAGAACTTGTGCCTGTGCGTCCCACCCAGCACTACTCGATGGGCGGCGTACGTGTTAACAAGGACGGCCAGGCATACGGTCTCGCGGGTTTGTTCGCAGTTGGTGAAGCAGCCTGCTGGGATATGCACGGATTCAATCGCCTGGGCGGTAATAGCCTTTCGGAAACGATTGTGACGGGCCGAATCGTTGGCCGGCGCGTGGCCGAATTTGTCGATGGCACGGAACTGCGTGCAGACACGGGGATTGCGTTCGATGCCCTGGCCGCCGCTGAAAGCAAGGCAGCAGAATGGCTCGCGCGCAGTGGTAACGGTCCAAGTGTTTACGACATTCGCGACGCCATGGGCGAAACGATGATGCACAAGGTGGGCATTTTCAGAACCGGCGAGGAACTCAGCGAGGCCGTCGCGGAAATCGGGCAGCTGCTTGATGACTGCGATAAAGCCGTGCTGCGCTGCAAGGATCCCGGCGTAAATCCGGAGCTGGCTTTCGCACTGCGTCTCAAGGGCATGTTGCGGCTGGCCATGACAGTAGCCAAAGGGGCCGAAGCCCGCACCGAGAGTCGCGGCGCGCATTTCCGCACGGACTTTCCCATTCGCAACGACCGCGACTGGCTGAATCGTACGCTGGTTCGTTGGAACATCGACGATAGCGAACCGTCATTCAGCTACGAACCAACAGGAATTATTGATCTGCCTCCCGGCCATCGCGGCTATGGCAGCGATGAGCGCGTCGAGATGGTCGATACACTCGAAAATTACAACGCGAGCGTGCTCGAGGAGCAGACCAGGCTTGGTCGGCTGGCGAGCACTGAAGAAATGGGCAGCTGCCTCGACCGTGGCGCCTGGAAAGCATTGTCAGGATAGGGACGAATGAGCACAAACGACAAAGCACGGCGATTACGGTTCGAAATCTTTCGCTATAACCCAAAGGACGAAACGTCCGAGCCCCATACGGACGTATTTGAGATCGATGAAACGCCGTTCATGACATTGTTCATAGCGCTCAACCAGATTCGTGAAAAACAGGACCCGGGACTGCAATTCGACTTCGCGTGTCGATCAGCGATTTGTGGGTCGTGTGCCATGATGGTCAATGGCCGGCCTGCATTAGCGTGTCGCACGTTGACGGCCGATCTCCCCGAAAGCATCCACCTGTACCCGTTGCCGGTCTTCCAGCTGGTAGGCGACTTGTCCGTCGACACAGGAAGCTGGTTTCGCGGCATGGTCGAGCGCACCGAGGCCTGGATTCATGAGCGTCTGCCATTCGATCCCGATGCAGTTGAGGAGCGCATGAATGACGACACCGCTGCGGCCATCTACGAAAATGATCGCTGCATCGAATGTGGTTGTTGCGTAGCGGCCTGCGGTGCGGCCAACATTGATTCGGAGTTCCTTGCCGGCGCCGGGCTGAATCGCATTGCTCGATTCATGTTGGACCCGCGAGATCAGCGCAGTGATGCGGACTGGTTCGAAGTTGTCGCCGGCGAAAAAGGCGTGTTTGCCTGCATCGGTATGATGGCTTGCGAAGATGTATGTCCCAAGGAACTGCCGCTTCTTGACGTATACGGTTACCTGCGCAGGAAGTCTTTGTCGGCTGCATTCGCGGACCGTGAAAAGTAGCGCGAGCGTCTCGAACGACCCGGCTTTCATCTCGGCCTTTGCCGTAAGCTTCTACGGCGATTACGTATTTATGTCATCAGAACACTACGGTTGACTAAGTAGTGGGGATGTCTTCGACGTAATTCAGGCAATCCAAATAGTCGTAAAACATACGTCGTCGAAATCAAAGTTAACCTTTCGAGTGCCGAGCGGCACAGGGACAGGTGAAAGTGAAGCGGCATGTCTTGCACCCATTGTGGCTTGCAATCGCACTGGTCGGACTGATTTTGTTTGCCAGGCAATTCCTGGTCCCGGACGATTTCGGTGTCCACGGTGATAGTTTTACGTACAACTACTACCGGCTCAGCAACGTTCAGGAATGGAAAGATTTTCCGGTCAAGTATCAGGGCAATGAGTCTTGTCTCGAGTGTCATGAGGACAATGTAAAGAAACATCGGCGGTCACCCCACAAACGAGTGCAGTGTGAAAACTGTCATGGTCCGTCGGGCAATCACCCGAACGACATTGAATATTTGCCTCTTAACAAAGAGCGGGGCCTTTGCCTGAGATGTCATGCAGACCTGGGATATCCGGAGTCGTCTGCGAGATCTGATTTGCCCTTGATTGTTGACAGGCGCCACAAACTCAAGCGTGAGTGTGTGTCGTGCCACAACCCGCATGACCCGAGGGAGGAAGCCGAATGAGCTGTTCTCGAAGAGATTTTGTCAAAGACTCAATTGGCGCGGCATTCGTCTCGGCATTGCCTTTGAGCGCATTTACTTTTCTTAGCACCGACGAAGCAAAAGCAGCGGTTGCAGAAGCCACGGTTCGCTGGGGCTTTCTCGTCGATACCACCAATTGTGTCGGCTGCGGGATGTGTGTCAGTGCGTGCAAGAACGAAAATGAGATTCCGTATGACGCGCCCGTCACGCGTACCTGGGTTGAACGTTACGTCGTTACCAAGGATGGCAAGTCTCACGCGGACTCGCCACTCGGTGGACGCGACGGTTTCACCACCGACAAGATCCGGGATGAAGAAATTAATCCTGATGATATTACCAAGGCCTATTTTGTACCCAAACTCTGCAATCAATGTGACAACCCCGCATGTGTTCAGGTATGCCCGGTCGGTGCAACCTACCAGACGCACGACGGCGTGGTTCTGGTCGACAGGGAATGGTGTATCGGTTGCGGCTACTGCATCATGGCTTGTCCCTACGGTGTTCGCTTCTTCCATCCGGACCACAAGGTCGCTGACAAGTGCAATTTCTGCTACCACCGTATTACCAAGGGAATGATGCCGGCATGCGTAGAGAGCTGCGCGTTCGGTGCTCGTCGGCTGGCGAACCTGAGGGATCCTGAAGATCCTGTAACGAAAATAATTACGACCGAGAGAGTGGCGGTGCTCAAAGATGAGTACGGTACGAAGCCGCATGTCTTTTATATTGGTCTTGACGCCAACGTGAGGTGATCTTATGACTGAAGAAATCATCGTTCACGGAGCCGAATGGACAATAAAAGAATTATTCGTCTATCCGAATGAATTCATTTACTGGAGTATCCAGATTGTCATGTACCCGTACATGACGGGACTGGTTGCCGGTGCTTTTGTCCTGTCATCTCTCTACCACGTGTTTGGGCAGAAAGATCTCAAGGAAATTGCAGAATTCTCGCTTGTATTTTCTCTTGCGCTGTTACCGGTAGCCGCGTTGCCGTTGCTGCTGCACCTGCAGCAACCGTTACGGGCAATGGAGCCGCTGTTAACTCCACACTTTACGTCGGCAATTGCCGCGTTTGGTATCGTATTTACAACGTATGCCCTGATTGTCATCAGCGAAATCTGGTTCGTGTATCGCGAGTATTTCGTGTATCAGCTGGAGGCGCTTGAAGGCGAACCGGGGTTCTGGAATGCGCAGCGCCGAATTGCTTACCGGATGCTGACGTTCGGCGCGCGTGACGTCAGTGAGGATGCGGTCAGGGTTGATCATAAAGCCGCAAAAATTCTGGCAGGCATTGGTATTCCTGTTGCCTGTTTCCTGCACGGCTACGCAGGATTCATCTTTGGTTCCGTCAAAGCCAACGCGCTTTGGATGTCCCCCCTGATGCCGGTCATCTTCATCATGTCGGCCGTTGTTTCTGGCATTGCACTTTGCATGTTGACCTACATCGTCATCATGGAGTGGACGGCGTTCAGGCGGCGTAAGGGCGATGACCGCGTCTCGGCGGTCGAGATCAAGGGTGTCGAGCACGACGTCATCGACCAGGCAACCAAATACCTGCTCGGTTTCCTGGTTGCAGCAATTACTCTTGAATTGCTCGATCTGATATTCCGCGGTTATACAGCAATGAAGTCCTGGGACATCCTGCGGGAAGCGATGTTCGTGAATGACTTCACGAAAATCTTCGTGTTGCAGTACACGCTTGGCAACCTGGTGCCGCTCGTATTGCTGCTGCTTCCCGGAAGGACGATAAAGCGGACTGTTTTGGCACTGCTGCTCGTGCTGTTCGGGGTTTTCATGATGCGCTGGAATGTCGTCATCGGCGGACAGGCGTTTTCGCTGTCGTTTGACGGTTTCATGCACTACCACATCCCGGTCATTCCGCACAGCCTTGAGACCTTCAAGGAAGGAGTATTCGGTGCGCTGACAGTCATCGCGACTCCCTTCGTACTGTTCTGGCTGATCAACAAGTTTGTACCGTCTCTGCGGAGGGATATCGGAGAAGCGTAATGACCTCCAGTCTCGCTGACCTTGAGAACCGGCTGGCAGCCGTCGAGCAACGGCTGGCCCAACTTGAGGGTAAAAAAGCAGAAAACTCGGTGTATGACCGTGAGGCTGCGGCGCCGAAACTGGGAGGTGATTTTACTGCGACGGCGTCGAAACATATTGGGCGCGTCCTCCTGATTTTTGGCGGTGCCTACCTGCTTCGTGCCATCACGGACTTTCAGTTCGTACCGACGGCTCTTGGTATTTTCATGGGGGCAACCTACGCAGTTTTCTGGTTGTTCGTGGCTTACCGCAGGGGAGGAATCAAGTCGCAGCGCACCGGCGCCGCCTTTTTTGGTGGCACGTCGGTCTTTCTGACGTTGCCGCTGTTGCACGAGGCTACAACCAAGTTCGGCTTGCTATCTGACATTGAAGGCATCGTTGCGCTTTTCGTCTACTGCGCTCTAGCCATGACAGTCGCTGTCATGCGCAAAGTGAAATCGTTGGCGTGGTTGGTTACGGCTGGCGGAATTGCCACAGCAG
>Ga0316201_10000856_pt1 | contig 19110 bp, 17 predicted proteins | sample CS6wburrow_MG_FD_204516 | JGI IMG/M metagenome (GOLD analysis project Ga0316201, IMG submission 204516) | Coastal sediment microbial communities from Delaware Bay, Delaware, United States - CS-6 worm burrow | ecosystem: Environmental > Aquatic > Marine > Coastal > Sediment | place: USA... | reverse complement strand
GCGCGCGCTCCGGCGGAATCGAAAACCGCCGACCCGTACGATGACTCGCCCTCCCGTCTCGGGTTGGTGCCTCTCCACGCCGGCTTTAGCCCCGATCCTCGCGTCGTGTCTGGCACCGCCGTCGGCGAGATTCCGGCGAGCTCGATTCACCGCAAGTGCAAGGGTTGGATCTCCGAGACTCCCGACTATCTGCTCGACGCCGACACGGCGTTCTTCAATCTGCACATTTTGGGTCGTTCACGCTCCGACACCCTGCTCGTCGTTCGCAAGCCCGGCGGGTCCGTTCTTTGTAACGACAACCGCAGCGGCACCAAGGATCCCATGCTGCATTCCCAATTCCCCATCGGTACGACGCAAGTCTGGGTCGGCGTGCAAGACGAGGGCGCGACGGCCGACTACCGGCTTGGTTTCTCCGAGGTGAAGTGGCAATCGTCGTCGATTCCGCTTCCCGACGCGGACTAAGGCTCGCGTTGCCGCCAAAGCGCCAGCCGCTCGCGGCCTTCGCGCCCCGGATGGGTCTGTTCCATCTCTATGACTTCCAGCTCCTCGAAGCTGCCTTCGATCAGGCTTCGAACCAGGTCGGTATTGATCGGCCAGGGGGGACCCTCACGTGCTGAAATCGGGTCTTCGAAAGGAAAGAGCAGGGTAGCGAGCAGCCCGGCGGGCTTCACCAGGCGCTTCATCGTCTCGCTCCAGGCCCCGCGCTGCTGGGGGTCGAGCGCGCAAAAGAAGGTGTAGTCCCAAACGAAATCGAAGCCCTCGTCCGGCTCGTACGAAAAGAAGTCGCCAACTTCGTAGGAGACCGAACCCGGAAGGTCGGCGTGTCTGTCGAGAAATGCCGCACGGGCCTCTTCGGAAAGGTCGAGCCCAACGACCTCTCGATCCGCGCGCGCCAGGGTTGCAAGGTCATAGCCGGTGCCGCAGCCGGGAACGAGGATCCGGCCCCCGGGAATTTCTCCGCGTGCGAGCAAGTGCTGAAGCGCAGGCGGCGAGGTGCCTGCGTCCCAGGGAGTCCTTCCCGCCTTCCATGCTTGTCGCCAATCCACCGGTGCCATCGTCGAACCCTATTGAATGAGTCCTATGGAACGGGCTGCCTCGCCCGCAACCGGGAGCACCGCGTCGTACGCTGCGGCGTTGCAGGCGAGGATGCCCTTTCGATTCCGCATGTCCATCCCGCCGTAGTGATATGGATTGCCCTCGAGGTCGGTGAAGCGCCCACCGGCCGCCTTCAGAATCGCTTCGGGGCCGCAGGCGTCCCAGGCGCTCGAGCGGTCCGAAATGTGTATGTAGACGTCGGCTTGCTGCTCGGCGATGAGCCCTGCCTTGAGCCCGACCGAGCCGCTCGCCGTCTCTTGGCGAATTCCGAGCCGGGCAACGACCTCCGCCACGGCGCTGTTCCGGTGCGATCGCGACACCACCAACTTCAGCTGGCCTGGGTCCGAAACCTCGCTAACCCTGAGCCGACGGCGCTCGCCGCGCTCTTCGAGCACAGCATCGTCACCGACGACGCCGTAGTAGAGCTTGTCGGTCCCCGGCTGGTATACGACGCCAAGCGTCGAAACACCGTCGATCGCTAACCCGAGCATCACCGAAAACTCGCCGTTCCGCGCAACGAATTCCCTGGTGCCGTCGAGGGGGTCTACGTACCAGCAGCGCCCCGATCGGAGCGCATCACTGTTGTCTTCGTTTTCTTCCGCGACGATTCCGTCCTTCGGAAAGGCCTTCCGGAGCTCTCCGACGATGTACGCATTGGCCCTCGTGTCCGCCTCGGTCACGGGATCTGCCTCGTCTTTGTACGCGACACTAAAGTCGGTCGCATAGACTTCCATCAAGATCGCGCCGGCGCGTCGCGCGATGCGCGCGGACTCCGCGATTTCTCGATTCAACATTCCGGGCTTCTACCACGAGACCGTACGGACGCCACCGGTCAGCGTGTGATGCGCTCTGCCAGTTGCTCGAGCAGTTGGGCCATCTCGTCCACGCTCTGCAGCAGCGTAGCAGACGCAGGTGGCGCTCCCATTTGTTCGTCCGAGCAAACGAATGCGCCCACGCCGTGCCGCGCTGCAAACTCGATTGCAGAGAAATCGGTGAGATCGTCTCCCGCAAAGAACACGGAGCTCGCGCCGGAGCGTTCGAAAATCTCCGCCAGCGCGCTGCCTTTGTCGTGATGGGTGGCTTCCGCTTCCCGCAAGGCCTTGCCACGGCGTACGTGCAGGCCGAGGTTTTGCGCAAGCTCGTCTGCCTCGCCGAGCAGCTGTGCCGCGCGAACCGGATCTTCGGAGGCGATCGCGCGAACGTGCACCGCGATCGCCCGTGGCTTGTATTCGATGAACGCGTCTTGGGCGCGCGTCTCGACCCAGTGCTGAAACAGCTCGAGGGCCTCCCGCCGTTCGGGCGTGAGCTCGCGCGGCGCCGGAGCTTGCCCCGGTCCGAGGACCAGCCCGCCGTGCTCGACGGCACGCCAGATCCCTTCGAGCTGTTCCATTCGCGCGATGGAGCTCAGAGCGCGGCCGGTTATCAGCGCGAGCCCGACTCCAGGGGCGCGGGCAAGCGTCTCGAGGTTGGAGAGCGTCGATGCCGGAATTCGGGCCAGATCCGGGTCTCGAACGATGGGGGAGATCGTCCCGTCCACGTCGAGCGCCACGAGCAAGGGCCGTTCGAGCTCGAGCAGAGATTCGACCAGGGCCCCGATGCGACTCACTTTCCCTCCAGCGCGCCGAGGTAGCGGTCGGCCCAGCGGTGCACGTCGAGCCTCATCACTTCGGCGCGCATGGAACGCATTCGCTTGCGCTTCTCGCTTGGCTTCATGGTGAGCGCCCGGTGAATCGCGGCGGTGGTCGAGTCGACGTCATAGGGGTTCACGAGCACCGCGCCCTTGAGATGCTTCGCTGCGCCGGCGAACTCGCTCAGGATCAGGACACCGTCCTCGTCGGTCCTTGCTGCCGCGAACTCGTGCGCCACGAGGTTCATTCCGTCGCGCAAAGGCGTGACGAGGGCAACGTCCGCAGCTCGGTAGTGCGCGAAGAGTGCCCGCTGGCTCAGGTTCCGATAGAGATAGTGAATCGGCACGCGGCCGGTCTCCGCGTAGCGGCCGTTGATGTCCCCGACCATGCGATCGATCTCTTCTTTGAGGTCGGCATACGCTTTCACGTCGGTGCGGCTAGGCACCATCACCTGAATGAGGGCGTACCGCTTGCGTGCGCCTGTGTCTCGACGAAGCAGACGCTCGAACGCGGCCAGCCGCTCGGGAATTCCCTTGGTATAATCGAGCCGGTCGACGCCGAGCATCAACTGACGGTTCCCCATCAACTCGCGAATTCGATCGACTTCGCGCCCAAGGTCCGGGTCGTTGGCGAGCGCCTGCAGTTCGTCGACGGGGATTCCGATGGGCGCAGCGATCGTGTTCACCTCGCGGTCGCGATAGTGAATGGTCCCCCGCGAAACCCGATGGGGGGTAAAGCGCTCCACACACTGGCGGAAGTGCTCGGCATACTCTGGAAGATGAAAGCCGAGGACGTCGGCGCCGAGCAGCCCTTCGAGGATCTCCTCGCCCCAGGGGAGGATGCCGAAGGTGTCCGGGGGCGGCCACGGGATGTGGCAGAACCAGCCGATTCGGGCCTTGCTGCGCTTGGCGCGGAGCATCCCCGGCACGAGCATGAGGTGATAGTCCTGGACCCATACCAGGTCGCTCGGTCCGCTGGTCGAAATCGTGGTGTCGGCGAAGGCCTGGTTGGCGCCCACGTAGCTCGACCAGGGAGCGTCTCCGACTTGAATCGTCGGCTCGAAGCCATGGAGCAGCGGCCAGAGGACCGCGTTGGACACGCCTTCGTAGAATCCCCGCTGGTCGCCGCGCTTGATCGAGATGTGGGCGAGGTCGTAGCTGAGATGGGGCGCCGGAACCGTGACCGAGTCGAAGTCTTTGGCGGGTTTGGCGCTAACCCAGACGCCCCCGCGCTTCTGCAAAACAGGGTCGAGCGCAGCCACTAAGCCCCCTGCGGCGCGAACCCAGCGTTCACGGCCCCGGCTACCTTCGTGCCGATAGGGGCCGCGGTTCGATACGACCACGAGCTTTCGGCTCTTTCTCGCCATTGAGCGTCATTGTAGTCTGCGGATGGTCATGGACCCAGCGCAGTTTATTGAAGGACGCAGCCGAGAGACCGAGATCCGCCGGGACGCGCGCGGACGCTGGTTCAATGGAGAGGACGAGATCAGCCATCCAATTCTGGCGCGCTCCTTCGACGGCTGGGTCGACCGCGCCGAAGACGGACGCTTCTGTCTGAGCAACGCGATCAACTGGGCATACGTCGAGATTGACGGGCCCGCCTATTTCGTGAAAGACGTGGACCTGGGCCCCGAGGGCATCGGTCTGCTTCTCTCCGGCGACCTCCGCGAGCCGCTCGACCCGGCCTCGCTCTGTCAGGGGCCCGAGGGTGCGCTCTGGTGTGCCGTCCGCGAAGGCCGCTGCCCCGCGCGCTTCGACAATCACGCCGTCAGCAAGATGAGTGACACGATCGGCGAGGATGAAGAGGGCGTCTATGTCCGAATTGGTGGTCAAAAGGTCCGCCCACCGGAGGTCGGCGATCCACTTTCGCTTGGTCTCGAAAAGCGCTAAGCCTCCGGCGTGTCTCGACGCGAGCTCATCGCCACCCTCATCGTCGCCGCTATTGCGTTTCCGCTGATCTTCGTATTCACGGGGGCCGTCGTGGATGCGCAGGCCCGCGCGCGCGAGGCCCCGTTCAGGGCGCTCCTCGGGAACGCACGCTTCGAGCAGCTCATGGATGGCCAGGGCGGTGTTCCTCATTACCTCGGCGCTTCTCTGCGCGCTCCGGACTTCAGCCTTCCGACACAGGGCGGCGGGGAGTGGAAGATGTCGGAGCAGCGCGGGAAGGTCATCGTGATGAACTTCTGGACGGTCACTTGCCGGCCCTGCATCCAGGAGATGCCAACCATCGAGTTGCTCGCCGAAATGACCGAGGACTGGGGCGACGTCGAGGTGGTCGCGGTCTCGACAGATCGGAGCTGGGCCGAAGTCGAGACGATCATTCCTCGCACCTCGCGTATCACGAGCTTGCTCGATGTGGATCGAAAGGTCGTGACCGATCAGTTCGGGACCAAGCTTTTCCCCGAGACTTGGATCATCGACGCGAACGGCTTGGTGCGCTTTCGCTTCGACGGCGCGCTCGACTGGTCAAACCCGGTCGCCTTGGACCTGATTCGCGCGTACCGCTGAGCGCTCAAGTCTCCGCGAGCAGGTGGCGCGATACCCAGACACCGAAGCCAACGAACAGTAGGTCGAAGGCGGTCAAGATGCGGATCCAACCGATGACCTCCGACATGCTGGCCCCGGCAAAGAGCTCGCGCGTCGCTACGGCGGAGGCGAGCAGAGCCGGGGCCACCAAGGGGAACACCAGGACACTCAACATCAGGTCGCGGGCTCGCGTACGAATGCCGACCGCCGAAAACAAAGAGGCGGTCGAGACGAAGCCCAGCGAGCCGAGAAACACGATCGCGAGAAGCGGCAACAGGATTCCGGCCGGTTCGATCTGGAAAAAGACGAGGCAAAGCGGGACCAGCAGAAGCTCGACGGCGAAAAGCAAGATCAGAGCGCTGATGGTCTTGCCAATGTAAATCGACGGCCGGGGAATCGGTGCGAGCAACAGGCCGAACACCGCGTCGTTCTCGCGCTCCAGGGCCCAGCTCCGACCGATCAGCAAGATCCCGCAAAAGAGGATTGAGATCCAAAGCACGCCCGGCGCCACGTTCGGTGAGCTGACCGGATCGGTATAGAACGCGAGCGAGCCGAGCGTGACGACCAGAACGGCAAAAAGCCCGGTCGACGTGAGGATCTCTTTGGTGCGCATCTCGAGCTGCAAATCTTTGAGGGCAACCAGCCACGCGGCGCGGAGGGTGTTCATGCTTCCGGCTCCACGATTCGGCCGCGATCCATGTGAAGGACACGGTCGGCCACTGCCTCTGCGAATTTTGCTTCGTGGGTCACGATGAGGACGATCGCGCCTTCTCGCTTTTGTTGCTCAATCAAATCGATCAACGAAACGGTGGACTTCACGTCGAGGCCGGTAGCAGGTTCGTCCATCAACAAGAGGCGTGGCTGGTGTAGCAGCGCGCGAGCGATCGAGACGCGCTGCGCCTGGCCACGAGAATAGGTTCGGACGGGCCGCTTCCAGTACTCCCCGAGGGAGAGCGCTTCGCAGAGATCGGTCGCGCGCTTTTGCGCGTAGGGGATGTTTTGCAGCTTGGCGGCGAGAACCAAGTTCTCATGACCGCTCAGCCCCGGGTAGAGCTGAAGCTGGTGAGCGACGAAGCCGATGCGCCCTCGAAGCGCGTCCGCGTGTGAAACGCCGTAGCGCCCGTAGCGAATTTCGCCTCGCGTTGGATAGGCCAGCATCGCCAGCAGCCAGAGCAGGGTCGACTTCCCAGAGCCGTTCGAGCCCTGGATCGCCGTTACCTTCCCCGCCTCGAAGTGCAGGTCCACGCCGGCCAGCGCGAGCGTCGGTCCGTAGGACTTGGCCAGGCCAGCGACCGAGACTTCTTCAAAATCGAGCTTCACCGCTGAGCACTCTAGAACAAGTCTCGCACAATACCGTCAAGTTTCAGCCAACGATCCACGGGAACGCGCAGCCAGTCTCCATCCACCACCAGGTTGCCTCGTTCGATGGCACGCTCGATTTCGTGCTCCCTGCCTTCCCGAGGGTTCTGACCGGCTCTTCGTTCGGTGGCGATCAGGTTCATTCCGCGTGCCGTGCGGAGTCCGAGCATCAGAGCCTCGCGAATGATTTCGTCGGGGCCGAGCTCTTCAACCTCGGCATTCGGGGTTTGCTGCTGCATGTATCGCTGCGGGTTGGGTTCGTTCCGCCACCGCTCCGCTCGCCCCGGTCCCTGGTCGAGACAACCGACCGCAGCTGCGCCAAGCCCGAGGTAGGCGCCGCCTCGCCAGTAGTGCAGATTGTGGCGTGACCGCTCTCCATCGGCCGCATAGTTGGAGACTTCGTAATGCGCCCAGCCGAGGTCGGCGAAGGAGCGCTCCGCATGTTCGAAGAGCTCGGCGTACTGCTCTTCGGGAGCGACTCGAAGCTTGCCCGCGCGGTGGAGCGAACCGAACATCGTCTTTTCTTCGATCGTCAGCGCGTAGGCCGACACGTGCCGGACGCCGGTTTCTGCGATGCGTGCGATGTCTTCACCGAGCTCTCGAAGCGTCTGGCCGGGCATGCCAAACATCAGGTCGGAGCTCACGCGGGGAATTTCCTTTGTCGCTCCGTCGAGCGCGTCGAGCGCCCGCTCTCGGTCGTGTAAGCGACCGAGGAACCGCAAATGTGGGTCTCGCAAGGACTGAACGCCGATCGAAAGACGATTCACACCCGCTTGCCGAAGAAGAGATGCATGGTCGCGGTCGAGTGAGCTCGGATTGCACTCGACGGTGACCTCGACCTCCTCGGTCGTCTCCTCGAACGCTTCGCCAATCCCTTCGAGCGTTCGCTTCAGCGCGTCCGGCGCCCACAGTGATGGTGTCCCGCCACCGAAGAAGACCGACTTCAGCGCGCGACCGTGCAAGTCCTCCGCGCGCGCATCCAGCTCACGAAGCAGGGCGTCGGCGTACGCGTCGTGGGGCAGCGCATCGCTGCGCATCGGCTCGGTGGCGAAGTCACAATAGGGGCACTTGCGCGCGCACCAGGGGAAGTGGACGTAGACCGAGGTCTCTGTGGGTTCGCTTGACATCTGAGGCGCCGCGCAGGAGGTATACACCGCTTTTGGAGCTGGTCGCAGATGACACTCCCGGTATTTCCCTCTCTACGCATTACCGCCGACGCCCTGGTTCCCCAGGGTGCGTTCGCCGTGGCCCAAGCCGCGTTCCTGAAGCCCGACCCAGAGCTGGTTGCGCAGCTCGAGACCCTGCTTCGCGAGAAGAACGCCGGTGTCGTCGCTCACTTCTACATGGACCCGGAGCTTCAGGGCGTGCTCTCCGCCTGCGATTGGCCCCACATCCATGTCTCCGACTCGCTTGCGATGGCCGACCGTGCGATCGCGATGGCGGAGCAGGGGGCAAGCACGATCGCGGTTCTCGGCGTCGACTTCATGAGCGAGAACGTACGCGCGATGCTCGATGCATCGGGGCATTCCCACATTCCCGTCTATCGAGTCGCGATCGATCCAATCGGGTGCTCGCTCGCTGAGTCGGCAGAGGCAGAGGCGTATGGCGCCTACCTCATGAACGCCTCCGAAACCCCGCGCTCGCTCCACGTCGTGTACATCAACACAAGCCTCGTCACCAAAGCCAAGGCGCACGCGATCGTGCCTACGATCACCTGTACCTCCTCGAACGTCGTGCGCACGGTCCTACAGGCCGCCGCCCAGATTCCCGACGTGCACATCTGGTTTGGTCCGGACACCTACATGGGCGACAACCTCGCGCATATGTTCCAAAACCTCGCCGAGATGCCCGACGAACAGATTCGGCAGCTGCATCCCGACCACGACCAAGCATCAATTCGCTCGTTGCTGCCGCGATTTCACTATTTCGAGCAGGGAACGTGCATCGTTCATCACATGTTCGGCCGCGAGGTCGTCGAGCTGGTTCGCGCGCACTACGCCGACGTCTTCGTCACCGCGCACCTGGAGGTCCCGGGCGAGATGTTCGAGCTCGCCTTGCAGGCGCAGCGGGAAGGAAACGGTGTCGTCGGGTCCACGTCGAACATCCTCGCGTTCGTCTTGGGCAAGGTCGACGAGTCGATCGCGCGCGGGGAGCAGGCCAACCTGCGATTCATCCTCGGTACCGAAGCGGGGATGATCACGCCGATCGTCCGGCAAGTACAGGCCAAGCTTCGGGACTATGCCTCCGAGGGTGGAGCGCAGCTCTCTGCGGAAATCGTGTTCCCCGTCGCCAGCGAGGCCATCGCGCAAGATTCGCAAAGCGGCCTCGGGGTCGTGCCAGGCGTTGCCGGCGGGGAGGGTTGTTCAACGGCAGGCGGCTGTGCGACCTGCCCGTACATGAAGATGAACTCCCTTCAAGCTTTGCTCGGCCTGCTCGAGCGCATCGACGTCGAGCCAAAATCGAGTCTGGTTCCCTTTGAACCGCGCAAGTACGTTCAAGAGATCCGGGGCCGAACCGCAGCGGATCTCGGCGGCGAGCCCATCCTCCACATGCGGGCGTTCCAGCGCTCTGGTGAGCTTCCAGAGGCGCTCGTCAGCGACGTGCTTGGCCCCGCCACCGCTCGGGTGAAATCCGAGGCCTGAGCGCAAACCCTGCAATTGACCTGACACCACCGACCTTGACCGGTGGGCCAACATACTTATGTTGCCCCGGCCCCAAAAGCCCGCGGACCTCATGTCGAAGCCTGATTACTACGAAGTTCTCGAAGTCTCCCGCGAAGTCACCGTGACCGAGCTCAAGAAGGCCTACCGCAACAAGGCCCTCGAGTTTCACCCAGACCGCAACCCCGACAACCCCGAAGCGGAGGAGCGGTTCAAAATTTGCGCCGAGGCCTATTCGGTTTTGAGCGACCCGCAGAAGCGGCAGGTATACGACCGCTTCGGGCACGCCGGATTGGGTGGCCCCGGCGCGCCTGGCTTTGGCGACATTGGCGACGTGTTTAGTCAGTTCCAAGACATCTTTGGAGATCTCTTCGGCGGTGGCGGTGGCGGCTTTGGCTTCGGCGGCTTCGGCCGGCGCCGGCGCGATCCAAACGCTCCGACGCGAGGTGCCGACATCCGAACCGACGTGGCCCTGTCGCTTCGCGAAGCCGCGTTTGGCGCGACGCGCGAGATCGATCTTTCGCATCCGTCGCCGTGCGAGGCCTGTCACGGGACGGGCGCAAAAGGCGGCGTTCTCGAAGGCTGCGCAACCTGCGGCGGCCGCGGACAAGTCGCGCGCGCGCAGGGTGCGTTCGTCATGACGACCAGCTGCCCGAGCTGTCAGGGCCGAGGCTCGCAGGCCAAAGAGACCTGTGAGGAGTGTGAAGGCAGCGGCCAACTCGACGTCGAACGCGTCGTCAAAATCAACGTCCCCGGCGGCGTCGATACGGGTCAGAGCCTTCGTTTGAGCGGCCGCGGTCAGGAGGGCACCCGTGGCGGCCCGGCGGGAGATCTCTACGTCACCGTCCACGTCGAGCCGGACGAGGAATTCCAGCGCGAAGAGTTTGACCTCATCCATCGCCTCGTCGTGACCTATCCGCAGGCCGCACTCGGCGCTAAGCTCGAGGTGCCGGCGTTCGAGGAAGACGAAGACGCCACCCAGACCGTCAAGGTTCCCGCCGGCACTCAAGCAGGCGAAACCCTGGTGGTTCGGGGCGGAGGCGTCCCGCGTCTCAACGGTCGCGGGCGAGGCGATTTGGCCTGCCTGGTCGAAATTGAGGTGCCCAAACGCCTCTCGCGGGAGCAGAAGCGGCTCTTGAAAGACCTCGACCGCAGTTTCGAAGGAACTTGAGACGGGCTGGAGATCAAGCAGCGTCCGGGTGTAGGCTAGTCGTCTGCTCTGGGGCTGGCCCCGATGGAGAATTCTGATGCAGCCTCTTTCCGGACTCGACTCTTCCTTCCTCTACCTCGAAGATGCCCGCCAGCCGATGCACGTGGGCAGCGTTTTGGTGTTTGAGGGCTCCATGGACTTCGAAAGCTTTCGCCAAACGATGGCGTCGCGTGTTCATCTCGTGCCGCGGCTTCGGCAGCGGCTCGCCATGGTGCCGTTCGGCATCGGCAAGCCCTATTGGGTCCAAGACCCGGCGTTCAATCTCGATATGCACCTGCAACACGTGGCGCTTCCAAGCCCCGGCAGCTGGAAGGAGCTCCGAGGGCTCGCCGCGCGGGTCTTCAGCGTGCCGCTCGATCGCAGCCGGCCGCTCTGGGAGATGACCTTCGTCGAAGGGCTCGATCAGATCGCTCAGGTGCCGCCCGGGTCGGTCGCGGTGATCAACAAGATTCATCATGCGGCGATTGACGGCGTTTCGGGTGCCGACATGATGGGCGTGCTGCTCGACATGACGAAAGAGCCGAGGACGTTCAGGCCTCCGCCGCCTCGAGCCATTCCGCCGTTCCCGAACGAGCTCCAAGTGCTTTCCCACACCGCCCGCAAGATCATGGGCAAGCCGAGCGAGATCAAGAGGGTGGCTGGCGAGCTCGCGGACGCGCTCCGCGCAGCAGGCAAGGTGCGGGACAAGGGGGTCGAAGTGCCTCCCGTTCCGATGACTGCGCCACCGACGCCGATCAACCACACCATCACCGGTCAGCGAATCTGGAACACGGCGCTGCTCGAGCTCGACCGCGTCAAAGCAATTCGGAAGATCACCGGCTGTACGCTGAACGACGTGGTTCTCGCGATCTGTGCCGGGGCGCTCCGCCGCTATCTCGATGAGAAAGGTGAGCTTCCCGCCAAGCCTTTGATCGCGATGATTCCCGTTTCGACTCGGAGTGATGACGAGCACGGAAAGATGGGCAATAAGGTTTCGGCGATGTTCCTCGACCTTGCCACCGACGTGGCCGATCCCGTGGAGCGCCTGAAAGTCATCAAAGAACACACGCAGGGTGGCAAAGCGTTCGAGAAGGCCGGAGCGACACGTGCATTCGTCGACCTCTGGGATTTCGTCCCGTTCGGCTTGGCCAATCGCGTGCTGCGTCTGTACTCTCGGTTCCGCGTCTCCGAGCTGCACAATCCGGTGTTCAACGTCGTGATCACGAACGTACCCGGGCCGCAGATGGACATGTACATGGCGGGGCACAAGCTCTTGGCGAGCATGGGCATGGCGCCGCTCGTCGACGGCATGGGCTTGCTGATCACCGTCCTCAGCTACAACGGCATTCTCTCGATCAGTCCCACTTCATCGCCGGCAGTCATGCCCGACCTCGACCTGTTCACCCGCTACCTCCGCGAGTCCGCCAACGAGCTCGAGTCCGCCGTGCTTCCGCACCGCTTGCCCGATGCCGAAGCGGGCGACGCCCATGCCCGGGCCGTGGCCGAAATGACCGCCGCCTTCGTCGACCAGATGAGGTCGATCCTCGAGCAGGCACCCGACGATCGCTCGCTTCAAGATGGCAAGTTCCAGCTTCGAATTACCGGTGCGGGCGAGCAGAGCTGGATGATCGACATGCACGAGCGGAGCGTCACCGAGGGCAACGGCCGACCGGCGGATGCCACGCTCACGATTCGCGACGCGCACCTCGCCGAGATCCTGCGCGGCAATCTCGACCCGCAAATCGCTTTCGTGCAGGGCAAGCTCCGCGTCGAAGGCGACATCAACAAGGCGATCGAGTTCGGTAGCTTCTTGCCGAAAGTCATCGCTTAGGGTTCGAAGCCCAGTGGCGTCGAAAGAGCTCAACGCGGAAGCGCGCTGAAGCGTTGCTGCTCGTTGGTGCCTGGCAGCTTGGCGCGAAGCTCGGGGAGCTGCTCGGCAGCGAGCCACTGGTACACGCCGTAGGTCTGCAAAACACGGCGTGTGTACCTTCGCGTTTCGTCGTACGGAATCTCTTCGATGAACACGTCGAGGGGGCGTGTCGCATCTTCTCCTAGCCAACGCCGAACCGCCCCTTCGCCGGCGTTATATGCCGACGGCACCAGCGCCGGATTTTCGTTCAATCGGTTCCAGAGCCAGGCCATGTAGCGGGCGCCAATCTTGAGATTGACCTCCGGCTTTCTGAGGGTGCGCGGTGTGGCTTTTACGCCGACCTCGGATGCGAAGCGCTTGGCCGTCGGCATGATCAGCTGGACCAGGCCATACGCCTTCGCCCAGGACACCGCGTCCGGGTCGAATGAGCTTTCCTCGCGCGCGATTGCGCGCACGAACGAGGCGGGAATCCCCTCATCCTCGGCAATGTTCTCGATCAGGGGCGAGAAGGCCTGCGGGTAGGTAGCGTCCCAAATCAACTTGCCTTCGCCCTTTGGCAGCAGTCCTTCGAAGTCTTCGAAGTGCGTCCGAATGACGCGGCTGAGCTTGGTCTGTGCACCAGCATGCTGAAGAAGAACCGCACCGACGACCGCCATCTCGGGGTCGACATCGTCGCCCACCATGTGAAGCGCCGACATTTCCGACGAGGCATAGCTAACCTCGTTGACGAGTAAGAGCTCGACCATGCGATCGAAAGCGGGTTCATCGAACTCGTCGCGCCAAGCGAAGACCATGCGCGTCGGCTCGTCGCTTGCCCGCATGTCACCGATAATCGTCTTGGCGCGCCCGGGATCGATTTCGCCCAGACGCCAGAGCGCTTGCTGTGCGTAGTAGCGAAGCGGCCAACGTTGAACGATCTCTTCATAGGCTTTCGCTGCGTCGATGCGTCGACCCAACATGTAGAGCGCTCGCGCACGCCAATAGTTTGCCCGGCCCGTGATGCCTTCTTGGCGCTCGTCACCGCCGCGCCTGACTAGCTCGTCGAAGCGGTCGTAAGCGCCTTGATACTTCCCATTGCGCAGCTGGACCCAACCAAGCTTGAACAGGGCGCGGGGCCACATGTCGCCGTCGGGGTAGAGCTTTGAAATCGAGGTGAGGCGCAGGATCGACGCCTTTTGATCTCCGTTTTCGAGCTCCGCGAGGGCGGCACGGTAGCTGGCATCGTCGGCAAGGCTATGGTCGGGCGCTTCGGCTTCCAGCTTTTCGAACTGACGGATCGATTCGTTCCACTGACCGATTCGGCCGTAGGCGCGCGCGGCGTAGTACCGAGCCCAGGCGCGCATGTCTCGGTCGCCCTTGGCGCACTTGTCGGCGACCTCACGCATCACTGGAGCCCCGCGCGTGCGCTCACGGTCTTGAAGGAGTGCGCGGCCTTGCTTGTAGCGTGTCTTGCACCAAGTCGGACCGCCGGTCTTGAGGCGCTTGGCGAGTTTTCCGAAAAGCCGCTCGGCTTCCCGGTAGCGTTTGGCTTTGTAAAGTGACTCGGCCTTTTCGAGGCTCTGTTGCATCCGTGGACGAAGGTCTGGTTTCGCGGCAGCTGCCGGAGCCGCAGCCGCTACAGGGAGCGCGCCGTCCAGACGAATCTCGAGACGTGAGCCCGATCCGTTCGTGCCGACGGTTCGGGTTTCAATCGTGCGCGCCTGGTCCCCGCCTGCCCAGTCGTCCGTCAACGAAGCCGCAAGTTGCGCGGCCGTCACCGGATCCCTCCGCTCCAGGAGCGAGGCTCTCTTCAGCTTCGCCCAGCGCGCGAGCGGATGATGAAAGGTGCCAAGCGTGTCGAGGTGGGCGAGGGCGATCTCGCGGTAGCCTTCGTCGAGCGCAGCCTTGGCAGCCAGCCAGTGAAGCCGGCCCTTGTCCGCGGCGCCAGCACTCGGCAGCGTGGCTTCGGCGAGCTCCCGTGCCCGTCCGGGGTTGTTCTTGTCGAGCTGCTTACGGACCTGCATCACCGGCGACTTGTCTGGCAACTCCACGATGACCGGGTCGAGGACCTTGGGCGGCGGCGATGGCGATGCGGCCACGGCGGGCGGCGGCTCAGCGGCGGGCGGCCAAACTTCACGCCGCACATTCTGCTGCTGATGGCAGGCCACCAGCAGCCCCATGCACGTCGCAAAGGGCCAAATTCGATTCATCTGCCGAACCCTAGTGAGTCCGCTCCGCGCGGGCAAGTTCCCCCCCCGCAAAGTCGAAGCTGCGCGTCGATCATAGGCCTTCGCCCGGCTGTTGGGGTGATCGCGGCATGCCCGCGTCCGTGATAGGGGAACGCAACGTGAGCTACAGCCTGCAGATCGGCGCCCGCTATCTTCGCTCCAAGAAACGCGCCACGGTTTCGATGATCACTCTGATCTCGATCATCGGAGTCGCCCTCGGGGTTGCAGCCCTCTTGGCGGTCTTGTCGATCACGACCGGTTTCGAAAAAGCCTTCCGCGACAAGGTCCTCGGCGTGAATGCCCACGTGCTCGTCTTGAAGTATGGCCGCGAGTTTCGGGACTATCGCGATGTCCTCTCCACCGTCGGCGAGATGCCCGAGGTGGCTGGCATCGCGCCCTTCTCGATCAACGAGATGATGCTCACCAAAGGCGAGCGCCGCGGCGTCGTCTTGGTCAAAGGCGTCACGCCTGAAGGCCTCCAGACCGTCCTCGACCTGCCGCAGCAATTGGTGGCCGGCGGCCTCGAAGGCCTGCGCCGCCCCGGTGCCGTCCCCAACCTCGACGCCAAGCTCAAGCCCGACGACGATTGGCAATGGCTTCGGGACATCCGTGACGGGAAGTCTCAAACCGCTCCCAGCCAACCAAACAAGGCGGCCAAGACGTCGGCCGAAGAGAAGCCGGTTCGCCACAAGACTTTCTGGGAAGAGGAAAAGGCGCGCCGCGAAGGTCAGCGAGAGGCCGAGCGGCGCGCGCGACGACCGCGCATCGGGGCGGTGGCCGAGCCGGGTGACATCGAAGCGATGCTCGATGGGCTCGAGGGCCAAGACCTCGCGCTTCCCGATGATCCCGCTTGGGAAGCCGGCCTCTCCTACGGCGAGGCCCAGGAGCCGGTCGAGACACTTCCCGGAATCATCGTCGGCAAGACCTTGGCCGAAGACCTGAGCTTGGAAGTCGGTGATAGGGTCCGGCTGATCTCGCCACTCGCTGCTCTCGGCCTGACCTTGTCGGGGACAGGTGGCGCCGTCACGCGGTCGCGCGAGTTCAGGGTGATCGGCGTGTTTCAAGCCGGCTTCCAAGAATATGATTCAGGTTTGGTCTACACCGATCTATTCGAAGCGCAGCGTCTGTTCGACGAAGGCGACAACGTCACGGGCGTCGAGCTCCGCGTCCACGACCTCGACACCTCGTTCGAGCTCGCTCGTCGGATCGAGCAGAACCTGGGCGGCGCCTTTCACTCTCTCGACTGGTCCGAGCTCAACCGCAACCTCTTCACCGCGCTCGAGGTGCAGAAGATCGCGCTCACCCTGGTCATCGCCACCATCATCTTCGTCGCGGCTTTCAACGTCATTGCCACCCTCATCATGGTGGTCCTCGAAAAGAAACGAGAGATCGCGATTCTCAAAGCCATGGGCGCCACCGACGCGACCATTCTCGGTATCTTCATGCTGCAAGGCATCGTCGTCGGCGTGATCGGAACCCTTGCGGGCGTGCTGGTCGGCGGAGGTCTCATCGCCTACCTCGACAAGATCCAATTTCCGCTCGATCCCAAGGTTTACCTGATCGACCACCTCCCCGTCGTGCTCAACCCAAGCGTCTTCCTCATCACCATCGCGATCGCGCTCCTGATCTGCACCCTCTCGACGATCGCCCCCTCCCTGTGGGCCGCGCGCATGCTTCCTGTCGACGGCCTTCGATACGAGTGAAATACGGCTTGCCCTCAAGCCTTGCCGGGAGCTTGACGCCCCGGCCCGGCCGCGCTACCCATCGGGTCCTTTTGCGGGAATAACTCAGCGGTAGAGTGCAACCTTGCCAAGGTTGAAGTCGTGAGTTCGAATCTCATTTCCCGCTCCAATAATCGCTAATCGTTACGGGTGGTTTCACGAAGGCTGACATTTCGAGCGTCGTCCCCAAGCGGGGAACCTTCCACACGATGTTCCACTTTGGGACCGTCGACGAGCACGAGCGCGCGGTCTACCGCACCGTGCTTCTCCTCGCGCTCGATGTGCGAGTAGTGAAGGAACATCTCTTCCGTCGCGTGGCCGATCATCGAACGCGTGATCGCGCCCGACGCCACTTGGCGAAGGATGTTGTTCCAGGTTCGGCGAAAGCCGTGAAGGGTGAAGCGGTCGTGGATGCCGGCCGCCTGTAGAGCTCGCTCGAGAGGCTTTCGGAGCGAGGCGTTGCGGTGATGGGTCCCGACGCGGCTCGGGAAGACCAGGCCTTCGGAGAGCCCTGGGGCCTGGTCTCGGACGAGCCGCTGGCGGTGTTGCTTGAGCACCGCCTTGAGTGGCGGCGGCAGAGGCACGTCTCGGACTTTGCCGGTCTTGGTCGTGCCCACGCGGCCCTGCCACTGGGAGCGCCGGATCCAGATCACATCGGCATCTTCGTCGATGTCGGACCATCGAAGGGCCGAGACCTCGCCGAAACGAGCGCCCGTGAGCGCCATCGTGAGGAACAGCGGGTACCAGTCCGGTTGGTGCTCTCGGAGGTAGCCGAGGACCCGCCGCAGGTCCTCAGGCTTGAGCCGGTTGCCGACCGGGGGCTCCTCGGGAAGCGTTCTCACGCGAGCGCAGGGGTCCCGGGGCAGCCCGAGCTGCGCCTGCGCGTCTCGGAGCAGCGTACGAAGCAGCCTCAGCCGCGAGTTGATGGTGCGGGGCTTGCCTTGTTGGGCATCACGCCACCGGAGGACGTCCTGAGGCGTGATGGCATCGACGTAGTAGTCCCCCAACGCAGGCAGGATGTGCTGGTCGAGGGCGACCGCGTACTTCTCCCGCGTCGAGGGCTTAAGAGTGGGAATCTTCCCACGCATCCACGAGCTCGCGTATTCGCCAAGGCGAAGACGGTGCTCCGGGGTCGTGCCGCCCGTCAGCAAGCGGGTACGAAGCAACTCCCTTTGGGAGCCCGCTTCGGCCATGCTGGTAGCGGCGATCACTTTCTTCTGATCCTTTCGCTTCCCCGTCTTCGGATCGTTCCAAGTCACTCGCACTCGATAGCGACCCGACGACAGGCGTTCGATTCCCGGATAACGAGATTTGCTCATGTGCTCCTCCCGTCCCGGACGTTGCGTACCGCCGCGCAGCATAGCGCCGGCACCCGTCGGCAATCCAGCGGTCGAGCGTCGAGCGACGAAACATCAACGTTCCCCGGGGGCCGCGCCCGTCCGGTGCTAGTACTCCGCGGCTGACGAGAGAGCGGACACCGGAGGCCGTCAGCCCGAGAAAGGCTCCGGCACTCCGACAGTCGAGCCATGGATCGTCGTCCCATGGCGCTGTCATTGGGGCCCGTGGTTCGGGATCGCGTTCATGCTCATCCCCTGTTATCGGTTTTGCCCCCCGAAAAGTTGCGCGGGCTTCGGTATGCGCGGTCACAGGAACTTCGGTTTCTCGCCCTTGGCGATAGAAATCGCGCCTTCGCTTGCGCGGTGTTGCCCGTTCTTGCGCGGCACGCGCGACCGATTGCATGATCGATCCGATTGTTGCGCTCCGTTGCGCACGGTTGCGCCATTTACACCGATGTTGACGCAGTTGTGCTGGGCAAGATGTGGGATTGTAAGACATCGAAGATGTCCCAATACCCGCGTGCCGCGCTCAACGCCTTCGGCTTATTCGCAGCGGGTGGCGCCTCTTGGAGCAAGGTTACAAGTCTACGTGATTCACGTAGCTCGATGTTTGGCGCAGTCGTCCTCCGCGAGAGAGCTCCAGTTGCATGGAAAGGCGATGGATCCCTTGGAGCCCTGGACTAACGGGGCCACGCGTCCACGGCGCCCGACAGCTCTGAATGGGCGTGCTCTATGCTGTCCCTCGCATGCTTGACGCGGGCAGCTGCGCTGTAGAGCTCCGACTTCGCCAGACCGTAGTTCTGCTGCTCAATGTGGCGGGCCACGGTCTCAAGGTCAGTCGTCTGCAAAAGGGACAGCGCCTTGCTGAGCATGCTCACACTGTCGGAAACCCGAGTGGCTGCGTCGGTGTTCGCTGGGGTAGTCTGTGTAGTCGCCATATTCGCTTCCTGTCCTTTCTGGTTTGCTAACTCCAACGTGTCATTAGGTGCCGGTGTTCACCTTTATCGGACCAGTCGGTTATCACGATGATGGGACCGGAGAAGGCAAGACAATCAAGGCTCAGCATGACCGCGCACGGTGTTGATGTCGAGCAGCTGATACCGCAGGCTGACCGAGTGAACCGCCCGGTTTCTTCACATTCGGAGTTAGTGCAGACCGACTTCTCCTCGACCAGGTTAGTGGCTGAAACGTCCCGGAAACTTCGTCCAGATCGCATGGGTTGATTGGAGCGCGGCTTGAAGCAGGCGAGTGAAGGAAAGACAGTTCCCAGCGACAAGGTCAAGGAACGCTTGCTCGAGTAAACAAGCTTCGATGGACGACCCAAGCTCGGTCAGCTAAGAAAGAAATCTTTACTTTGCGCTACTGTTGGTAAAGAATCCTTTCTTAGGAGTCTATGGCAAGAGTTACAGGGAGATACGAGCGTACGGCGGTCGCCGGCGAGGAGGTCAGGGCCTTCGTGCCGCGGCCCCTGCCTCCCGCGGACCCGCCGCTGAGCCTCGACTCCGAGGCCCTCGCGCTT
>Ga0316201_10000855_pt1 | contig 19110 bp, 17 predicted proteins | sample CS6wburrow_MG_FD_204516 | JGI IMG/M metagenome (GOLD analysis project Ga0316201, IMG submission 204516) | Coastal sediment microbial communities from Delaware Bay, Delaware, United States - CS-6 worm burrow | ecosystem: Environmental > Aquatic > Marine > Coastal > Sediment | place: USA... | reverse complement strand
TGGTAAGCGGTGCACCTGAAATCAGGCTCCGATTTGCACTTGTAGAGCGAACCCGACTTGAAATAGACCGCCGCCTCTCTCAGTTCGGGTGACGAGGCATAACGGATGCGCCGCTCGGTCATGTACAACAGACGCTTGAGCTGCCGGCTGCTCCACTCGTCGACCAGTCGGCCCTGCTCCATGAGCAACACCAGCTGCATCAGGGTGTGTGCCGTGGCGTAACTGTTACCGCCGCCATTGACGTTTTTCTTTCCCTGCGCGGTAAAGAAACTGCCCTGGCGGATTCGGTCGAGCGGCAGGCCGTTGCGGGTGACCGGTTCCCAGAAAGTCTGCTGGAACAGGCGGGTCAGGTCGCCGCGCGAAGTGTGGGTGAAAAAGTCGTCGATATCCTGCTCGGATACCGGGTAATCCCTGCCGAAGTGTCTCAGCAGCATCGCATCGCGCATCACCATCGCGGCCGCCGAATTGGAGCTGACCGACAACATCCAGTCGAGGTACTCCCACAACAGGGCCTGGTCGCCATCCTGGATGGTGCGCCGGGTCAGCACGCGCGTGTCGACATCGAAAATGCGCACCTTGTGGTGATCATGGTGGGCAAAGTCGTCGGCTGTAATGACCGTGTTACGCAGAATTTCCCGGCGCCTTTGATAATCGTCCGGCCAGGCATCGGCGAGGGCCTGGAACAGGCCGAGCGCACCGAGGATTTTGCCCACGCTGCCTACATTCTGGCGGTAATCCCCGCGGTGCTCGGCGTAGCGGATATCGCTGGCATCGCTCAGGTCCAGCACCGCTATGCCGTAGGCGTTGGCATGCTCGCCCAGCAAAGCGCTGACCTGCGCGGTGAAGGCCGGATCAGGCGCCGGCAGCGCCAGTTCCGGATTGCCCAGCAGGCGCAGGTCGACCTGCTCCGTCGTCAGCATGGCGCCGGGCGGCTGGAAGCCGCCGATAGCCAGGCCTTCATTGGCCAGTCGCGCCCCTTCCACGCGACGGATGCCGGTATCCTCGTAGCCGTCCAGCGGATAGGCCGTGACGCTTGGCGGCGCCATCAAAAGGCCTGAAAGAACCAGGGCCGCCCTCGCCAGGTGCTTTTGGGTGCTCATTCAGGCACCCCGCTCATGTCGACCGTTACTTTCGATGTGTCCGCCAGGCGAGCCTCCATTTCGTGCAGATAGCTGATGCCACGGGCCATCTTGCTTTCCAGGAATGGTCTCAGCTGGAACAGGCGCAGGTCGCCATCGAGGAAACCAAACTCGACGTCGGCCGGTGCGGAATTTCCCTCATCGTCGGTGATGGGCGGAAAGTTGACCGGAAGACCCTTTGCGAAAGTGATGAGCTGCGCAATTTCACCTGGCTGCAGCACCGTGTCACTACCGCTTGCGGGCAGGAACTGCAGGCCGCCGGCGGGGTCAGGGACCCGGCGCCAGGGCGCGGTCGCGGTGGCCAGCACACGCATCGGTGCACCATCGAGCGGGATGCGCAGCGATTCCGCCGCCTGACCGTCGACGGCTCCGCCGAGGCCCTCGTTAACGGCAACAGAGATGACGTCCCGGCTGCCCGTATCGATATTCTGCGTGACCAGCACACCCGACTTGTCGGAAGCAACGGACTCCAGCAGGAGAATGGACGTGTAGACGTGTTCAGGGCGGGTCATGTGCGACTGCCGCCAGGCGAACGCCCGCGCAGTGAACGGCGAAGCCCACACCCTTGCAATGCTCTGCATCAGGTTTTCGAAGCCCACCACGTTGGGCAGCGTCAGGTTGAGCCCGGCGCCGGTAAACCCGGCCAGGTCCTCGACATTGGTATCGGAGCGCACGAACACGCCCGGCGGATCGTCCGAACCAAAGGCATTCTCCATCGCGGTTTTCAATTGCTGCTGGAATGCCTCTCCGGGCCTGGTTTCAACGATGATGCGATAGAGTTCGGCACGGAATGCCTCGGCCTGCTGGTCGCGACCGGGATCGCCGGCCGGTATTTGCTCGAGCTTGCGGTACTCATCGACCATCCAGTCGAATACGGTTCCCTCGCCATCCCTGTAGGGTTGCTCCAGCGCCTCCTGCAGGAACAGGCCGAAGGGAATGGCCACACCCCGGGATACGTGGCCGGGATAGTGCTTTCTCAGTTCACCCAGCTTGGCTGCCTTGGGACCGACAATGCGGCCGGAATCGGTTGCGCGGAGGCCGTCCAGCGGCACGAATTCACGCACGGTGAGATCCAGTTTTTCCAGGTCGGGGCTGATCCTCACCTCCTGGCTGGAATCGGCGCGTTGAAGAATCGCCGCCCAGCGCTCATCGTAGGCAGTCAACTCAACCAAACCGGACTTGCTGACCGCAAGCACCACGCGCTCCCCCTCATGCTGGGCCAGTGTTTCCTGCAAAGACGCATCCACGGTTACGTTGGGTATGCCCAGGTTCCGGGCCAGCAATTGAACATGTGACAAGGGGTTGCCTTCACCCTGGGTGAGAATTCCGGCAACCGGCGGCAGGTCGGAGACGGTTTCCGGCAGCACGTAAATACCATCAGGCCGGAAATTCTCCAAGTCACTGAGATCCGGCTCGACATGCAGAATGCCGGTCGCCAGGCCGGGGTTCAGCGCTGTGAAACCGACCCCGATGCTCTCATCAAACAAACGGTACTTTACCCCCGCCAGGCGGTTGGCATCCCGGGACAGGCCGTCCAGAACCTGGGAGAAGAACAGCAGGGGGCTGCCGCGCAACTGGTCCTGGATAAACAGCATGGCCAGGGGTTCAATCTCGCCAAGGGTTTCCATGCTGTCGTAAAAGTGCATGCGCAAAGCCTGCGTACCCCAACCCGGAACACGACCCAGGTAACCGAGCTGATCCAGGTACCGGTCGAGCCTGGTCTGATCCCTGGAAAGGCCTGCAACGCTGTCTGTCAACTGGCCCAGGAGCCTTTCGTTGACCACGCCCGTACCGAACGCCGCGAGCCCCGCGGACTGCAGGAACTCCAGTCTTTGCAGGCGGGTGGCCTGTGCCATCTGCGGCCGTAACTCGGAGCCGGCTCGAAAGTGCTCGCTTTCCAGGCGCAAGCCCAGGTCAAGCAGTTCCAGCCTGGCCGCAGGCGAATGCACCAGTGGCATGGACCTTCTCAAGGTGGCCAGCAACTGTGCCGTCAGGCTGAGCCTTTCGGCAGGCGTCGCGTTGGCGTCCAGTTGTGCGGCGTTGGTTCGCAGCAAATCCTGCAACCAGGGCGCAGCGGTGTATTTTTCCGCCAGGCGATTCAATTCCTGGTCCAGCGGCGCGGCCTGGTACACGCGATCAATTTCTTCAGCGAGCTCCAGGTAGGAGTCTCTTTGGCCAGCATTCAGCCCGGCCGCATAGGCGCGCACCCGGTCTGCGTCTTCCGCCGCGGGCGATCCGTGAATCTTGGCCCGCAGGGGTTTGAAGCCGTCGTCCCGGTCCGACAGGGACGCGGACATCTGGCGCACCTTTTGCACCGATGCGCTGTCCGCCCCGTGAGGCAACATGCGAACGGCAGTGCGCAGGGCCAGGAACTTGTCCCGAATCCACTCAGACCGGGACGCCATTTCGGTGAGCAGCGCCCTGCCACCTGCACGTTCATCCTCTTCCTGGATGGCGCCGCGGTAAAACAGGGCCTGCCGGAATATCCAGCCATCATCGGCGGCGATCAGGAAACGCTCGATCAGGAGGGAGGCCAGTTGCTCCCGGGCAGCCGGATCGTCAAGAAATGAGTCGGAATTGATACCGGCCAGCAAATTACCGACCAGGTAGCCATCAGCGCGCAATGTCCTGGTCCGGTCGCTCCATTCGCCGTGCTGGTGGCCGCCGCCGTGGTTCTGGCAGGCATACGCTTTTGGCGGCAATACCGAACCATCGTTGCAGAACCACCGGATTTGCGAGAAGGGACCTCGTTCGCTCGATTTCATCGCCACGATCCAGTCGCGGTATGTTGCGATGTCACCGCCACTGTCCTGCGCATTCGTGACCGGTATGCAAGTGAATGCCAAGACCACCGTAAGCAGCGCCTTAATCCTGTTCATTTTTCTCTTATGGCCTCCTGCAGCCTATCGAATGATTACCGGCCAGCGCCGACACAGCCTTAAAGGATACTGCAAAAACGGTGCACCGTGATGAAGCCGCGGTATCAGCGTTTCAGCGCAGCGGCTCCATCGAGACGGCGCAGTTGCCCCAGCGGGCCATTAACCAGGGCGGGCAAGGACTCCAGGGGCACATCGGCGGAGAATTCCGGCGCGCGGCGCGCGGATATACGAATGGATTTCCCATCGAACTCAAGCAGCGCCAGGCTGTGTTTCTGCTTCTGCCTGCCGGATGCGAAAGTGCGCGCGTTACCACCCAGGGCACCTACCGCCAGGTGAACCATTCCGGCGTCATCCACGCCCGGGTAGAAAACATGGTGGTGGCCACTGGCATACACGTCAACGCCGTGCCGGTGCAACAGGGTCAACAATGATGGGTCGGCAATGATCTCATGCTCCCGACCCTTGGCCAGCGGCCACATCGGCAGGTGAGACATGACCACTGTCATCGCAGCATTCGGTGAATGGCGGTCCAGGGCTTGTTCGAGGAATTCCCGTTCGGCCCCGGGCAATGTACCGGGTCGAGTGCCGTCGAAAGCGATGATCAGCAACTGGCCCAATCGTGCCGCATAGCGCAGCGGCCAATCGCTCCCGGGCAGGATCTCGACGCCGGCATCAGGCACGCTCCACTGCCTTATGAACTGCTCGCGCTCCAGCTGAAAAGCCGGAAACGCGGAGCCGTCGTGGTTTCCGGGTGTGATCAGAAAAGGAATGCCGGCTTCCGCCAGGGGAGCCCTGATTTCCGCGTTGAACACGCCCCACATCTCATCCAGCCAGGCACGATCGAGCCTGGGTTGCTTCTGGCCGGCAACCATGTCGCCCGCACTGAGCACCGCCACCGGCTTCATCGCAAGGATCGTATCCATGGCCTTGCCGACCCGGGCGTGGTAGGTCGTGCTGCCGTAACGCCCGTTGATATCGGATATCAGGGCAATCGTTTCGGCAGCTGCAGTATTGCCTGCGAGTGTGAACAGAAGCCCGAGCAGGCAGCAGAATCTCACCCCTCGCTGACCTGGCAGGAAGCGGTTTCGGTTTCATCCAGGCCGGGGGCCATCAACAGCTTCTTCGGCTCCAGGTCCAGTTTCAGCGTTCCGGCCTTGCAGTCGGCCTGCAATAACTCGAATGCCTGAACCGCTCGCTTGGCGACGGTTTCCGCCTCGCTCGTGCTGAGCCCGGCGCTCTGCGTCAACCACCGGTAAGTCTCTCCCTTTGCGCCCATGTCTGCTGCCAGCTTACCGAGCCGCAAGTACAGTGTTGGCGAGTAGTGCCTCAAGCCCTCCAGCATATGGGTCCTGGCTGCGAAATCGGCATAGCCATGACGTACGCCTGCATCGTTGTCGTTGATCGCAGACTGGCGCAGTCGAACCGGGCTGAACGCGGCCAGCGTGTCCGGAACCTCCTTGCCGTGCGCCGCTTTCGATTCCAGCTTGCCATCTTCGATCCAGTACCAGCGCCAGTTGTAGTCGATATTGCCGATCCGGTCCTGCTGGCCCAGCATGAAGTCGAGCAAGGTGATTTCAATGACATCCTGCATCCAGAAAACGACCTGTTCCACGGAGATGTCCGCGGAAAGCGCCTTGGCCATTTTCGGGTCCCGGCGCGCCTGAGCGACTCCGTCATGCGCCGCCTCCAGCAACGGCAGTTCGCTGCGCAGGGCGAGGAAGGGCGCAGTTTTCTGGAAATCCAGGTTCTGCCCGGAGCCCCAGCCGGACTCGCGCGTGCCGTTGAAATCGACGCCGTAGCGATCGCCTTTGTTATCGAGCAGCACACCGAACACCTGCCGGCCTTCGTCCGTCAGCGCGGCGCGGGTTGCCGACGCATCGGCCTGCCCGCTCTCCACCTCGTCAAGGAAACGCCAACCGGCGGCCAACATGCGCATATTGCGACGATCGCCGACCATTTTCAGCGCCGGTTTGACCACCCGCTGGTTGTGCACGGCGGCATCCATGCTGCGGTAAACCGCTACCGGTACATGCACCTGGGTATTCAGGAAGCGCGAAAAATGATAGTAAATCCAGGACGAAGGCGCATAGGTGGCGCTGGTGTCGCGGGCATTGACGGAGACTTTGAAGCTGGCCGCTTTGCTCCTGGCGGCCGCCTTGGCGCCGTGCCGGTCTGCGCAGTGCTGCCGTTCAAACGCGGTGTAATCACCGCCGTAAGCGCCAACATCGATGTCGTACAAAATGGTTCCCGGGCTGGTGCTCCAGAGTTTCGGGCACAGGGCCAGTTCGCGCACATCCAGCGCGCAATACGTCTTTTCCCGTTTGTGATCGCTCTTGCTGAAATGCGCACCGGGCATGGGCAGAATGCGAATGCATTGTTCGGTCAGGCCATTAGGGGATTTGAACTCAGTCGTCTCACCACTGACGGAGGCGGCCAATGCCGGGTTGAGCGCCAGCATCGCCATACCAGCCAAAATGAATTGCCACCACATGATTTTGTCCTCCGTTCGCACCTATCCGGCGGTCACCGCGCCAGGCGTTGAGAATAGCCAAGTCCTCGTGCGGAGACAACGAATGCGACTCCTGAGCAGCCTGCCCCGTTTTCAATTTAGAATACCTCCATGCTGATCATTGGCGCATCCGATGTCCGTTCACTGCTGCCGGTTGCGGACTGTATCGACATCATGGAGCGCGCCATGCGGGCCGTTTCGGCCGGTCATGCAAGCATTCCGGACCGCATCGCCATGCCACTGGAGCAGGGCCTCGGCTATTTTTTCCAGATGCCCGGTTCGGTCGCCGAGTTACCGGTTTACGGCAGCAAGATGGTCAGCCTTCACCCGGGAAACCGCGCGCTCGGCGAACCCACCGTGCAGGGTTTCGTAACCCTGTTCGACCGCGCCACCGGCCGGCCCGTGGCGCTGGTCGACGGCGCGGCGATAACGGCCCGGCGCACGGCGGCGGCTTCGGCCCTGGCCACCCGTGAACTCGCGCGGGCCGATGCACGCAGCCACGGACTGTTTGGCGCGGGCGTGCTGGCCGTCGCACACATCGATGCTGTTTCATGCGTGCGGGAAATTGACGAGATCCGTGTCTGGGCGCGAAACCATGACAAGGCCTTGAAGTTCGCAGCGGAACAGTCTGACCGAACCGGGTCCAGAGTCATTGCGGTCGAGCAGCCGGAAAAAGCTGCTGCATGCGACATCGTCAGCCTGGTAAGCAACTCGTCCGAGCCGCTTCTTCGCGGCCGCTGGCTCAACCCGGGATCGCACCTCAACCTGGTCGGCGCCCACAAGCCCCGGCACCGGGAGACCGATTCCGACACAGCGGTGCGAAGCGCCATCTACGTCGACTCCCTCGCCAGCGCATTGACGGAAGCCGGCGATCTGTTGATTCCGCTCGAACAGGGCCGTATCGGCCGCGATGACATTCTGGGTGAGATCGGCCAGGTTCTGAACGGTGACGTTCCGGGCCGCCGTGACCCGGCCCAAATCACACTGTATAAATCCCTGGGTATCGTCACCCAGGATCTTTATGCCGCCGAGCACGTCTACCGCTGTGCGCTGGAACAGGGCCTGGGAACACAGGTCGATTTCGATTGAGCCGCCGGCGCATTCCGCGCCAGCCATGTGCTGAACCGGGCGCTCAACGGCGAGCGTACGACTTACGCGCACCCCACCACCCGAGCAGCCCGGCGATCACCAGGGACATGCCGCAGGCCAGCGCAAAGAGGAATTCACTGGTGGCGCGGTCCCCCGTGGCCGACCGGTAAGGCAGCACGTAAAACAGGACCATCAGGACGAACAGAACCATGCCGGACACGGCCAGGGCCGCCGACCACCCCAGCGTCCGCTTCAGCCTGGCAGCGTCGAACTCGGATTCGGGCGCCCGGTGCAGGCGTTCACGGCGCCGGTTCTCCCGCTCGCTGACTTCGCCCCGTCGGGACACCATGACGATCACCAGGTAGCTGACCAGCACGCCCACCAGGATGGGGTCCAGCACCACCGGTAGTTCCAATATGCCGGTGATCCCCACCAGGTTGGTGAGGAGGTTGCCAGCCAGCCCGGCAATGATGCCCCAGAATGCCGCCGCCTCGGTGATGCGCCGGCTCCACACGCTCATGAACGCCACCGGCCCCCAGGAAGAGGCAAACAGCGTGCCGGCGAAATAGGTAATCCAGAACAGCCGCCCTTCGGGCAATAACAGGGCGATGGCCAGGGCCACGACGCCAATGGCCAGCATCGCGACGCGACTGGACCTGAGTTGCAACGGCCCGGCTCCTTCGCGCCGCCCGAAGATGTCGTTACTGATACTGAATCCGCTCAGGGAGAGAAACGTCGACGCCGACGACAGGCCCGCGGCCATGATGCCCGACATCAACAGCACACCAACGGTCACCGGCATCAGGTTCAGCGCGGCCCAGATCATGTTTTCCTGCGCCGGAACGATGTCCGGGTTGAGCAGGTTGATCGCGGCCCCGCACAGCATCAGGACGAGGTACAGAAACAGCACGACACCGGCCGTGATGACCGCTGAGCGCATCACGGTATGCTCGTCCTTGGCCATCAGGTAGCGGCTGGCCTGCCAGGGGCTGACCGCGACCACGATGCTCCAGGCCACGCCGAGAATCACGCACCAGACCAGCGCATCGAGAGGTGTGTGCCAACTCGACTCCGGCCCCAGGACACCGTGCCAGGAAAGGATTTCGGGTTTGGCGGCGAAGGTCGCCAGGTCACGAATCGCAGCCAGCCAGCCACCCGCCTCATCCAGCACGACAGCGAGGCCCATGAACGCGACTGCCGAAAACAGCAGGAACATGATGGTGTCGGTGAGTACCACGCCTCGTGAACCGGAATACAACGTAAACAGCGTGTATCCCAGCCAGGTGACGATCAGCGTGGTTGCGAAGGACAGCCCGGTTACCTCGTGAATGATGGTTGCCGTACCCTGGGTGACCATGACCAGGTAGGCGGTGCAGCCGATGACCACGGTCAGGCCGGCGACCGATTGCACCCGGCGGCTGTCGAAACGCTGCCCAAAGTACTCGGCAACCGTCAGAGCCCGGCTACGCCTCAGAAAACGACCGAAATAGAGGGCGCCGGCGACGTAACCGATGCAGTTGATGGCGGTCATCAGGACGATCAGGCCCGGATTTCCCGCGTAGGCGATCCCGGTCTCGCCCATGAAGGCATTGGTGCTCATCAGGCTGGCCACCAGCGTTCCGACAATCAACAGCGTCGGCGCCTGCCGGCCGGCCACGAAGTAATCTTCCAGGTGCTTGACCTTGCGGCCCGCGTAACTGCCGACCAGCAGGTAGACGACGATGCTGACCAGCAATCCTGCGGCGTAGATACTCACCGCTGCACCCTTTGCTCAGCGGGCCAGTGGGTCAAAGTATTTCTTTGTTCCTGGGCGTGTAAAGCGTGGCTTCTTCCGGTGTCAGTTGAATGACCTTGATGGTCCAGTTGGCCAGCACCGCGTCCACCTTCAAGCGGAATCGCCCGCCCTCTTCCATCAGGCGCAAGCCGTTGCCGCGGTACTTGGTTTTCATCACGGTGCCGGCATGGGTCCCGGTCGGTGCATTGAGCAGGACAATGGTCAGGCCCATGGAGTTTTCGAATTCACTGTTGACGCGCCAGTCGATCAGCCAGGGGCCTTTCACCTCGAAATCCGCCGTTTCCGCGGTGCGGCTTCCGGAAAATTCCCGCACCAGCTGTTCGGCGGCGAGGTTCGCGGAAAAAAACACCGCGGCCATCGACAAGATGGCCATCAGGTATGTTTTACTCATAAGCATCTTCATGATTCTGCAAATGGCGCCATTATAAAGGAGCGCCGCTTTAGCGGTACTGGTCCCAGTAAGGGTTATTGCCGAAACGATCGGCCAGGAAATCGATGAACATGCGGGCACGGCGCGACAGGTAGCGGGTCTGCGGGTAGACGGCCCATGCGTCCAGCGGCGGCGGCGCAAAGCCGGGCATGACCTCGACCAGGTCACCGCTGGCAAGCGCCTGCCAGGCGATGAAAGACGGCGTGACAATGATGCCGTGGCCCGCCATCGCCATGTCGCGCAGGAAATCTCCGTTGTTGGCCACCACCCGGGAGTCCGTTTGCACCGTATGCACCTTGCCCTGCTGGTCTTCCAGGCGCACCTGGGCGCCGCCACCGATGTCGTAGCGAAGCAGTCTGTGCCGGGCCAGGTCCGCGGGCTCCTGCGGGCAGCCGTGTGCCTCGATATAAGCCGGGCTGGCACACAGCAGCATGCGGATCGGGCAGATGCGGCGGGCGCGCAGACTGGAGTCGGTCAGCTGCGAGATGCGAATGGCCAGGTCCACGCCGCTCTCCACCAGGTCGACATGACGGTCGGAGAAATCGATGTTCACGTCCAGCTCCGGATGTGCCCGCAGAAACTCGTCGATGGCGGGCGATAGGTGGCACAGGCCGAACGACAGGGGCACGGCCAGGCGCAGGGTGCCCTCCAGCGTGGCGTCGGTGTCGGCCGTAGCCGCATCCAGCTCGGAAACGTCCGTCAGCAGCTTGACGGCGCCAGCGTAATAGGCCCGGCCCGCTTCGGTCAGGCTGGACCGACGCGTCGTGCGGTTCAGCAAGCGCACACCCAGCCGTGCTTCGAGTTCGGTCAACCGCCGGCTGACGCCCGACTTGGCCATCCCCAGCTGTTCCGCCGCCTTGCTGATACTGCCGGATTCGACGACCCGGACGAAATTGCGCATTTCTTCGAACTGGCTCATTGTTCATATTTACAGAACTATATTTTCTAATTGTTACTGTTTTTTACACTTAAAACAACAGTTAGCATTGCGAAAAGGTTGAACATCATTCAGGAGAATCCTCATGGAAAAAGCACAATCTCTCGCAGCACCTCTGGGTCGCGTTCTGATCTCGCTGATTTTTATCGTTTCCGGAATCGGAAAAATTGCCAACTACGGCGGCACCCAGGGCTACATGGAAGCCATGGGCGTTCCGGGCATGCTGTTGCCGGCGGTGATCGCATTGGAACTGATCGGCGGCATCGCCATTATCCTGGGCTGGAAGGCTCGCCTGGCGGCCTTTTTGCTCGCCGGTTTCAGCCTGGTGTCGGCCGTCCTGTTTCATGCCGATTTCTCTGACCAGATGCAGACCATCATGTTCATGAAGAACCTGGCGCTGGCTGGCGGCTTCCTGTTCATCGTCGCGCACGGCGCCGGCGCCTGGTCTGTCGATAGCCGCGGAGAAAGCTGACATGAACGATGCGAACACCCACTACACCCGGGAAGTCATTTCCACCACGCCCGGCGTGCCGGCCACTGATGGAGACGGCGTGCGCATGACGCGCGTCATCGGCAGCCCGCAACTCAACATGCTGGATCCCTTCCTGCTGCTCGACGTCTTTGAGTCGGACCAGCCGCAGGACTACATCGGCGGCTTTCCGAGTCACCCGCACCGTGGTTTCGAGACCGTCACCTACCTGCTGGCCGGCCGCATGCGCCATAAGGACAACGCCGGCAACGAGGGCGTGATCGAGCCGGGCGGCGTGCAGTGGATGACCGCCGGCCGCGGCATCGTCCATTCCGAGATGCCGGAGCAGGAGGATGGTTTGTTGATGGGCTTTCAGCTCTGGGTCAACCTGCCGGCCAAAGCCAAGATGATCGCGCCCGCTTACCAGGAATTTTCTCCGCAGCAGACACCACTGGAGCGCCGTGAAAACGGCACCGAGATACGCGTGATCACCGGTCGAACCGACCACGGAACCACCGGAATCGTACGCAACGACCACGTCCACCCAACCTACCTGGACGTGACGCTGCCGGCCGGGACGTCCTTCGAACAATCCGTGCCTGCGGATGACAACGCCTTCCTATTCGTGATCGATGGCGAGATGGCAGTGGGCGAGCAGGTCTCGACACTGGCCCGCCGAACACTGGGCATTCTCAGCCCCGGCGCACGCATTGCAGTCAGCGCGGGGCAGGGTGGGGCGCGGTTTCTGCTGGTTTCGGCGCAGCCGCTGGGCGAGCCGGTGGCTCGCGGCGGCCCCTTCGTGATGAATACGAAGGAGGAAATCATGCAGGCCTTCAACGACTATCAACACAACCGTTTCTAGAGAACACAGAGGAATTTAAACCATGGGATTACTGGTAAAAGGAGAATGGGTCGACCGCTGGTACGACACCGAGGGCCACAAGGGCCACTTCGTGCGCAGCGCTGCACAGTTTCGCAACTGGGTCACCGCCGACGGCAGCCCCGGCCCCAGCGGCCGCGGTGGTTTCAAGGCCGAGGCAGGACGCTACCACCTGTATGTTTCACTGGCCTGCCCCTGGGCCAACCGCACGCTGATCTTCCGTCACCTGAAGGGGCTGGAGGAAATGATCAGCGTGTCGATCGTGCACTGGCACATGGCGGAACACGGCTGGACGTTCCAGCCCGGGGACGGCGTCATCCCGGACCCGATCAACCACGCGGACTACATGCACCAGGTATACACGGCGGCGATGCCGGACTACTCAGGACGCGTTACGGTACCGGTGCTGTGGGACAAGCAGGAGAACACGGTGGTTTCCAATGAATCGTCCGAGATCATCCGCATGTTCAACAGCGCCTTTGACGACATCGGCGCCAGGGAAGGTGACTACTACCCGGAAAACCTGCGTAACGAAATCGACGAAGTGAATGCGCGCATCTACAGCAACGTCAACAACGGCGTGTACAAGGCCGGCTTCGCCACCAGCCAGGAGGCATACGAGGAAGCCGTGGTGCCGCTGTTCGAAACGCTGGACTGGTTGGAGCACCGCCTGGCCAATCGCCGCTACCTGTTCGGCGACCGCCTGACCGAGGCCGACTGGCGCCTGTTCACCACGCTGGTGCGCTTCGACCCGGTCTACGTAGGCCATTTCAAATGCAACCTACGCCGCATTCGGGACTACCCGAACCTGTGGGCCTACACCCGCGACCTGTACCAGCACGGTGATGTCTCCGAGACGATCAACATGCACCACATCAAGCATCACTATTACGTGAGCCATGACATGATCAACCCGACCGGCGTGGTGCCGGTCGGCCCCGAGCTGGGTCTATGGGATCCGCACGGACGTGAGTCCATGTAACAGTCATCAGGGCAAGGCCCCCGGCTCAGCCTTCAGCCAGTGGCAGCAGGATCTCGTTGCGGCGCATGAACCAGGGCGTGAACGGCGCGTTGTAGCGGGCCCAGACCGGGTCGCCGGCAGACTCCAGTCCGCTTTCCTGCAGCCAGCTTTCCAGTTTCCGCAAATGCTGTTGGTAGTTTTTCTCGCTCCAGGTGCCTGAATAACGGATGGCCGCAGCCCGGTAAGCCGGCACCTCGCGGATGACCACCGCGGGGTCATTCGGCTGCGGAATGGTTTCCATCGTGAACGATGCCGGCATCATGAAGGCCACGGCCCAGCCGTTTTCAGAGACCTCCTGGCTGACCGGCGATGTCATGGCAATCTTCTCGCCGCGTTGTTCCTGACTGACCGGAGCGGTCATGGCGATCTCACCGCCCGTCCGGTTGTTGCCGTCAATGTACTTGAACAATTTGCGAAACGCGGCACTGCCGGCGTCCTCGAAATCACCGCTGACCACCGTTTCGGCCACGATGGCGGGGGCGTATTCGCGAATCTCAAAATCGCCGTCTTCGCGAACCACCGTGTATTCGGCCTCTTCCACGGCCTGTAGCGGGCTGACCGCGAGCATGGCTATTGCCGCCGAGGTGACCAGGGCCTTCCTGCCGAGAGATTGATTGCTCCTTGCATCCGTCACAGCGTTTTCATCCGGTTTTCAGGCTTGGTGAACAGGATCTGCACATCGGAAATGGCCCGCTCCAGGAAGGCGCCCTCGCAATAGCAGAGGTAATACTCCCACATGCGGATGAACGACTCCGGGTAACCTTGCCGGCGCACTTCGGACAATTGCGCCGTGAAGTTCTCACGCCAGCGCCGCAGCGTGACCGCGTAGTGCAGCCCGATGTCCTCCAGGCCGAGCATGCGCATGTCGGTCTGCCGCGCCACGGAGTCCGTCATCACGGAGGAGGAGGGGAGGCCGCTGCCAGGGAAAATGTAGCGCTGTATGAAATCAACCGACTTGCGGTATTCCTCGTAACGCTGATCGGCAATGGTAATCGCCTGGATCAGCATGGCGCCGTCCGGCTTGAGCAGATCGCTGCATTTACGAAAATAGGTGTCGAACAGGCCATGGTCGATGGCCTCGATCATTTCAATGGAAACGAGCTTGTCGTACTGGCCTTCGAGATCCCGGAAATCTTTCTGCAGCAGGGTGATGCGGTCCTGCAGCCCGGCTTTCGCCACGCGCAGGCGGGCTTTCTCGAATTGCTCCCTGGAAATCGTCGTGGTGGTCACCCGGCAACCGTAATTCTGCACGGCATGAAGGGCGAACCCGCCCCAGCCGGTACCGATTTCGATCACGTGGTCCCCAGGCGTCAGTTCCAGCTTGCGGCAGATGTGGTCCAGGCGTGCCAGTTGCGCCTCGTGCAGGCCCATGTCGGGACGCTCGAAGATCGCGGACGAGTACATCATGGTCTCATCCAGCCACAGGGCGAAAAAGTCGTTGCCCAGGTCATAATGGGCAGCGATGTTGCGGCGCGCGCCCTCGTGACTGTTGCGGTTGATGCGGTGATACAAACCCTGCAGGGGTGCGGTAATGCGAGCCAGGCCGCCCTCCATGCCGTCCAGCACCTGACGGTTGCGCAACAACAGCTGCACCAGTGACACCAGGTCATCGCACATCCAGTAACCGTGCATGTAAGCCTCGCCGCCGCCGATCGAGCCGCCGAAAGCCAGTTCACTGTAGAAGCGCTGATCCAGTACGGTGATGCGCGCCTCGATGTCCCCTTCGAGACCGGAACCGAAAACCTGCTCGGCTCCATTGTCCACCAGGGTTAGGTTGCCGGTGTCCAGTTGCCCCAGGCGCTGCATAACGGCCTTCCTCGCGAGCCCGTCGAGCAAGCCCGGCTTGGCCGTTCCGGCGAGGTGCCGCGAAGAAGAAAGGGATGTCGATTTCATCGGATTTCCTCCAGGGCAGTGACCTTTTTATCGGGATGATCGTAAACCGGGACGCGCTTGGCCCACAACCTAATCGCCTCCCAATATATTCCCAGCACAATTTTCACCGTCATCAAGGGGAAAAAGGTGAGCACTCGGGCCAGGGCCGGCCCGGTAATCTCACGGCGCTGCAGCACCAGCGTGGCATCGAACACCTTGCTGCCCTGGCGGGCGTTTTCCATGTGCACGGTGAGCATGTCTTCCGGTTGGTTGAATCGCCAGTCGTACTGCACGTCCATCGGCATGAAGGGCGACACGTGAAAAACCTTTTCCGGCGTGTGCCGATGCCGGCCCGGCACCTCCGCGCTGGCCGACTGCGGCAGGACGTAGCAATGCCGCTCGCCCCAGGGCGTGTTGTTCACTTCGGCGACGATGGTTTCCACGTATTCATCCCGGTCATCAAAACAGTAGTAGAAGCTGACCGGGTTGAAAACGTGGCCGAAATAGCGCAGGTGTGTGAGCAGGCGCACCGGACCGGCCGGCCGCCGTCCGGTTTCCCGATACACGAGGTCGCAGACCGACTGTTTCAGCGACACTTCCGGATCCCCGAAATGGTCGCTGCGGCGGAACTGCGCAACGGCCGGGCGCTCGGACGACCATAACCAGCGCCGGCGAAAGAGACTCGGTAGCTCGTCAAGGTCCAGGTACATCATGAACATGCGGTAGTTGAAGGCGTGTTCGGCCGGCGCCATGCGCCGGTGCCTAACTTGCCCGACGTAGATGGCGCTTTTCATGGTTTGCCTGGTCCGTGTTGAGAAGGTCGTGCTCGAAATGATCCAGCGCGTTCAGGGCGCTGACCACGCCATCCTCGTGAAATCCATAGCGCCAGTACGCACCGCAGAAGTAGGTGCCTTGCGCGCCGTTGATGGCGCGGTGTTGTTGCTGCGCTTCGATCGCCCGACGCGTGAAAATGGGGTGCGAGTAAGCGATGCTGCTGAGGACCTTGTCCGGATCGATCGCGTCACGGTTGTTCAGCGTGACGCAGAACTCCACCGGGGCATCCAGGCCCTGCAGAATGTTCATGTTGTAGGTCAGCGTGACCTTGCCGTCCGGATCGGCGGGTCCGTCCGGAATGTGATAATTCCAGGCGGCCCAGGCACGGCGGCGTTGCGGCATCAGGCGCTGGTCGGTGTGTAAAACGGCCTCGTTGTCCTGGTATTCGATCGCGCCGAGCACATTCCGCTCGAGCGGCGTGGGGTCGGCCAGCATCCGCAGGGCCTGGTCGCTGTGGCAGGCCAGGAATACGCGGTCATAAAATTCCGGCTCACAGCCGGCGGCCCGGACCTCGATGGCCGTCTTGTGCCGGCGGATTCGCTGCACCGGCGCATTGAGGCGGATGCGGTCACGATGACCGCGCACCAGCTTCTCTACATACTGCCTGGAGCCGCCCTTGATCACTCGCCAGGTGGGGCGGTCGCTGACGCTCAGGAGTCCGTGATTCTGGAAGAAGCGCACGAAAAACATGGCCGGCGCCGCGCGCATACGCTCGGCGGTGGCCGACCAGATGGCCGAACCCATGGGCACGATGTAGTGCTCGATGAATTGCCGCGAGTAGCCGTTGCTGTCCAGGTATTCGCCCAGCGTAATGTCGTTGGCGGGCGTGTCCAGCAGCAAGGGCGCTTCCCGGTTGAAGCGCAGAATGTCGGCCAGCATGCGGTAAAAAGACGGTTTCAACAGGTTGCTGCGTTGTGCGAACAGAGCATTGAGCGAGGCGCCGTTGTATTCCAGTCCGTCCCGCTGGCTGCTGACGCTGAAACTCATATCGCTGGCCTGTGACTCCACGCCCAGTTCGTCCATCAGGGCGATGAAGTTGGGGTAAGTCACGTCGTTATATACGATGAAGCCTGTGTCCACCGGCCAGATTTTTCCATCCAGCGCGACGTCCAGCGTGTTGGTGTGGCCGCCGATGCGGCTGTCAGACTCGTAGACCGTGATGTCGTGGTTCTGCGCCAGGCGATACGCCGCAAGGTTGCCGGCAATGCCGGTTCCGATAATGGCGATTTTCATGGCGCTACCTCGCATTCAGCGGTTGCTGGGGGACTGACCGCAGCTCACTCATGTCGTAGCCGGCGGACTGGATCGCGTGCAGCGCACGCTGATAGTCCGCCTCGTCCATGACCGGAGTACGCGCCATCAACCACACGTAGTCGCGCTTTTGGCGCCCGATGACGGTGGCAGAATAATCGCTGGAAAGGTAGATGATCCGGTAGTCGCCCTTGAACGGCCACACGAATTGCATGCCCCACAAGGCATTGGTTTCGGTGTCCACTACGAAACCGCGCGGCTCATAGCGTTTCAGTTCGCCATCGAAGCCTCCCTTGCGGAAGGTGAAGGTGGTGGCGATGGTCCCGTCCTCGTCCAGGCGGTAGTTCTCGACCGCGTTATAGGCCTCCTTCTCGATGAAGGTCGGAATATTTGCGATCACGTACCAGTCACCCATGAAGCGTTCCAGGTCGACGTATTCCACCGTTTCCATCGGCGGCATGCTGGCCTGGCAACCGGCCAGCAGGCTGCTGCCGGCCAGGGTCAGTAGTGCAGATCTTAAGGACATGCGGCTGTCTCCTTGTCAATCCTTGATTGTTGGGTCAGGGCAGGTGGTTTCCTGCCGTGAAGCTGCTTGAATATTTGCCCACCGAGGCTTCCACCTCCGGGCCGATAAATGCGGCGATCAGCAGCACAATGGCTGCAAACAGGGCATAAATGTCTCTAACTCGACCATTCATGTCGTCAACCTCCGTTAACTGATGATGTGTTCCGGGCTTCCTTAGGGGGACCCGGGATAAAGGCGTTGGTGCGGCTGATGTAATCGCGGTATTCGGGCCGGCGGTCCGAGATGTCTTTCTCCAGCAGGCTGACGCCCGAGACCCGCAGCAGCAGGAAGGTCATCAACAGCGGAGCGACGATGCTCCACCACGCTCCGGCGGACAGGGCCATCAGGTAGATACCCCACCACAACAGCGCTTCCCCGAAGTAGTTCGGGTGTCGCGTGTAGCGCCAGAGCCCGGTGTCGAGCACCCGGCCCTTACTGCTTTCGGAACGCTGGAAACGGGCCAGTTGCCAGTCACCGACAACTTCGAAAAACATCCCACCCAGCCACAGGGCCAGGCCAGCATAGTCAAGCGGCCCGAGTGGAGCCTGACCGGCGACAGCCGCGACGCCGGACAGACTGACCACCCAGGCCAGAAAACCTTGTAAAAGAAACACGATGTAGAGGCTTTTGAGCCAGAAATGCGGCTGGTTGTTTTGCCGGATCGCCTGGTATCGACGGTCCTCGGGTTCACCGTGGTTGCGAATCGCGATGTGGGCGGCCAGGCGCAGTGCCCAGGCGGCCACCAGGCCGAGAACCAGCAGACTGCGTGGTCCCTCGGCCCCGCTCGCCGCCAGGTAGACGCCTACGCAGAGCAGGATCAAAAGCGACCAGAAACTGTCCACGATACTGACATCCCGGCGCACCACGCTGATCATCCAGACCAGGGCCGAGAGCGCCAGCGCGGCGCCCAGCGCGGTGAACCATGCGGAGAAGTCAAACATGGCTGTCCTGCCTCCGCTCGAACAGGTAGTGGGAGACATACCATTCACGGCCTTCGTTCAGGCCGAACAGCTCGGCACAGGCCATGAAGAAGATGCGCCAGCGCTGAAACCACTTGGCGGCGCTCTCATCACCGTAGGTCTGCGCCATGATCGGCATGATCAGGTCGCGGTTACGGTCCATGTTGGCCAGCCATGCGTTCGACGTGCGCTCGTAATGCGTTCCGTTCCAGCGATCCTGGCGCAGCAGGCGCAGATCTTCCTGGAAACGCAACGGCAGGTTGTCGCTGGGCATGATTCCGCCGGAAAAGAAGTGACGGCTCATCCAGTCGGACGGACCCTGGTCTTCAAAGGCATAGGGCGTGCTGCGATGGCAGAAAATATGCTTGAAAAAGCGTCCACCAGGCTGCAGCCAGGTGCTCACGCGGCGGTAAAGTTCCCGGTAGTTGCGCATGTGCTCGAACATTTCCACCGACATGATGCGGTCAAAGCGATGGTCTGT
>Ga0316201_10000854_pt1 | contig 19115 bp, 20 predicted proteins | sample CS6wburrow_MG_FD_204516 | JGI IMG/M metagenome (GOLD analysis project Ga0316201, IMG submission 204516) | Coastal sediment microbial communities from Delaware Bay, Delaware, United States - CS-6 worm burrow | ecosystem: Environmental > Aquatic > Marine > Coastal > Sediment | place: USA... | reverse complement strand
AGGGCCAGAAACCCGGCCTTTTCCATTTTTTTCAAAACATCGGCACCATTTTTCTCCACATACTTATTGACGTGATCGATGCGGCCGGTGCCGCCATAAAGCTTCTGGATATTGTGCTCGATCAGCATGCCGGACAGGTCGTCGAGGGTCTTCATACCTGCCGTCATGTCGTCGTCTACCCACCCGACAAGAGGTGCGTCTATCTCTTTGAATTCATTATATAAACTTTGGGCAGACCGCCCCTGCCACCGCCTGAAGGAACCATCGTAATCCTTGCCGTATTGGTAGCAAAATTTACAGGTGTAGTTGCACCCGATACCGGCCCGCACCAAATCAATGGGGATGCCGATGGCGTGGTAGCGATAGTTGGGATTTCGGGCGCTTCGCTTTGGGTAGATCGCCTCGGGCAGGGGGTGGATCACCCGCTTGGTTTTAATCACCTGCCCATTTTGGCGGTAGGCGATATTGTTGACCGATTCAAACTGCTCTCCATCCAGCAGCTCCATGATGCAGGTCTCGGGGTTTTCAAGAATAATGACATCGACCTGAGGATAGAGGTGAAAGGCTTTCTCCGGGTCGTTAAAATTGGTGCCGCCAGCCACGATCGGTGTTTGCAAAGGAATCTGATCCAGCACTTCATTGATGACGTGGATTTTATGTTTCACAAAGATGGAGCAATCCTCGAAATGGCCATAGAGGCAGACCATGTCGGCCTCTTTGAGTTGCTTCTGGATGTCGATTTCAAAGCGCATGTCCAGCAAGATTGCATTTCTTCCGGTGGCCAGGATGCCGGCCTGCAAATATTCTGCAGCCACAGGCGGCATCACATTGTGGGGATTGACATAGGTAAAGGGAAACACGACGACGACATTTTGAATGGCCGCCTCTCTTTTTTCAAGAAATGAAATGGGACGCATCGTGTCTCCTTGTCACCCTGTGGCTTAGCGGGTCATTGATCCCTTGAATGCATAGATTCATTCCGTACAATAAGAAAAGCAAGCCCAACCATGGCAAAAGGGTCTGAAAATATCAACAATAACCTTCGCCGACAGCTAAAGTCGGCAACTAACCCTCGAGAAGAGCCAAATAAACCAGATCCACCAACAGAGGTCCACCTCACCGAATGGTGCGTGATCTCCAAGTCAACAGCCCGTCTCAATGTCAACAGACGCTTGGCAGTTCCAACAACCTAACGGTAGCGCTACTTGCTGCTGCCGTGAACGACCTTGCGGTACCTGAATAAACAGCGCCTGCGCTGGCGATATAGAGTACCGGTATAGGGGATTAATATCTCAAAACAGCCTCAAGAGCGAATATATCTGTCAGCCCAGGCGGCGATTAAATAGCCGGCATATTCGGAATCTTTTGGATTGCTGATCATATGATCGGCACTGTCCAGGGAGATAAAGCTTTTGGGATGTTTGGCGAATTGGAACAGGTGACCGGCATTTTCAATACTGACGACCTCATCCATCGGAGAGTGTAAAATGAGCAAAGGGCGATTTAATTCCGGAAGAACCTTTTTAATTTCTGCCTTTTCTATGTCATCAATAAACTGCTGTTTGATACTGACCGCCCTTCCCGCAACCAACACCTCGGCCTCTCCCTTTTGATCGATTTGTTCCTGGACATGCCGCAAATGTTGTTTGACATGCCTGGGCTCAGCCGGTGAACCGATGGTGACGATGGCCGAAACGCTGGGAATCCGAATAGCCGCCTGCAGGCATGCTGTGCCACCCAAGGAGTGGCCGACCAGCAGCTTCGGCGACTTGAAGTGGCCTTCCATGAAACTCGCCGCATCGACAAGGTCTGACACATTGGAAGAAAAATTGGTATCCGCAAAATCCCCCTCGCTCTCTCCAAGTCCCGCGAAATCGAACCGCATTACGGCAAAACCCCTTTGGGTCAGCGCGTTGCTGATGTTGGCGATGGCCTTGAAATTCTTCGTACAGGTAAAGCAATGGGCAAAGAGGGCATAGGCCAGCGGCGGACCGCTCTGGCTGAAATCGATGCGGCCGGCCAGCTTTTCTCCAGCTGCATTTTCAAATGTTACCCGTTTAAATTCCATCTGTTTCTCCCGTTATCATGGCCCGCACCAACCGTAGGCGGCCGGGTTGAAGCGGCGGACCGGCCGTATCAGTCCTGGGGGATATGCTGCCACACGTGATCGAACATCTCCTGGGATACCGTATAGGCGGCCTGGGGATCATGGTTGCGAATGGCACCGAAAATCGCCTCGTGAAATATCATGGACTGGCCGTGGATCAATGGATCCTGGATGTCCTGCTGGCGCGCCTTGTGCACAGCCTGGCGCATGGTCACCGCGATTTGCGAGAGCAGTTCATTATCGCTGGCATCCATGACGGCGATATGGAAGGCCATGTCCTTGGCCAGATAATCTTCATAGTCGTAGCGTCCCGGCGCGTTCATCAGCCGAAGCATATCGTCCAGCCGGCTGCGGATGCTGGCCAAAGCGCGGTGGTCGGCCCGTTCGGCGGCATATTTGGCGGCCTCGGATTCAATGATCCTCCGGACTTCGGTAACTTGCCTCAGGAAAGTGGCCTTGCTCTCAATCTGCAGCTTCCAGGTCAGAACATCGGGATCGAAGATGTTCCACTCGCTTCGGTCGGTCACCTGGGTGCCGATTTTGGGCCGCGTTCGAATTAATCCTTTTTGGGTCAGCACCTTGGTGGCCTCCCGGAGTACGCCGCGGCTGATGTCCAACTCTTTACTCAGCGTCTCTTCGTTAGGCAGGGTTTCGCCCATCTGATAGTCGCCTTTCAGAATGCGCAGGCCAATTTCCTCCACAATGAATTCATAGAGTTTGCGCCGAACCTGATTGATGGCCATGAATCGGTGCCTCCTGGAGTTCTGTATTGATTAAATCATATAATCATTGGATACGGATACGGTTCGAATTCGTCAAGTCTAATTATCCGGTCCCCCCTTCATTCGCAATTTAATAGCCAATGCCATTAACTAAAGCGACCGTTACACAATCGAGACGGATTGCACTGATTGGCTGGAGCGGCTTTCAGTCGCGATTGGCACCATCCATCTGCAGAGAAACTCACGGCTGAAAGCCGCTCCTACACCTCCGTTTTGCAGCGATAAACCAAATGGTCAGGAATTGTTAAGCTAATGCCATAGATTTAATAGCAGTGGCGATACAGGCTTGACAAAAAAACAGGAGCATATTATCCAATCATTATATGAATAGATGTATCAATCCGCCGTACCCCTTATTATCCATATAAAAAAACGAAGGTCAGATCATGTCCAACTCCCTTTATTCAATTGCGGCCCCGCAAAACGAAACGGTTTTCGATTATTCCCCAGGGAGTCCGCAACGGGATCTCCTGGTAGGCGAACTGGAGCGTCAGGCAGGCACAACCATTGACATCCCCCTGATCATCGGAGGCCAGGAGATTCGCACCGGCACGACGGCCGCGATCACCATGCCCCACGACCACACCCACACCCTTGGGCGCTATCACCAGGCCGGAGAGAACGAAATCCGCATGGCCATTGAGGCTGCCCTGGACGCCAAGGCTCAATGGGAAGCGCTTTCCTGGGTGGATCGTGCCACCATAGCCCTCAAAGCCGCCCAGCTGATATCGTCCACATACCGGTATATCCTCAACGCCGCCACCATGCTGGGGCAGTCCAAAAACATCTTCCAGGCCGAGATCGATGCAACCGCCGAGCTGGCTGATTTCCTGCGTTTCAACGCCCATTTCATGTCCGGGATCTATCAAAACCAGCCCGCCAGCACGCCTGACGTCATCAACCGGTCGGAGTACCGGGCACTGGAAGGGTTTGTCCTGGCGGTGACCCCTTTTAATTTCACGGCCATTGCCGGCAACCTGTGCACCGCACCGGCGTTGATGGGCAATACCATTGTCTGGAAGCCCGCCTCAACCGCCGTCTATTCCGGCTATTACCTGATGCAGCTGTTCAAAGAGGCCGGATTTCCAGACGGGGTCATTAACTTCGTACCCTGCAGCGGGGCTTTGATGGGGTCCATCGCACTGAAGGACCCCCATCTGGCGGGGATCCACTTTACCGGTTCCACCGCTGTTTTTCAGCAAATGTGGCGCATTGTCGGTGAACAGATCCAGGGGTATCGTTCCTACCCGCGCATTGTGGGAGAGACCGGGGGCAAGGATTTTGTCGTGGCCCATGCCTCGGCTGGCGTCGAGGCCCTCTGCACGGGGCTGGTGCGTGGGGCCTTCGAATACCAGGGGCAAAAGTGCTCGGCGGCATCCCGGGCCTACATCCCCAGATCCCTGTGGCCGGCACTGCGCCGGCGTCTGCAGGCTGTGCTGGAAGAAGTGACCATGGGCGATCCCAGATCGATGGAGCACCTGATCAATGCACTGATCGACCGGGACGCTTTCGATCGGGTCATGGGGTATATCGAAAAGGCCCGCCGGTCCAACCAGGCTGAAATCCTCTTCGGGGGCCACGGCGACGCCACCAAAGGATATTTTGTCGAGCCGACGGTCATCGAAGTCAAGGATCCGGCGTTCATCACCATGACCGAGGAAATCTTCGGTCCGGTACTCAGCATCTACGTCTATGCAGACGAAGCATATGCTGAAATCCTTGAGTTGTGCGACCGAACCTCCCCCTATGCCCTGACGGGTGCTGTTTTCGCCACGGATCGAAATGCCATCGCAGTGGCCGAAAAGCGGCTGCGGCACGCCGCCGGTAATTTCTACATCAATGACAAACCCACCGGCGCCGTGGTCGGCCAGCAGCCCTTCGGCGGTTCAAGGGCCTCGGGTACCAATGACAAAGCCGGCTCCATGTTGAACCTGCTGCGCTGGACCAGCGCCCGGACCATCAAGGAAAACCTGGATCCCCCAACGAACTACCGCTATCCCTTCATGGATTAACTGGGGCGGTCTTACATAGCGAACCATTAAGCCTGACCTTTCCCGCAATGCCTTAGCCGCGAGAGGCGCAGGAGGCGCTTATGGTAAGCTTCAAAAACATCCTCTACCCTGTCGCACTAACCGAAATTTCGCCGGTCGGAGCACCTTATGTGGTCACTATGGCCAGTCAGTTCGATGCCCAGGTGTTTCTGCTGCATGTATTGCGCCGAGTTGACTGGTTCGTCGATACTTATGTCGCCGAACAAACAAAACATGATTTTAGGCGCATCGCCAGCGATTTTGAAAGCCAGGTGCACGCGCAGGCCATGCTCAAGCCAACAGCTTTAAAGAGCGCTATCTGAAAGATTTGCGGGTGGCCGATACAGCGGTGGTCTCCGGACCCTCTCACAAAGAAATCATCAAAGCCGTGGGCTCGCTTGGCATTGACCTGATTGTCATGGGCACCGGCAATACGCTTCAAAACACCATTCTCGGGTCTGTCGCCCAGAAAGTCTCACGGTTGGCCCCAGCTCCGGTACTGCTGGTCAACACGGACAAAACTGCGGCTTTGATTTGAGCCTTGTCAAAGGAGGAGACCCATTATGGCAGCACCCAGAGAAAGACGAGATCTGTATTTATGGGAAGCACTGGTAATCCATCCTGGCGTTGATCATTGCCGTCGGTAGCGCCATCGTTATCTACGAGGCGGATGCCCACATCCCCATTCTTTTTGGTGTCCTGATCACCGCACTGGTCGGTCTGCGGGCCGGCTTTACCTGGAAGGATATCGAAACCGGCATGCTCAACGGCATCACCAACTCTCTGGTCATCTGCGCCATGATGTTCGGGGGCATCATGGAGAAAACAGGCCAATTGAATTGCTCGGTCATATGATTTGACGCTATTACCGTGCCTATACCGCCGCAGCAGTATCTGCCGGGTAGCTTCCCAGGCTCTTGATGGGAATGGCCATTTCTTCCAAGCCCTTCATCACTTTTTTCACATGCGAATCCTTGGAATCGCCCTCGAAGTCGAGAAAAAAGCTATAGTTGCCCGGGTCGGACCGCAGGGGCATGGAGGCAATGCGGGTCAAGTTGATGCCGGCTTCTGCAAACAGACGGAGGGCGTTGAACAGTCGGCCGGCCTCATGGGCGGTAGCAAAAATTATGGAGGTTTTACTTCCGTGCCCTGCAAACGGTTCTCTGGAAAGCAGTAGAAAACGGGTGTGATTGGAGGCGCCGTCTTCAATGCCGCGACTGATGATATCCAGGTCGTAAAGCTCTGCGCAAAGTGCGCTTGCAATGGCCGCTGACGCCCGCGGATTTTCCCGGGCCAGCATCTTGGCTGCACCGGCCGTGTCGTAGTAGGGCCGTGGTTCGATCCTGCGCTCCAGCAAAAACCGATTGCATTGCGCCAAGGCCTGGGGGTGAGAGTAAACCACCCGAATTTCGCCGAGGCTGGTCTCCTGGGGTGCCAGCAGGCAGTGGTTCACGGGAACCTTAACTTCACCGGTGACATGCAGATTGGTGGTCGTCAACAAATCATTGACCTGGGTGACGGCCCCTTCCAGGGAATTTTCAACCGGCACGACCCCCAATTCGAAATGGCCGTTTTCAACCCCCCTGAAGACATCCACAAACTCCATACAGGGAATGTAGGCCCCATTGGGTACCAGTCTCCGGGAAGCGACCTCTCCATAGGCGCCGTGCTCTCCCTGGAAAGCCACCATCTGACGGTTTTCCTCCTGCAGCCGCTTGCTCTCCTCGATAATGGTTCCCAGCAATTGGCGGGCAAATGAATGCTCCACCAGGGCCAGGTTCATCCGCTCGGCACGCGCCAGCACAACTTCTTCCCGCTTGGTGTCGACGATTTGATCCTTAAATTTCTTCGATTGAATGGCCAGCCCCATGCGCTCCTGAAGCAGCACCAGCAGTTCCCGGTCGATTTTGTCTATTTTTCGGCGCAAATCATCCAACTTCATCGGCGTCACTCCTGCCACGTCTCATTGGGGTTGAGCCCTCGGCGCAGTCGCGCAGTGGGTTGAATCGGAATGGCAATAAAGCCATATTTATAGCGGAACCGCTCAAAGGAGTCAACGCTCCGGACATCCTGCCGGACCATCTTATTCGCGTTAGAACTGAATGTGCAGGATTGCTCCCAGAAACTGATCGGCAACGGTCGATGCATTCTCCCCGGTACCGGCCGCATGGCCCGACATGGTGCCGGGACCATTGGGAAACCCGTCGGCAAGAATATAGACATAGTCCATTTCCAGGCTCAGGGTATCCTTGATGTGGTATCCGAAGCCAATGCTGGCGCCAATCCAAGGAGATTCGAGGACTGAACCTTCCCCCTTTCCAAAGGTACCGGAATCGGAAAGATCAAGAGCCAATCCAGCCTTCAGCGCCAATGGCCCCACGGGCACAAAAACCATCTCCAATGCGTACTGCCGCAGTGCGTCTGTCTCCGCCGCGGCCTCTTCAGCCGGCGGGAAGCGCCCTGTCCCGAAATCAGTGTCAAAGGGACGGAACAGCGGCTCGAAGATGATCCACTGGTTTCCAGCACCTCGGATTGCGGCCCCCGGTTGAATCAACGGCGCGGGCGCCAGCTGGCGACGAATCTGAAATCGCAAACCAAAGGAGTTGTCTGTGTGGACTGGTGTGCCAGCCGTCACGGCCATGATAACGGTTTTCTCCCGGGGCGGCGCCCCCAGTGGAGCAGACCGCGAAGCCGTGGGGGGTTGAGGCTCATCCGACAATGCCGCGACAGCCGACAGGATAACGACAGCGGCCGTCGCAGAACGCCCTATCCAGGGGAACCAGTTCATGGACGATGCTCCGTAATAGATATGATGCCGATAGTTCCGTCTGCCGATAAGGGAAAAAATAAACGCCTTTGCGGCATACGCATTTACGTTGAGGCTTTACGCTGGATCATACAAGGACTGATAGAGATGTCGAAAACAAGGGTCAGTTCGAAAACAATCAGCAGATGGTCTAATTATTAGCCCACAACCCGGTACCTGGCAAGGGTATAAATTGTCGATAGATGGGATCCGCAACATCTGGTACCCAAACGGGTCCTGAACCACAACCATCTGGGGCCGACCTGGGGCGGGAAAGAGCATTGTATCTTTGGGACGCAAAATTCCGCCCGATACGAACAATAAGCCCTCTTTGCAATGCCACGCAAGTATAGTATGTATGTAGCGCATTCGATTGCCGCGGCCCCGCGGAAATCATGATAATCACTCTGGAAGCGAGGAGATTTCATTGGACCCAGTCGTCGGATATCTGGAAATACTTGATCGTGGATTCGGCTTTTTGAGGCGCATCGAAAACAATTTCCAACCCAGCCCGCAGGACACTTTCGTCCCGGCCCCGTTGATCGGCCAGTTCAAACTGGGGGAAGGGGTATTCATCGAAGGGCGCGGTGTTAAGGGAAACGGGAAAAACACCAACTTGAAGCTCGCCAAGGTGGAGACGGTCAATGGCCTGGCCCCGGACCGATATAAAGGCATCCCGGCCCTGCAGGAGCAAACCAGCATCAATCCCACCGAACGCTTTATTCTTACCCGGGCAGCGGATGACCACATGGGCCGGGCCCTCGATATAATAGTACCCGTGGGAAAAGGGCAGCGCGGCCTGATTGTCTCACCGCCCAAATCCGGAAAAACCACCATATTGAAGCACATGACCAATGCCATTATCGACAACCACCCCGACACGGCGGTTTTCGTTTTGCTGGTGGATGAACGCCCCGAGGAGGTGACTGATTTCAAGCGAGGCGTCATAGCCGGTCAAGTGCTGCATTCATCGGCCGACCAGAGCGTTGCCCAGCACATGCGCATGGCCCGGCTGACCATGAACACGGCGATCCGCCTGGCCGAAATCGGCCTGGATGTGGTTGTCTTCATCGATTCCTTAACCCGCATGTCCCGGGCCTTCAACACCGACACACCAAGCTACGGCCGCACCATGACAGGTGGATTGGGGGCCAACGCTCTGGAAATACCACGGCGGTTTTTCGGTGCGGCGCGCAACATCGAAAATGGCGGTTCCCTGACCGTCGTGGCTACCATTTTGGTGGATACCGGCAGCCGCATGGATGATATTATCTTTCAGGAGTTCAAGGGCACCGGCAATATGGATCTGGTGTTGAGCCGGGAGTGCGCCGAGCAGAGGCTCTGGCCGGCCATCCACATCAATGATTCCGGCACCCGCAAGGAGCATTTGCTGCTATCGGCCGAAGAGCTCCAGAACGCCACGGAAATCCGCAGGGCCCTGGCCGGCAAGGACCAGATCAGTGCGCTCAACATCTTCATGGAGCACATCGTCTCGCTCCAGTAAGGAGCGAGACCACATTCCATCCAGACCTTATCCGGTTCATTTCATCTCCAATCCGGTTTCTCCAAACAGGGATACGGCGTAAGCATCCTGCCAGCCGGGGCCAACTGAGGCCGTCACGCCCACGCCGGAACCATATGGCAAACAGCAGCCACTGAATATCCCGCCATCTGAATCGTCTTGATTGATAGGATTGACCTGGCATGACGCCATTAATGTCATCTGATTGGCAGAACTGTTAAGGTGGTTATTATAGATTGATACAATTATTAACGCGGAGGCTCAAAATGAAAATAAACGTTAAATGTTATGCAACCTTATCCGATGATGCAGCATGCAATTTCAGGGCACCTCTTCCGGTCGAACTAACCGGGAGTGCGACCGTGAAAGACGCGATGACAACCCTTGGCATACCGGAAAAGGATGTCAAACTGATGTTCGTAAACGGACGCATCTCAAGTTCCGGCACCCCGCTGGCAGATGGCGACGGCGTCGGGCTCTTTCCCCCTGTGGGCGGGATGTAATCGAAAGGATCCGATTGTGAAGACCACCATTTTCGAGGCGATCGAGCAGGATGACAATTTCAAGAAAATCCTGCGCAACATGGTAGAAACCTCCATAAGAGAGTCCTTCGACGGCATCATGATAACCGAAGCCGATGCCGGCTATCCAATTCGACATGTCAATCCGGCCTTCTGTGCCATGACCGGCTACACGCCCGAGGAAATCCTGGGCCAGTCCCCTGCGATCCTCCAGGGGCCGCTGACCGACCAAACCGTGCTCGATCGGCTGAAAAGCAACCTCGGCCGGGGCGATACCTTTCACGGCAAGGCCGTCAATTACCGCAAGGATGGCTCGACTTTCATGATGGAGTGGAAAATTGCGCCCATCCGCAACAGTGAGAGAGAGATTGTCTACTTCATGGCCATCCAGCACGAGATGGGCTGAAGGAGATATCACTTGTGCCCTATGATCTCCACCTTCGAATTCTCTGGCATCCAGGAGGATGTAAACCAGGTGCTCGACACGGGGTGTCATCCGGCGAGGATCGTGGCGCATCGCATTTATCAGTGCGATGGCCCCAAGTGTAAGGAAACCTTTGATCCGGATAAAATGGGCAAACCACTAGTCGGCAATATGAATGCTTGCGCAGGGGGTTATGGTTCAGAGCTATATCTCAAAAAACGGGTTTCAAATGACTTTTTCTAATCAGCTTCGCGAACTGCCCCTCGATGCTTCAAGTAAGAGCCCGGCTGGACTGGAGGTCAATCGTCAGCCTGGGTTGGCTGTTTTGGCTGCTGTTTGAAAATTCAGCAGGGCATATGGAGAAAACGGCGACCATGCTATCTGGAGGCAACCCGCTCAAGCTGCTTGATGTGGTGGGCCTGTCCCACAACCACCATGACATCTCCCGCCTCTATGACGGAATCGGCCTTTGGATTGAATACCATGGTGTCGTCGATTTTTCGGATCACGATAATAATCAGATCGAAATTCTGGCGGATGCCGGAGTTCACCATGGTACAACCGCACAACTCCGATGATCGGCCCACCCGGATCTCTTCCACCTGAACATCGACGGAGTCGTCGGCAAAGGCCATCTCCAAAAATTTGATCACAGTCGGCCGCAGGATGGCGTGCGCCATGCGGCGGGCGCCGAGGTCGTATGGTGAAATCACCTTGTCCGCCCCGGCGGCCAGCAGGGTTTTTTTGGTCGAATTCTGACTGGCCCGGGCCACCACAAACAGTTTCGGATTCAGCTGTTTGGCTATGAGAACCAGAAAAACATTATCGGCATCCGTCGCAACCGCGGTCACCATCCCCCGGGCCCGCTGGATACCGGCCCTTTCCAATAACTTTTCATCGGTTGCCTCGCCGACAAGGTAAAGTATCCCGTCTTCATCCATTTTGTTGATGCGGCTTTCCTTACGTTCGAGGACCACCACATCCACGTACTTTTCAATGAGAAACCGTGCCAGGACCCGGCCAATGCGCCCGTAGCCGCAAATGATGAAGTGCTCTTTGAGTTTATTGATCTGTGAATCCAATTTGCGCCTCCCCAATGCCTGCCGAATACTGCCTTCTACCAGATACTGGATAATACCGCCGGCCACATAGAGGAAAAAACCCACGCCCAGCATAATCAAAATTAGCGTGAAAGTGCGCCCGGGCAGACTCACCTCGTGCACTTCACTGTAGCCTACGGTGGCAAGCGTAATGATGGTCATGTAAAGAGAATCAAAAAAAGGCCACCCCTCAATCACCATATACCCGAGGCTGCCCCCACCGATCAGTAAGATGGACAGGGCAACGGATACCAATGTTTGCATGCCGCGACTCAAAGATTAGCCCTTCCGTTCCTTGACGGGCGGCCTCGTAAGGCACCCCCGCCAGCTTGCGTTAACAATTGCAAGAAGAAGTTTTTATATGTTTACCAAGTCTTTAGCGGCATGGCAAAGAATTTTTACCCATAGCGCCATCTTATGCCGACCATTGACTGCAAGCCGGACACGCTGGCGCGATCCAGCACTCCTGGCGCCCATAGACCTGCCCTGCAGTTTTGGTTGCTTTTTCGTCCCCAATCCCGTTAAATACCAGTGGCGTTAGCCATTAGACCCAATGATGCACACAGCGGGCCAGGCATTGAGGGCAATGACAACCTGTCGCCGGGGTCCTCAGTCGAAGTGAATTCGATTTAAAAAACCACCGGAGGCGGTCAACACTCCTGCTGGCAGGTCTGGCAAAAGGAGGTGTCATGGTGAAATTGAGAAGAGTCAAACTGGTACTCGAGCCAAAGCCCGTCATCGAGGGCGCCGGCGTTCATCTCAATCGCATCTTCGGCTTCGGCGAGGTCCCCAAACTCGACCCCTTCCTGCTGCTCGATGATTTTCGCTCGGACACCCCCGAAGATTACGTCAAGGGGTTTCCCTGGCATCCCCACCGGGGCATCGAAACCATTACCTATATCCTGAAGGGCGATGTGGAGCACGGCGACAGCCTGGGCAACAAGGGAACTATCTCCTCGGGTGGTGTTCAGTGGATGACCGCCGGAAGCGGCATTGTCCACCAGGAGATGCCCAAAGGAGACAGCCGGGGCGCCATGCATGGATTTCAATTGTGGGCCAACCTGCCGGCCTCCCAGAAAATGATGACCCCCCGCTACCGCGATATAAAGGCGCCCCAAATACCCGAGGTGGCGTTGCCAAACGGCGTCCGCGTCAAGGTGATCGCCGGCACGGTCGGTGATCACCACGGGCCCATGGACGACATCGTTATTGACCCAGAATACCTGGACTGCAGCGTGCCTGCCGGGGAGGCCTATACCCACACGACCCATCCACACTACACGGCCATGATTTATGCGATTGGCGGGAAAGGGAGGACGGGGGAGACCGCCGTCACCAACGGGACGCTGGTTTTATTCGGCCAGGGGGACCAATTGACCGTGGCTGCCTCCGAGGAGGGCCTGAGATTTTTACTTCTGACCGGCAAACCGCTGAACGAACCGGTGGTCTGGGGAGGACCGATCGTGATGAACACCCAGGAAGAGCTGGATACCGCGTTGCGGGAATACCGCAACGGCACTTTCATCAAAGATAATAAATAGCCGCCGAGCCGGACAGCTGATTCGATCAATACCACAGTAATGCTGCTGGCCCCGGTGTTGTACCTAATGAAGGCCCGATCGGCATCGTCTCGGGATGCGGTTGCCGATATACGACAAGATTCTGATGATGACCGTCACGCAGCGCCGCTGGAGCATATACCTGATTGCCTGCCTGCTGTTCATTCTTTCGCAGTTCTATCGCTCTTCAGTGGCAGTCATCTCCCCCAATCTGACGGATGAACTGCACCTGGACGCCAAAGATCTGGGGATGATATCGGCCGCTTTTTTCTATGCTTTCGCAGCCATGCAGATACCGATCAGCATTTACCTGGACAGCATCGGACCGCGCCTGCTCATGTCGATCCTATCCATCGTGGCCGCCGCCGGTGCCGTCCTATTCGCTTGGGGTGAGTCTGCCGCAACCTTAATGGTGGGCCGCGTTTGTCTCGGCATGGGCATGGCCTGCAACCTGATGGGCCCCTTGAAACTGATCACCTCCTGGTTCCCCAGAAAACAGTTTGCTACCCTCTCCACCCTTTTTCTCTCCGTCGGCACCGCCGGCAATATCGCGGCCGCAACGCCGCTGGTATGGCTGACTGAATCGTTGGGTTGGCGGGCAACCTTTTTCTTCTTTGCGCTGGGCAACCTGCTTGTCGTCATTCTCTTCTATGCCATTGCACGGGACCACCCGCAGGATTCTCCCGACAGACGCCCCGCCGGAGCCGCACCGATACACTTTTCGGTCGCCATCAGGGGAATACTGCAGCTCTTTATCCGCAGGGACTATTGGCTGATTTCAGTGGGCACCTTCTTCCGATACGGCATTTTTGCTGCGGTCCAAGCCCTCTGGGCCGGCCCATTTTTGATGATTGCCTTGGGCCTTTCCCAGGTCATGACCGGCAACCTGCTGCTGGCCATCAGCATCGGATTGATTATCGGCAGTCCGGTATGCGGTTGGCTGTCGGACACCATCCTGGAGTCCCGAAAAGTTGTCGTCATCGGAGGGCTGGCTGCCATGGCGGGCACGCTGGCCGCAATCGCCGTAGCGCCCGCCGATACGGCCCCCATCGTGTTATTTTCCCTCTTCTTTGGTTTTGGAATCGCCAGTGGCGCCGGCCAGATCATGTATGCCCACATAAAGGAGTGCATGCCCCACCAAAATGCCGGTGCCGCCATGACCGGCATCAATTTTTTCACAATGATGGGGGTGGCGGTTTTTCTGCACGGTCTTGGCTGGGTGATCAAAGCGGTCTACCCGGACGGCGCCCTTCCCGCTGAGGCACTGCGAATGGCTTTTTTGGCTTTCGGCGGCTGCCTGGCCGCCGCTGGCATACTCTATGGCTTCACCCGCGATGGCGGCACTGAACCCTGAAACCACCTCCCCCTCCGGGGAACAAGTTGACGCCCAACTCGCCCATCGCATATGCTGTAATAGTGGTTCCGCCCGGGCGCAGGGGTGATCCCATCGGATACCCCGGGGGCGCAACGGCAGACCGGGCCCGCTGCCGGAACATCAATCGAAGGAGGCATCATGAGCACGTTGCAAGCCAAGATATTCAGCTATTGCACCACCAATATCAATCCACCGGGAGAACTGCAGATCAATGCCTGGTTGGCGGAAAACCCGGAAGTCGAGATTGTGCACACGCTGCAGTCCGAATCCATGGTGGTCCATGGTAACGCGATCGAGCGCAATTTGAGCATCACGCTGCTGTATCGAAAGTCCGCCGATTGAGTCTCTCCGGGCCTTTTTGTTACTACCATCACTGCATTGAAAGGGGATGCATCAGTTTCGAGTGGCCCCTTCCGGCGACTGGCATCGGACCAGACAATGGTCCGGCCCTGCAGACCATCCCGATTCGCATTTATGCTGCATGCCGCACTGTTGTCATACCCCCAGGGGCGATCGCCGGCAACGATCTGGGCGCGGATCCAGGGGGTCGGCCAACGGCCCACCCTGGAAAAGCCTTTCGGCAATAGGGGGATAGCGGTCGCAGTGTGACGGGGCCGCCCTGCCACAAGCGTTGAGATCACCTCATAACAAACCGAAATATCGCAGAAATTCAAGGTTCAAGTTGAACGGGCAGGGCTCTCCATGTTCATCAGCACGTTTGACACCGGCACAGCCGGGCTTAAGGTTGGGTCTGGTACGAGAACGCTGATACGACAGGGCCTCTGCCCGAATACCCGACCCCGTGTGTCGGAATGGAGGAACAATGCAATCGAAACGATCAATGCTTGCAGTACTGGCTGCACTGGCCATAATCTGCTTCCCGGCCATCTCGTTTGGCCTTGACGCCGGTGACAAAGCGCCGGCATTCACCGGCAATTCCACCCAAGGAGCGATATCCCTGGAGACCTACACCGGAAAGAAGAACGTCGTCCTGGCGCTCTATTTCGCCGTATTCACATCTGTCTGAAGGAACGAACTCATAGACTTCCAGCGTGATCTGGAAGAATTTGAAAAAGCGGATGCACAGATCATTGGCGTCAGCACTGACAGCATGGAAACCCTCCGGAAATTCGTCGACGAAGAAGACATCCAGTTTCCGCTTGTGGCGGACACGGAAAAAAAGATCAAAAAAAGCTATGGCGGCGGAAGAGTGACCTATCTGATTGACAAGGGCGGCAAGATCCGTTTCGTTCAAAAAGGGGTGCCCAACAATGCCGATTTTATCGAACAATTGAAAACCCTTCAATGATGCAGTGCCCGGGGACCAAGACCGTGGCCGTTTAACGGCCAACTTGCGGCGAATCCCGGAGACGCCGCCTTCACCGTCCGGCCCTGTCGATGTCAGCCGTTCCTTCCATGCGACTGCAGTCCTGGGAATTCAGCACCTGGGAGGGCCAATCGATGAGGCCAAGTGGATTCAGCAGGACAACCGATTCGGGATTGCGCATGTCATTCCAGACAAAGGGGTCATAGGCAAGATCCGGTGCGGGGCGTCCCAGCGAAAAGTGCAGGTGTGGCAGAATGTTGGCTTTGGAGTGCCGAGTGTCAGCTATGGTGGCGACGACGTCCCCCGCTTTCAGCGCAACGCCGGGCTCGATACCATCGAGGGGCCTGGTGTGGGCATAGGCAGAAAGAAGGTTACCGCCGTCGGCTTGGGTATTTTGATGTTCGATGACCACGGCTCGGCCGAGATAATCGGTAAACACGGCCCTGACCACACCGTTGTGCATCACCGGGATGCGGGTCTTTTCGTCGAGCCGGAGCATCTTCCCGGAACCGCCGCGATAGAAGCAAAAGTCGATGCCCTCGTGTGGAAAATCGCGCCGACCATGATCCCCCCACCACTTGTCGGGCGAATTGAACAGCATGCCTGGGCAGAACACCCAATGCTTGAAATCGTCTGGGTCGAACCGGTTGACTTCGATGAGCATTTCGGTGAACTCTGTTTGTTCAAATAGCATACCTACTCCCCGTAGCCGGTACCATGGCAGTCCCACCAGGCCACGGGTGATTTGAGCCAGGCGGCCAAGTAAGGTGTCTGATCGATCAGACCGTCGCGACGATTTTGCCCTTCTGACGATTGGACTCCATATACCGATGGGCATCGGCGATCTTGTCCAGACTGAAGGTGCTGTCGATCACCGGGTTGAGGGTGCCGCTTTCGAGGCCAGCGTAGACGAAGGCTTTGCCCCTTTGCAGCATGTCGGGCTGCTGGACGATTTCGAACAAGGTATAGCCGCGCACGGTGAGGCCTTTGCCCAACGCCTCGAACAGAGGAAACGGCGTGGCGGCAAGGGAAAGGGCGCCATATTCGAAGATGGTGGCACCATGGGCGGCCGCCTGAGCCAGCTTTTCGAGAAAACGGCCGGCCACCGGATCGAAGATCATATGGGCGCCTTTGCCGTCGGATACATCCTTAATCTGCAGGGCCATGTCTTCTTCATCGGTCACGATGACGTGATCCGCCCCGGCCTCCAGCAGGAAGGCCTTTTTTTCCGGGCCACGGGTGGTGGCCACCGCACGCGCACCCACGGATTTGGTGATCTGAATGGCCGCCAGTCCGACACTGCTGCTGGCGGCGGTGATCAACACGGTTTGGTCTGGACGCATTTTCCCCAATTCGATCAACGCGCCGTAGGCGGTCATATATTGCATCCATATCGCCGCGCCCTGTGCGGCTGACAAATTGTCAGGATAGGATGCCACGGCATGGGCCGGCACAATGGCGCTTTCGCCGTAAACGCCGTATTGCCCCATTGAGAAAGACGGGATAGTGCTGACGCGGTCGCCGATCTGAACGTCACTGACCCCCGGACCAACGGCATCCACTACACCAGCGGCTTCATACCCGATCCGCGAAGGCAATTCCGGATTTTCCAGGTACATCCCCTGGCGAAAGAGAACTTCAGCGCGGTTGAGTCCGATGGCCTCCACCTTCAGGCGAACTTCACCCGCTTTGGGTTCGGTGAGCGGCAGTTCATCAAGCCTGAGGACTTCGGCATCTCCGGTCTCATGAAAACGGACGATTTTCGGCATCTCTACCCTCCTTTATAAAGTTGGATCCACCTGCGAGCGGCCCCTGGCAAAAAATGTTCAGAGCAACACCGGTTCGGTAAACACCATTAACTTTAACCGCTGGGCACCCGTTGTCAAATCCCCGCACCGATCAGATCGGCGCCAAAATGACCGACTTGCAATCCTCATGTCATCTCCAGGTCATCTTGGTGGACTAGCTTTAAAACTACGACCGATGTCATCTTTCTCCTCCCCGCCTCTGACGAGGCCCTCCACAACAGGGCCGGGTCACTTTCGGGTGGCCCGTCTCCCACGCCAGACAACGGGCGTTGGTGTTCGCCAAATCGCCCATTCTCCATTTAATAAATTACCAATGATGTGCATTGGCATGAGATAGCTGCGACATTCCTTGAAAATCGCCGAAGACTAATTGAAAAAAACTGCAACCGTAAGCTCAAATGAACGGACAAAAAATCAGAGCACAGGTTAATTAAAATACCTTGGCTCTGTTATTTCGCGGAAAGGACAATACCCGCAGCTTGCCTTGTCCTTTTGAATTAAAATGTCCAGGAATGCAAGCAAGCTTGTCCCGCATAAAACTGGTTTGCTCAACCGGTAAAGGACCGATGGGGCAAATAAACCGACCAAAAGTTCGGGCCAACTTAACACCCGCTTAATCCAAAAGTATTATCAATATATTGTTATTATAGTTAATTTAATACAATTAAGCAGAATCATCTCTCCCCAGCAGCTTATATAAAAGAGGAAAAAACGCACCCCTACTCACTAAAAAAACCGAATTGTTAGTCGGAAATTATTGTTAAAATTTTTGAAATTACTATATATATTTGTATTAATTCAATAAAAAAAATATTGACACTAAACAAAAATGCCTATACTTACGACTCAAAATTCGACACGGAGTTTTGTACACATGAATTTCACGACACCAAAAAGAGCGGACAAGGGCAGGGAGATCGCCCTTGCGGCTTTAGATCAATTCACCCAAAAGGGTTTCGTGTCCGCCAGCCTTGAGCACATCGCAGCTGCGGCCGGCATCGGCAAAAGCACAATTTACGAATATTTCAAGAATAAGGAAGAGCTTTTTGTCGCAGCGGTGGAAGAGACCATGGAGATGTGGTTCAACGACATCAGGAAAATTTGCGACCGCACCGCCGACCCCATCGAACGGCTCGAAATTATCGCCAGCGAGTTCTTGGTGTGCGAGGGGGATTGCCCCCCATCCACCCAGCGCTTCTTCTTTGAAATACTGATGCAGACTATTATGGAAGGGGGGGTTTTTTACAACCGCAAGCACTACATCCGGGAGGTGCATCAGAAATTCATTCGCACCATTGCCGACATCCTGCTGGCCGGCGTATCCAGAGGCCAGCTTAAACCGGTAATTGCCAGGGACGCCGATAAAATTGCCATCGCCTATCTCTCTTTTCTGGATGGCATGATGCTCAACAGTCTGATCGCGGGGGGCTACATCGATGTCAAGCTGCAGATTGCTTTCTTTCTGCAGAACCTGGCCCCGTTGCTGCGGTCCGGGCAGAGCGGCGACATTGCCGCGGCCCGGGCTGCAATGCCAGAGGAATCCTGACGACACGATCATGAAACGATACTGGTGCATTTTCATACTTTTTGTCCTGGCCGGCCCGCACAACCTGTCGGCAACACACGGGGTGAAACCAATTCAACAGCAACAATCCATATAGACAGGAAGGCGCATCATGCAACAACCATCCGACAACCGTTCGACCGCCGCAGGCAGCAGCCGCTGGCTGCGCCGCGTGTGGGCCATGCTCCCC
>Ga0316201_10000853_pt1 | contig 19119 bp, 20 predicted proteins | sample CS6wburrow_MG_FD_204516 | JGI IMG/M metagenome (GOLD analysis project Ga0316201, IMG submission 204516) | Coastal sediment microbial communities from Delaware Bay, Delaware, United States - CS-6 worm burrow | ecosystem: Environmental > Aquatic > Marine > Coastal > Sediment | place: USA... | reverse complement strand
TACCAGGCCGGAGGTCATCTTGCGCGGCCGCCCGGGAAGCGTTTACTGTTCCGTGTCACCGAACTGGTTTTGCTGCTGCATCCTGAGGGCTTGTTCCGCAGCCCTCAGGCTTTCCACCAGTGCCTGGGCCTCACCTGACACCTGGCGTGTCATTTCCGCAAGCCGGGCCTGCGTTTCCTTGTCCTGGTAGTCGCCGCTTATGGGGGCTGTATTCCTGGACGAAGCCTGCCCCGAGGGCGAAACGGCGCCCGTGGACAACGATCCTCCAGCCTGTATATCACCACCCTGGCTGGTTCCGCTGTTGGAAGAAGTTACAGGCTGAGCGGACGTAGACAGGGCGCGTCTGCGCAGGACATCGGAGATATTGACCTTTTCCTGTCTGGCACTGCCTGTGCTTTGTGCGGATGCCGCCTCCGCCGTAGAAGTACCCTGCGTTGCAACAGTCCCGTCGTTGCCATCAGCGGATGATTGATCTTCTCCCTGCGAGGTTCCGTACAGAAACAGTTTGGCAGGCTGCATTTCCACTAGATTATCACCGGGTGAACGGCTGATGACATAACTGAGATCGTACTGATCCATGACATAATGCAGGGCTTCGTCTACATGGCCGTTGACACGGAAAGTCCGCTTGTCGCCCTGCTCCAGTTCCATAGCCAGCTCACTTGCAGGCCTCAGGTCCACAATCTCAACCAGTGCCTTGCTCACCAGGGCATCGATCACTTGCTGCAGTGAGGCTTCATGAGCTGCGAGTGAAACGCCCGCATCGCCCACACTGACCGATACGCCGGGTACTTTTTCGTTACTTTCATTTTCAAGATCGTCAGCCGGGGCCTGGCTGCCAGACAGAACAGCTGCCGGCAGTCGCTCCGGGGAGGCGATATCCTGCATCGGCTGATCTATTGCCGACCCGCCATCGGAAGTACCGGTTTCGCCGGCATAATCATGCACGAGAAAACCAAGAGTAACTGCCGCCACACCAGCAAGGCTTGCCAGTAACACGTAACGTTTTGCTGATGTTGCCATGCCACCGCACCCTTTAAATATTTACCTGCATAAACCAGTCTAGCAGCCTGTCGGAGTTGGCGTCAAAACTCCAGCCGCCAAGGGCCTCCATAAAAATTCATGTCCTTTTTCTTGAGCATGAAGAAAATCTGCACTTATTTTCAAACGGCCCAGCCAAGCCTTGCAATATACCAGACCGAGGCGGCAAACGACGGGCAGCGAGGATCCGACAGGCGGACATTCATCCGCGGGAGACCATGATTATGTCAGCTGCTTCCCCTCAGGCCGAAACCAGCCTCCTGCAGCAGACGGGGGCCTGCCCGCTGTGCGGCAGCGCTCAGCATCGACATCAGTACACGGATACGGCCGCCCCGAAAGGCCAGAATCGGGAACTGGTGGAATGTTATGTTACCACTACGACACGCTGTTGAAGGCTCAGCGGCTCCTGGGCATCAAAGACAACCACAGTCCGGCCACAGAACCCAGGCTGCTGGATGTCGGCTGCGCTGCGGGTTATTTCCTCGACCACTGCCGTGCCCACGGCTGGCAGGTCACGGGCATCGAGCCCTGGCGGGAAATCGCTGCCTGGGCCAGCAAATACCTCAAGCTCGATGTTCTGCCCACATCCCTCGCCCGTGCCACCCTGGAGGAGCGCCGCTTCGATGCGGTTACGGCGCACGATGTCCTGCAGTTCTGCCGCGATCCAGTCGCATTATTGCGCCGCTGCCATGCCCTGCTGCGGCCGGGTGGCGTACTGCTGGCGACGGTTCCGAATTTCGGTTCGCGGGAGCGGGGGGCGCTGGGCTGGCAGTGGCAGCAGATCGCCCCCTATGCCCACCTGGTGTATTTTACGGCTGATACCCTGAGACGCGCGGCCCGAGAGGCCGGCTTCGGCCGGACCAGTATTGAACTGGCTGGTGGGGAATATGGTGATGCCCAGCTCATTCTCAGCACGCGCCGCATACCCGAGCCGGCGATCACCTGGACCGACCTCAGCGGAGCGATTGATGAGCGCAAGCTGGCGTTCACCGACGCCCTACCTGTTCGTGCCCGAGATCCGGGAGCTGTGTCTGTATCAGCCGCTTTGTGCCATCCTGGAGAGCCTGTTCGGTGAGCGCATGGGCATGAATCTGACGCTCACTGGCTGGGTCAGTACCGAGCGCGACTGGCATCAGGACGATTATCTCAATCCACCCGGTATCATGAGCCACTACTGCGGCGTGTGGTTTGCGCTGGACGCGATAGCGCTTGCCGGCAGTACAGACAACGTATCTGAAGCCAGTCCCCTCACTAAAGTTTTGCGACGGCTCAGAACCTGGTAATTGTCGGGCAGACCCACGGTGGCGAGCGGCCGCGCGGCAGCAGCGAAGCGGTCAGGGTCGCCGACCTGCTGGTCGGTTCCATAAATTGACGAATGACAATTGTCACCAGTATCTTTGTTTGATCTGCATCATTTGTATTTCGATAGAAATTGTTTAACTTGCAAGTACAATGCAGCGTCTTCGGAATACCCGAACTGACACTCGGCCTGGACTGGCAGGCGGACTGCGTTCGTCACCTCGGATTGGCCCTGCTTTGGACGTGGTCTCATGACAGTACTGTAACTATCATTAAAAATCTGATTGGGGGATGCCAACATAATCGAATTGTACGCAAACAAGTTCAAGATGCTGGTTCAATCGTCAACTGCGCTTCATATCATATCGCTGTTTACATTATTCCTGGTTCTTGCGGTCGCTATTCCCGACAAAGCTTTTGCAGCGCTGGCCACTTCTGTGCTTCCAACCAGCCGGTCAACCGAAGTGGGCAGTGCGGCAACAGCCTTCGCCAGCGTGATCAACACCGGCCCGGGTACCGCCACCGGCTGTTCGATCAACCCGGATACAGCGGTGCCCGCGACCTTTCTCTACCAGACCACAGATCCAGCCACCAATGCATTGACCGGCACCCCGAACACGCCGGCCGATATTGCGGAGGGTGCGACGCAGACCTTCCTGTTTGCCTTTACATCCACCACACCCTTTTCACTGGTTGATGTCGTGCTTAACTTCGATTGCACCAATACCAGCCCGGCAGCGAGCATAAGATGTCACCGGCTTCTATAACACCGGAACCGCCAACGCGACTGTGTTCGTTTTCTCTTAACGGTACTTTGAATATTCCCAGTCAGGACCAGGCCGGGAACTTTACTGGCAGCATGGAACTCACAACCAGTTTCTCTGGGGTTACTATCACCGTATCCGATATTCTTTCGGGCGCCGTGGACACCCAGGGCTCAGCGAGCGGAAGCATGTCAGGAAGCGTGTATTTCAATAATGTACTTGACTCGTCTCACCAGGGTACCTTTAGTGGTACCTTCTCTGGCAACACGTTCAATGGGAGTTTCGTGGCATTTGATATCGATGATACTTGTAGAACTGACGGAACGTTTAATTTCTCGAAATAGACGGTAACGATGACGCACGCAGTCCTGCCCGGGTGGAATAACCGGGCGGATTGCTGCGTCAACTGGTCGGCGCAACCGCACTGACCGGGCGCAAAAAAGTCAGCTTTGAAAAAGTTGCCGTAACGCCTTTGAGCGTCACGGCATCCATCGGCGTCGCCAGTTGTTCTGCCAGGCAGAGGATTATGTTGCGCATCTCACGGACCAGCCACTACGGATTGGCCAGTTATGCCGTGAGATAAACGTCAGCGAGCGAACACTGCGCGACGCCTTACGCAACACCCGCACAACACCGCCAATAGCCGTTCCCCCTACTGTTTTTATGCGCCTTTGGCTCAATTTATTGTGCTCGACTGACACAACGAAACGCAGGGCGAAAAACGATGAAACAAGATGAAAACCGATATAGCCCTGAAAACCTTTAAGGACACAGGATTGGTGCGACAGGGGAGAAATAGACTGAAACAGGGTGAGAATGGAGTAAAAGCGCTCTAGAGTCTCCTGCTCTAGCCACTGAGCTAACGGCCCAAATGAATGGGGCGAGCGAAGGGGCTCGAACCCTCGACAACCGGAATCACAATCCGGGGCTCTACCAACTGAGCTACGCCCGCCATTTAAACATTATTGTCCTATAAGGACTGCGCCCCGACCAGTTCGTAATCGCCCGCAGCACGCTGCGACGTTCACCATGCCTGGTGGCGCACTGTACTGGCGCCCCGGGAGGGATTCGAACCCCCGACCCACTGCTTAGAAGGCAGTTGCTCTATCCTACTGAGCTACCGGGACCGAACTCCTCGCAGGTCAATCCTGCCCTGCCGACGCACACTGATATGGTCGGGGTAGAGAGATTCGAACTCCCGACATCCTGCTCCCAAAGCAGGCGCGCTACCAGACTGCGCTATACCCCGAAAACCCCGGTTAAGCCAATACCCGGACTATTCCAGCTGCAACGGGTCGGCGATGATACGTTCACACCGGACAATCGTCAATGTTACAACGGCGTTAGTATACCAAAAATCCGCTGCTGCGCTTGTTCGGGCCATCGCCGCGTGCGAGAATTCCCGCCCCCCATGAAATCGAGCAGATCCAAGTGGCCCGACAACACTTATGAGTGCCCGCATTATTGACGGCAAGTCGATTGCCGGGAACATTCGACAGCAGATCAGGCACAGCATCGACGAACGGCTTGCCGCCGGCAAACGCCAACCGGGGCTGGCTGTTATCCTGGTAGGCAACGACCCGGCATCGGAAATCTATGTGCGCAACAAGCGACGGGCCTGCGAAGACGCCGGGGTGCTATCGCGGTCTTATGACCTGTCGGAAGAGACCTCCCAGCAACAGCTCCTGGATCTCATCGATGCATTGAATGAAGACCGGCAAATTGACGGTATTCTGGTACAACTGCCCCTGCCCGCTCACATCAATGCGGAGACCGTCATTGAACGTATCCACCCGGACAAGGATGTCGATGGCTTCCACCCTTACAATATAGGCCGCCTGGCGCTGCGGATTCCACAGCTGCGTTCCTGCACGCCTTGCGGCATCATGACCTTGCTGGACAGCACCGACGAGCCCTATTACGGGCGTGAAGCGGTGGTGGTGGGCGCATCCAACCATGTCGGCCGTCCCATGGTACTGGAACTACTGCTTGCGGGTGCTACCGCCACCTGCTGCCACCGCTTCACCAAGGACCTGCAAGCGCACGTCGGTCGTGCGGAAATCCTGATAGTGGCCGCCGGCAAGCCCGGTCTGGTGCCGGGCGAATGGATTCGGCCAGGCGCAACGGTCATTGACGTCGGCATTCATCGCAGTGAAAAAGGCCTGATCGGTGACGTTGCCTTCGAGACAGCCAGGGAGCGCGCCGCCTGGATCACACCCGTGCCAGGTGGTGTCGGGCCGATGACCGTGGCAACCCTGTTACAGAATACGCTGCATGCCGCCGATTCACTGCACGATGGATGATCACGGCCAACCGGTCAGGTCAGGACTGGATTAGTAAGAACCTGATTTTAAAGGATATTCAATGCGTAGGGGGACTGCAACGAACTACCACCGAGCGCAGGTCACTCAGTCCCGGCGCCACAGCGTGCCGCCGCTACCGTCTTCGAGCACGACCCCCATTTCGCTGAGCTGATCGCGGATACGATCGGCCTCCGCCCAGTCCCGGTCCGCACGGGCCTGTTCGCGCCGGGCAATCAGGACATCAATTTCCTGGTCACTGGGTCCCTGTTGACTGTCGCTGTGCCCGCTACGCAAATAAGTCTCCGGATCGGATTCCAGAATTCCCAGCCGTCCGGCCAGCGCCTTCAGCGTATTCGCCAGTCTGGCCGCTTCGCCGTCACGCTGTTCGCGTGCACGGTTCATGGCCCGTGTCAGCTCAAACAGTACCGCCAGGGCTTCGGGGGTATTGAAGTCGTCGTTCATCGCCGCACAGAAACGTTGCTCGTAACCGGCCTCCAGTTCGCTCCCTTCAGCCGGTTCACAGTCGCGTAACGCAGTATACAAACGCTGCAAGGCACCACGCGCCTTGTCCAGATTTTCATCACTGTAGTTCAACGGGCTGCGGTAGTGGCTGGACAGGATGAAATAGCGGATCTCTTCGGCCTGGTAGCGCCGCAGGATTTCGCGCACGGTAAAGAAGTTACCCAGCGACTTCGACATTTTTTCCTTGTCGACCTGCACAAAACCGTTGTGAACCCAGTAATTTACGAACTGCTCGCCGTTAGCGGCCTCGGACTGGGCGATTTCGTTTTCATGATGGGGAAACTGGAGGTCCATCCCCCCCCCGTGGATATCGAAATGCCCACCCAGACATTCGGTGGACATGGCTGAACATTCGATATGCCAGCCGGGGCGGCCATCACCCCAGGCCGAAGGCCAGCTGGGTTCTTCTGCTTTGGCGGCCTTCCACAATACGAAATCCAGCGGATCGCGCTTGGCCTGTTCGACATCCACGCGTGCACCGGCGCGTAATTCTTCAACCCGCTTGCCCGACAACTGCCCATAATCACTGAACTTGCAGACAGAATAATAGACGTCTCCGTTTTCACCCTGGTAGGCGTAGCCCTTGTCGATCAGCTTGCGGATCATACCCAGTATGTCGTCCATTGATTCGGTTGCCCGCGGCTCGAAATCCGGGCGCAGCACACCGAGCGCATCGGCATCTTCATGCATGGCGGTGATAAATCGATCGGTCAGTTCATTGATAGGCTCGGCGTTCTGCTGGGCACGTGCGATGATCTTGTCATCGATATCGGTGATATTTCGCACATAGGTCACGTCATAACCCAGGCTGCGCAGATGCCGGACAATAACGTCAAAGACCACCAGTACCCGCGCGTGTCCCAGATGACACAGGTCGTAGACGGTCATACCGCACACATACATACGCACCCTGCCGGGCTCGATCGGCACGAATTCCTCTTTCTGGCGTGTGAGGCTGTTGAACAATTTCAGCATGTGCTCGGCTCCAGGCGGAAAGGCGCGCATGTTACCAAAAAATGGCCGGCGGCGCGGAGATCGCCACGCCGGCGCAGGCGGATTCCGGTAGCGTTGGAAAAACGGTCGGTGTCGGGTATATCATACGGCGCTGGCAACCAGGAGCCCGAAAATATATGAAAACCCTGAACCGATTCATTCTTGCAATGTTGTTCTGTTTCTTGCCTTTTACCGCCGGAGCAACCAAACCCACTGAAAAAGGAGATTCAACTGTGACCGTGCGAATGCAGACCAACAAAGGCGCCATCGTTCTGCAACTGGATGCCGAAAAAGCCCCTGAAACTACAGCTAATTTCGTGGAATACGCCAAATCGGGTTTCTATGACGGCACTATCTTTCACCGCGTAATTCCGTCTTTCATGATCCAGGGCGGGGGTTTCGAGTCTGGCATGAAGCAGAAGGCCACCCGCGCGCCGATCAAGAATGAAGCCGATAACGGCCTTAAGAACGACCTGGGCACTATTGCCATGGCCCGCACCTCGGATCCAAACTCTGCCACGGCACAGTTTTTCATCAACAGCAAAAACAACGATTTCCTCAACCATACAGCTCCCACTGCCCAGGGCTGGGGTTATTGTGTGTTCGGCAAAGTCGTCGAAGGCATCGAGGTGGTCCAGGAAATCGAAAAAGTGGCGACCGGCGCCCGCGGTGGTCACCAGGACGTACCCCAGGAAGACGTTATTATTGAGAAAGTCACTGTCGAAGAAGCCGTCGAAGAATAAGAGAAGCTTTCCCCGCGCAAGCGGGGACCTTTTCCATTCATGTCGACCCTTTTCATCTCTGACCTTCACCTACATCCTTCCCGCCCGGCGATCATCGAGTGCTTCCTGACGTTTTTGCAGCAACAGCAAGGTCAGGCTGAAACCCTGTATATACTCGGTGATCTGTTCGAAACCTGGATCGGCGACGACCACCCCGAACCGGCCTATCAACCGGTGAAGTCGGCGCTCAAAGTGTTCAGCAGCGCGGGAACACCGGTGTATCTCATGCACGGCAACCGCGATTTTCTGCTCAGCGGACAGTTTACCGGGGAGACCGGTTGCCACCTGCTGCCGGACCCTGCGCGGATTGATTTATACGGAACGGCGACCGTCCTGATGCACGGCGATTCGCTGTGCACCGATGACAGAGACTACCAGCGTTTGCGCAACAGGGTTCGTGACCCGGTCTGGCAACAGGATATTCTCGGCCGTCCGGTGGAACAGCGCCTGCAGATGGCCCGGCAAGCACGCGTACTCAGCGCGCAGTCAAAACAGGGCAAGGACGAAACCATTATGGATGCCAGCCAGGATGCGATTCGCCGCGCTGTGGAGGCGAACCACGCCGACCTGCTGATCCACGGACACACCCACCGCCCCGGCATTCATACCTTCAAAAACAATGGCAGGAAAATAACCCGGATAGTTTTGGGCGACTGGTATGAAACCGGCAGCGTGCTTGCTGTCAACCACCGGGGCTGGCGTCTGAAAACCCTGGACTGTGGCGCTTGAAACGGCTATGACACTGATGAGGCAGGAGCATCGCCCCGCAGCATGATGTTTGAGCAATGCCATCGCGGTCAGGAAACCGCTCCGGCAGGCGGCGGGAAAATAACGACGGCGAAGCCGACCTGCGACACGATTTCCCGGCCAGGGATCGTTTCTACCGTTCTGAGGCCTCGATCATTGCAAACCCGTCCGGCAGCTCAAACAGCTGCCCATCCAGGTCAACCCCGGTTTGATAGTCGAGCAGCTCCCGCCGGTGACCTTGCGGACTCCAATCCACCAGGGGAATTCCCTGTCGCAGGTGAAAATCTGTTGCATATAAATAGCGGGACAGGAAACAAGGCGTCTGATATTCCTGCGGCGTCGCTGCGAGCGTTCTCGACTGCTGGACGGAAAGCGCTTGTGCAAATTCCTGGAAAGCGGCCCGCGCCTGTTCCAGGTGGCCGGGCACAACGACTGCCGAATAGCACAGTTCCTTCCTGGCAACGAGTTCGAGCGTAACCGGCGCTGCACCCCCTACCTTGGGTGCTTTTTCGTCGGCGCTGCGCTTAATCTCAATGGCAAGCCCTGGCGGTACCTGCGCCAATTGCCCTCTTCCGTCAATATGCAGGATCGTCCGGTTCTGGGGAACCACACTGTAGATCTGTCGTTCAGCCCGGTCGAGCAATACGAATTCGCCTTCATCGCTTCCTTCGTCGGAGCGCAAAAAATCCCGGCTGACGATATAACGGACCTTGTAGGGTTCAATGCCCGCCTCCTGCTCCGCGTACCATAGAACGACCCCCTTTTCCCCTGCGCCCGCCGCTGCAGAGGCCACAAGCAACAGACCCAACAATGCGCTCGATGCAGATTTCATGATGATGAATACCTCCCTGAGGCGAGTTTCTCCAGCATCTCCATTTCGATGTCATTAAAGCCGGCCTGTTGCCTGGCCTGGTAATGAAACGGTTGTTTGACCTGCCCTTTCATGTACCGCTGCAGAAGTCCGGCAAAGGTGGCTTCAGGTTCCAGCCCCCGTTGCGCGCACAGATGACGAAACCAGCGCGTACCGATTTCCACGTGCCCGATCTCGTCGCGCAGAATAATTTCCAACACCTCAACGGCCGAACTGTCACCCGCCTGTTGCAGCCGCTGCATGATGCCTGGCGTCACATCCAGGCCACGGGCTTCCAGTACGCGTGGTACCAGGGCCATTCGTACCAGTGGATCATGGGCCGTTTTGACGGCCATTTCCCACAGTCCGTCATGGGCATCGAAATCGCCATAGCCATAACCGAGCGCTTCCAGGCGCTCACATAGCAGGCGAAAGTGATACGCCTCCTCGACGGCAACCGATACCCAGTCCTCGTAGAAGGCCTCCGGCATGCCGCGAAAACGATAGACGGCATCCCATGCAAGATTGATGGCATTGAATTCAATATGCGCGAGTGCGTGCAGCAAGGTTGCCCGACCGAGCGTGCTGCCCAGGCGTCGACGTGGCAGATCCCGTGGCGGCACCAGCCTGGGTAGCCGTGGCCGGCCCGGCACGCCTATCGGTTCGGGATCAGTCTCTGATACAACGCTCAACTGTCCGGACTTCAACGCTGCGGCGGCAAGACCCGTCATTCTGCATTTGAGCACAGGTTCTGCACAGTCGAGACACTGTCTGGCGCAGGCAAACAGATTCTCACCGGCAACATCATTGACGGAGGTGGGCATAAAGCTCTTCACAAAACATTAATCAGTAGCCCGTGGCATCGCTGCAAACCTATATCATGTAAACTATGAAATATAACATGTATATTATTGTTTTTATAAATATTATAAATCCTGACTCTCTGTGTTTCGTCAGTGGAATCGACACAGTTAAACCGTTGCCGGGGCCGCCTGGACCTTGAGCAGGCCACTCACATCAGCCGGCCTTCCAAGCGATCAGCAGGTCACGCACATTGGTGCCGGTGGGTCCTGTTGATACCAGATCGCCGCTGGCCTGTAGAAAACTGCCCGAATCCGCGTTGCGCAAACGATCAACTGCATCGAGTCCGGCCAGCTCACCACGGCGTATGGTACCACCATCCACCAGAGCACCGGCATCCTCGGTGGGCCCATCACTGCCATCGGTCCCGAGCGCAAGAAAACAGATATCCTCTACGTCCGCCAGCAGCAGGGCCGCCGCCAATGCCAGATGCTGATTGCGCCCGCCACGACCAGGTTCATCGGGTAAGCGTACGGTCGTTTCCCCACCCCAGATATGGACACCTGTCGGCAGGCTCCGGAGTTTAGCGGCCAGTTCCCGACCTGTCGCTTCGGCATCACCATCGAGCCCGGTATCATGCAGCGTTGCCCGCAGGCCTCGTACCCTGGCGTGTTCCACCGCTGCCTCACAGGCCATCGCCAGGTTTGCCAGCACCCGATGCTCTGGGATGACACCTTGCGGACCCGCCTGCGCGGGCACGCTGTTGAGCACATCCTGCAACCAGCCCGGGAAGCGAACATCCTGCCGGGGTTCAGGATCTCCGGGATAAAGCAGACCTGAGCCGATGACCGCAGGATTATCAGCAGCGACATCAGATAACAACCAGACCTTTGCCTGCCGTCCCCGTAGAGCGGGCAACAGATTCCCACCCTTGATGCGCGATATTGCCCGTCGCACCCGGTTTATCTGTCCGATACCCAACCCACTGGCCAGCAGCCACTGATTGATCCGTTGCAATGTGGCTAGATCAATACCCCGCACAGGCGCCTCCACAAGACTGGAGGCCCCGCCCGAAATCAGGAACAGGAAGCGGGCATCCCGTTGCGCATCCTCCATCCATTGCAGCAGGCGCTCGCCGGCCGCCAGACTCTCCCGCGTCGGTATGGGGTGTCCAGCCTGAATGATTTCAGCCTGCCGCAAAGTCTTTGACCAGGGGCCGATATGCCCCCGTTTGGTAATAATAAGGGTACGTCTGACCTGCTTGTGCAGAACCCGCTGGACCCCGGCCGCCATGGCCGCCGCCGCTTTGCCAATAGCCACCACATGCAGCGGTGGCTCGAAATGAGCGTTGCTCGCCGCCTGCGCCACCAGCCGCTCACCACGCACAGCGTCGATAGCATGCTGCGCCAGCTCAAGCACGAGATATCTCTTACTTTTTTCCATTATTCATATAGATGTATATATATATTCATGTTAATTATAAGTTAATGGGTGACGTATATTTTGACAGTCAGGTCCAGTTTGGGCATGCTCGGAACACTGCCCTCGGAGGACCGCAAGCATGACAGGTCAGCAGCACGTCCTCGAAATTTATGAGCCCTATGAATATGAGGGGCTAAATCCCCTGACTCTTGTAGGCATCGCAGTACTACACGGACCCACCCGCCATGACTACTATTTGCTCCGCCTGGACAAGCCGTTTGTATTCGAGCAGGAGGAAGTTGAACTGCTGCTGGTTTCACCGCGCTACAACGGCGATAAAATCGACCAGACGGTATCCAGCGCCTGCACGGTGAATATTGCGCGTGTGCCGCCGGACGCCGACCTGGAAAACAAAGGCAGCGTCAACTTCGAAGACGTTCATCGCTGGGGCGTCGGTAAAATCAGCCCCTGCCCCGGCAGTTAGTCACGCAACAAACGGATTTTACCGCTGGCCTGGATGGTGACACGGCTGGTGCCCTGCTCCATGGCGGGCTGGGCCACGCTGGCGCGACTCAGCATCGGTGCCGCTTCGGCACGTAACGGGATGGGGCGATCCTGTCCAGCCGTGTGAATGTTCACTTCCACAAGCGTATAGTCCTGTGCACCCAGCGACTTGCGGATAATATCCGCGCGCTGTTGATAGGCAGCCAGTGCCTGTTCGATCAGTTGATCCTCGACCTGGCGGCGCTTATCCGCTGACACCGAAAACTGCAGCGACTGCATCTGCAGGCGGTCCTGCAACGTACCGACCAGTTCGCTCAGCTGATCAACATCCTGCGACTCGAGTTGAAGCTCCTGCCGCCCCCGCCAGCGCACGATTTTCTTGTCCTCATAGACCGGGTAGGTCTGATAAGTGCCACTGCGCGATTTCACCTTCTGATTGGCACGCACCTGTTGCAACGCCCAGGTCATACTGCTGTTGATGGTGTCGGCAACTTTTGCCGGTTGCAGCGCCTCTGCGCTGGCATTGAGGATCGCGGTGACGAGGTCGTTCTCGACATCGCGCCCGACCTCGACCTGAAAACTGACCCGGTCTTCAACCTGCTCAGTATCATCGGCAAGCGATACTGCCGGGCAAGCCAATGCAGTCGCACAAAACAGTAATCCCAGCACCCGTAATTTTCGCATCGCCGTCACCTCTGAATTTTGCCACAAACCGGTACTCCCACGCGGGGCGTCAGTGTGCCAGCCCGGCAGCCAGGTCGGCACACAAATCGTCGATATTCTCCAGCCCCACCGCCACGCGAATCAGCCCCTCCGATAAGCCCGCCTCGGCACGTTGCTCCGCTGTGAGGCGGCCATGGGTTGTCGTTGCCGGATGCGTGATGGTCGTCTTGGTATCACCCAGGTTGGCGGTAATGGAACAGATCCGGGTCGCATCGATGACCTGCCATGCCGCCTGCCTGCCGCCCTTGACTTCGAACGCGACGACACCACCGAAACCTGACTGCTGGCTGGCAGCCAGCCGGTGCTGTGGATGCGATGCCAGACCGGGATAATAGACGCGGCTGACTGCCGGCTGATCTTCAAGCCACTCAGCCAGGGTCTGCGCTGAAGCACAGTGCGCCCGCATGCGGATTGACAGTGTTTCCAGGCCTTTCAGAAAGACCCAGGCATTGAACGGGCTCATGGTCGGCCCACATGTCCGCAAAAAACCGTACACACTCTCACCCACAACAGCCTCACTGCCGACCGCAGCTCCCCCGACACACCGGCCCTGACCATCAAGATACTTGGTCGCCGAGTGGATCACAATGTCGGCACCCAGCGCCAGGGGCTGTTGCAGCGCCGGCGTACAGAAACAGTTATCGACCACGAGCAGGCAATTATTGGCGTGCGCCAGATCGGCCAGCGCAGCAATATCGGCAACCTCGGTTAACGGGTTTGACGGTGTCTCCAGAAACAACAGGCGGGTTTCCGGGCGAATGGCGCGTGCCCAGGCGTCGACATCATGCTGTGCGACAAAATGGGTTTTGACACCGAACTTGTCAAGATAGTTGGTGAACAACAGTGTTGTACTGCCGAAAATACTGCGCGAGGAAACAATCTGATCGCCCGACTGTAAAAGGCCGGCACAGGTCGCGTATATGGCTGACATCCCGGATGCCGTTGCCACACAGCACTCACCGCCCTCCAGTGCTGCAAGCCTTTCCTCGAAACAACGCACCGTGGGATTGGTGAAACGGGAGTAGATATTTCCCGGCTGCTCACCGGAAAACCGCGCCGCTGCGGCTGCCGCACTTTCGAAAACATAACTGGATGTCGGGTATATCGGTTCAGCGTGTTCAGATTCCGCCGTCCGGTGCTGCCCGGCACGAACCGCGAGTGTCTCGAATCGAAACGATTGATCTTCTGTATCGGACATGCCGCTTTCCTTCAGCCAGTCGATCTCATAACATCAAATTAGACCTTCGCATCCGTACTCCTTCAAGCGTTATTATGCAGCTCGATCACGTCGTGATCGGCGATACGGCGTTGTTGCTTGGCGCTATCGCTGCGCTGATGCTCGAGTTGTTCAAGGTAATCATCCGTCACTCCGCCGGTCACATACTCACCGGTAAAGACGGAACAGTCAAAGGAGGCGATATCGCGGTTGCCTTTGCGCACCGCATTGATCAGGTCATCCAGATCCTGGAATACCAGCCAGTCAGCACCGATTGCATCGGCAATCTGTTCCACCGTGCGACCGTGCGCTATCAACTCGCCCTTGCTCGGCATATCGATACCGTACACATTCGGATAACGCACCGGCGGCGAGGCTGACGCAAAAAACACATTCCTGGCACCGGCGTCACGCGCCATCTGTATTATCTGCTGGGACGTAGTGCCACGCACAACGGAATCATCCACCAGCATGACGTTCTTGCCCCTGAACTCCAGATCGATGGCGTTCAGTTTCTGCCGCACGGATTTCTTACGCTGCTGCTGGCCGGGCATGATGAAGGTACGCCCGATGTAACGGTTTTTGATGAAACCCTCGCGATACTTCACGCCCAGACTGTTTGCCAGCTGGAGAGAGGCGGTACGGCTGGTGTCTGGAATAGGTATGACGACATCGATACCGTGCTCGGGGCGTTCCCGCAGAATTTTTTCAGCCAGAACTTCCCCCATACGCAGGCGCGCCTTGTACACAGAAACATCATCCATAATCGAGTCCGGTCGCGCCAGGTAGACGTGCTCAAAAATGCAGGGGGCGTACTGTGGATTCTCGGCACATTGACGCACCGCCATACTGCCGCGCTTACCCAGGAAAATAGCTTCGCCGGGATGCACGTCATCGACCAGTTCGAAGCCCAGCAGATCCAGCGCAACGCTTTCAGAGGCCACCATGAATTCAACACCGCTTTGCGTTTCGCGGCGACCGTACACCAGCGGCCGCACCCCATACGGATCACGAAAAGCAACAACACCAACGCCGGTAATCATGGCAACTGCCGCATAAGCGCCGGCACAGCGCCGATGCACACCGGATACAGCGGCAAAAACGTCTTCTTCATTTATGCGCAATTTTCCACGACGCTGCAATTCATGGGCAAACACATTCAACAACACTTCAGAATCGGATTCGGTATTGATATGGCGCAGATCCTCCTGGAACAGATTACGCTTCAACTCATCAGCGTTGACCAGGTTACCGTTATGCGCCAGGGTAATCCCGTATGGAGAATTCACATAGAAAGGCTGGGCCTCGGCAGAACTTTCACAGCCGGCGGTCGGATAACGCACATGGCCAATTCCCATGTTACCGCGCAAACGCAGCATGTCGCGGGTATGGAACACGTCGCGCACCAGACCATTACTCTTGCGCAGGAAGAAATTCCCCCCCTCGCAGGTCATGATACCGGCTGCATCCTGCCCCCGGTGCTGCAACACGGTTAAAGCGTCGTAGATTGACTGGTTAACTGCGCCGTAGGAAACGATACCGACTATGCCACACACGTTTTTTAGCCCCTGACTGTCAGAAACGGATATTTTCGGCAATATCTGCCGGCAGAAAACTGCGCAACCACAAAGCCATATCCTGAAAATGTCCCAGCAGCAACGCCTGCTGCCACCAGGGGTCCTGAGGTACCGTGGTCAGGCCGGCCAGAAGAACCAGCACAGCGACTATCACTATACCCCGCGCAATCCCGAACAGCATGCCAAGGGCCCGATCTGTTGCCGTCAGCCCGGTTTTGGCAACCAGCTGTGCGGCGAGAAAATTGACCAGTCCACCCACCAGCACGGTAGCGACAAACAGTATCGCAAAGGCCGTGACATCACGAATCGTTGGCGTATCGATCCAGTCCTTGAGCAAGGGCGCAAGATCCTGGAAAAAAACCACCGCCAGCCACAATGCCAAAATCCAGCTGAGCAGCGAAATCGCTTCCATGATGAAACCGCGCCACAGGCTCAACAAGGCAGAAATTACGATAACGCCCAGCAGAATATAGTCTACCCAGATCACCCGGAAACTCCGTACCAGGCGTCCGCCTGTCGCACTCATGCATCAGTGTATGTTACTGGAAGGATACTGCTAAGGGTAGGAAAGCACACGCCCTTTTATGCTGAACTTATCAAGCAACTGTTTTTCGCTGTTTTCCGCGTCAGCGCGTACCAGAAACGGCCCCACGCGCACCCGGTAATGGGATTTTCCAGCGACCCGGGCCTTTTCCACTTGCGTGACAAAGCCGGCATCACGCAATTTATCCCTTAGGCGCAACGCATTTTGTTCACTGGAAAAACTGCCTGCCTGAACCACCCAGCTAGCAAGCGGCCCCGGTTTAAGCGGTTTTTGCTCTGGCGCGGGCGGCGGTAACAGTGGTTCCGGCTGCGTGGCAGGCTGCGGCGGAGCGGAGGGTTCATCGAGCTTGGTTTCATGAACAGGTTCCGGTTCGAGTTCGGGTTCTGGTTCAGGATCCGCAGCACTCAGCACAATGGATTCCTGTGGCTCTGCGGGGATGGCGTCAGGCGCCGGAAAGGCGTCCAGTGGTTTGCTGAGCCGCTGGTCAATGGGTTCCGGTAATGCCTCCATTTCCGGAACCAGGGTCTGCTCGGGGCCTTCCAGCAGGATAGGGATAAAAATGACGCCCAGGGCGACCAGCACGATAGCCCCAACCAGTCGCTGCTTCAACAGAAAGTCCATCTAGTATACTGGCCTCGTTAATCAAATCCCGGTTGTAGTGAAGCCCACTCGGCCACGGTATGAAAGGAACCGCACACCAGAACCCGATCTCCGGGTTTTAGTTCAGCCTGCAGGCAGCTGATGACGTCTGCGAGCGATTCACAGGTCGATACCCGCTCCGTACCGACAACCGATGCGACTCTCTGCGTTAACTGTATCGCCGTACTGGCACGATCAGTCCGCAATCCCACCGGATACCACCGGGATATCACTGATTCAAGCGCTCGCACAAACGACTCTGCATCCTTGTCCTGCATCATACCGATCACCGCACGGGTTTCCCCTGACAGTGCTCGTTGCCTGAGTGCATCGGCCAGTGCCTGCGCCGCCTGCGCATTATGAGACACATCCAGCACCTGTTCCACTCTGCCGGGAACAATCTGGATACGACCCTCGAGACGCACCCACTTCAGGCCGGAGTCGATTGCTGTACGCGTTACCGGCAGACGCTCCTGCAGCATTTCCAGGACCATCAACACAGCGGCTGCGTTGGCCAACTGGTGGCTGCCGGTTAGCGCCGGTTCGGACAGGTCACGATAATGGCTTCGCTGTCCCTGCCAGTGCCAGCCACGCCCCGCCCGACTGATGCTGAAGTCTGCTCCCAGCACGCGCCACAAGGCACCAATGCGCCCTGCCTCGGCAATCAGGCTGGCAGGTGGATCGGCATCACCACAGACCGCGGGTCTGGCCGGGCGCATAATGCCGGCTTTCTCCCTGGCGATTGCATCGCGGTCCCCGCCCAGCCAATCGGTATGATCGATACCAATGCTGGTAATCAATGCCGCATCGGCATCAACAACATTCACGGCATCAAGCCGCCCGCCCAGCCCCACCTCCAGCAGCGCCACATCCAGTGATTCCCGAGCCATGATATCCAGCGCGGCCAAGGTACCGAACTCGAAATAAGTCAGCGTTATTTTACCGCGGGCATGATCGATACGCGAAAAGGCTTCACACAGCGCCGAATCTGATATCTGCTCTCCCTGCAGACGCAGCCTTTCGTTGTAACGGAACAGGTGCGGCGATGTATAGGCGCCGACACGATAGCCAGCCCGTAGCAGAATGGCTTCCAGCAGCGCGACCGAGGAACCCTTGCCATTGGTGCCGGCAACCGAGATAACGAGCTTTGCCGGGGTGCGGCATTGCAGCTGATGGGCCACCTGTTCAATACGTTCCAGCCCAAGATCGATACTGGAGGGATGCAGTGCCTCCTGCCATTGCAGCCAATCATCCAGCGTGGAAAAGCGGGGATTGTTAAGCATCGATATTGACGATCGCAGAACGCTCCCGCCTGTAGCAGCAACGCTCTTCGGCGCGATTGCCGATGGCGATCAGAAAACCGTCGCCACGATAATTTTCAGGTACCGGTATCAATCCAGCGGAACGTGATGAGCCAGGATAGCCAGCAGTGAAGCCAGGCGTTCGCGCATTTCGCGGCGATCGACAATCATATCAACGGCACCGTGTTCGAGCAGGAATTCACTGCGCTGAAAACCCTCCGGCAGAGTTTCGCGAACGGTCTGTTCAATAACACGCGGACCGGCAAAACCGATCAGCGCCTTGGGTTCGGCAATGTTAACGTCACCGAGCATGGCGAAACTGGCGGACACTCCTCCCATGGTGGGATCAGTCAGCACCGAGATAAAAGGAATACCCGCTTCGGCAAGACGCGTCAGTGCAGCGCTGGTTTTTGCCATCTGCATCAGTGAGAACAGCGCTTCCTGCATGCGTGCGCCGCCGCTGGCGGAGAAACACACCAGCGGAATATTCTGCTCAAGACTGACATTGACGGCGCGCACGAAACGCTCGCCGACGACTGACCCCATGGAACCGCCCATAAACCTGAACTCAAACGCCGCCGCCACCAGGGCAACGCCCTCGACCTGGCCTCGCATCACGACTAGCGCATCGGTCTCGTCGGTACTCTTCAGGGCCTGTTTGAGACGCTCGGTATACTTCCTGCTGTCCTTGAATTTCAATGGGTCAGCCGGGTGTATTTCAGCACCGATTTCCTCTCTCGGTTCGGCATCCAGAAACAGATCCAGCCGTCGCCGCGCGCCGATGCGCATATGATGATCGCACTTGGGACACACGTCCTGGTTACGTTCCAGTTCGGTACGATACAACACCGCATCACAGGATGGACATTTGATCCACAATCCTTCAGGGACCGTTCGTTTATCCTTGCTGGGAGTCCTGATGCGTGATGGCATCAGATTTTCAAACCAACTCATGTGCTATACCCTGTATAAGTTACCAATAACCACACCCTGCACCACATTCATCAACTCGTTGCCACCACCCGGTCCATGGCAGCCCGCATCTCAGCAATCACCTGTGGCGCCTGGACGGGTATCTGCTCGGGCGAATC
>Ga0316201_10000851_pt1 | contig 19132 bp, 12 predicted proteins | sample CS6wburrow_MG_FD_204516 | JGI IMG/M metagenome (GOLD analysis project Ga0316201, IMG submission 204516) | Coastal sediment microbial communities from Delaware Bay, Delaware, United States - CS-6 worm burrow | ecosystem: Environmental > Aquatic > Marine > Coastal > Sediment | place: USA... | reverse complement strand
GAATAATGACCGGCTTCCGGATTATCACCGTCTGGATGTGGCCCTGAACTGGCATCTGAGCAAGCCTGAACGGAAGTACCAGCATGAATTGATCTTCTCTGTTTATAACTTCTATAACCGGATCAACCCGGTGGCCCTGCACTTTAACAAGATCATGGATGAAAATGGAAATTTTGTGGTCCCGGTGGACTTTTACAGCAACCCCGAACTCTTTTCCACCCAGTATTACCTCTATGGGATCGTTCCATCAATTAGCTATCACTTTAACTTTTGAGAGATGAATCCGAATTACACATACGGAAGGAGAAAAAGGAGCTGCTTGCCTGGATTAATAGTGGCAAGCGCACTGCTATGGGTCTCCTGCACCCAGGAGGTGGATTGGGACCTGAAATACCAGGAGGTCAACCTGATTGTGGTCGAGGGAAAGATTACCAGTGAAACGAAGCGACACGAGGTGAAGCTAAGCTGGCCGCTTTACGAGATGAATGGTACCCCTGAACCGGTCACCGCGGCACAGGTGGAGATCTTTGACGGAAGCCAGCTTCACTCCCTCCCGGAGGATCCGGAAAATCCGGGGACCTACCGAAGCGATTCCCTGTTTGCTGCCCGGCTGAATCAATTCTACCAGTTGCGCATCCTGCATGAGGACCGGCGAATTACGGCTGTTAGCAATATGCGTGAGGTAAGTCCCTTCCAGTTTATGAATGTAAACCCGGTGCAGTCAGATCCCCCGCTTCTGGAAGCCTATATCAGAGACAGCGATGAACCGGCCATTTTGCGGCTTGAGCTGGACTGGAGTCACCTGCCCGGATACGATACCCTCCCGGATACCGAAAATCATGCAGTGATCTATCATTATACCCTGAATGGAGTAGATGTGAACAAGATCTTTAAACCACCACAGGAGCACGTGAGATTCCCTCCGGGGACCATCGTTTTCCGGGAGAAGGAATCGGTGACAGCCTGGTACGGGGAGTTTTTACGTGGAGTACTTTCGGAAACTGACTGGCGGGGCGGGATGTTTGATGTGTTGCCCGGAAATGCCCGGACCAATATGGTGGGGGAGGCCATTGGGTTTTTCACCGCTGCGGATGTGATCCGTGACACCCTGGTGGTGAGATAAGGCAAGCCTTAGCCGCACTTCATACTAGCGTTGCACCTCGAAGGTGTAGGTAAATTTCACCGTGATATTTCGCGCCTCATATTCCGGCAGGTGGGGGACCTCCCTTTCGAGCCAGGTGTTCCTACCCTCATTAAATACCACATACAGATCGGTCCCCTCTTTGGGGTTGTACCTGAAGCGCACATTGGAAATGATCTTATGAATGGCACTGTTGTATTGGACAAAGGCCGAAAGCGAAAGCCTGGTAGAGAGCATATAGAGTGCCCGAATACCGGCAATGTGATTATTCAGAGACTGGTTTCGGTCAGGAAAGCGGATCAGGTCGAGCCGGTAGAGTCCACCAAGTTCCATGGAGGTTCCAATGTTCCATTTTGGCTCTATGCTGGGTGAGAGCTTATGACCGTCGAAATAGCCTCCGGCCTCGAGCATGAAAATGGTATGAAAGGAACTGGTCCCGGGTGTTTGCAGCATCAGTTCCCCGCTAAAGGAATTATACCTGCCCAGGGGAACACCTACCGAGTCAGCTATTTCGAATTCCTCCTCCAGATTATCAATCCTGTAAACCGGTCCGATGGAGCCCATCCAGCTGTTTTTGGAGCTGAAAGTCCAGGTAGGATTGAGGTTGTAAATCATCAGGGAGTAATCGGGGATCCTGTAAAACACATAGTGGAAGAAGGTGATGTTGTGAGAATGCAGCCAGGAATCTTCCGGGGAGATCCAGGTATATTGCAGGCTGGAGGCACTTGCAAGAACATCATCAATCATTTCAAATCCTATTCCGGGGTCAAAATCGGTCCCAGAATAAGTAAGGCCTGCGGAATAGGAGAGGCCTTCCTGTTTCCGGCGGGACCAGTCCAGGGTAAAGCTGCTGGGATCCAGGGAAAGAGCATTGTTTTCTGCACTGTCGTGAAGCGTCTGGGCCAGGCGGATGGTCAGGTAATCATCTCCAAACACCCGCAACACTCCGTCCACTCCGTAGCCGATGTTATAACTCCCGTCCACTCCCAGCCTGGAGGTAAGCATGCCTCCCATATAGGAGTATTCATTTAGGACCCTCTTTTTCATGCGGAACACGCCGAAATTCTCTGAGGGGAGATCCTCGAAGGAGGCTGTCTGAAGATTCAGGAGGCCCAGGTCCCAGTTGTTGATCCTGCTGTTCAGGCGCGCACCTCCCCAGATTCTTACCGGATTTCCTTCATAGAGTCCGATTCGCCGGCTGTAAAAGAGGTTGTTCTGGCCCCCCAGTGCAAAGTCAAAAATGCTGCTGCGCTCCAGGAAAAATTTTCGCTTCTCCTCATAAAAAATGCTGAAGCGGCTCAGGTTGAACTGCTGGTCATCTGCTTCTACCTGCGCGAAATCGGTGTTCAGGGTCAGATCAAGGGTTGTATTCGGATTGATGCCATACTTGATATCCAGGCCGGGCTCAAACTTGAAACGCCCCTCGTAAACATAAGCGCTTTCGGCATCGTTCAGCGGGTTTTCCTGTTCAAAGCCCGTGAGCAGGTAGGGAGTTATATACAGGGGTTTTTTAGGCCTCAAGTCTTCAAATAGCACTTCCCGGTAAAGGGAGGGCTTTAAGTGACTGGTGGGGCCATACTCGTTTGAGATGGCCGGGAAGGTATATAATTCATCCCTGGCCGGCAGCCATCGAAGGACACTGATCCCCATAACCGTCTTTCCTTCGATCTCCTGGAAACGCAAACTGGAAATTGGGATGAGCATCTCACAATACCAGCCTTTTACGTCGTAGCTTGCTTTCACTTCCCAGAAGGTGTTCCAATCCATGTTCACCGGCATCTGATCCATGCTGATGGTGCCGTCGTTGCTGACGGTGGCATCCCAGCGCAACCCCAGGGGATTTGTGGCGAAAAGCAAGGAATTTTCCTTGTCGTTATAGCTGTCGAAACTTAGCATGAAAAAGTCAGAGGACATGGTTTCCATATCTCTTTTTTTGCCAACAGCCTGCATGTAGGAAGGATCAGAAACGTAGAGCAGTCCGCCCACATAGACAAACTGATCATCATATCCCATCCGGATCACTGTTTTTTCCGGTGGCGCTTTCCCGAACACAGGTGCATGAGTGATCATCGGAAAGGGAGTCAGATGTTCCCAGGCCGCTTCATCCGGTCTGCCATCAAATTCAATGGATGTTTTCATTCTGCCAATTACCAGGTGCTCTCCTTCCTGAGAAAGGAGCGGCAGAGCCAGGATCAGCAGGACACAGAACAGGAATATGCTACTCTTCGGGTTGATAGCTGTTTAGATTCAGGCTGCAGTAAAAATAGAACAAATCTACTCGCAGGTCAAGGAGTACTCTCGCAAGCAGGTGAGCGGTTTTTGCATTTTAGTGCAAATTGCTACCTTGGGTTTATGAAATTTGCACTCCCAGTTTCACTTCTTTGTGCCTTCATTCTTTTGTCCACAGCGCTTTACTCTCAGGAAGATTCCTCTGAAAAGAGAGGCAGTCAGGTGGGTATCTACATTGCATCTTTTGGCGAAAACCCGGCCATTCCCTTTGTACCGCTGGCCGGGTCAGCCTCCTATGGGGGAGCCGGATTTTATACGCTTGGAGCCACATATGCCCGACCCCTCTCCAGGCGTTTTGATCTGGAGACCGGACTGGCTTTCTCCAGGCATAAGATCCGGGTACAGCCCAATCTGCCCCCCGATATGGACGATACTCCCTATGAAACCTCTCTGCACCTGTTAACTGTACCATTATTGGTAAAACTGAATCTGGGGCGTTTTTTCTTTTTGAACGGGGGTGCCATGCTTAATGTGGATACCGGTCTGTCAGTTCCGGTGGATAATCAATCCGGTATTGGACTTATGCTGGGAGGGGGATCTGAATATGAGTTTAACTCAGGCATATCCCTCTGTTTGAATCCCTATATGAAGGCACATAGCCTTGTCCCCTTTATGCCCGATATGTATCAGCACCATCTGATGGAAACAGGGATTCAGCTTGGCCTGGCCTACCGGCTGCGCTGATCTCTGAAGGGCCTGCCCGGAAAGTTAACACATAGCCTCACCGATCTCCTCAAGAAATTTCCAGATTTTCTGTTTAATAAAATCCACTAAACAGAGAATACCAAGCAAGATCCCGAGAAATCCAAGCAGAAGAATAAAGGACAGGAAGCCGTCACTGGGCCTTCCCGTGCCTCCCCAAAGGGGCAAACAGATCAGGCCCAGGAGGGCAAGCGTCCAAGTTTTCCTGCTGAGAGGCATAATTTATATCCAGATTATCAATCTCTTACAAAAATATTCAAAAAAATACCCAAAGTCAATAGGGGTAGGATCAGGCTCCGGGTGTGTAACTAGTGAAAGCAACTAATGGAAAACAAAAAACCATTTATAAATATTCACTAAAAATCAAAAATCATGAAAAAGTTATCGTTTTATTCCTTTGTAGCTCTGCTGGCGGGGATCCTTTTTTTCACCGCCTGTGAAAACACCTTTAACAACGGACCCGGACTGGAGAATGAAAACAGCATTCTTCCGGATCAGCTTACCGTAGAGATTCCTGAGGCACTGCTTGAGGATGTCAGTACCTTAAAAGGAGCCCCTGTGGTAGATACCCTGAAAGGAAGGGAGATCTACGGTCACCTGCGCTTTTTTATCCATACCGGTGATCATGCGGCCCAAATTGTGAGACATATTATCTACGGGATCCGCAGGTACAACATCGACCAGGTAAAGACAGTCACCTATGAGAGTGAGGATGACGGCCGTATCAAAAACCTGGTGGTTGTGGAAGGTCCTGAGTTTGATGGCCGCACCTGGGAGTACGGACTGACCATTACGGATGCGGAGTCGGAAGGCGAGGAAGATGGTGGTAAAGGCATGCAGGTCTTCTGGAACAAAAATCCCAAGGAAGGTATCAGCATTATAAAGCCCTATAACCTGGATCGCACGCTGGAAAGGGAGATGGCAAAGGCCATGTTCCGGATCGACTACAGTGGTGCCGGCGAATTGGGCTACGAACATCATATGATTGTTTCCATAGCCGATATGCCTGCCATTGATCCCCTGCTGGCCCCCTTCGCCATGGATGGCATGAAGATGTTTGCAGGGAAAACAGGTGATTTTGTGGATGTATACGGAAATTCCAGTCACCCCAACGCGAAATTCCTGACCGAAAAGGTCGGATATAACTGGGCCTTTGTGGCTTCCGGATCGGGTGTGGAAGATGCTGCCGTCGTGGAGTTGGGACTCCCCCTGAGCACCGTTGATTCAGATGATCGTTCCGTTTTACTGGAAGAGAATTCCATTTATAATGTGTTATACAACGAGGTGAAAACCATCTGGCCCCATGCCAGCGATGAGATCCTGGAAGCCTGGCTGACCAACACAGAAGCCCCCGGTTTCTTTGACCATTCCGGGTTTATTCAGGGCGGCGAAGCTCCCGGAGATCAGTTCCTTCCTTTGATGGAGCGTATCGTTGAGCTCACCCCCTATAATCCAAAGACCATCGCAAATCTGGAGATCAACTTCAATTAGGGATTCACATATATTAAACCTCTGTCTCATTAGAGGTTCTCACCCCGCCCGGTTAACCGGGCGGGTTTTTTTGCTTTAGGAATGCGCTAAGTTGTTCATTTCTTATGTGAGAAGGTATTTAATTATTCGCTTAATTGTATCTCGTATGTGGACCCGCTTAGGTAAATTATTGCAAATTGCCCAGGGCGATCGGCCCATGATTGCCGCATTGCTGATTCAGGCCTTTTGTACAGGGATTTTTGTTGGAGTTCTGGAACTGGAAGCCAATACCGTATTTCTGGAGTCTTTTGGAGCTGAACGGGTTCCCTTTGCCCTGATGGTATCAGGCCTGGCGGGAATTCTGATCGCTGCCATTTACGGATATTTCAACAAGCAGCTGAGGCTTCGTGCCTTTGGCATCCTCAACCTGGTGGTGGTAGTTGGAGCGAGTGCGGTTCTGCTGGGGGGATTGCATCTGATCGAGCGAGACTACCTTGATTTTGCCACTTTTGTCTTTGCAGGTCCGCTAATCCTGATCACGCTTCTGGGATTCTGGACCACGGTAAGGGGATTTCTCTCCCCAAGCAGGGGGAAGCAATTAAGCGGACTGATTGAGGTAAGCCTGGTGGGAGGAATGGCCCTTGCCCTGTTTTTGACTCCTCTCCTGGTCACTGCCGGAATCGGGATCCATCAGATTCTGTATGGAGGGATGGGGAGCCTGGTAATTGCCACCGTGGCACAGATGTATTTGCTTTCAAGTAAGGGGAAACAAGGCAGGGTCTACAGAAACAGGAGCGGCAGTGCAGGCCCCATCCGCTTGTTCTCCCACCGGTATACCGCTTTGATGGCTTCTTTTGTGGCGGTGGGGGTAAGCATTTCTGTGTTGCTGCACTATCAATTTCTTTCTGTAAGCCAGAACCGCTTTCACGGCGGGTCCCAACTTGTCGAGTTCCTTGGATTTTTCTTCGGGATAGGTGTCTTGCTGGCGTGGCTCATGAAACGGTTCCTTTTTAACTGGATTAAAAGCAAATTCGGGATCAGAATGACCCTGTTACTGATGCCTGTTCTGCTCTTGCTGCTGACAATACCTGCAGCCATATTTGGGGAAAGTCACGGGTATGGAGGAGGGATCCAGCTTTTTGCCTATTTCTTCCTGCTGGTAGTACTCTCCTTTCTTTTCAGCCGTTCCATGAAGGAAGCTCTGGAAAATCCCTCCATGAACCTGATCTATCAATCCCTCAACAAAAGAGAGAGGGAGAATATTCAATCCGGAATTGAAGGGGTCTTAAGTCAGATCGGAGTTTTTTCCGCCGGACTATTCCTCTCCCTGTTTGTGATGCTTCGCTTTGTGGAGTTGTACCATGTGACCTACGTATTATTTATCCTCTTATTGATCTGGTTTGTGGTGGGTGTCTCCCTCTACCGGGGATATCACAGGCTGTTAAGGGTAAGTCTGGAATCACAAAGGATTTCAGATCCCTATGACCAGAGCCTGGAGGAGATTGCTCAGTTTGACCTGGAGAATTCGGGATTTTCCATGGAGCTGATAGAATTTAATCCCTATTTTTTCCATTTTGTATCCAGGGAACGCCAGCTCTCCCTGCTTTCCCATGCCGAACCTATGGTACGCCGGGTGATCTGGGACAATATATCAAAGACTTCACCGGGTTTGGCGGATATCACCATAAGTCAGATGCTCGTTAATGAAAGAGAGCCGGATATCAAGGAGAAGATCCGGCTGTTAAAGAAGCGTAAACTGAAATCAAAGTTAGGTTTACAGGAAGCGTTTATCCGGGAACGACTGAATAAATTCAACAAAGTCGAGAGTGAACCCGATAACTCCATAGGAGAGGTGTTTCAGTCAGGGGATAGCCATGAGGTTCTGGCCGCACTCTATTATGTGGCAGAATCCAGGGACCAAAAGTATCTGCCGGAGGTCATCTCACTTTTCAAGGCCCGGGATCCTGACACTCAGGGGGTGGCCATTTCCACGGCCAGCTGGCTTGATCTGGGTGGCAATGCTCATAAAATAATTGATCTGCTCATCGATACGGCCCTTTACAAGACTGCCTGGTCCACCCTGGTCAAGCAGGGGGACAAAGTCCTGGATGAACTGGAGATGGCCTTTTATAAACCTGATGCGGATATCCGCCTGCAAACCAGAATTGTATCCGTGATTTCTTCCATTGGCGGGCCGAGAGCCGTACAACTTTTACTCCAGAAGCTGGAGTATCAGCACCGGGATATATTTCACTCGGTGGTTCAGGGTTTGTATGCCAATAATTTTGAGGCGACTGTCATCCAGGAGGCGCAAATTCAGAATGCTATACTGAAACTGATACAAGCAGGGACCTGGATCATGGCTGCCAAAATCTCTGTTCGAAGCGATGATCCGGGAGGTTGTCTGGCCCGGGTTATTGATCTGGAGTTATGGGAGCTCAATGAATTGATTCTGCTGCTGCTGACCATGATCTATGATCGAAGTTCGGTACGAAGGATAAAAAACAGCCTGCTTGACAGACAATCAGATGACCGCCAGATGGCACTGGAGTTACTGGAATTGCTGGTACGGGAGCCACTGAAAGCGGTTCTGGTTTCCTACTTCCATGATGTGTCAGTCAGGGAAAAGCTGGACAAATTGAGGGAGCTATATCCCATTGATATTTTCCCGGTTGAAATGTTGCTGAAAAGAATCCTGAACCGCAGCGGGGCTCATATGGGTGATTTCATTAAGATCAGTGCCCTGGAGCGGATGGGAAATGAACCCAGGTTTTTCGACGAGCAGCAAATCATTGCCCAGGGATTTCATCCCAATCCCAGGATCAGGGAGATTGCAGCCCAGCTATTGCGCAAGAACAATCCGGAACAGTATGACCTGGTGACCGAAAGACTGGATTTTCCGGACAATAGTTTTCCGGGACATGAGGATATGGTTCGGTGGTACCTGGACACCACCATGAGATTGACCTCCTGGAAGCTTTTCAGGAATGTCGGGGTTAACTCCCTGTTTAAACTGGTCTCCATAGCCCGCGCCTTTTCGGATGAATGGTCGGCTGACCAAGACTCTGTAATTCTGGCCAGATCTGTTTCAGCTGAAGAATTTACCACCCTTTCAAATGGAATTGCAATAATTGCTGCCCATCAGCCTGAAATTTTGGAGCAGATTCGTTATCTTGGTACCATAGGAGCATGTGAAACCTTTCAAATTGACAGAAAGGAGTTTGTTGAACTTCTGTTTGATGACAGGAGTTTGTTGCATGTGTTTAGTAATTTCCTCAATCAGGCTTCTCAGAAGATGCTGTAGGATTTGTATAGGCTATTATTGTAATTAATTTATGGGCGAACCCTCCATGATAAATACCGGGGTGCTACAGAGAAATCCTTTCCCAGGCAGCAGGCCGTTTTTTTCAGCTGAAGATCAATTTTTCTTTGGCCGGGATGAGGCTGTTTCGGAATTGCTGAAAATTCTGTTGAAAAGGAGATTTGTAGCTCTGGTTGGTGCTTCAGCAAGTGGAAAAACTTCTCTGATCCAGTCAGGGATCATCCCTGCTCTTCTTTCTGATATGAAGGAAGAATGGGTCCCGGTCTTTATCCGGCCGGGGAAACGACCCCTGGAGAGCCTGATCCGGGGGTTTCAGAAAGTTTTTTCCAAAAAGATTTCAGAGTCTGAAGTACACGCATTCCTCAGAAATACCAATAGCCTGGGGGACTTTTTAATTGAAAAGGGGCTTGGGAACTACAATTATTTTCTTGTGGTGGATCAGTTTGAAGAGCTTTTTACCTGGCCCGTAGTGGTAAAGAAGAGGAAAAGTGGTAGAAATGCCGATGCCCTGCCCTTTATTAATCACCTGATGGAACTGGTGGAGGGGGAGGAGCCCCGGATCTACCTGATGCTCTCCATCCGGTCCGAATTCCTGGATTATTGTTCTAATTTCAGAGGCCTTACAGAACATCTTAATAAAAGCAAATACCTGCTACCTCAGATGAGCCAGCAGGACCTGAAAGAAGCGATTCTGGAACCTCTGCGTGTTTCAGGGGCCAGTGTGGAGAATGGATTTGAAGATTACCTGCTGAAAGAGCTGAAGGATGTGGAGCCGCAGCTGCCCTTATTGCAGAATGCATTAAAACAAACCTGGAATCAATGGAAAAAGCATGGAAGTGCTGACCAGCCTATTTCACTGGATGATTACCGGGCTGCTGGATCCATTCGGGGTGGGTTGAGCAGGGATCTGGAGAACATATACCAGTCGATGGAGTTTTATCAGAAAGAGATCTGTGAGCGAATTTTCAAAACCATCGCATTTAAAACAGGCAGGCAGGAAGCTTATAGCAGAAGAACGACTCTTGGAAGTATTGCCCGGATTGCAAAATGCAGCATTGACCGTGTACTGGAGGTAGTGGAAATTTTTGATAAAGCCGGACAGCCCTTTCTCAGCAACAAGCTCTCGGAGACTATGACCTCCGAAACAAAAATTGAATTGCCGCACGAATCTCTCATAAATGTCTGGGACCGGCTTCTTCGGTGGGTGGACGAGGAGGATGAATCCATCCGGATGTACCTGAAAATATCCAGGGCCTCTGCCTCATACCAGCAGGACAAAGGGGCCTTGCTGGTAGCCGATGAATTACAACAGGCCATAGATTGGAAACGAGAACAAAAACCGACGCCAGCCTGGGGGATCCAGTTCGATCCGGCCTATGAAAGGGCCATGGTTTTTCTGAACACCAGTGAGGAGGAGTATCTCTGGAGCGAGAAACGTAAGATTATTCTACAGCGCAGGAAACGGATTCTGAACCGCTCCTTTATTGTGGGAGGAATTGTAATTGCAGCTGCAGTTACCCTGATTATTGTTATCTCGCAGAACAGGAACCTGGAACCGGACCGCCAGGTTCGGACTGTGCAGGAGCCTCCGGATTCGCAGCTATCGGATCCAGCCATAGATAATCGTCAGAGTTACGAGGAAAGGCCGGCTCAATCCCGGAATTCCAACGCAGCAGTTGAACCCAGGGAAATGGTGCAGGCTGATGATGAAGGGAATAGTCAGGAACGGGATACTCCGGACCGGAATATCCAGGCTGAGGATACGCAGGCCGAGGATATGCAGGCCGAGGATACTCCGGTGGCAACGATACAGACAGAAGATGAAGCTGCCCTGGAGGATGCTATACCCGAAGCTGAACAGAACATCATGGAACAAGCCGGTCCGGTTTCCGTCAGGAGCAGAGAGTCGGAGATCATAATATCTATCTCAAAAGCTGTGGCCTTCCAGAGTGTGGGAATTACAAAAGATCCGGATCTCCAGGGCCTGCTTGCTTATCAGGCCTACCTGCTAAATAAGAAACAAGGGGGAGACAGCTATGATTCAGATATTTATAAAGGACTTTACGAATCATTGAAGAAGCTTATCTCACCGGCTTACAACATTTATCCCAGCCAGAGAAATTCAATCAAGGCAATAAAATGGCTCAGCAGTTCGGGGAGCATTCTCGCTGCCAGCAGTGATGGCAGTATTAAAATTCTATCCGGGAATATAGCCAACCGGGCTGCCCAGATGACCCTGGCCGGTACGGGATTTAACAATGAGTGCCTGGGGGTTAGTCCGGATGAGCGCATCGCAGCGGTTGGGACCAACGGAGGGGGCATGTTGTTTATTGAGTTGGAAAACCGGGGCGAGGTAATACACCAGAACATGGATCAGGGCGAAACCGTTCTGTTTATCGAGAACCTGGGAAGAAGCGGAACTTTCCTGTCGGCGGGAACCGATAACAGGATTCTGAAGTGGAACTATAGTAATTTCGCTCCGTCTACCTTTTTAAGCATGAGGTCCAGACCCCTTGCAATTGCAGCATCACCCAATGGATCAAGGGTTGTAATCGGGACAGGAACCGGCAGGCTGTATTCCGTGAGTGTCAGGGATACCAGCAGCCTGGAGGTGGTCAATAGCTTTGGAAGCAACCAGGTCCGGGCGCTGGGATTTAGTCCGGGACAACGCTATCTGGCTGCAGGCATGCTGGATGGATCCGTAAAAATATTATCCGGCGATGGGAAAAGAACCATTGTCAATCTATTTGGCCCGGGAGCCAGGGTTTCTGCCCTGGAATTCAGCCCGGACGGACGTTTACTGGTGGCAGCTTCTAACGATGGGAACGTCTATATGTGGAGAGCCGATAAATGGGATGAGCCCCCCGTGGTTTTCAGGGAAAACAACGGCTTTATTCTCTCCCTTTGTTTTAGCGGCAACGGCAACTACTTTTACAGTGGAAGTGTAGCTTATCCGCGCCTGGTAGGCCGGCCAACAGATTCTAACCGAATGGCTGAGGACTTCTGTTCACTGCTTGGAAGAAACCTGACCCGGGAAGAGTGGAACCAGTACTTCGGGATTGATATTCCTTATGAAGAGACCTGTCCGAGATGATACTTAAATGCGATTGAATATGCCACAAAGGATTGTCATAAGTTTATTGCTCTGTCTGGGTTTACAAACCATTAAAGCGCAGGACCTGGTCGATTGCACCTATCTGCTTGAAGATGCCAGGGAGGCCTATGAAGCGGGAATGGTTGAACTGGTTCCGGAATTGCTGCTTGAATGCATCCAGACCAACGGGCTGTCAGGCGAAGCAAAAAAAGAGGCTTATAAGCTTGTGCTCAATTCCTATATTTTTGATTACCTGTCCGCTGAGGCAGATAGTCTCATGGATCGTTTTGTGCTTGAATTCCCGGACTACAGGGCAATGAATTCAGATCCCCAGGAGTTTGTGTTTTTGCTGGAATCGCATTTGAGAGATCTGGGGATAGATCCGGATTCAAGGCCCGGAGATATGGGTCTTACGGATACAGAGTATACGGATACGGAAAGCCCCAGGCAGCGTGTATTTACCGGGGGGGCAGGGGAGTATGGAAATTCTGTGGGATTTGTTTTTGGGATACCTTTTAGTTTTCCGAAGACCCTGGAGGGATACAGTTTGGGTGATCCGGAAAGCGATGATAGTCATTTTGGCTTCCTGCCCGGCATACAGCTGGGGGCGAGCGGAAACCTTATCCTCAGAAGGAGGCTGGAGGTCTCTGGCGGATTGCTCTATAGCATGTCCAGGTTCAGTTATGTGGCCACGCCTTTATCATTCACCACTTACAGGTACGTGGAGGCACAGCATCAACTCCTGGTACCGGTCTCGGCTGTTTTCAAGATCAATCCTGAAGATATCCGTATGTGCTATTATCTGAGGGGCGGATTGGAGCCCGGCTTTCTTCTGCGTGCTTCTGGTAAAGGGACCAGGACCTACACAAATTCACCGGATGAATTGCCCGTGGAGAGAAATAATATCACGGCATCCAGAAAACGTTTCAGCCTGAATGTATTGCTTGGGGGAGGAGTCAGGATACCCTTCAATCAGCACGCGTTTATCTATGCGGAGGCGGGGATCAGCTCGGACCTCTTACGCTCAAACCGGGATGTAAATCGATATCCGAACAACGACCTGACCTGGGTGCTCTTTCACGCAAACAGTGATTTTCGTGTTCATCAGCTAACCCTCCGTGCTGGAATATGTTGGGATCTTACAAAAGAATAGATGCAAAAGATGATAAAATACGGCTTCTTTTTTTTACTGCTTCCGGCTCTTTTTATCTCCTGCGAACGGGAGATTTCACCGGAGCAGGCTGAGAGTTTTATCAAGTTTTATGGAAACTTACTGATGGATGAGGCAGGCGAAGTGGAAGTGCTTGCAGGTGGTGGATATGCCATCTGTGGAACGGAAACCAGTCAGTCACTGGGAAAAAGAATGGTTTTGATCCTGACCGATTCCTACGGCAATATACGCAGTGGCTATCCAAAGTATTTCGCAGAGGAGGGACTGGAAACCGGAGGCACCTCTCTGATAGCCCTCAGTGGCGGTACAGCCGGATTTGTAATTTCGGGATTTGTGGAGCGGCCGGTGGAGGGAAGCTCAGAAGTGCAAAAGGATATTTTCATAGTCCGGACCCTGGCTAACGGGGAGACGGTCTGGCAAAAATCTTATGGATCACTGGTGGATGAACAGGTTCTGCATTCTGTGGAAAGGATCCAATCGGGCTATCTGCTGGCAGGTTACCGGATGAAGGAGGGGAGATCGAGTTTGATGATCATGGGGATCACCGAAGAGGGGGATTCAGTCAGGCTGGGGTTGAATTACAGCAATCCATATGCAGTGAATTCTGCGGCCACCTTCCTTCTGAATACGGGCGACTCCTATTTGTGCGCCTGCACGTATGACAAGTTAAATAATCAGGGGACCGGCATACAGATCCTCTCCTTTGATGATGAATTAAGTCCAATGGCCCGTAATCTCTCCGGTGAATTTAACGAGTACGGCATGTGTATCATTGAAGTGGCTGATGATGAGTATCTTATCCTGGGAAACCGTGAAAACGGATCGGGAGACAGTGAGCTGGTGCTCTATGGGATTGAGACCAATGGATTGCTGCTGTCAAACACCAGCCTTTATGCAACCATTTCAGCGCCGAACACAGACTTTATAGGAGAGAGGCTCATACAGACATCCGCAGGAGAGCTGGCCATTGCCGGGACCAGAAGGATTGGCAACAACAGTGAGATCCTGCTGCAGTTTGTCTCCTCTACGTACCAGATGGGAGAGGGGGTTTCCTTTGGAGCTTCCGGGGACCAGACCGGAAAGGATATCAAACTTACCAACGATGGTGGTTTTGTGATTCTGGGAACCAACCAATTTGGAGGGAGCAGTATTATCTCCTTAATGAAAACCAGTGCAACAGGGGATATATAATGGCTTATTTATACAGGTATATGAAACAGAAAAGGAAGCTGATGTTCCTGCCCATGTCGCTCTTGTTGTTGCTGGCAAATGGGCTGATTTGGGGTCAGACGACCGTTTACCTTCAGAGGGGGGGAGTCGTTACAGACCTTATCTGTGAAAGAGAAGGTGTATATCAGTTTATCGGAACCAATCCCGATGGGATCCCCGGAACCTTTGATCTCTTTAATGCCAGCACGGGAAACCCTGTAACGGGTCATATTACTGATACGGATCTGAGCGATGATATGGCTATCCTGGATCCGGTGGGATTGGATGGACTGTATCGGGTGCGTTACTCCTACCAGCTGGCGGGCGTGACCAGGAGTGTATCCAGCTTCTTTACAGTGACGCTCCTGGATGATATCCAGATTCAGGGATTGCCGGAGGTCGTCTGTAAAAACGATGCCCCTTATCGCCTTATTCCAATACCGAGCCTGTCAGATCCGGGGGCTACGTATACCTTTTCCGGGCCGGGAGTTTCGGGGACCCAGTCTACCGGCTATTACTACGATCCGGCCAGGCCACAGGTACCTGTGGGATGGAACCAGATCAGTCTTTTCTACAATTCTTCCCTGGGCTGCAGTGTTCTGAACAGCATCTCCATCTACAATAGTTTTATTCCCACAATCGCCTTCTCCACCACCTCTTCCTGTATCCCGTCCAGCGGAGGCCTGGTTAATTTTGATAACACGACCAGCGGAAAATATGCGGTGGAAAGCTGGAGCTGGAATTTCGGAGATCCAGATAGCGGACCAAATAATACCAGCAGTGAAGAGTATCCGAGCCATTTTTATCCCAGGCCCGGGACCTGGAGTGTCTCCTTAAGCGCAGAAACTGTTGATGGATGTATTGCCAGCCGGGGTCAAAACGTTGTGTTCTCGGACCAGCCCATCGTGGATTTTACCTGGGTCTCAGATTGCTTTATCAGAGGGGAACTTACTTCATTTCTGGATCGGTCCGTATCACCCTATGCGACCATAGATGATTTGTTGTGGACCTTCCGAACCAGCAGTGGGGGTGTTTTAGGACAAATAGCCAGCAGCAATCCGGCGGATACCATCCGCTTTCCCTTTACTTCCCTGAATGAATACCGGATCACCCTGGATGTGGAAAATGACCTGGGTTGTGCCGGATCTCTGACCAAGACCATCAACCTGAAACCAATTTATACCCTGGAAACGGATGGTTATGTGGAAACCTTTGATGACCGGCCTGCGGATTGGCTGGTAGGTTCTGAAGACGGACTTGAAAGCTGGATACTGGGGGAACCTGATTTCACCGGCTTCAATGCAGTGACCGGAGATCTGGGATGGTATACGGGACTGCCAAGTAATCCGGAATACCTGGAGCATTCCTGGGTGGAGAGCCCCTGTTTTGACCTGTCGGCGCTTTCCATTCCCCTGGTACAACTGGACCTTATGAAAAGTTTTGTGCCGGGGACCGATGGTGCAATAATGCAATACCAGCATCGTGTAAGTGATGGCTGGGTTACCCTGGGAGTGGTAGACGGAGGGATTAACTGGTATAATAGTTTTGGAATTTTCAATGAACCCGGAGGAAGTAATTTCGGGTGGGGTCTTTCGGTTTTTAATCCCGATACAGAGTGGGTTCGGGCGGGATACGCCGTGGATGCGCTCTCCAACATCCCTTATGTGAAATTCCGCCTTACGGTCGGGACCGGGGGGAGGCTGGCAATGGGCAACCAGGGATTTGCCTTTGACAATTTTTTCCTGGGGGAACAGAACAGGATTTCTATCCTGGAACATTTTACCAATTCGACCTCCAGTGAAGCCATTCAGGCAGATGGTATCGTGCAGGAGTTCATTGAGCAAAATTCCGGTCTGGTTACGGACCTTCAATATCACATGGATTACCCGGGAGTCGATCCCATGAATTTAAACAATCCGGTTCCTGCTTCCGTACGGTCCTTTAACTATGGGGTTCCCTCTGTTCCCTATGCGGTGTTGAACGGGGCATCTGCACCGGAGTTCCGCTATGATTTCTCCAGTGCTGATGAGCAACCTACGGGAGAGGTTTTAAAGGCATCCTCGCTTGATATTTCACCCTTTGATCTGTCCCTGACAGCCAGTTTTATGGAGGACCGTTTGTCAGGCAGGGTGGATGTAATCTGTAAATCCAATGGCTTTAGCTCCAATGTGCAGCTCTATGTGGTGGTGATTGAAAGTCTGGTGACCTCCTATTCAGGTGCAGGACAGACCACATCCTTCCGGAATGTGGTTCTGGATATTCTTCCTTCAGCCAGTGGTAAGTTACTCGGAAATGAATGGGGAATCGATGTTTCGAAAAGTCAGGTGTTTAGCTGGGAATATCCAAACTTTGTGGAGGATGTGGAAGATCTGGTATTGGTAGCTTATGTCACGGACAGAGACAATGATCTGATATTGCAGACAGTCCAGCTGGCATATAGCCCGGCCACAGGACTGGATAACAGGCTGCTGGAAGAAGAAGGCCTATCCCTGTTTCCCAATCCGGCCCGTGAATTTGTCTATATTAACTTCGGACGGGAGCTGGAGCGGGAGGGTCAGTTACAACTGGTAGATCTGGCCGGGAGGGTCGTAAAAACTTCAATACTTTTGCCCGGATATACCATCCATAAACTGGAGCTTGCAGACCTATCTCAAGGCGTTTATATGGTCCGGTGGCTTGAATCGGGAGTTTTGAAAAGACGGGGAAAGCTGGTGCATGTGCGCTGATCATTCAGCCTGCAGTACGGCCTGAACAAACTCTTCCCCAAAGCGGACCAGTCTGTCCGCTTCCTTGGTGTTGGGATGAAACCTGGCGGTCTGGCCCTCGCAGACTATCTTTAATTTCAGATTTTTCAGGTGGTCCTCTATCAACTTTACGGCCTCACCGCTCCATCCGAAGGAACCAAATACGGCCGCCGGTTTCCCTTTATCACGGATGGGATTGATTACTGAAAAAAGTTTGTAAATGGGTAAAAGGGTATTCTGGTTTATGGTGGGTGAACCCACCAGGATCCCGTCAGCCTTTACCAGATGCTCCTCCAGGTCGCCCAGCAGGATCCCCTCAATATCCAGTAAATCAACTTCGACAGATCCCGTTTTTTTCAGACCTGAGGCTATTTGCATGGCCATCTCTTTGGTGTATCCATAGGCGGAGATATAGGCAATCAGTATTCTGTTGCTTTTACGGGATTCTTCCAGGTAGGTATTGGCCAGCTCCAGGGAGCGGACGATCTTCTCTTTCCATCCGGATCGAAGGATGGGGCCATGACCCGGACAGATTATTTCCAGAGGAAGCAGCTTTATTTTCTCAATGGCTTTCAGCATGAATTTGCTGTAAGGTTTCAGGATCACGTCAAAATAGTAGTCGAAGGCTTCGTTATAATCGCCCACCAGGTCATCAAACATCAGTTCATGGGCAAAGTGTGCTCCGAAAGAGTCACAGGTAAAAAGCAGTCCATCCTCCTCCAGGTAGGTGAAGATGGTATCCGGCCAGTGCAGATTGGGGGCAGCAAAAACTTTTAACTTTTTATCTCCCAGATCGACAATATCCCCATCTCTGACCTTCAGGGATTTAAACGGGCGGTCGACCATTTCACTCAGGTAGGTCAGAGCCTGACCGCTGCCGACTACCGTGGCATTGGGGGCCAGCTCGAGAAGGTGTTTCATGGAGCCTGAATGATCAGGTTCCGTATGATTGCATACGATGTATTCGAGCTCCGAAGGATCGCACAGTGAAAACAGTTTTTTCTTAAATTCGGGCCAGTATGTTTCCTTAACCGTGTCGATCAGCGTTTTTTTCTCTGCGTCAATAAAGTAAGAGTTGTATGTGGTTCCGTATTTGGTTTCCATCACGATGTCAAAGGTGACAATTTCCTGGTCCAGAACACCAATCCAGTTCACGTTCTCACTAAGCTGAAGAATCTTTGTATTATCCATTAAATGGTCCTTATTAGGCTGTAAATATAGATAAAAAAAGCTGTCCCGCTTAAGCGGGACAGCTACTGAAAACTCACAATCTGAATGTAACGGACCTAAATTATTATATCAGGCTTACTAAATTACTTGGAGCAATCGCTACTCTTCTTCTCACTTGCACTTTCGCTTTTCTTCTCATGAGTACAATCACTACCTTTGGTAGCCTCTTTTGATTTTTCAGCTTTCGTTGCTTTTTTCTCTCCTTCAGCTTTCTTCTTAGGATCTTCATCCTGAAGAGAAATCATTGTGGGAGCGTTATTATTGTTTGCAAGTACCGGTACACTAATACCGCCAATGAAAAGGGCGAGTGCTAAAATGGCTAATGTTTTTTTCATGGTGCTAATTTTATTTTGTTAACAGGTGCAAGATAGGACCTACAGGCATGAAAACTTGTTAAGCGGATGTTAAAAAAAGAGTTGCAGGTCTTTTATTTGAAGCGGGCAATTGGTGTGATGCCACCCCTAACCCCTTGTCCCAGTTTTACCTGGACAGGCGCATCCAGGGGCAGAAACAGGTCCAGCCTGGAACCAAACTTGATAAAACCCAACTCACTTCCCTGGCTGGCCTCCTCTCCTTCCCTGGCATAGCAACATATCCTGCGGGCCACATAACCGGCGACCTGCCGGATAAGAACCGGGCCGTAAGGAGTTTCTACGGCCACCGAATTCCTTTCATTCAATTCGGATGACTTGGGGTGTCTGGCCACCAGGTAACGACCCGGGTGATATTGTTGATAGGAAATTTTCCCGCTCACGGGGAA
>Ga0316201_10000850_pt1 | contig 19143 bp, 12 predicted proteins | sample CS6wburrow_MG_FD_204516 | JGI IMG/M metagenome (GOLD analysis project Ga0316201, IMG submission 204516) | Coastal sediment microbial communities from Delaware Bay, Delaware, United States - CS-6 worm burrow | ecosystem: Environmental > Aquatic > Marine > Coastal > Sediment | place: USA... | reverse complement strand
TATCAACATGACAAAACGGATTCCCATGTTTTTTGCCGCTTTTTGCCAGTGGTCGGGTCCTGCAACAAACAGCGCTGTTGCAGCTGCATCGGCTGTGGCCGCATCGCTGTGAATGACGGTCACTGACGTGGTTTCGTTCGCCGGATAGCCGCTGCGCGGGTCAATTATATGATGGTAGCGTTTTCCATCAACTTCAAAGAAACGCTCATAGTCGCCTGACGTAAAGACGCTGTCATCACCGGTGATTTCAATGCTTGCCAGTATGCCGGGTTCCCGTGGATGGCGAATACCGATACGCCACGGGCGCTCGCCGCGCTGACCTATGGCGCGGAGATCGCCGCCGGCATTGATGATGGCATGCTCAATGCCGGAGTTACGCAGTCGCTCGATGGCACGGTCGATTGCCAGGCCCTTGGCAAAGCCGCCCAGGTCGTAGGCGACGACGGCATTGCGAGTAACAACCCTGTCAGCTTCGATGGTAATGTCATCAACTGCGGGGTTTTCTGCAACCAGGCTTTCGATTGCGGCGCTGTCCGGCAGGGTCCCGATGGGCAGTGCGTTGTCATGAAAGCCCCAGAGCTCAATCAGGTTGCCAATGACAGGATTGAACAGACCCTCGCTGGCCAGTGAAAGCCGGTTGGCTTCTGCCAGTAGATGGATAATACCGGGTTTCACCGTGGCTGGCCGATGCTGTGCCAGCTTTTCGTTCAGAGACAGGATCGGACCTGGTTGCCAGGCATGCCATTCAGTGTGCAGGGCGTTGAAATCAGATTCGATCTGGCTGCTGATTGTCTCGGCAATCCCTGGCTCGACACCGTAAAGGGTGATATCTATGAGGGTTCCAAACGCGAAAAACTGGTCGTGAAAGACCGGATCCTTCGGCTGGCTACAGGCCGATACAGCAAGGGCCAGTAGCAGAATAAACAGCCATGTAATTTTATCTGTCACTGATTGAGGCGCACTTCGATGGCGTCCATCAACTGTCCGGCAATGTCTGCATTGTAGAGCGTATCCAGCTCACGAATACAGGTGGGGCTGGTGACGTTGATCTCTGTCAGGTAGTCGCCGATGACATCAAGCCCGACAAACATCAGACCCTGTTCGCGCAGCGCCGGTCCTACCTGGTCGCAGATCCAGCGGTCGCGCTCGCTCAGGTCAACACCCTCGCCGCGGCCACCGGCAGCCAGATTGCCTCGCGTTTCGCCGCTTGCAGGAATACGTGCCAGCGCGTGCGGGAAGGGTTCGCCGTTGATCATCAGGATACGCTTGTCACCCTCTGTGATTTCAGGGATATAGCGTTGTGCCATGGCGCTGGTACCACCATTTGCGGTAATGGTCTCGAGGATGACGTTCAGGTTTGGATCGTCTTCCTGGATGCGAAAAACGGAAGCACCGCCCATGCCGTCAAGTGGTTTGACGATGATGTCGCCGTGTTTGGCCAGGAATTGCTTCAGACGGACGGCATCGCGGCTGACACGTGTTGGCGGGCAGCATTGTGAGAACCAGGCGGTATAGAGTTTCTCGCTGGCATCACGGATAGCGGCAGGACTGTTGACCACCAGTACTCCCCGTGCCTCGGCCCGCTCCAGCAGAAAGGAGGAGTAGATGAACTCCATGTTCATCGGTGGATCCTTGCGCATCAGGATGACGTCCAGTTCATCCACGGCAGCCGTACGTTCTTCGGACAGCGAGTACCAGTCGCGGGCTTCATCCCTGACGGACAGTTTTTGCATGGTTGCATGGCAACGACTGTCATCCAGGAACAGGTCATCCTGCTCCATGTAGAACAACTCCCAGCCGCGTTTCTGGGCCGCCAGTAACATGGCAAATGAGCTGTCCTTATGGACCTTAATTGATCCGATCGGATCCATCACGATACCGAGTTTTATATCCATAAATTACCTGTAATCGGGGGCTTGCTGCATCCCGCTATCTGTATGACTTGACAAGATAAAGTTTGCTACTCCGTTGACGATAAACCGGTGTAGCAGACGGCTAATACTAGATTAATTCTTTTGCCGGGGTACGGATAGGGCGCCCGGTAGCTGGATTGGACCTCGCTGGAGGTGGCTGGTGTTAGCTAAAAGTAGATATAAAACAAATGGATAGAGGTCATCATGCAGAGTACTGTACAGACGGGTGAAGTGAACGAAATCGCCAGCGAGGCCGAAGCCGGCAATCCCGGTGTCGATGTCGCCAAAGGCTTCAAGGTGATGGTTATCGATGACAGCAAGACCATCCGCCGCACGGCAGAGACGCTATTGAAGAAGGAAGGCTTCGAGGTTGTGACAGCAACCGATGGTTTCGAGGCGCTCAGCCTGATAGCCGATCATCAGCCAAATCTTATTCTGCTAGACATCATGATGCCGCGTCTCGACGGCTACCAGACATGTGCCCTGATCAAGCATCACCGGGTGTTCCGGCATACCCCAGTGATCATGCTGTCCAGCAAGGACGGCCTGTTTGATCGTGCCAGGGGGCGTGTCGTTGGTTCAAACAACTACATCACCAAGCCGTTTACTCGCGAAGAATTATTGTCAGTTATCGAGCAGTACAGCGGCAGCAACACATAGTACCTGCATCAAGATTGAACAAAATACGAGGCGCTACCATGACACAGATAATGATTGTTGATGACTCTCCTACAGATACGCATCTGTTGAAAAAGATTCTGGAGAAAAACGGGTTCAATACCCTGACTGCTGCAGATGCTGGTGCAGGTATCCAGGTAGCAAAGCGCGAGAAACCGGACTTGATACTGATGGATGTGGTAATGCCAGGGCTGAACGGTTTTCAGGCGACCCGAGAATTATCATCTGACCCGGACACATCGACCATCCCGGTCATTATCGTTACCAGGAAAGACCAGCAGGTAGATCGCGTCTGGGGAATGCGTCAGGGGGCGCGTGACTACGTTACTAAACCGGTCAAGGAAGGCGCCCTTATGAGCCTCATCAAGGAGGCGCTGGCTGCGTAGCATGTATGTCTGACACGAACACATTAAACCCTGTAGCAGCTCTCAAGGAAATCGAGGATCTATGCCGTAGTTGTGAAACAGGCCTGTCTCGCAAGGCCGAGATCTCAAATGAATGGTCAGGAATCGCGTTCCAACTGGGGAAAGACCAGCTGCTCGCGCCGATGGATGATGTCGTCGAGATACTGGACTACCCGGAACTCTCAGTGGTGCCACTCACGCAGCCATGGGTACGCGGCATAGCAAACGTTCGCGGAAACCTGCTGCCAATTATCGATCTGAATGGTTATCTCGGCAATGAGATGCCGCGAGTGACCAACAAGACGCGCGTTCTGGTGGTCGATTGCAACGGTGTTCATTCCGGAATCGTGGTGGATGAGGTGCTAGGACTCAAGCATTTTCTCGAGGAAGAACTTACACGCGAAGCCCCGGGTGTTGACGATGGGTTGAAGCCCTATCTGCAACACGGGTTTCGTCGCGGTGGGCAGGTCTGGGGTGTATTCAATCTGATGTTACTGGTTGACTCGCCAGCGTTTTTACAGGTGGCTGTTTAGCTGTCTGAATTAAGGGTCAGTGGGAACAGGTAATTATTCTTTGCAATGTGGGCTAACGGGTCAGGAGACAGGCCATGAAATCAATGTTTGATGTTAAAAATTTTGGTGCTACCAGCAAGATGAAGGTGCTTGCCTTCTTTATGCTTTGCGCGGTGTGGGCCATGGCCTGGACATTCGTGAAAGTCGGGCACCATGTTGAGGTCGACCAGTCAAGGTTGGCAGCTGCAGGTGAACAGCTTGTGTTATCGCAACGTATTGCAAAATATGCCCTGTCTGCAACGAGCGGTGATATGGACGCATTCACAAAGCTGGAGGCGTCCAAGGGCCGGTTCTCGACCATCCTGAATACCCAGATGTCCGATTACGGTGACGGTACCGGTTTCAGTGAAACACCCGAGAACCTTGCTTTGATTAATCTGGATAACCGCTGGAGTGGTTTTCGTTACAACATTGACGAGATTCTGGAAGGCCAGTTCCTGATTATGGCAATGACAGAGGCAACCTCGCTCATGAACGAGGTTATGCCGCAGTTGATGGAACATACCCAGGGTATCGTTGATGAACTAATGAAAGACGATGCCAGTGCTACACAGGTCCGTCTGGCAACCGAACAGGCAGTGCTCGGTCAGCGTATTGTGAACAATCTGAATAATGTTATGAACGGTGAAGTTACCGAGTCTGCAACAGTTGCCTTTGCTGAAGATACCCGGCAGTTCGGTCGTGTTCTGGACGGCTTCATGCGTGGTACCGGCGGTATAAAGCAGTTAAAGGGCAAGGCATTGCAGTCAAGAATTCAGGAAATCGCTCTGTTGTTCAGTCGGGTTAGCGATAATGTTGGCTCCATCGTAGAGAACGCTGAAGAACTGGTCGGTATTCAGGCGGCATCTGCCGAGATTGCAACGCAGAGTGAGGCCCTGTTCGATTCAGTCGAAGAGCTCAAGGCGGTTCTGGTGGCCGCGCCGGATGCACGTGTTGTGTCAACCGAGCTGGCGTATTTTATGGGTGCTGTCGCACTGTTTATCCTGTTCTGGATGGCTTATGAAACACTGGTAAGTCAGCGTCGCCGCAGTCACCTGGTTGAGGAAGAAAACACCCATAACCAGGAAGCCATCATGCGGCTGCTGGACGAGATTGGTGATTTGGCAGCCGGTGATCTGACAGTTCAGACCACGGTGTCAGAGGATTTTACCGGCGCCATCGCGGACTCGATCAATGTTACGGTTGAATCGCTGCGCGGGCTGGTCAAAACGATCAACGATACGTCAACTCAGCTGTCTTCCTCTGTGCAGGAAACAGAGCAGATTGCCAGCCAGCTGTCTGAGGCCAGTAAGCAACAGTCGCAGGATATCTCTGTTGCAGGCTCATCGATTGGCACAATGTCTACCTCCATGGATAAGGTGTCCCAGGAGGCTAGCGAGTCTTCCAAGGTGGCCATGCGCTCTGTCGAGATCGCCAAGAAGGGCGGAGAAGCAGTGCAGCGGACCATGGATGGCATGGATAATATTCGTGAGCATATTCAGGAAACGTCCAAGCGAATCAAACGCCTCGGTGAGAGTTCCCAGGAGATTGGTGACATCGTTGAATTGATTAACGACATCGCCGAGCAAACCAACATCCTCGCGCTGAATGCTTCTATCCAGGCAGCCATGGCGGGAGAAGCAGGTCGGGGATTTGCTGTGGTTGCCGACGAGGTGCAACGCCTTGCGGAACGTTCAGCAAATGCCACCAAGCAGATCGAGGCCCTTGTGAAGACGATTCAGGCTGATACCCATGAGGCGGTTATCTCGATGGAAAAGAGTACTACGGGTGTGGTCAACGGTGCACAGATCGCGGAAGACGCTGGTAGCGCACTGGAAGAGATTGAGTCTGTGTCTGACCAGCTTGCCGGACTTATTCAGAATATATCCGGGTCTGCACGTGAACAGGCAAACGTCGCTACACAACTGGCTACCAGCATGGGCAGTATTCAGGAAATGACGACCCAGGCTACTCAGGGTACTGAGCAGACGTCACGTTCTATTGGCAACCTGGCAAGGCTTGCACAGGATCTGGATACCTCTGTTGCAGGTTTCAAACTGCCAGAGTAAATGTCGCTGCGATTATCAATCGTTGGGTTATTGATTACTTGATGCAACCCGGTCAGTCAAGGATTGGCACGCAAGAACCAGAATTGTGTCATGGACTGCCGGGCTGTTTCTCAAGGAAATACTATTATGCATGAAGCCATAGACTACAACGCTCTCAGCTGGGTTCGTACCGAACTGGGAGACACCCTGAATCAGGCGCGTGTTCTGCTGGAAGAGTACGCGGCAGATACGTCAAACAAGTCGTTAATGCAGCAATGTGCAACAAAGCTGCATGAAGCGCTTGGGCCGCTGCAGATGGTGGGTCTCAAGGGTGCAGTACTCATGACCAGTGAGATGGAGGAAGTGGTGGCCGATCTGCTGCAGGATGCGATTGGTCAACCGGACACTGCGCTGGAATTCCTCATGCAGGGGTTCCTGCAATTACCGGATTATCTCTCCAGCCTTCGTTCGGGTCGCAAGGACAGGCCGCAATTGCTGCTGCCGTTGATCAATAGTCTGCGTGCCACGCGCGGCGAACAGCCTCTTGAGCAGGCTGCCATGTTTTCACCGAACCTGTCGGCACGAGTGCCAGTATCCGTTTTTGATGTGCGCGCGAAACCTGTTTGTGAGGACATTCCGGCAATGGCGCGGTCTTCACGGGTGCGGTTTCAGAGTGGTTTACTGGAATGGTACCGGAACGCTGATGGTGAATCGGGATTGGTCACGCTGGTCGATGTGCTTGATCATCTGCAGAAGAATGCTGCGAGCGAGCCTGTTGCTCGTATCTGGTGGGTTGGATCAGCCATTGCTGAAGCATTACGCGATGGCGCACTGGAAGTAACCGTTGAAACCAAGCAGTTGTTTGGTCATCTGGATCGCCAGATCAAGCGTCTGATGGATGCTGGTGAAGAGGTTTTTGATGACGTGCTGTCCGATGACTTGATGAAGCGGTTGCTTTTTCAGGCAGCGCATGTGAATCCAGAATCGGACAAGATCAGGGAGGTCAGGGAGATCTATGACATCAAGCTGATGTCTGCTGGTGACGGACAAAGCGATTCTAATGATGATCTGATTGCATGTAATGATGAAATGATCGAGGCTGTTGCCGCGACACTGCGCGTTGATATCGGGCAGATCAAGGATACGCTGGACCAGTATAAACAGATGGAAAGCGGTGATTCCAGATTACTGGAAAGTGCGGCTGATGGTTTGCATGCTGTAGCTAATACTCTGGGAATGATCGGTCTGGATGGCGATGCTTCACCGCTAGCAGGCTGGGAACAGTCTCTCAGGGCTGCGATCGAAGGTAAAGCGTCACTGGGTGAGTCTGACTATGTGGACCTGGCTAATACGCTTGTCGTGGTCGAAGATGCAATCTCCAATGTGTCTGGGGGTGGTGCAGAGGGTGCCTTGCTGGGTCAGGGTATAGATGCAGTAACGCGTGAAGTTGTTATCTGCATGGGGTTCGTCAGGGAATCGGTAACCGGATATATACAGTCACCTGATGACAAAGATTTACTGACAAATGTGCCCGAACTGTTGAATCAGGTTGCAGGCGGCCTGGGTCTGTCCGGCCAGGACAGGGCTGCCGTTGCAGTCAGCCAGATCAAGCAGTTCATAGCTAGCGAGCTTATCGAGGGGCAGCGTGCACTGGATGGGAAGCAGATTGATACGCTTGCTGATGCTATCTGCAGTATCGAATTCTTTATTGAAGAAATTTCCGAGAATCGCAGTAACACCGGTACGGCCCTGGATGTTGCAGAAGAAAGCCTGTACAAGCTTGGTTACCCCAGTCCCTGTGAGGAAGTTGCGACAGCTGGATCAGCCGATGCTGTTTCTCGACCAGCTGGTGAGGGTATTGGCTATGTAGTTGAGTCGGATAATAGCCCGGTCGAAGAAGAAGCTTCGTCTGTTCAGGATGATGTCGTCGAGACAGCACCTTCGATATCCACGATGCAGGTCATTTCTGCAGACGCGGATGAAGAGATTCTGGAAATATTTATCGAAGAGGCGGATGAAGAGCTACAGAAATTAACGGCGTTCATTCCCATCTGGGTGGCATCGTCCGAGGTTAATGATTATCTGGCAGATATACGCCGTTCCTTTCACACACTGAAAGGCAGTGGTCGCATGGTCGGGGCCATGGCAATAGGTGAATATGCCTGGGTCCTGGAGAATCTGGCGAATAACCTTATTGATGGTACTGTCGAGCCGAATGACACCGTAAATGCTGTCTTGTCGAGTGCGCCTGATGCGCTAACACAGCTGATGGGGCAGGTGAAGGGTGAATGTGTCACTACTGATGTGGATATAGATGCCCTCGCGGTGCTCGCGATCAGGTGTTGTGATCCAGATGCAATAGTTGCTGAGTCCTGTCTTGATCAAGCGGACGGTGCAGAGGTGGAGCCTGACGAAGTAGTCGATATTCCAGAGATGGTTGAATGGGCAGAAGCGACTGACAGTGAGAGTGCTGCGGATGCAAAGGAGTTTGTGCGCGTTGCAGAAGTGATCGACGCAGCGGCTCGGGAGGAGTTTCCTGTGCTGTCACCCGATGCAGATGTAGAAATCGTTGAGATCTTCCTGGAAGAGGCGGATGAAGAAATCGTCGCGCTCAATGATGCTATCCCCGCTTGGGTAAATCAGCCGGACAATGTCGAAGCACTGGCAACGGTGCGGCGTAGTTTACACACTCTCAAGGGCAGCGGTCGCATGGTTGGTGCAATGTTCATCGGTGAGTTCGCCTGGTCAATGGAAGACCTGCTGAATAGATTGATTGAAGGCATCATTGAAACGAGTGAGAGTTTGCAGATGCTTGTCAGCCAGTTGCCTGATGCGCTGTCGCAACTCATCGATCAGGTCAGGAGTGGGGCGGAACCTGCTATCAATGCCGGTGAACTGATGCAAACAGCGGGTATGCTTGCGAATGGCCATACTGTCGCCGCTGAAGCAAGTGATTCAGAGGAAGTATCCGCTACTGATACCGGGTGCGAACAGACTGATAAGGTCAATGAAGCCACGGCGGTTGAGCCTTCGCTACTGGATATTTTCACAACCGAGTGTGCTGATCACCTGCAGGCGATAAATGATTATCTGAGCGAGGGTGATAAGCCGCGTCTTGTCAGTGAATCGTTATACCGGGCTCTGCATACCATATCCGGTATATCAGAATCTGCGGAGGTTGCATCGATCAGTCGCCTGGCTGGCGATTTGAACGAAATATTCGATGGCTACTATCACGGCCAACAGGTAGTAAGTCAGGACGCTCTGCGTATTCTGAATGCCTGTGCTGATGAGATTGCTTCAGCGATAGAACATTTGCCGGAATTGTCATTTGATGAGTCCTTGCAACAGTCACTGAGTGAGCAGATTGCAGCACTGCCACGTGTGGATAGGGCGATCGATGTTTCTGAAGAGGTTGCTGCTGATGCCAGCGCATTTGAAGCGGTGGAAAGCGTGTCTGCCGAGGTTGCGGACGCGTTTTCTTCGGTGGATCCGGAGCTCTACGAGATATTCGTTGAAGAGGCATCGGAGATAATTGACAGCAGTGAAAGTGTGCTACGTGCCTGGGTCGATGAGCCTGGAAACACTGATCATATGGCCGAATTCCAGCGCCAGTTGCACACCATCAAGGGCGGTGCCCGAATGGTAGACATCAAGGCGATTGGTGATCTCAGTCACGTGCTCGAGTCCTTGATGACACGGATAGCAGATGGTCAGTCAGAAACCAGCGATGAACTCTTCATGCTGATGCAGGAGTCGCATGATCGCCTGTCCGAGATGCTGGAGCAGGTCAAGTTGCGCATCATGCCGGAGTCGGATGCAAAACTTGAAATACGTATCGAGCGCCTGTGTGGTATTGAACGTGAGTCCGAGTCTGTTGATCAGTGGACTGGGGATGCGACCCTTGATGTGACTGCAGAAGAAAATGAAGGATTTTCTGCAGCCGACACCGTTTCACAAGATGCTGGTGAGGATGGCATCGCCGAGTTACTCGGTTCCGAGAGTATTGGGAATGGTGGCGAGACGGAAGCGTTCGGTGCATCAAGCGATGGAAATGTTGTTCCAGATAACGAAGGCTTGACTCTGCCGAAGAAAATAGTGCGCAAGAAACAGGTGCGCTCCCACGGGGAGCAGGTGCGTGTTCAGTCCAATGTGCTGGATGACATGGTGAATTATGCGGGTGAGATTAATATCTACCGTTCCCGCATGGAACAGCAGGTGAGTGACTACCGGTTCAATCTTGCAGAGCTTGACCAGACCATAACCCGTCTGCGTGATCAGCTGCGCCAGCTGGAGATGGAGACGGAGGCGCAGATTCTTTATCGCTACGAGCAGGAACCTGAAGTGAATAACCAGGAGTTTGATCCGCTGGAAATGGATCGTTACTCAAACCTGCAACAGCTGTCCCGTTCCTTGATCGAAAGTATCAGTGACTTGCGTAGTCTCCAGGAACTGATGGAGAGCACGACGCGAGAGTCAGAAACACTGTTATTGCAACAGTCACGGGTTAGTACAGATTTGCAGGAAGGTCTGATGCGTACCCGCATGATTCCCTTTTCGGGGCTGTCATCACGCCTCAGGCGTATTGTCCGTCAATCAGCGCGCCAGCTAGGCAAAAAAGCAGAACTCGAGTTGGTTGGTGCTGATGGTGAAATGGATCGTACCGTGATTGATCGGGTGATTGCACCGCTGGAACATATGCTGCGTAACGCAGTTGCTCACGGAATCGAGCCGCCTGAAGAGCGCAAGGCTGCGGGTAAGCAGGACCGTGGCAACATCACGATATCATTTGAAAGGGAAGGCCCGGAAATTGTCCTGAGAATCGAGGATGATGGTGCGGGTATCAATACCGAGGCTATTCGTGCGCGTGCTATCGAGCGTGGACTGATGTCAGAAGACTCACAGTTGAGTGACAATGATGTTATGCAGTTTATTCTGCAGACGGGATTCAGTACTGCAACCGTGGTTACACAGATATCAGGTCGCGGAGTGGGGCTGGACGTTGTCAACAGCGAGGTCAAGCAGTTGGGCGGTTCCTTGCATATCGAATCAACCGCGGGTCTGGGAACACTGTTCACGGTACGTCTTCCCTACACACTTGCCATCAATCAGGCACTGTTGGCCATGGCGGGTGATCAATCATTTTGTATTCCTCTGGGTAGTGTCGAGGGCGTGGTTCGTGCCGGCTCCGAGGAACTGACCGCTTGCTATCGTTCGGAAGAATGCATCTACCAGTACGCTGGTAATGACTACCAGTTGAAACACCTGGGTACCCTGCTAAACACCGCTACTGTTGAGAAGGGTGAGGCGCAGTCGCAGGTACCGGTGCTGCTGGTTCGCATCGGTGAAAAGCGTATTGCCCTGCAGGTAGAGGCCTTGCTGGGTAGTCGCGAGATAGTCATAAAGCCGGTTGGTGCACAGATCAGTACGGTTGACTGTATATCCGGTGCGACCATTCTTGGTGATGGCAGTGTTGTGATGATCCTCGATATGGCGGCGGTGTCACGAATGAATGTTGCTGCAAGCCTGCCCGATGCTCCGGTCTCCAAACAGCAGGAGTCCCGTCTGGTCGTTATGGTCGTGGATGATTCTATTACAGTTCGCAAGGTCACCTCTCGATTGCTTGAACGAAACGGCTTCAAGGTCATGACTGCGAAGGACGGTGTAGATGCCATGGGTCAGTTACAGGAAACCATTCCGGACATGCTGCTGCTGGATATCGAGATGCCGAGAATGGATGGTTTCGAACTGGCGACACATATGCGTAATGATGATCAGCTCAAGCACGTGCCTATCATCATGATTACATCGCGTACCGGCGACAAGCATCGCGAGCGTGCTCAGCAGATCGGTGTGAATAACTATCTTGGGAAACCGTACCAGGAAAACGATCTTCTGGATTCAATACATCGGATTATAGGCGTATCTGCCTCGGGAGAAGTCGCATGAGTGAAGCAGCCACAAACCAGACCGATGCCACACAAGACAAGGTGCGCAGCCTCTGGGTGCCTCTACGTGAAATGAACCTGCTGTTACCTAACGTGGCTGTTGCAGAGATCAGCAGTTATCGCGTGCCAGTACATGTGGATGGAATGCCTGACTGGTTCCTCGGGATGGCACCGTGGCGTGATCAGGACATTCCGGTTATATCGCTGGAAGCCGTTTGTGGTATGACGGTTCCTTCCAACCCCGTGTTTTCCCGGCTAATGATCGTGAATTCCGTTAATCCGGATAGCACGCTGAAACATTTCGCTATCGTAACAGCGGGCTTGCCAGGTTTGATCCAGTTTGGTGAGGACACCGCCGATGAGGTTGGCAGTGAGAGCTACGAGGGATTGAAATGCATTGTGCGGATTGGCAATGAACAGGCGGTTATCCCGGATCTTCCTTACCTGCAGGGTTTGCTGGACTCCTGTCTCGCCGAGGCTGCCTGATGGCGTCCCCGATGTCAGCTGAAATCTCCCCATAACGTTTGAATCGCCGACACTGCCGCCAGTGCGGCTGTCTCGGTACGCAGGATGCGAGGCCCCAGACGGATGCCCCGGAAGCCCGCATTCACTGCCATGACCTGTTCGTCCGCGGTCATGCCTCCCTCCGGTCCTACCAGAACAGAAATGTTTTTTTCTGCCAGTTCCAGTTGTTTCAGCGATATATTGCTTGCAGGCTGCAGCATTACACCGGCACCGGATAGTCCTGTTGCACTGATCCAGTCGGCATAATTCTGTACATGCGATAGCACCGGCAGGGTGGCCCTGCCGCATTGTTCGCAGGCGTTGATGATGACGCCCTCCCAGTGTCTAACACGCTTCTCAAGGCGGTTGTTCTTCAGGTGTGTCTGGCTGCGTTGCATCCAGAGCGGCTGTATGGCGTTGACACCAAGTTCAACGGCCTTTTGCAGGACCAGGTCCATATGGTCGTTGCGCGCTATGCCTTGCAGCACAGTGATATCCAGGTATGACTCCACCTGAGTGTTGACTGCCTCGTGCACGGTCAGCGTAATATCAGAGCGATTCACAGTCGAAATGGATGCGCGGTGTTCATGGCCCCGGCCATCGAAAATATGAATAGTGGCGCCGGCTTTCAGGCGCAACACCTTGGCTACGTGGTGTGCCGCCTGACCGGAGAGGTCGAGAGTCTCGCCTTGAGCTAGGTTGCCCGGCGTGTACAAGCGTGGAACGTGCATGGATCAGTCATCATCGCTGTCATCAGGAATGTGGCGCCTGGATGACTATGCGCCGTGTTGTGCAGTATATGCGGCTATCCTTGAGTTGAGTCCCCAAGTCCCAGATTGTTCCAGATCGCCAGAGCCGGCTCTGCACGATTGAGAGTATAGAAGTGCAGACCGGGTGCTCCCTCGTCGAGTAGTCGCGCGCACAGCTTGGTGACGACCTCTTCACCAAATGTGCGTATGGACTCCAGGTCCTCGCCATAGCTTTCCAGGCGTTTGCGAATCCAGCGCGGTATCTCTGCGCCACAGGCATCCGAAAATCGGGCGAGCTGAAAGTAGTTTGTTATCGGCATTACACCCGGCACGATATCTATGTCGAGATTGACGCTGCGGCAACGATCCACGAAACGAAAGTATGCATCCGTATTATAGAAGTATTGCGTGATAGCGCTGTTGGCGCCGGCTTCTACCTTGCGCTTGAAGTTCTGCAGATCCCTGTCAGGGCTGGTGGCTTGCGGGTGATACTCGGGATAGGCGGCCACCTCGATATGGAAATGGTCTCCAGTTGTTTCACGAATAAACGTGATCAGCTCGTTGGCGTAGCGGAACTCACCTGCCTCTACCATGCCGGAAGGCATATCGCCACGGAGTGCGACGATGTGGTCGATACCCTGCTGCTGGTATCTTGTCAGCATTTTGCGGATGTTTTCGCGTGTAGAGCTGATGCACGACAGATGAGGCGCAGTATTGATGCCAGATTGCTGCTGCAGGTCAACAACCGTATCGAAGGTTCGGTCACGCGTTGATCCGCCTGCACCAAAGGTGACCGAAAAGAAGCGCGGGTGAACGGCAGCCAGCGACCGGGTGGTTGCGGTCAGCTTGCTGATCCCTTCCTCGGTCTTGGGCGGAAAGAACTCGAAACTGTAGGCCGGCCCGGATTGAGTCATCGTATGTGTGGTGTTAGCGTGATTACGCTAGTTCCCCGCTGTATCAATAACGATAGTATTCGGGTTTGTATGGTCCGTCGACCGGTACGCCGATGTAGTCTGCCTGTTCTTGCGAGAGTTGCGTCAGATTTGCCCCGATCTTGCCAAGGTGTAAGCGGGCAACCTCCTCATCCAGCTTCTTTGGCAGTGTGTATACCCTGTTTTCGTACTGGTCACCGCGGTTCCACAATTCCATCTGGGCCAGGGTCTGGTTGGTGAAGCTGTTGGACATGACGAAGCTGGGATGACCGGTGGCGCAGCCGAGATTTACAAGTCGGCCTTCCGCCAGAAGGATGATGCGGTTCCCGCTCGGCAGGATGATGTGATCGACCTGTGGCTTGATGTTATCCCACTCGTATTGCTTCATGCTGGCAATATCGATCTCGTTGTCAAAATGACCGATGTTACAGATGATCGACTGGTTCTTCATGGCGACCATGTGGTCGTGGTTGATGACGTTGTAATTCCCGGTGGCGGTCACAAAAATGTCGGCCTTGTCGGCAACATCTTCCATGGTGACGACTCGAAAGCCTTCCATTGCGGCCTGTAATGCACAAATCGGATCTATTTCAGTGATCCACACCGTGCAGCCGAGCCCCTTCAGGGATTGCGCGCAGCCCTTGCCAACATCTCCGTAGCCAATGATGACGGCAATCTTGCCGGCAATCATGACGTCAGTGGCGCGCTTGATACCGTCCACCAGTGACTCGCGGCAACCATAGAGGTTGTCAAACTTGCTCTTGGTGACCGAGTCGTTGACGTTGATGGCGGGGAAGGGCAGTTCGCCACTATCCTGCATCTGGTAAAGACGGTGCACGCCGGTAGTTGTTTCTTCGGTGACGCCCTGGATATTTTTCAGGATATTCGAGTACCAGTTCGGGTGTGTGGCGAGGCGCTCCCTGATGCTGTTGAACAGGGCGACTTCTTCTTCGCTGCCCGGGTTGTCCAGCACGGACGCATCACTCTCGGCTTTTGTACCCAGCATGATCAGCATGGTGGCATCACCGCCATCATCGAGAATCATGTTTGGGGTACCACCGTCATGCCATTCCATGATGCGGTGGGTGTACTGCCAGTAATCATCCAGTGATTCGCCCTTCCAGGCATACACCGGAATGCCGCGCGCGGCGATTGCGGCGGCGGCGTGGTCTTGTGTTGAAAAGATATTGCACGAGGCCCAGCGTACCTCGGCGCCCAGTTCTACCAGGGTCTCGATCAGGACAGCTGTCTGGATCGTCATGTGCAGACTGCCGGCAATACGTGCGCCCTTCAGTGGTTTGTCTGTACCGTACTGTTCACGCAGGGCCATCAGGCCGGGCATCTCTGTTTCGGCGATGGCGAGTTCCTTGCGACCCCAGTCAGCCAGTCCGATGTCGGCAACCTTGAAGTCGGGTGATATGTTTGCAGCAGCTTGTGTCGTCATTGTTATGTCTCGCAGTAAATGTTGGTTACACGGCTTTGTCGGTATTTTGCAGACCGGCGGCTTCGCGCAGCATGTCTGCCTTGTCGGTCCTTTCCCAGCTGAAATCGCTGTCTTCGCGCCCAAAGTGGCCGTAGGCAGCCGTGGGCTTGTAGCCGGGTTTTAGTAAATCAAGCATGGCAACCAGGCCACGCGGGCGTAAATCAAAATGCTCCCGTATCAATTCGACGAGCCGGCCTTCATCGATCTGGCCGGTGCCAAATGTCTCCACACTGATGGAGGTCGGTTCGGCGACTCCGATTGCATAAGACACCTGAATCTCGCAGCGGTTCGCGAGGCCTGCCGCGACAATGTTTTTTGCAACATACCGTGAGGCGTATGCTGCAGAACGGTCGACCTTGCTGGGATCCTTGCCGGAGAAGGCGCCACCCCCGTGACGGGCCATGCCGCCATAAGTGTCAACGATGATCTTGCGTCCCGTCAGGCCACAATCACCCACCGGGCCACCGATGACAAATCGCCCGGTAGGATTGATGTGGATACTCTCAGCCGGACACTGGTCCAGCCACCCGGCCGGCAGAACCGGCTTGATGATCTCGTCCATGACCGCCTCACGCAGCACCTCAAGGGAGATATCCGGGTCGTGTTGCGTCGACAAAACCACGGCATCAATGCCGACCGGTTGATTGTCCTCATAACGGAAGGTGATTTGCGATTTCGCGTCCGGGCGCAGCCAGGGGAGGGTGCCATTTTTGCGCACCTCGGACTGGCGCTTCACCAGGCGATGCGAATAGGTGATAGGGGCCGGCATCAGCACGTCGGTTTCATTCGACGCGTAGCCAAACATCAGACCCTGGTCGCCGGCGCCCTGTTCATGATCGTCGGTCTCGTCGACGCCCATGGCAATGTCGGGAGACTGTTTACCGATGGCATTCAGGACTGCGCAGGATGCCCAGTCAAAGCCGACGTCGGAACTGTCATAGCCGATTTCGCGTACAGTCTGGCGGACGATGTCTTCGAGATCGACCCAGGCCGATGTGGTGACCTCGCCCGCGATGATGACCATGCCGGTCTTGACCAGCGTCTCGACGGCAACGCGCGCCTGAGGATCCTTTTCAAGGATGGCGTCGAGCACGGCATCGGATATCTGGTCTGCGACCTTGTCGGGGTGCCCCTCGGAAACAGATTCTGATGTAAATGTATGATTGTTAGGCATAAATATATTTTTGTATAAAGTAAACCTCTCAAGTCTACCTGACGTAAGCGATATTTTCACTCAGTATCGAATCACTGTAGACTGCTCGCCCTTTCTAGTAATCAGGGCAAGCGATATGGTCAGTCTGGAAACCCCGGTTTGTGAGTTTGGCAAACCTGCCGTCGATTTTTCATTACCCGGTGTTGATCAGCGACAGTGGACGCTGGAGTCGTGCCGGGGGCCGCGTGGTCTGCTGGTGATGTTTATCTGTAACCACTGCCCCTATGTGAAGGCAATTCGCGAGCGTCTGGTGCGCGACACAGCAGAATTGCGCGCGTTGGGTATCTACAGTGTCGCCATCATGTCAAATGATCCCTCCTTATATATGGAAGACAGCTTCGAGAACATGCAGGCGGTCGCCCGGGAATTCAATTTCCCGTTTCCCTATCTGGTCGATGACTCCCAGGCGGTGGCGAAGGCCTATGGTGCCGTGTGCACGCCTGATTTCTTCGGTTATAACAGTGACATGGAGTTGCAGTACCGTGGGCGGCTGGATGCCAGCGGCCGGGAAACGGCGGCCGTGGAGGCGCCTCGAGAGCTGTTTGATGCCATGTCCCTGGTCGCCGAGACGGGGCATGGCCCGGCAGAGCAGCTGCCTGCAATCGGTTGTTCAATCAAATGGCGGGACTCCGCCTGAGCCCGGGCTTTTGGGATTCATAAGCTATTGTTATAGAGCAATTAATAGCCGAAATAGTGGCGCTGACCCACCCCCATCCGTGCTATTGCCGTATGACGCAAACTAGTGGAAAATAGCGCGCCTTATTAAAGAGGGATGCAGGGCATAGCGGACAACGACAGAGAACGTCCGGTCCTGCACACAGTTTCGATGCAGTTGCATGCCTCAGTGCTGACAAACTAGCGCTGGAGGCTTTTTTTGTCGCCGTTTCTTTGCGACTTGGCGCGGCTCATCGTGCGGGCTGGTAGTAACACCCGCACCGCCATGTGCGGACAACACTACTTAACAGAATTCAAAATCAGAACAGGAGAACAACATGGCTCAGCGGAAAGAACTCGCTAACGCTATCCGTGCACTCAGTATGGATGCCGTGCAAAAGGCAAATTCCGGCCACCCGGGCGCACCCATGGGCATGGCGGATATAGCCGAAGTCTTGTGGAACGATCACCTGAAGCACAATCCGACTAACCCGGACTGGTCAGACCGCGACCGCTTTGTCTTGTCCAACGGTCATGGCTCGATGCTGATTTACTCGCTGCTCCACCTGACCGGCTACGAACTCTCGATTGATGACCTGAAGAACTTCCGTCAGCTGCATTCCAAGACGCCGGGGCATCCGGAGTATGGTTATGCACCGGGCGTGGAGACCACCACCGGACCGCTGGGGCAGGGTATTACCAACGCGGTTGGTATGGCGATAGCCGAACGTTCGCTGGCCGCGGAATTCAACCGTGATGGTCATGAAGTGGTTGACCACTTTACCTATGTGTTTCTCGGCGATGGCTGCCTCATGGAAGGCATCTCGCACGAGGCCTGTTCCCTGGCCGGGACACTTGGTCTCGGTAAGCTGATTGCGTTCTGGGATGACAATGGCATCTCCATTGACGGTCACGTGGAGGGCTGGTTTACAGACGACACGCCGAAACGTTTTGACGCCTATGGCTGGCACGTCATTGCTGATGTCGACGGTCACGACCATGCGGCTATCGAGCGCGCGATTGTCGAGGCAAAGGAAGTCGGCGACAAACCCACGATGATTTGCTGCAAGACGACCATTGGTTACGGTTCACCGAACAAGGCCGGTACTCATGGCTGTCACGGCGCCCCGCTGGGCGATGATGAGGTGTCACTGACACGCAAGGAACTGGGCTGGGAGCATGAGCCTTTCGTCATCGCTGAAGACATCTACGAAGGCTGGGATGCGAAGAGCAAGGGTCTGCGTGCCGAGGCTGAGTGGAGCGACATGTTCGCCGGTTACAAGGCCGATCATCCCGAACTGGCTGCAGAATACGAACGCCGCATGGCTGGTGATTTGCCCGCTGACTGGGCTGCCAAGGCGGCCGATTTCGTCAAGTCGGTTGATGACAAGGCCGAGTCACTGGCGACTCGCCAGGCATCCCTGAAGTCTATCGAGGGCTATGCGCCGCTGTTGCCGGAGATGTTTGGCGGTTCTGCTGACCTGGGTTGTTCAAACCTGACCGAGTGGTCCGGTTACAAGCCCATGCGTGCTGACACACCGGACAGCAACTATGTCAACTACGGCGTGCGCGAGTTTGGCATGTCGGCCATCATGAACGGTATCGCCCTGCATGGCGGTTTTATTCCCTTCGGTGCGACCTTCCTGATGTTCTCCGAGTATGCCCGTAATGCCCTGCGCATGGCGGCCCTGATGAAGGTACAGAGCATTTTCGTTTATACCCATGACTCGATTGGTCTTGGTGAAGACGGCCCGACGCATCAGGCGATTGAGCAGATCCCGACGTTGCGCATGATTCCGGGCATGAGTGTCTGGCGTCCCTGTGATGCCGTCGAAAGTGCCGTTGCCTGGCAGGCAGCCATCGAGAAACAGGACGGCCCTTCCTGTCTGATTTTCTCACGCCAGGGACTGCCTCACCAGGAGCGCAGCGCAGAACAGATTGCCGCGATACGCAAGGGTGGTTACATCCTCAAGGATTGTGATGGCACACCGGACGTCATCATCATCGCAACCGGTTCCGAAGTGGCATTGGCCATGGGGGCGGCCGAGCAGGCAACTGGCAAGCAG
>Ga0316201_10000849_pt1 | contig 19145 bp, 30 predicted proteins | sample CS6wburrow_MG_FD_204516 | JGI IMG/M metagenome (GOLD analysis project Ga0316201, IMG submission 204516) | Coastal sediment microbial communities from Delaware Bay, Delaware, United States - CS-6 worm burrow | ecosystem: Environmental > Aquatic > Marine > Coastal > Sediment | place: USA... | reverse complement strand
CCAGAGGCGAGTACATCTTGCTGTGCGACGCGTATGCGATCTCTTCGCCCTTCGGCCCGAACGCGTTCCCTCTGATGCCGTGGCCGAAATAATCGTGAACGGCACGGAACATTTCGTTCTCGTTCAGACCGTATGCAGGGTCGACATTCTTCAAGAACTCGTGCGGATCGCCGCCACGGAACACGTTCAGATTGCCGCGCCGGATGACGTCATTGAACATCTCGCCGGCGGATGCGTACTCGGGACCGCCAAAGTTTGTCTGGATCGGTAGGATCTCGAATTGGGCCTTTGTCTCTTTCGCCATTTTATCGTACGAAGCAGAAACCAGCTCGTCGAAATTGCTCGCCCGGGCCTCCTCCACAATCTCGGGCATCTGACGCCGATACGCGTCAAACACCGCGTCCTTGTACTCCGGAGACTTTGCCGCCGCGTCCCGATAAACGCGCCCGATGGCAGCCTGCTTGATGATGCCGCTCTCTGGCAGTTCGAACGCAAGATCATACGGCACGCCGAGGGCCTTTCGGCTGTACTCGTCAGCGGTCTGATACGCGAGGTTGACGTTTGGATCCGACAGGATGTCAGTGATCTCGTCGCGCGTCAGTGTGCGCTCGCCTTCACGGACCTTGCGGGGGCCGTCTCTCGGCGTCACGACGATGCGGCCGTCCCCGGTCTCGATCACGCGGAACTTCGCCGGCTCCCCGCGCGCCACACGACGGCTGTCTGCGGCAAGGTCCAGCATGTTGGCGCCCCCAACAGCGCCCCGGCCAAGCCTTGTAACCGCTATAGGCGAAACGATCTCACCGATCATGGCGAGGGCGCGGATGTCACGCTCCAAGCGGTTGCCCATGCCTTGGTCGCCTGTCACGTCCTCGTAGGCCTCTCCCGCGACAGCGCCGATGGCGGCTGGAACGGCTTCAGCAGCCCGGCCGAGCAGGTCGACCCCTGAAACAACCCCGCGCCCGAGCGTGACAAACGGGGACATGGGGCCATAGTCCTTGTATGGGTAAACTTGCGTCGCCAAGTCCGGACGCTCGAAAATCGGCGATACTGCCCGTGATACGCGCTGCAAGTAACCGTCGGCCACCTTACCACTCTTCCTTTATGCGGAAGTGAACCTTGGCCGTCCCAGTGTTTGCCAGCGTCCGAATAGCCAAAGTAACCGGTTGGCCTTGAGGGATGTCGATGTCCAGCTCCGCCGCGCTCAGAGAGCTGCGGTGCCCTTGGCCGGCTATCAGTATGTCCGACCAAATGACCACGCCCCCACTTATGGCAGTGGCGGATGTATCGACCTCAACAGCCGTTTCCGCAGCGGTATACAATGACGGGGTTCCGTAACTTGCGTTTGTCAGCGTCCCGTTGAGGATAACGAACGCCTCGACGTCCGCGCTTGCCACCAGCGTCGTGAAACCCTCAACGCGGAGAGACCGGTCAGTGAATGCCGACTTGGCTCGGAACGACACCGTGGGGATGAGGGTTCCTGACGTGTTGACAACGCGCGTCTGACCGGAGAAGCGGAATTTTGGAACATATCGGCCATAAACACTGTATTGACGACCGCCGACATCCATCGTCAGGTTAGTAGTGTCGCCGCCGTTATCGACTTTCGCGTGGATCCGGAGATTCGGGTTTGCGATAGACGTCGAATTTTCAGGCTTGAATTGATGCAGCAGGACGCGGGACTGGTTGTTGTCCTGCTGCGCGAGGATGCTCCACTGGATGAGCGCGTATCCGTACCAGCTATAGTCGACTTGGTAAATGTAGCCGATAGACGTGTCGAGCGTGATGCCGCTCGCTCCAGTGCCGTCAAGCCTGTCGACATTCCAATCTGACTGATAGACCTTGGTCGACACCCCTCCCTTGCGGTACTCGACATAGGCGCCCGTCGCATCCTGTCCGAACAGGAAGCCGTTATCCTCAGACGAGTCGAGGCATCCCCACTCGGCGAACGTATTGCCTGTGGGCGCCGTCGGGATGCGGATGCCAATGCCGTACCCTCCCGCGTACCCCGGGATATACCGGCCAACTTCAGCGCTATCGATATGCGCGGAACCGTTGGCCGTTGTCCCGGACGACAGCACAATCGTCCCATCGGTTGCGTTCTGCGTGATCGTTCCGCCGTTGGCGGTGGTCAGAACGTCGCGCAGGAGAGACGTGCCATATGCGCTGTTCAGCTCAATGATCGGCGTTCTGCTGGTGGTGATAACCTCGCTGAACAAGGACGACATGCCAGACGTTTCAAGCGTCACAGGGAGAGGGTGGCTGCCGCTTACCTGCTTCGGGGTTCCGTTCCCGACGGGGACGAAATCAATATAACCCGCCATTTATTTGGAACTCCGACTTCCAGAGCATTTCCAGCGCTTGCGCGACAGACGAAGCGGGCTGTTCGGATCTTTCGCTGCGCTCGGGTGCTTCTTCATCTGGCCGGCCGACCGGGCGCAATAAGCGTCGCCCTTGCTCGTTCCCGGCTTCACGGACGCGCCCTTTTGACCATACGAGACCTTGCGGCCAGACGCGGTCACCTTAACGCGTGCTTTTCCTTTTTGGGGCCCGCTTCTTGCCATGAGACGCCTTCTTGTCCTCGCGGTTGAACTCCTTCGCGACAGACTGCTTGATACCAGCTTTCTTGGCAAAGGAAGGGTCGTTCGCGGCAGCCGCCATGAACCTGCGTTGCTTGGAAGACTTACTGGGCATAGGCATCAACCATACGGCGGCTCATCATAGCCCTCGTCGTCCTCGACATAGTCGTCTTCCTCTTCATCCTCGGTCGAGATGAAGCCGTTCGCGACCAAGAATAGCATAGCCTGAACGAACGCATCAAGCAGATCGTCGTGCTTGATGGAGCCCTCTGTCTTGTACTGGCACAACTGCTGAATCAGCGCGTCGGCCCAGTCGGTGAATTCCCTCTTGTCCACCTCGCTCTGCGGCACCCACACGCGGCCCGCCTCGACATAGGGCGCGATGGAGTGCGCTCGGCTGGTCTTGTCGTAGCGCCCCGGGTTGTACGTCCTGACAGGAACGCGCCCTCCGCGCCGCAGCTCCTGTATGATGGCAATTCCGGACCCCTTCTCCTCGATCAGCACAACGTCAGCCTTGCGGCCCTGAGCCATCTTGGCGCCGGTCCCGAACATTGGGTTGTTCATGTCGTGGATAATGGGGCCGCCATCGTCCTCCGCCTGCCATGACGCGCCGTAGCTAGTGTTCTCCCACTCCGTTCTGATCGTCTCGCGCACGTCTCGATACGACAGCCAGTCTTCCCAGCAGTCGATCAGCATAACGCCCTTTTGCCCGTTTGGCTGGGTGAACACGCCAAGCGTCACAGACGCCGTCGGGTCGTTCGCCGTCTTGTCCGTGAAGGCTGTATCGTACGATTGAATGATGAAGTCGAACACCGGGAGCGGGTCTCCGGCATTCCAGAACTTGAACCAGCTCCTCTTGAAGATGCCGTCCTCGGCCGCCTTCGGATCCTGCAGGTAAAGCGCCGAGTAATGCCGCGTGCCGATGTTGTTTCGGATGCGGTGCAGAGCCTCCAGCGGGAATGCCTCCGGCCACAGCGCCTCACCCGGCTTGCGGCCCAGATACTCTGCCGCCTCCTTGTTCAGCTCGGCCGGCAGGCACAGGACGAACCACTGGTCGCCCCCGACCTTCTCGCGCTCCAGAAGGAACCCTGACAGGTCATCGTCGTGCATGCGGTGATTGATGAGCACGATCTTGCCGCCCGGTTGCAGGCGGTGATAGATCGTCCCCGTAAACCAGTCGTGGACCTTCCGGCGTATCGTCTCGCTCTGGGCGTCTTCCATACTGCCGAACGGGTCGTCTATCATAATGATGTCACCGCCCCAGCCGACCGGCTTGCCGCCAACACCGAACGACGAGTAGATGCCGCCCTGAGACGTGCGCCAGCGCCCCTTCGCAGTGGCGTCTTCCTTCAAGTTGGTATTGGGGAAAATGTCCTTGTATTCATTAGAATCCACAAGATCACGGACCTCACCGCCGAACGTCTGAGCCAGATCCATGCCAGCCGACGTGGATATGAACTGAAGCTCCGGCTTGTTCCCGAGAGCCCACGCAGGAAAGCGGCGGGAACACAATTCCGATTTCCCCCCGCGCGGTTGCGTGAGAATCATCACCCGGTCCAAGTCGCCGAACAGCACGCTGTGCAGCACTTTCCCCATCGCATAATGATGCGCCGCCGGTTTGTAGCGCGGGAACGTGTACTGGGTGAACGCTATCAGGTCGTCAGGAGCGGCCCGCTTGAGCCGCTCCCTCTCGACGCGCTTGGCGATCTCAGCAGGAGACACGCCCATCTTCATCAGGTCGGCAAGCGCGTTCATGTCGCAAATTTTCCTGAAAACATTTGAAACCACATATTGACGCCGACGCCGCCAGTAGTCAAAATGATCCCGCCGCGAGAAGCAGCATCTCCTCCTGCGCCCTCCTCAGATCTCGCGGCCTGAGCCCCGGCCATTGCGCCGGGGCTCTTCATTTAAGCACGCCTTTCAGGATGTTTTTCAGGATGAACTTCCCGGCCCTCGGGTTGTTCGGATCCGGGCGCCAATAACAGCGCGCGTGATGCTCAGCGCAATACGGAGACCCTTCCTTCGCCGCCTCTCCGCAGCAGACGCCGCTATTGTCCATCCGATCCCGCCCGAGGATGTAGGAACATTGCCCGCGCTTGAGATCGGCGAACGCCACACCGTCAGGATAAAGTTCCCGGTCGACGTCGAAATACTTGCGGGGGAGCGGCTCAAGTTTGTAACGCGGGCCAATCTCTTTCGCCAGCCCCATGCGCCGCTTCTTCCCGAGAATGGACGACGTTGAGACGCCGAACCGCTCGCCGATCTGCTCCGCCGTCAGGCCTTCTGAGAGGAGGTCTCTGAGCTGTTGCTCTCGCTCCGCTGTCCACTCGAATATTGCGACTCTCCCCATGCCTTCAAAACCTTTTCATCAAGCCGCCCGATTGTTATCGGGCAAATAAATATCCCATCGACCGGAAAATCGCCGTTTAGTGCAATGTCCGGGTATTCCTCGTCGATGACTTCAAGAACGACGCCGCCGTTCCTCCGGACCTCGTAAGCATCGGACACGTTACCTATCTGGTCGACCACGATGCCGACGCTGCCCATGAGTTCGTCGTGCAGCGCGTCCCGCAGCCCTCTCTGGTCAGGGTTCCTGATATACGTCCACCCAAGGACGCGCTCGATGGACCGGGCCACGGTCGTCGCCATGTGGCCCGGTCCTCCGTATAGACCGATGAGCGGCATTAGCCGGCGCCCTTAGAACGGTATCTCGTCGTCGAGATCAGGCGCTGGACCGCCGCTCTGACCGCCCGCAGGCGGCTGCGTACTCGGTGCAGAGCCGCCGTAACCCGTCCCGTCCTGCCTTCCTCCGCCATCGCCCATCAGCACCAGCTCGCCACGGAACCGCTGCAGGACGATCTCGGTCGAGTATTTCTCAACCCCGCTCTGATCGGTCCACTTCCGCGTCTGGATCTGGCCCTCGACATAGACCTTCGACCCCTTCGACAGATACTGCTCGGCGATCTTGGCGAGGTTCTCGTTCCAGATCACGACGCGGTGCCACTCGGTCTTTTCCTTGCGCTCGCCCGTGGTCTTGTCCTTCCACGTCTCCGACGTCGCGACAGACAGGTTCACGACCTTGTTTCCGTCCTGCATCGTACGGACTTCCGGGTCGCGCCCCAGATTCCCCATGATGATTGCTTTGTTGACTGATCCAGCCATTTATTCGCCCTCCACATATCTGGCGTAAATTACGGTAATTGCCGCGATGAAAGCGGCCTCAAGCAGGGTCATGCTCCTCCTCCCATCAATTCAACGCACTCGTGGTACGTCTTGTGGGCCCACTGGCGGGACGCGCCGAAATGCTTGCCGATGGCGGAGAACGACATCCCCTCCTCGTCACGCATCCGAACGATCTCGCGCCGGCGCTCTTCCCACCGGTCCCAAGCCTTCGTCAGCTTGTCCCCGGCATATGGGCCGCGCTTGTAGACCACGTTGCGAATTGTCGCTGCCGACACGCCGTACCTGCGCGCGACGAGCGTGGCCTTCTCGCCCGACTCAATCGCCGACCTGATTTCGTAAACGTCGCGCTCGTCGAACGCAGGCATGCGGCCTGTCACAGGCAGTCGCCCTCGCAGTATCCCGGCTCGTCAATGTCGTATTTCGGGGCGCAAGCGCGCTGCGGGTGTTCGGCCTCGTATTCGGACAGCAATTTCATTTGCCCGTTCCTTCCTCTGCTGCTGAGATCATGGCGCGGTACCAGTCTGCGTGGCAGTCGAAGTCACTTTTTCCGAACGACCCGTCAAACCCGCGCATGTTGCCGACCGTCTCAAACATCGCATCCGTCGGCTCTCTCGGTGCATAGACCATGCTCGGATCTGCCTTGCGGATTTCGTATCCGGCTGCGGTGACGACGTGAATTACCGCATCCATATCCTTCTCGAAATCTGGCCACGGTTTTTCTAGTCCGAAGCCGTCGTAATGCTTGCGGACCCCCGCAATGATCTCTTCCGGTGTCATGGCACTTCCTCCTCGCACAAAACAATGAACTCCCCAGCCGCCATTAGCTCACATCGCGCCGATGGCGTCAACAAAAAAGAGCGGCACGGGGCCGCTCAGGTCTAGGGGGGAACTGATGCCGTATCAGGTCAGAAGCACGGCCGCAATAGTCGAGGCCGCCAGCAGCCCGCCTATAGCCGTCTCGGCGAAAGCGAACCCGGGCATCTTGCCGTGCCGGCGCCACACCTGCCGCTCGATCACCCACGCCGACGGCCCCAGCACCGCCAGAGCGGTCGTCGGGATCCACGTCTGCCACGGCGCGAAGTAAAGCGCGGCGAGCGGCAGCAGGAACCAGAGGAACCGCACCTGCAGGATCAGCAGCTCCTTCCAGAACGGCCGGTCCCCGTCCATGCCCATATCGGTCGTGTTCTTCCACCCGTCAGCACTCGCGGCCGTGAACAGGACCGCGCCGCCGGCAATGGCGAGGACGGTCCACAAGTCAGACCCGTAGACGAGGCCGAGGCTTGCGGCCACCACCACCGGCGTCGCACTACGGCGCAGCCAGCGGTAGTCGAGGAACGTGCCCTTGATCGCGTCCTGCGCGAGAGACCCGCCACGGTACAGCCACGCCGGGACGCAGAGCAGCGCCGTGACGCACGCGATGATGGGGAACAGATCGATCATGCTCCAACTCCCTTGTACCAAAAGCACCGCGAGAAGGCGTTGCCGTGCTCGTCGTGCCCGATGCAGATGTGATATCGCCCGTCAAGAGACGGCGCAACTGAACCGTTGTCGTAAGTCAGCCGAATCTGAAACAGGGAGAATATCATGGGGTGTCCGCCGGGCTCCAGCGTGATCAGGAAGCCGTCGCTCGTGGCCTCCACAGCGCTGTCGGGTATTGCAGCGCAGTCACCACCTACATCAGATCCTCGGCAGCACTGCTGCGGGTAATGAAACCCCTTCTCTGACGAGATGTGAGCGCCTGCGACTGCCGGCACAAGTAACGCCGCTGCTACTGCAAACGCCCGGATCATAACGCCACCGCCGGCAAAACGTCGCCCAGCTCGACGAACCGGACAATCTTGAGCGTCGGCCCGTAGATCCTACCGTCTGCCTCGATCATCTGCAGATCAGCCTGCCGGAACCCGTGAAGCGCGGAGCTGTCCGCGACCGCGTACCCGGTGCGCTCGATGTCTGCCGCAGGGTCATCGATGGAGTGCCCAGTGACCTGCACCATGCATCTCAGTCCGTCGTTCTTGCCGCTCTCCAGATCAAGATCGGAGATCGGCCGCCAGAGCGGGTCCGACGCCGGGCCATCGAGCCACCGAAGTTGCGCAACGTACGATGCACCAGCCCTCGTGATGCGATACCCTGATCCCGCCATGCGCCCGGTCTTCTCGTCGCGCAGCCCGGTCACAAGTTCAGCGAGGCCGGCGTCGACCAGCTCCCCCATCGCGGCCGCACGCACATCCGGCGGGATGTTGGGGGCGAAGCTCTTCGCCAGAACCGCTTCAGGCAGATCGGACGCAGTGAACTCCGAAAGCTCCTCAAGCAGGTGGGCCTTCAGTTGCATGAACGCGTCAAGCGCGCTGCTCGTCGTCAGTGTGATCATGAATCTCCTCTCAATACATCGGCAATCGGGCGCCGTGCGGTCACCGTACCACGGGGGGGCAGGATGTGTCTACTAACCGGCGGATGCTACGAACGCTTCCGGCGGATGGCTTCGCGGGCCGCTTGATACCCTTCAGACGCCGTCATGACTAGAGAAACAACCGGCCACGCAATTACGCCAGCCCAATCGAACGGGTCAAGGCGCCCGCGATTGAAACTCTGAAGTACACCGTACATGACCGGACCGCCCAACACCCACAGCACGCCCGTCGCTATCATCCAGTAGTCGATATCCATCAGGAGGACTCCTCGGTGATTTCGAGGATCTTGCAGATGCATTGCTCCGCGTGTCTGGCGTGATTGACCTCCAAATATTTCATGGAAATCATTCCGATCAGCGCCTCGTCCATAGATCGCCAGCAAGTGTTCGTGTCTTTGCCGTCAATCCAGCCGTGAAAAAGCGGTCCGTCTCCGTGCTTGGGGATGTAGCGCGCGATCTCGTAATTGCCGATTTCATAGCGCTCTTCGATGCGCCCTCACGGAAATCTCTTCTTGCTGTCCATGCTATGCGGCCTCCTCAGAATTGACCGGGCGCCGAGCAAAGACCGCGATCACATCGGCGTCGGTGGTGACGTATTTCGCGATCAGCGCCTCGCCAGCATGGACGAGTGGACGCCAGACGGCGGACACGCGCAGCGGGTCTTCGCCGCCTTCCAGAAGCTTTCGGCAGCCAAGTGATCGCGCAGGCGGTCGTTACGGCGATGATCCAGAGGGTGCCCATGTCACTCCAGCCCCTCAGACAGGGTCAGGAGCGCGATGGCAAGCCGACGGGCGTCGGTGCGTGTCAGGCGGGCGCGGCTCTGAATTTTAAGCCCTTCCCTATCCTCCTCGACCACGACGTCAACGTAGGTCTGGTTGAACGGGGAGACCGAGAGCCGCGTTCCGTGCTGCCACCCAGCAGCCGATCCGTCGAACGACTGGGCGATGCCACGGCGCGTCATCACAGCGTCGTCGGACGCGTCCTTGTACGCGCCGCGCCGGTGAATGACGTTGTGAACAGTGTAGATGGAAATGCCGTAATGATCCGCGATGGACTGCATGTCGGAACCGTCGACCCCGGGGCGATACCACTTGCGGATCGCCGCGACCTCCTCCTTCGCCAGAGCGCGGGGCCTCATTACGAGGCCCTCTTCATGGTGCCGGCGGCGACGCGGTTGTTCGCCAGCCAGACCTTGGTTGCGACGTCGATGCTGAAAACGTCGCGAGCATATGCGCGCGTGTAGCCCAGCTCCGGGTGCTCGATGGACATGCCAGCCATCTTCACAACGTAGTCCAGCGCGTCGGCGGCCGACGCGATCATCATCATGTAATCCGTCGTCGGGTGCGGGAGTTTCTGATAGAGGCTCGACGCCTCGGCGTTCTCGGCGTTGCGGTTGCGCGCGGCGGCGAGGCTGGTCTCGGTGATGGTCATTTCTCTCTCCTCAAAGAAAAACCGAGGCTCATTTATGCCAGAGCCCCAGTTGCCAGTCAACTGTTTATTTTTTGCGCTTGGGCGATTTCTCCTCGGCGTCGGCATCGATGGTCTCCGGGGGAACAAGCTGCTCCACCAACTTCGCCGACAGCGCCGGGTCCGCCTCCATCGCCTTCCCAAGCTTCGACATGACCGCCGCGATCTGAGCAAGCTGGTCGTCCGTCATCATCGCCAGCGGATCCTTTGGGCCCTCGCTGATCTCCACAGCCTGAACGGCCTTGCCCAGCCCCCGGTCGAGGATCTCCTTGCACGCGGCGATGCTGACCTTCGGATCAGGGTCATCCATGTGGCGCACCAGCTTGTCGATGGCGGCGTGCGCCTTGCCGCGCGCCATCCTCCGGGCGTCCTGCCACGCCAGCGTGACCTCTCTGGACCCGCCCCCGGGGTTCCCTGATTTGCCTTTTTTGAACGGCATTGCGATCTGAATATCAAGTTATTGCTTGATCAATTGTTAGCCTTGGCTAACTTTTTCGTCCCCGGCGTGCTCCATCGGCGCCGGTTCCGGGGCGGTCAACTTGTCCAGTTCGGCCTGCAAATTGTCGGCTCGGCCGCGCTGTTTCTGCGCCTCGGACTTGGCCTCGCGGGCCTCTTTCTCGGCCTCTTCTGCGCGTTTTTGTAGCGCGTTCATGTCGTTGCGCATCTCGACGAGTTTGGCGTTCCGGGCGACGATCTGTTCCATCTGCTGCTCGATGACCGCCTTAAGCTGCGCGATCTTCTCGTTCGCGGCAGCGACCTCGTTCGACAGTTCCTCGATCTCCTCGACGGCCTTCGCGCTCATTGCCTCGGCGGGAGCGCCGGGCGTCTGCTTGCCGTCTACCCGGTCGAAGATCTCGTGCGCCAGTCTGACAGCGTCGTCGACGCGCTCGCCGGCCGGGTTCTTGCCGAGCAGGTTGGCTGCCGTCAGGCAGACGGTATGCGTGCGCTGGTCGGTCATTCTTCGGCATCCTTCTTCGCGATATCGTTCATGTACTCGGTCCTGAAATTGTCGCTCATGCGCTTGAAGTCCTGCGCGAGATTATACGCGGCCCGGGCGGTCGCCTCAGAGACCGCAGGGAGGTTCCCCTTTGCGGTGACCGGGATGCTCTGGTCGCCGTAGTTCAGGGCGATCTGCGTCGCCGCGTTCGTGAAGATCGTGCGCGCCGTCTCGGTGATCTCGTAGACCTCCGTCGGCGTCGCGGTGATGATGGACGACTTGCGTTCCTGCATCCTACTGCTCCTCGTGATGCGTGTTCAGCGCCTCTGCGGCCGTGTAGGCAGCTTTGGCGAGTTCGGTGATCTCTGTGATTTTGCTGGCGATCAGCGCGGCGTCCGCGCCCCTGATCCGAAGCTCCGCCAGCTCTCTGATGCGTGCCGACGCGGCGTCCGCGAACAGAAGCTCTGCGGTCCCGTAGATCCTGTCCTTCGGATCCGGCGCCACTTCGTTCGCCTCGACATACGCCTCGGCCGCGATGGCGGCAGAGATGGCAGCGACCTTCATGTCCTGCCGGATTTGCCTGAGCTTCTCGCGGATGACCTTTGCGGCTTCGGGTTCAGGATTCCTCCCCCTATTGCCGTTCTCGGGCTGTTCAGCGTCTCGCAACTGCTTGAGCAGCAACGCGTCCTCTGGCAAGAAGCGCTGAGCCCATCTGGTGTAAATCAGTTGAGCGATGCCGCAAGTGAATTGATCCATGAGCCCTCCAGAGCCAAGGCGCACATTTGACCGCGCTTTCCGTCAAAAGTCAACAGCCTCCTCTGGCTCCACCCAACCGGCGTCACTCAGGCGCTGTTCCACCTCAGCCAGACGGCGCAGGAGGAGGGCCCTCATCCGCAGGTCTTTGGCGAGGGGGTTTTTTGCCTCCGTCCATTCCCGCGACTGGACGCTCTGGTCGCCGCGATAGTCGTACGGGTCGTCGAGCGCCTCCTGCATGACCGGCAGGCGAGAGAGCGGGAGCGTGCGTGACGCCAGTTCCGGGTATCGGACAAACCGGCGCCGCTGTTCCTCCTCCTCGGCCGGCGTCAGCTTGCGCCACCTTGCCCAGTCGCGAAGTTTGGATTTCACCATGTTTTCCCGGCGGACCCTCTTCCCATCCGGGCAATAGACCCATCTCATGCTCGGCCCGCACTTCGCCAGCGGCGCCGAGGTTCTCTTGAACCCCATCGAAGCGAGGCGCGTCCCTATCACGACAACCGCGTACTTGATCGCCATCTCATCAACATAGCCCATGACCTGCGCGACCTCGGACGATGTGAGCCCGTCCTGCCTCCAGACATAGTCCTCAAAAGTCCGCACCGCCGCCCAGATATTATCCTCGGTAATCTTCAGCATTCAGCCCCTCCTTCGCGGGCAAGTTTTATAGGGTGTATAATGTAACTCGACAACCTCTATAAAGCAACTCTGCTTTTTATAGGGGACAAAAATATATATAGGGGGTCATATATCCATATATAGGGTATGGCTATTTATAGGTACTCTCTTTTTCCTCACATTACTTTTTTATTAGAGGTTACAGAAGTTACAAAGTTACAACATTGATATTAAAGGGAAAAATCGTGTTACCTCACTGTAACCTCATCCGTTTGTAACCCCAAATATCAACGCAAACGCGGAATAAACCGGCCGCCACACCAATTACGTCAGCGAATCAATGATTGACCTATCCCATAAAACAAATGCGTCATCCTAGCATTCGCGCTAATCCTACGATGACACACGGTTTTTAAGGTCAAATTGACGCCATATAATGCTCATTTTGTAACCCCACCCTCGGCCGATTTGGCTCAATATCGACGCAGTATGATATTATTTGTAACCCCAAATGAGGCCCCGGAACGCCGCCTCGCCCCCTCCTGATGGCAAAAAAAGAACCCCGCCGGAAGCTCTGGCGGGGCTCAGTCAGGGAGGCATCGGTGGTAATTCAGGGCCTCAATGCACGGTATCTTCCTCCTCCGGCAGCTCGCTGTACGCGGGCCCCATGATCTCCATCTCGCCGCACCCGCACAGGCACGCACTGATAATGCACCAGTCCCACGCGTCAAGCTGATCGGCGACCCACGCGGCAAGATCCAGCTCGACGGACAGGCGCTCCTCGACGGACAGGCGCTCCTCGACGGACAGGCGCTCCTCCCATTCGTCGTCGGTCATTGCGCCGCCTCGCCGTCAGAGTAACGCAAAACCGGTTCGCCGCTGTGCCTGTTGTCGAAAATGACCCACTGGTAATTGTGGATCGGTTGCGCCCGTCGCTCCTCTGACCACCACGGCCGGAACCGCATTCTGACGCAGCCGGCATAGTGATTTTCGGCTGTCAGGAGATCCGCGCGACACTTCGCCAGATCCCAGTTCGCGCGCAACAGATACGCGGCCATCACGATATCGCCCGCTCGCACCAGAGAGACACCATGATGCACGATGCGGTCGACAAGCGGCCGAGAGTAGGGCGGGTTTGTGATGATAGCGTCGATAAGAGTGTCAGGGGCCTCGAAAGCATCCCCTCCTGAGACGACGCGCCGCTTGCTGACGGACAGATCGTAAATCAGACCGGAACCCTGTTCCGAGCACTGTTCCCAGATGACGGCGGGAACAGACCAAGCGGAAAGCAGGCTCGCCAAGCAGCGCGGGTCTACCGTTTGATAGTTATCGCCCTCAATGCGGTCGTACCCGCTGTGAACATATGGGACTGTCATTTTTCCTCTTGTCATTGACCTTCCATCCGCGAGCCCTCGGGCAGCAGCCTGTAGTTCGTCAGGAGCCCATCCGGCACGACGCGGAAGAGGTTGTTGGGCTCCGCCGCCGCCCGGGACGCCTTGACGCGCGAGAGGGCGTGCTCGTTCTCCGGGCCGTCAGGAAGCGACGCCAGACGGCGCCACTTGTGTTGCGTGTTCGATTTCATGAGCAGGTGGATCATCGCTCGGCCTCCCACTGGCGCAGGTCGTCGATGGGGCCGTCCTCGTAGGGCATCGGCTCCGCGCCGAGCAGATCGATCCAGTCGCGGATCGGATTGTGGATGGCCTCGTCGACCGTCTTCCAGAGCATCATGTGGGAGCGCTCTTCGCCGGTTTCCATGTTGATCAACTCAATCCTGACGCGGTCGTCAGCCGGCAGGATCAGGAGACGGTAACCTTCGTTGTCCAGCTCGAACGCGTAGGCTCGCGCCACCGCCTCGCTCAGGGAGTTCATGCGGTGCATAAATTTGAAGCTGCTGATCGGTTGTGTCATTTCTGTGTCTCCAACGGTTTGATTGATCAGTAACCGAGCCAAGACAAGACGTCAGAGCCTCTGTACTCATCTCGATCTCCCATCTCGGAGAAAAACTCCTGAGGGTCAATACCGTGCTTCTTGATTTCCATCACTGCTTCGGCTTTCGTGACGGTCGCTTCGGTGGCTTCTTCGTAGGTCATTTCTGTCTCTCCAATGTTCGCGCCCCAGCGGCGCTGTGAGACTGATAATACACCGTACGATCACAGCGTCAACAATTTATTTCCAAAAAAAATAGCTTCTCCGGAGAGGGGCTGAGTCTAGGGAGAATCCCGCGCGGCTCAATCCATGAGGGCCGCGAACTCGGCCTCCGGGGTGAACGCGCCGTCGACGTAGATCCGGGCAGGCCACTGGTAGAACGCGGTGTCGTTCTGGTTCACCTTGAACACCGTCTGCTGCACCATCTCGACCTCGCGGCCCTTCTGGGTACCACGGACGACGAAGTCGCCGTTCCAGTAAGAGCACTCGGTCAGATCCGCAGCGCCGATCTTCAGCATGGTCTTGTGCAGCAGGGCGCCCGTCTCGGCGTCGGCGATCCTCATGGCGCGGTCCCGCAACGCCTGCACGTTGATGAAGCCGGCATTGATCATCCAGCGGGCCTCGGAACGGATCCGGCGCAGAGCCTCCGGGCTAAACTGCTCGGTCTGCTGGCTTTCAGGCATAGAGACGATCTCGAGCACGCGCTTGGCGCGGTTGAACATTCCGTCGAAGTGCTCGTTGAAGACCTGCGGCTTGACCTGCTCGCGGACGACGGTCTCGATCTCCGGGTTCTGCGCAATCCGGCGGACGACCACCACGCGCTCGGCTTCCGCCTTTGTTGGGGCCTTTGGGGCCACCGGGATGTCCTTGATCTGGGCCGTCATCTTGGACAGCTCGCCAAGCAGGGAGGCGAGGTCGTGGTGGCCCAGCGCGCGGATGGCCGCGTCGTGCTTGGCCTTGTACTGGTGCGGGTAGGACGGCACGGACCAGTACAGGTCATTCTCGGCAGACGGCATCTTGTTGTCCGCGTCCCGGGTCTCCAGCAGGCGGTCCATGAGGTCTTGCCGGATGCTGTCAAACGCGCGGGAGACCAGCTCGCGGGTGTTTTTCTGGGCGGCCTTGGTCGGGAACGACCCGGCGGCAGAGGCGGTCTCGTAGGCGGTCAGGGCGGTCTGCAGGGTGGTGGTGGAAGCGGTCATGTCTCATCTCCAGATCAATGGTGTGATTGGAGAGTGCCAGACCCCATCCAGCCCGTCAACAATTAATTTTCATCATCTTCAGATGGAGCGAACCACCGCTTTTGCACGGCGTCGCCGATCCTGACGGCCTTGTTCTCGTAGCCAGCATCGCGCAGGACCGCGCCGACCTGCTTCCGCATCCGGTCCCAGTCGGTCATCTTCAAGTCCATCGACCGGAACACCGCATCCATCTTGAACCCGTTCACATGCGTCACGTCGCGGCCGTACGCGCTGACGATGTCCAGCACCGCGTCCCGAAGGACTGACTTCCGGCCGACGGCGTGCTCTCGCGTTGTCTCGGCGGCGTCGCCCCAGAGATGCTTCGGAATGTAGTTCGGCGCCGTCATGTCGTCCTCGCTCTCCTCGCTCTCGCGCCAGTCGAGGTAGATGTCCCGGGCCTCGGCGTAGAGCTGTTCAAGCTCCTGCGTCAGGGTTGCGACGTCGATCTGGACGCGGTCGGGCTCGGTGCAGACCGGCACGACGAGAAACCGCGTGTCGCCGCTCTCGTCCCGGAAGACGGCGTCGGATCCGTCATTCATGGAGCCCCAGAACACACAGCGCCGGTTGTGCTTCGTCGGCTGCCGCTCGTACAGGCCACGGTAGTCGTCCTGCGTCGAGGTCAGGAACGCTTTCGCCGCCTCCACCTGATCGTTCCGGCTCTGGCGCATCTCAGACAGCTCGACGACGATCTTGCCCTGCAGCAGGCGCAGCGCCTCGGTGTCCTCGTGACTGAGCTTGCGGATGCTGTCCGTGAACCAGTCAGGGCGAGGAGCGAGCGCGCGGATAAATGTCGACTTCCCGCACGCCTGATCGCCGAGCAGGACCACGGTGACACGGTGATTGCACGTCGGGCCCGGGTCGAGGATCCGCCTGACCGCGCCGATCATCTGGCACCGCCCGGCGGCGCTGAAAAGTTCGGTGTCGGCGCACCCGGTGATGCGGTGCATCATGCTGTCGAGGCGCGGGACGCCGTCCCAGTGCAGGCCGTTCAGCCACTCCTGCGCCGCGTCCGTCTTCCAATTGTCCGCCGCCGTCTCGACCATTGTGTGTGTGGTGGCCTCCGGCAGCTCGAAGCCGAGCGTCTTGCGGCTGTACGACATCAGGTTGCCTGTGTCGGCGACGGACCACGGTTGACCCGGGTCGCGGCGCCACGGCATCTGGCCGACGAGCATCTGGCCTGAGAACGTATCGCGGCGGAGCCCGGCGAACGCAGGAGCCCCGGCCAGCATCAGGAGCAGGTTGTGCGGGCACCGGAGCGGGTCGCCCTCCTCGTCCATGATCAGGTCGTCGACCCACGCGCCGGATCTCTCCGTCGGGAGTTCGACCTCCTCCGGGTTCTCTCGAAGGGCGTTCTGCCGCTCGATCTGCCTCTCGCGCTTCCACCTGCTTTGCGCCGCCTTCACCGCGTCTTTGACGGCGCCCTTGATTTTCAGGCTCGCCGGGATCGCGGCGATCTTTGCGTGACATTCCGGATCTCGAGCAAGGCGGTCCATGACCTCGGATGACAGGATCCGCTTGATGCCTGCCGCCATTTGCGCGTCGTCGCCGAGGAGGCAATCATCGATCAGGGCGTCGAACCAGTCGTCCCTGACACGCTCAAGCAGCGTCGCCGGAGCGGGCGACGGATCCGGGTTTGCGGTGTCCTCCGGCGCGACGAAATTTACGGCAGACTTCAGCAGGTTGATGGCGGTGGCGCGGTCAACATCAGCAGCGTCGGCCTTCGCCGGGAGATCGGAGACGTTGACCGTCTTGACCTCGCATCTGGCATCCAGAAGCCTCTGACCGAGGCCAGACATGGCGGCAAGGCCTGCCTCGTCTGCATCCGGCCACAGAGTGACCTTGCGCCCGTGCAGCGGCGTGAGGTCAGAGTGCTTCCAGCCGTAAACCCCGGCGGACCAGCACACAACCGGATTTTTAAACAGCATCGCCTGCAAAGCGTCGGCCGCCTTCTCTCCCTCGACCACGATGACGCGTGCGTCAGGCATAGCCGCGAGACGGTCGAGCCCGTAAAGCGGGCGCTTACCGGCCGGAGGGTGCTTGTACCTGTGTGCCAGCTCGCCGGTGTCGCCGTCCATCCAGTACGTCTCCGGCATGAACGACTTGTTGCCGGCGTCGTCCCAGCGGTGGACATACATGACAGGAGCGCCGGTGGCGGATCGGTATGTGTAGGTTGTAAGTGCGCCACGCTTCGACGGGGGGCGCGGCGCCTCGATGCCTTCGTGCTGCCATTGCCATTGATCTTCGGGCGCTTTCGGCGCATTATTCTTGGCTCCGGTGTGAGCAGCCGGTTGATCTTCATCCACGTTTTTTGAACGTTCCGGACGAGGATCTTGTGCCAAGGCGCGCCCGGTTCCCTTCTTGGGGCCGGGCGCTTTGCGCTTCAGCCGGTCGAACACCGGGTGCTCAACATGGAATTCCTCGGCCAGTTCCCGCGCCGCGTCGAATTGCTTGATGCCGTCCCGGGCGGCGAGCAGAGAGACAAGATCCCCACCCTTCGCGTCCGAGTTGAAATCAGCCCACGCGCCCGTATTGAGATTGATCGACAGGCTGCGCCCCGGCTCGCCCTGAAGGGAGCCCAGAACCCACTCGGACCCGACGCGCTTGCCGTTCGGGAACCAGCGCGCGACAAGGTTTTCAGAGATCGACAGACACCTGTCGGCGACAAGCTGTATCGCCTCGATGAAGTCGCGGTCGGTGAAGTTGTTATTAGCCATTAATGGTCTCTCCTCAGAGCCGCACAGCATGTATCCGAAGGGAGGGGCGTGTCAAGACCTGCGGGAGCGGCGCTCCTGCCGCCAGCACCAGACAGACGGCAGGATGATCGTGGCGGCGAGCCAGCAGAGGATGGCGAGGGTCATTTCCTGTACTCCAATGAATGAACTGAGGCCACAATACGCATCGTACGACGCACGTCAACAAAAAATGTGGTGTGGCGCAATTTCCCTTTCGTATTTAAAGGATCTGGGCTTTCTCACCGTCGACGCTGTTCAACTGCGGGGACGCCGGGTTTAGAGATTGCACCGTTGGAGCCTCGCTCACCACTGCCGAGCCTTAGGAGTTGATCCTCCCCTATCTTGTGCGGTCGCTCTCTTCCTTCTTGGCTTTCAGGATGGCGATGAGGAGGGCGGCGGCGGGAGAGGGCGCGCGATCTACGACGATGTCGCCCGTCCCACCCTCGGGCGCGTAGACGCCAGCGCAGCCGGTGTTTCAAATCGTCCAGCCCCACCCCGGCAGCACCATCTCCATCAGAGCGATACAGGCGTCCATGCTGGTGGAGATCGGAACGACACCAGCAAAGGCAGCGTAAACGTGCAGGTCTTCTCTGCCCGCCCATGCGTCCCACCGGGTGTCCTTGATCGGGCCGAAAATAGGCCCCCGTGCCCTCCAGCACATTCCCCGGGATGGATCATTCCGTCTCGTTCCGGGAACGCGGTTGCCCACGCGCGGCAGTCAATCTCTCGCCCCGCCTCCCCGGCTTCCAACCTCTTTATTATGGTGTCAATATCGCTCATGACTGGACCCTCTCCTCGCTATCGGCTTTCTGCCCCTTGGCCTTACCGCCTTGCGCTGTCACTACGAAACCTCTTCAAACCCGGCTTTGCTCAGGCGATAGGTCTTGCCCGCCTCAATGCCCTCAGTGCCGACGGCAGCCGTGCGGACCTCGACTAGATTGTCGTCATAGTCGTAGCGTGCGAGGACAATCCAGCCGCCGGACTCAGCTTTCGCGGTGCCGCCGGCACCAAAAGACGCGGCGATGGCGCTGTCGCCCTTGACCTCCGCATGGGAGCGGTAGCCGGCGCTGACCGCATGGGAGCGGTAGCCGGTGCTGACCGCATGGGAGCCGTCGCCGGTGCTGGCCACATGGGAGCCGTCGCCGGTGCTGGCCGCATGGGAGCGGTAGCCGGCGCTGACCGCATGGGAGTCGTCGCCGGTGCTGGCCACATGGGAGCGGTAGCCAGTGCTGACTACATGGGAGCGGTAGCCGGTGCTGACCGCATGGGAGTGGTAGCCAGTGCTGGCCGCATGGGAGCCGTCGCCGG